>Ga0224523_1001301_pt1 | contig 10874 bp, 9 predicted proteins | sample CFST50metaG_FD_182732 | JGI IMG/M metagenome (GOLD analysis project Ga0224523, IMG submission 182732) | Peat soil microbial communities from Stordalen Mire, Sweden - C.F.S.T50 | ecosystem: Environmental > Terrestrial > Soil > Wetlands > Peat | place: Sweden: Norrbotten County, Stordalen Mire...
TTTGAACTTAAACCTGACGAACTTGGTTTTGCAATTAGTTGATTATTATGCGGAAAAATAAACGTTAGTCAGAATTGTTGAAGATATGACACATTACGAAAAATTAGACGAAATTTTAAGCTCACTGAATAAAAAGGATAATGCTGACTTTGATACTGAAGTAGTAATAATGGAACGGCTATCTTTCAAAATAGATGAACAGTCTTTAGAAATATATTTGCAAGAATTAATTAACTATGGTTTTGTTAACAGAAAACAAACTACTTTTTCAATTTTTGATGAAGTAATCAAAACTGATGTATATAGAATAACTCTTCAAGGACTTCTTTTCTTAGAAAAGACTTCTTTTATAAATAAGAACAAACAAGATAAAATAAAATACACATATACTATTGCGAAGATAACGTTGACAGCAGTGAGTAGTTTAGCTATTATCATTTTGACATTTCTAAATTACAAAACAACTGACAGAGCGAATGACAACAAACAAATTATTGATAAAAATAATTCTATAATTTACAGATTGACTAAATCAAATGATTCTTTGTTAAACATAATTAGACTACATACTTTTAAACCAAATGAAAACAACGGGCGGTAACTTAGTATTGCTTCAATAGCAGTAAACCATGAATAAACCTACTAAGAACAAAGAACTACCAACTAAGAACTCACTTAAAAATTAATATAAAAATCCTTAGTAAGCTCAATGTATTCGGGCGTGTATGCTTTGCCTTCTTTAGCAAGTATGGTCATGGAATCAGTGGCGCAGATCTTTTTCTTGCGCTCCATTTGCAGTAATATTCGTAAAGGTTCCTTGCCTTCTTTAGGAATCACCTCGGTGGCTTTTGAAACATAATAACCTTCTATCAACGCTTTATCACAAAACAATTTATTCAGATCGAAAGGGATGATGACACAGAATTTTCCATTGGGTTTTAAAAGTCGGAGCGAGGCAGAAAGTAGTTCTTCGAAGGTAAGCGAATCGGTGTGGCGTGCAAGTTTTCTTTTTTTATCGGGCGCTTTCATGGAATTCAAGAAGTATGGCGGACAGCTTACAATAAGGTCGTATTGCTTATCGCATGTTTTTGTATATTCCTGTATAGACGAATGGAAAATGTGCAATCGCTCATTCCATGGGCTTTTTAAAAAGTTGTCGTTTGCCTGCATGAAAGCTTCATGATCTATTTCAACTGCATCAATTGCTGCTTTACTTCGCTGTGCAAGCATCAACGCCACGACTCCGCTGCCGCTGCCAATGTCAAGAATGCTTTCCGAATTTTCAATATCAGTCCAGGCTCCGAGCAAACAACCGTCGGTGCCTATTTTCATGGCACAGTGTTCATCATCGATGCTGAATTGTTTGAATTGAAAAGACAAAGAAGTTGGGAGTTTGTTGTTTAGAGTTCGGAGTTATTTTGTGTCAAGGTAAATATCAATCAATCCTACCGGTGCATTGATGAAAATTGTTTTATTCTTTTTATCGATGTCGTAAATTATTTCTTCGTTTGCAGGAATTAAAATTTCCTTTCTGCCATTTTTTATTTCAAGAATAATTTGCTGAGGCATTTCCATCAGGCTGATTATTTCACCGATATCACCATAAGCATCATCAATCACTTTATAACCGACAAGTTCCGATGGATTTAATTTATTTCCTTTTTGTTTTGGAAGAACAGAATTCGGAATATAAACATTGCATTTCACCAATTGGCGGGCATTCGCTTCACTATTGATCCCATTAAGCTTAATGATAGCCGACGAATCGCCGGTTAGATTGATTGTTTCAATAAAAAAAGGAATCAGTTGACCATTGATCTCAATGAAAACTGATTCCAGTTTATTTAAATTTATCTGTGCTTTTCCGTTCGAGAGGAAGATTATTTCGCCTTTGAATCCATGAATTTTAGAAATGGTTCCAAGTTGAAAAAGATCTTCTTTTTTCATTGGTAAAGCAAACGATTATGCTTCAGTTGCCGGTGCTTCGCTAGCTGCTTGTTCAGGTTCGGGTGCAACTTCCTGGGCAGGTTCTTCAGCTTTAGCTTCTTCTTTTTCTAATGCTTTAGCCCTTTTTGTTGCCAGTGCTGCTTCTCTTTCTTCATTGATCTTAGCTTCAGCTTCATGCTTTTTCTTCAGTTCAGATTTGCTTTCCTGAGCTTTCTGGCTGATCTTGCTAGCTATTTTAGCTTGTTTTTCGTCAACCCATTTCTGGAATTTTGCTTCAGCCATTTCCTGAGTTAATGCGCCTTTTGCAACGCCCTTCATTAAATGGTCTTTATAAAGAATTCCCTTGTAGGACAAAATAGCTTTTGCTGTTTCGGAAGGAGAAGCTCCTTTTTGCAGCCATGATAAAGCTTTATCCATGTCCAGTTCAATTGTTGCAGGAATAGTGAGTGGGTTGTACGCTCCGATTTTTTCAATAAACCTTCCGTCACGTGGTGCACGACCATCCGCAATTACAATATGATAAAAAGGCTGGCCTTTTTTTCCATATCTCTGTAATCTCATTCTAGTTGCCATAATTAGATTTAATTGTTTGTTTATAATTTATTTTGGGGTGCAAATATCGGATATTTTTTTGATTTTCAAAAGTATTTGAGAGAAAATTTGCTTTTTTATAAAACATATTGCAGCGATAGTAAGAATAAATAGTGTAATTTTTTTATTAAATTGATACAGGTGCTTACCCTACAGATAAACGAAACTCTTGAAATAAACAACCACGAAGGAAGCCATATTTGCATTACTTTCGATGAAGTGGAGAAATAAAGCAAAGTAATAAATGGTTATTGTTGATATTTGCAAATTTTAATTTATTCTTTTATTCATGCATATTATTAGTAATTTTACATTCAATTATTATATTCTATAACATTGTTTGAAATTTAACAGAAATCATGAATAATGTTGATAATAACTAAATATTTTATTCATAAAATTTTCAATTATACCTTTGCAAAAAAATCATAACTCAATAACCTGTTAACTTAATAACCTTTGCTATGCTAAAAGGCGCGTACACACTACTTATCACTCCATTCAAAAAAGATCTTTCTTTGGATGAAGAAGGCTTGAAAAAACTTGTTCAGATGCAGGTTGATGCAGGTATTCACGGTATTGCTCCACTCGGTGTTACCGGTGAAAATACCATGATGACCGACGACGAAATTTATAAAGTTGTTGAGATCATTGCAAAAAATGCGAAAGGAAAAGCAAAGATAGTTCCTGATGCTTGCAGCACAAGCTTGTGGGAAGCGAAAGAACGGGTTCAACATTTCGTTGATCTTGGAGCTGATTACATTTCAGTTTTCACTCCTTATTTCGTATTGCCTAAACAGGAAGGATTGATCGATTTTTATGAAAAACTTGCCGATTTCTCAAAAGTGCCGATAGTACTGCATAATGCACCTGAAAGAACGGGAGTTGACCTATTGCCGGAAACAACAGGATATCTTTCTAAACATCCCAATATTGCCGGGATTAAGGACGGAAATAAAAAACTTGATCATCTGGCAAAATTGCTTTACCTGACAAAAGACCAGGATTTCCTTGTATTTACAGGGAAAGACACAACTGCTTTTCCGCTGATCGCTTTTGGTGGAGCAGGAACATTCACAGTTGCGGGAAATGCGATCCCAAAGGTAATGAAGGAACTTACTGATCTTGCACTTGCAGGAGTGTGGAAAAAAGCCGAGCAATTGCATTTTGAATATTATGAATTGTTTGAAGCTTTTCGTTTTGAATCAAATCCGATGGCAGCAAAAATGGCTCTCAACTTAATGGGGCTTCCTGCCGGAGGACATCGTTCTCCGTTAACTCCGCTAAGTGAAGGAAAAACAAAAATATTGAAATCGCTGATGATCCAGAAAGGACTAATTAAAGAAAAAGAATAGTTCAATGTTTTAAGTTCAAGGTTTATTAAATATATTCTAACTTTTTTATGAATAAAATAATTTTACGATCACCTGCAACCACTGCCAATGTTGGACCAGGTTATGATATTTTTGCAATGGCATTGAAAGAGCCTTACGATGAAATTACTCTTTCATTAAATGATTCGGGGAAAATTGAAATTTCTGTAACTGGTGATGGCTGCGGCATTCCTACAAATATTGAAGACAATACAGCAGGGCTTGCTGTGCTTGAACTTTTTAAAAGAAAGAAAATTCATCAGGGAGTTAAAATAGAAATAAATAAAAAAATGCCAAGTGGCGGTGGACTTGGAACAACAGGTGCCTCAGCATCAGCAGCGATTTATGGACTTAACAAACTTCTTAGTCTTAACCTGTCTGCAAATGAATTGATTGATATTGCCCGTATGGGCGAAGTTGCTTCAGGAGGTTCTCCACATGCCGATAATGTTGCTGCTTCGATCATGGGTGGATTTGTACTTGTAAAAAGTTATAACCCTATAGATGTTCTCAAGCTTGATATTCCTGAATTTCCGATCGTTCTTGCGGCAATAAGAAAAAGCCAGCGTACAACACGCGGATTCATCACTTATGAAATAGGGCAGGAAAAATTAAAAGAACAAATGGCTCGTTGCTCACGCGTTATTCACGCGCTTCATATGAAAGATATTAAAGAATTTGGCAGCGCTATAAATGTTGATCATATTGCCGAACCTGTTCGTGGAGCTGCAATTCCTGAGTATATCGATGCGAAGAAAAAAGCTCTTGATGCAGGTGCATTCGGTTGCACAATAAGTGGTGGCGGTTCATCTGTCATTGCATTTTGCGGTATTGAAAAACAAAAAGAGATCGCACAGATTTTTGAAAAATGTTTTTCTTCAAATCCTCATTATGTAAAAACAATTTGTTCGTTTACCAGTAATGTAGGTGTTCACGAAATATAAAAGCCATTTTTAATCTTTTCTTTGGGTCAATTCTCCGCCCTTTGGGGCGCACATCATCGCCTGTGCGTTGACGTTTTAGACACCTCGCCGCTCTGCAGCGAGGTCATTCATTATGTGCATTTTTTCTATTATCAATGAATTTTTTTGGTTTTCGATTTATATCAGGCGACTGTATTTTATCAATATCGGAAATTGGTAAACAAACAATTTCGGGAGTAACTCGAAGTTTTGCCCTGAAATTATCTTTGATTTTTTTCTCAAAGTTGATATCAGGAACTATTAAACCGATGCGGATCAAAATCTCATCTGTGCCTATTTTATTGGTAGATACTTCAACCACATAATTCTCAATTCCGGGAATATTATCAAGCACATCGTAAATAGCCGGCGGATACAATGTGGTCCCTTTGTATTTTATCATTTGATTTTTTCGACCGACGATTGGGCCGAGCCGAATGGTATTGCGACCGCACTTGCATAGTTCTGAATGATAATTGCAAATATCTCCTGTTTTAAAACGCAGTAACGGCGTGCCTTCTATGCCAAGCGTGGTTATAGTTAACTCTCCTTCTTCTCCTTCGCGAACCGGTTCATTATTCTCATTTAAGAATTCCGTGATTATTAATTCAGGATGATGATGCCCGCCAATTCCTTCGGAACAGTCAGTAAAAGCAGTACTCATTTCAGTTGAAGCGTAAGTCGAATATAATTTCAGATCCCACTTTTCCTTTATTCTGCTACCTAATAAGTTCAATGAAAAATCAGTGTTTCGCAAAGGTTCACCGATACAAACTGCTTTCTTTAAACTGGAATTTCTATAATCAATGCCATTAGATTCAGCGTATTCAATTATTTTCAAAATAAATGAAGGAACTGCTATCAGTGTTGTTGGAGAAAATCTTTTAATACTGTCCCACTGCAATTCAGGAATCCCGTTTCCCACTCTAATGATCCCGGCGCCGAGTTTTCTAAGTCCAAGAAAATATGCCATTCCTGCCATGAAACGCCTGTCAATGGTTGTCATCAGCTGATACACATCATTGCTTGAACCATCAGCACAAACAAAACTGATATATTCATTGTATGCCAGGCGAGTCAGATCTTTATCCGTCATAGCAAAAGTTACAGGATCGCCTAAAGTGCCGGAAGTGGTAATATAATCGAGTATTTTATTTTTATCAACACAAATAAAATCGTTGTTTCTTTTCTGAATATCATCCTTTGTTGTTACCGGTATATGCCGTAAATCCTCAATTGTATTTATTTTCGCAATATCTATTTTATTTTTCTCAAACAACTCGGAATAAAACCCGGAGTAATTTTTCAAATACAATAAATTTTCTTTAAGCAATCTTTCCTGGAATTTTTTTATCTCCTGCTTCGATGCTTTCTCGATCTCAGGAATAAATGGATCATTCGTTCTCATAGCATTTTTTTAAAGCATCCATTATATGATTCACATCTTTAGCTGATGTTACTTCTTTTGTTAAAGCTGTTCTATAGAAGTCAATCGCTTTAGAATAGTTTTTTGATTTAAGTAAATAATCTCCTAACAATGAATAAACGTAATAATACTGTGGGTTTGATTCAATTAAAGTTTTTATTTCATCAACATTAATTGATACAGGTATTTTATCTTTTAATTTTGACAGAATTTCATTTCTGATCTTTTTATATGCTTCAAACTTTTTATAATCGTCTGATAACAAAAAAGAATCAGCAGGGATGGTCAGTTCAGGAATTGAAATTTCCGTGTCTTTTTTCAAACCAACATCATTGTTAAAAATCTTTTTCAGATCGTAAGCACAGTATTCGCCCAATTGGTAAGGATTTGATGATACCCACACTAGAAGTTTTGTGGGATTGAAAATAATGGAATGGTGTGCTATCAATTGATTGATGGCTTTTTCATTTCCCATTCCAATGTCGTTATTTGATAATCCTTTTTGATCTCGTAATATTTCCGCAGCAATTTTATAATTTATTTTTGGATATTTTTTTATCAATTCATCAACTCTTTGAAACCTATATAACGACGAGCTATTCCGAATATTTAAATTAGTTGAATTTAATTTAAAAGTATCGCCCTGAAAATGGTTTGTACAAATGATATAATCGTTTTTTGAAGAAACCATATCAATGTTGTCAATTGATTTTTCAATAATGACAGCCTTTTTATCTTCAGCAGAACCAATAAGGATAGATTCAGAGACAAAGGTTTCGCGCTTCTTTGCGATAAGATATGCCTCATTTATATTTTTTGCATATTGTAAAATTTCACGTGCTAAAATTGAAATTGGAGTTTTGGATGAAAGCGGCCATTTTGATTTTGCTGCATTTATAGTAACAGTAAGTCCTTTATCATTCATGCCCGAAACCACACCGATCATGCCACCCCAGGTAACATACATAAATTTATAACCTTTATCAGGATTGCAGAAGCATACTATTTTATTTTTCGAAAAATCATCACCAACATAAAAATCAAAATTGCGGGCGATTATCAATGAGCTGTCTTCGGAAGCCGCACCCCATGCTGCAAATGAAGTGCATCCAACCATATTCATATTTTGCAAAGCATGGCCAATATCGTGTGCCGCGTGATAATTTAATATGCGCTGATATGCAGGACCAATATCAGAAAATTCATCGGATACCGATTTTGATATTCCATAAATCTCAAGTCTGTATTCGTTTTCAATATGCTTATCAATATTCCTGTTGAACCAGGCAACAAAATATTTCAGGAATTTTAAATATTTATCTGAAGGAATAATTTTTTTTATTTCACTCACAAAAGCTTTTTCCTGAAGGTAAATCAGGTCTTTTGAAAGCAAGCCATTCATAACACCCATTTCAAAGGGCTTTCCTTCAATATACATTTCCCACAATCCGTGTTTATTTTTTCTTATCCAATTATTCTTACAAACATAAAAATCATCTCCAAGCCTAGTTCTGCTGCATTTCAGCGCATCAATATTTTCAGGAACGGGAGGCGTTATTCTTACTGCAATAATATAATAGATCATGAAAGCAGCTATAATTGCAATGATTACAGCTAATGATATTATTACTTTTTTTACTATTTTTTTTCCAAGTTTATGCATTATTAACTTTATGAAACAGGTTACGTAATCCAACAAAATTGGCACATGTCATCATTGCACCCATTGAAACACCTAGCACTCCATGCAAGTTGATATTTTGACCAGTTAAAAATAAATTCGGGATTTTTGTTTTAGGAATAATGAATGATTTTAGCGGATTATTACAATCTTTCATCAGCCCGTACATTGATCCGTTAACAGTGGCGGTATAATCCCTGTATGTTAAAGGAGTAGAAGTATAATAAGATTTTATACAACTTCTTATTCCCGGAAATCTTTCTTCTATTAAGTCCAATAATTGTTCGGCTTTTATTCTTTTAAACTCAAGGTATTCACTGCCTCTTTTTTCAATGGTAGTGTTTTCCCATTGCTTCAGTTCATCGTATTTCATGTATGTCATTACAGAAACACAATCTGCATAAACATCCGATTTTGAAGAAGCAGGAGTATAGAACATGTATCCCGATGGCCATTTCACTGAATCATATATTTCCGGTCCCCAGGTACTTTGACCATATTTGTAATGGTAATAATTAAAATTAAAATATTTAAATGTATTTTCTTTTAAAACAATATACAGCGAAAAAATAGATATTGAATTTTCTATTGAATTCAGGCGATTCAGGTATGCTTTTCTTATTCGCTTTGATTCTATTTTATTAAATGTTTCAACCGGGTGAATATCGGAAATGAAATGTTTTCCATAAATATGTTCATGATTGTCGAGTTCAATACTTTCAACAATCTCATCAGAAGAGTTCATTACAAACTTTTTCACTTCGGCATTTTTTCTTATCACGCCACCATTTGCAACAATAGAATTGACAAGGCTATCCGTAATCTGCCCGCCACCATCAACAAAACGCCAGGCGCTTTCTAAAAAAGAATTGTTGATAACAGCATGTATGTATAATGGCGAACTTTCGGTTTTTCCTGAATAAAATGAATTTGATGCGCTTAATACATTCTGTAATTTCGAATCGCTTGTAATTGATTTGATAAAATCAAAAGTGTTTACTGAATAATATTTCATGCTTGTCGTATTCGAAGTGTTATAACCATCCGAAGCAAAATTATTCAACGATTCGCGTATCTCTTTAAATTTATTTATATAAGTAACAAGGGCATTTTTCTCTTTAGGGAAATATTGCAAAAGTGTTTCTATAAAATTATCATATCCCTGTGCATATTTATATTCTTCCCCGGCAATACTGATCTTATCAAAAGCATCTTCGTCAAGTTTTTTCATTTTCACATTTTCCAACAATCCGAAATACTTAAAGAAACGCCACAGCAACTGGCCTTCATTCATAGATCCCACATAATGCATACCTGTATCAAATATACAATTGTCTCTTTTAAATGTTTGAAGGCATCCGCCTAGCTGATGATTTTTTTCAACAATACAAACACTGTAACCTTCTTTGCTCAATATATAACCACAAAGCAATCCGCCCAGTCCACCTCCAGCTATTACGATATCATACATATTTTTAATTATATTTAATTTTTCGAATCAGGTAATCCAAACCAAGTAACTCACCGCAAGTCATAACGGCACCAATAGTAACGCCCAATATTCCATGAATATTCAGGTTCTGTCCGGTAAAGAACAAGTTCTTTATTTTCGTTTTTGGAGTTATAAGCGTTTTAAAAGGATCATTAAAATCTTTAAGTATTCCATAAGACGAACCTTCAAAAGTCCCGGTATAATCGCGATAAGTCAAAGGTGTTGATGTATAATAATTTTTTATTTTAGAGCGAATATCTGGAAACTTTTTCTCAATAAGATTTAAAAATATTTCTGCTTTTTTATTTTTCATTTCAAGGTATTCTTCGCCCCTGTTTTCAACGTAAGTATTTTCCCATTTTTTCATTTCATCATATTTCATATATGTCATTGCAATAAGGCAATCGGCATATTTCTCCGATTTTGAAGTAGCCGGAGTATATAACAAATAACTTTCCGGCCAGTTATTTTCGTTATATGACGCGGTTGTCCAAACGGTGTCATTATCAAAATAATAATGGTTGTAGTTTTGATACTCAAAAGTATTTTCTTTAAAAACAATATATAAGGAAAAAACAGGCATTGTGTTTTCAAGAGAATTTACGCGCTTACGGAATGCTTTGCTTACAGATTTTCCTTCAATCATATTCAATGTGTTTACAGGATGAATATTCGAAATAAAATTTTTTGCTTCTATTCTTTCATTATTTGTAAGCTCGGCATATTTCAACACATCGTTCTCAAAAATGAATTTCTTTACTTCGCTTCTTCTCAAAACTGTTCCACCATTATTTTTTATTGATCTTTCAAGAATCTTTGCAAGCTGATTACTACCATCAACAAGCCGCCACGCGCTGCTGATAAACGAATATGTAATAAGCGAATGAAGATAAAGCGGCGTTTTATCAGGAACACCGGCATATAACAAATTATTCCCGGCAAGCACATTTTGCAAGGCTTTATTGTTTGTAATGGACCGGATATAATTAAAAGCGCTTTCGCTGAATAGATCGGTATAATTGACATTTGCGAAATTTGTATCCAGGTTGTACAAAGGAAATTGCTGGCAAATATTTTTTAATTTATTAATATATGCAGTAATGGCAGGCCTTTCGCCTGGAAAATCACTCACCAGTGTTTCAACAAAATTCTCATCACCCTGCGCATGCTTATATTCTTTTCCGTTAAAAGTAATAATTTCAAAGCCGTTCTCATCCATTCTTCGCAGCTTCAATTGATCCATGATACCAAAGTATTTGAAATATCGATTCAGTATCTGTCCTTCAGCAAGACCTTCAGTATAATTCAAGCCCGTACTGAAAATACACTTATCACGCGTAAAAGTTTGAAGGCATCCCCCGATCTGCTGATTTTTCTCGACGACACAAACATTGTATCCTTC
>Ga0224523_1001303_pt1 | contig 10864 bp, 7 predicted proteins | sample CFST50metaG_FD_182732 | JGI IMG/M metagenome (GOLD analysis project Ga0224523, IMG submission 182732) | Peat soil microbial communities from Stordalen Mire, Sweden - C.F.S.T50 | ecosystem: Environmental > Terrestrial > Soil > Wetlands > Peat | place: Sweden: Norrbotten County, Stordalen Mire...
AGCGTTCCCTTTGCTGTTTTTCACCCCAAAGCTTATTTCTTCAATTTTTTTCTTATCGTCGAAAGAGGTATATTTTTCTATAATGTTGTCGGAATTTGCTCTATTAGAGTTTGAACTCCTTTTTGAACTATCGATAGTGATCCATTTATCTGATAATTCAGTTTTTATATCCGATTTTGTGATAATAATATTTCCATTGTTATCCGAATAATAATGTAAGTTCTTATTTTGTAAAATTTGATTAAGAGCTTGTCCAATTGATAAATTTTTAAAATTTACTGAAATAAATATTGAGTCAACCCATTGAGGATCATAATAAAATTTGATCTGATGAGAATTTTCAATATCATCAACAAATTTTGAGAAAGCAACATTTGATCCTGAATAGCTGATTTTGACGGAATCAGTTTGTGCCAGTAATGGTCGGAAAGAGATGAACAAAACTACGAAAAAGAATGCAAGGGATCTAAAATACATTGGTTTTTATGGATTTGTATTTAATAAGTATGGTTTAAACTTAATTTGCTTATTATAAAAAGGAATCAGTATAAATAAAAAGTTTTGTAAGATCACTATTATTTGATTTGAATAACCGAATTTTATTCCCCTTCATAAAAGATTTTATTTTATTTCTTTCCCCTGCAAATATCTTGAGAAACTTTTTCTTGGATGAAATATCAACCATTTTCCCATTGATTTCAAAAAGTAATTTCCTTTTTTGAGATGTAAATTCACCAATATTTTGCATTGTAATCGTTTCAACATAATCTTTACTCCATCTTGAATAGACATTTAAATGTTTACCCAAAAATATTTCCTCATAAAAACCTGATTGTGGCAAAAAGGGTAATTCATAATAGTTAACAAAAACTTTATCATCTAAATAAAATCTTGTAATAACCTGGTTATTTAATTCAAAAACAATACCTTTTTCATTTGTTTTATTTAACACGAAGTGCAATTTCTGTTCAAAAATATCATAAATGAGATTTATGTCCTTGTATGTATTATTGCCAAGAATAAGTTTGCAAGGAGAATAATTTGTAACATCAAAATATGGTTTACCATATGCACGAGGATATTTATCGATAAAATATCTTGCATTCATTAATACAAAATCATTTTCTAAAGATGAATCAACTTTATTTTTTAACAGCGAAAAAAGATTGCCCTGTTTATCAAAACTATTTTGCTGACTATAACACACCGGTGCAGAAATAAAAAGTAGGACAGCATAAAGGAAAGCTGTTAATCGATAGTGTTGATAGGCCATTAAATATTTTTTAGAGTATTGCAATAATACCTTTTTTTTTATTGATAAAAAAGCTTTTTTATCATATTTGATGGCCCTAAAACTTAACCCAACTTGCATTTTAATCTCACCAAATAATAAAAACAGTAATGAAAACCAAAAGAAAAATTGGAATAATACTGAGCAAAAAAATTGAACTTCAATAGAATATGGTGGAAAAGAGGAATACTTACATCTACACTGAATAAAAACAAAAACCGCCTAAGCATAACTCTGAGAGTTTAATTAATTGGCTTCGTAAGCATGGATATTTGATTAGAGAAGTCGAAAAGATTGAAAATGTTACAATGTAGTTTCAGAAACAACAAATTAAAAAACCTTGATTCTATTGATTATCAAGGCCTTTTGTATATAATTTAGCTCCCCAGGCAGATAATATAGAAAGCTATCACCAATATTACCGAGAATTGTCACCTATATCATCAAAATGCATTGTGCCTATTTTCATCAGTTCTTTATAATATGGGACAAATCAAGAAATAAAAAACCATATCATGCTGAACTACAGCATCAATAGGGTTTCAAATTGAGGTCGGTGGCGGATCACATGAAGTAGAATAAACGAAATACCACAATGCAACATAAAGAGAGCAACACCTAATAACCTGATCAGGAACATTGGTTTTCCCGGATTACATAAGGTTAGGAAATTTTAGGTATTAAAGTACTTTTTATTCGTTGTTTGGTAAACATCTATAGACCCATTTCCCATTTTCGTAGACATATCGACAAACAATTTTTTTATCTGAAGCATTTGAAAAGTGAATTTCAGATATTTTGTACCCTTCATGACCGTCCATGCTCAATAATTTGTTGCCGATTTCATGAATCCTATTAGATGATTCAGTAATCTTTTGCGAAATTTTTTTTGCCATTTTAATTAGTATTAAGGTGAATTATTTGGAGATTTTGTTTTGCCGATTCCTGACAGAATATCCGTAAAACCATTTAAGTATTGCTTTATATTCAAATCAAAAGATATACCTATAAAAGGAATAGGTTGCAATATTCTTGCTGGATTATTATGACTATCTTTAGTCTTGAATAACCATTGAGCTCCGGTAGTAATCCGTATTACATTATTAAGCCTAAACCCGACGCCAGTCAAAAGGGAGCTTTTTGCAAAAAAATTACTGTATGTTGAATCCTTATTTTTCATACTTACAAGTGACCAGCCTACCATAACGGAAAAACGTTGTTTCCAATCCTTCTTATAAGATGAGAAGTTTAAATCTTTATCTACAGCCATGAAATTTAAATGAAACCCGAGATAAGGAACAATTCCGTAATCAAGGTATTTCCCTTGAGAAAAGAAAGAAGACGTCACAATGCCAAAATCCGGAGTAAGTAATGCTTTATTTCTTGTTTCAAAATCCAAATAAGAATCCCCACCAATTACAGAAGCACCTGAAAAGTCAGCAGACTTTTCTTTATCCTTATCTCCTTTCTTTCTATGGAATATGAAACTATGAGCATCAAGTAAAGTAGCATCAATTTTTTTTCTTGTTTTTATTATTGACTCCAATTGCAGTTTCGATTCTAAAAGAGTATCAATAACCGTTTGCAAAGCAACACCTTTATCTCCCATTTTAAATTTTGAATTGAAAAGGGAAATGCTTCTGCTCAATAAATTAAATGAATTTATTGTTTTATCTATATTTGAAACTCTTTTATTTAAATTATCTAAACTTTTACTGTTATTATCTATTGGTTTACAGTAAATACAATCTAAATTGATGACGCCGGAAATTAATTGATTTGTTTTATAGCTTTCCCCCAAAGTAATCAGGTCAGCTATCATAGATACATTCGAATACTCTTTTCCACCCACATAATTAAATGCCTGATCAGTAACAGTTGTGTCTCTATTAGCCAGGAAAGTTAAAATACCAGATAAATCAGGTATTATATTTTGTCTTTTTAGAAAGGAATTGTTACTTGTGGACAATGAGTCTAATCTTAAAAAAAATTTCAGTAGTAAACTTTTAAATGAGCTATCAATATCCTCTTTATTATTTTTGACTTCTGTGGAAGTTAAGCCTCCCAAAGAAACATTACCAAAATTTAATGAATCACTTTTATTAAAATCATCAAGATTAGAACAGGCATCTTCAATATACTTATTCTTTTTCTTTTTATCTCCTTCTATTGAATAGCAATGGTAGTTGTCAAAAAAGTTAAAAATATTTTCGTCCAACTTTTTATATCCTACTATAAAGTAATAACCAGTGGAAGGTTTTAAAAGAAATGTATCAGCTATTGTAATAAGCAAAAAGGTAGAAGCGCCTATTTTTTTTATTTTATAATACTGACTCGGAAGTTCTGTAGGTTCTGGATACTTTTTTAATGAACCGGCAAGATCATTATATCTATACTTTTTTGCTATTCTTACATAGCTGATATCAGTATTATTTTCCTGCAGCTTTAATTTGATTTGAAATGTTTTATTATAAGGAACTACATTTTTTAAAGCTCCCGAAATACTATCGACCTCAATTACATTAATCTGAGCATTAAGGCAACCTACTGAAAATAAAACGCAAAATAAAAGCAGAATAGTAGTTCTCATAAATTTCTCAAAGTTTATAAGTTGCTGCCAACGGTTGCAGGTTAATGGAGTTTGGTTAACAGCATAGTTCGTCCAGCTGCCGATCCCGGTAGAGTTTAGCAGGAAGTTGTCCAGACGAGCAAGATAGGTATGTAGTAATTTCTTCCATAAAGTCGACTTTTCATCTTTTTTAGTACCTGCTAGATTTTTCTATCAAAAATGCATATTGCACTTTGGATATATTTATCTCATTGTTAAAATCTATTGTTTATTAATTAACTTTTTTACTCGATTTATTTGACTTCTCTGGAATCTTTTTCTTTGTTTTATCTGATTTATTCAACTTATTTGAATATATTTTTCCTGATTGATTGATAATATTTGGTAAAAGCTGTTCACTTGCACCTGAAATCGCTCCCAGAAAGTACAATGAGAATAAGTTTTTTTTCTCAGAATCTAAGAATCCAAAAATAATATTGGCTTTTACGCCAATAGCAACTATTGCCCCTCCTATTAATCCATAAACAATTCGTAGATATCCATCCATACGATGTATACGTTTCCCATAAGATAATATAGGTTTATAATGTGCTGCCCTTAACATAGAAGAAATAAAACCTCCAATGCCTCCCATAAAACCTGTTAAGCAAATTTCATAGATATCTTTTCTTATATATTCTTTCATTATTATGAATATGATCAATAAAATAATCACAATACATGTAGCTCTGAAACTAGCAAGTAAATAGTTTTGTCTAAGGATTTGTTCCCCTTGAACTTTGATTCTTTCAGAAGTACTTTTTATAATGCTATTTGCAGTTTTATCATCTCGTGCATCAAGCATTCTCGCATATCCTTCTGCCAAAAGGCATTTGTAATCAAATGATTCTTTTTTATTAAATAGCCTATTACAATTTGATTCCCAAAAAGAAATTTGATTCTCTATGTTACCAAATTCCTTACCAAATTTCTTATCAGATGTCTTATATGTTTTATCGACATCCCAACAAATAATATCTTTGTCATCTAAATATACTATGAAATGCTTATCCTCACCTATAATTTCTTTAATTTTTCGATTTCTCTCTGGGATTACATCTCCCCTCTTCAAATCTGTGTAGTCCATAGGATAAATGATTTAGATTTAGGAAAATTAATAGAATGATCAATACAAATCAATCCCCCAAAATGGGGATTTTTTTATTCTTTCAAGATGAGGTAATTCAAATTAAGTCTCTCGAAAAAGCTTCTTTAATGAGATTTGCAGAATTCTTGGCAGAAAGCTTTTTAAGTAAATGCTTTCGATGAGATTTTATAGTTTCTTCTGATACATGTAATTGAATAGCAATATCTTTAGTAGGTAAGCCTAAAGATACTAACCTTAGTATTTCAATCTCCCTTTTTGATATTTCTGCCATTTAATTAGTCTGTAACAAACATTTAAATGCAAAAACGGATAAGAAATATTTTCAATTTATTAAGTTGGAACCGAAAGAACATTAATTATATGTTTAATCGTAATACTTGATATTTTGTTACTATGAAGTTATTTTCAATTCAGTGAAGCTAAGTGTAATTTAATTACCCCATATCTTGTTAAAGAAGTATTTTTTTTTATTTTCTAAGCATTACTCGAAATAAATCTTTAGTAACGAATGCCATTTGCCACAACTGTTCTCTGAAACGGTTTCTTCCCAATTGTAGTCCCAGATCGATTGGGAGTCCTGCTTTTGTAAGAGCTAAGGCTGCCATGTTGTCTGCTAATCCCTCACCTGCATATCGGTGAAGGTTTAGATCGTTCAATGATTTTCGTATATTATCACTACTTAATCCATCCAGAACTTCATTATAAATTACATTTTTTATAGTATACACTAACATGCCCTCCACGGTAAGGAGACCCACGATAGTTGCTATTCCAGCAAGAGGTGAAGCAAGGAAGGAAAGGCCAATAGCTATCAAAATGTCAATCAGAACAACAATACTTACTGCCCAAACATTAACATTCACATTAAGTACATCTAAGACGCTTCTAAAACTTGCATTAAATATAGGTTTCATTGAGAGTATGCTTGAATATGTTGTTGCTACTGGAGGAGGATTGTGCATATCATTCCACTGGTTAATAAGTTCATAAGGTGGATATTCTATTTCACCAGTCATTACATTCTGAGATCGTTTCTCTGACATTAGTATTGCTGGAGTATAAAGTCGATTATAACTTAATGTGGCACTCATATCATCAATTGATGCTATCTTACCCAGAATTCCATTGATGACTATCGTATTGGAAGCAACTCCTACCTTAAATGAAAGCTCAATAGAACCTTGCCCTACCAGATTTTCAACACATTGGTATTCTATTCTATGCTTTCCTAAATTTAAAATACGTACAAAATCTTTAGTGAGACTATCATTATTTACAATTGTATGATACTCTATTCGGTAATTATCAATTTCAAGATTGAGTTCTGGAATCAAGTAACTAAATCTTGATTCACTTTCAAAATCGTCTTTCGCTGTACCACAGGTCGGACATACCCAATTGTCAGGTAGATCGTTAAAACGAGTGCCTGGTGCTATCCCACTTACAGGATATCCAGATGCCGAATCGTAAATAAAGCCACAATGAGGACATTTATATTTTTCTGAGTTAGCAGAATCAAATGGTGCCCAAATAGATTGCCAAATATCTATTGAGGCTCCTGCAATATCTATAATCGGTTGTAGTGAATTCCGAACAAGATCAAAATTAATATCAGTACCTCCAGGGGCATTTAATATTGGAAGCAAACACGATATTGTATCAAGTAGAGGCATTAATCCAGAAGAAAGAGCACCTGGATAGGGCTTATTATCTGTCAAAAAACTGTCATCTGAACCAAAAAAGTCTCTTGTAACATCATATGGAGGTAATTCGACTTGTGTCCATCCAGATGAGGGAATATCAAACCATAGGTCCGTTGTACTAGTAGGACCTGTGACGTTAGCAGGATCGAGCCCATTTTTATCGATTTCTCCAGGTATTGGAACAGGATCTGGTAGTAGGTCATTATAAATAACACGAAGTCCTCGATCTCCCATATCTGTGTAAGCATAAAATGTTAAATGTACTATTGGTCGCTCAGTTACAAGTGCACCGCCAATTGTTGTATCCCTAATTTCTTCGCCATAACTTAAAATCCCAAATTGATTATTTTCAGCGTAACCATCAGGGGTCAAATCAGAAGGTATATGAGAATGGTTAATGTCAAGTATCGAAAATGCTGGAATTCCTTCAATATTGAGATCAAGATTCTCAGGGTAAAGGCGAATCCAATCGAGTCGAAGAGATCCCTCTACCGCTCTATGCCTCATTAATGCTAATTGATCGTACTTAGAAGTAATTGTATATTCTGGTATAAAAGTTGGTGCAAGGGTATCAAGCGTTGTTGCAAAAGCTTTGTTCGGGGAAGTTGAAAAGTTCAACTGAGTAACTAATGGTTCAGTACAATACATTTCTGCAAGATTTTGTGGAAATAAATTGTTGTTCATTGTATCTATTTCTCCTCTCTCCCATTGGTTTAAATTCTTCCGAAATAGCACTTTAGACCATAGACTAACAATAAGATTTGCTGAAGGTGGTCTGGCTGGAAAAGTAAATGGCCCCATATGGGTTTCAGGTTGTGGAGGATTGATTCTAATTTCACCAACCAATACTCTATCTACCGTTATCACCAGTGGAGTAAGACTTTGGATCATAGGATCTGCTCCACCTGGTAATTCAATACGAGCAGTCTCCATAGGTACCGCCAGAATGTTTATTTTTATTAACTCTAGATTTGGATATTCTGCATCAGAAAATATATTTGTTGATAGTGGAAAATGTCGTTGCTGATTGTCCCCAAGTAAGAATTTGGCATCTACTATGCTCTCAATGGCAAACGGAGATTTCCTATGTACACAAGCTAGAATATTTCCATCAGCAATCGCATCAAGATCCCAGCCACCGATTCCAAAGTCCTTGACTTCCCAATTAGAATTTATGCTAAGATCTACTTTGGGATCAGAAAAATCTGCGCTTAGTAGAATTAAATGTGATTCTTCATATGGCTCAATCTTGTACAACCCGAGGTACTTTAATTGGCTAGCTTCACCAGACATGTATTTATAAAGTTCTAGATTTGTGATCCCGGAATTGTAAAAAGATTCTTTAAACTGTGGATCATCTAGTTTAGGATAGCCTTCAAAGGGCACGTAAGGAATACCAATTTTTATCGCTTGCAGAAGAATAAAAATTCGAGGAGTTGGCAAATTCTGTGTAAATGTGTGGGTCCAGAAACCAGGCCGATTGAACCCAAGTTGTGTAAGTGGAACAATAGAGGGATTTTTACTTTTGGATTCCAAATTACCTGTTCTATAATTTAAAGTAAAATTATCTAGAAATAGTTCCGTTTGATAACCTGATCCTGTGCCACAATCTACCGAACGCTTATAAGCTAAAATCGCATTGTCATTAATCGATGCTAAACCGATTCGTTTAGACCAATTCCCATTTGTTACGTTTCTCATTGAACTTCGACTCATCTGTAAATTCTCATGAGTTCTTTCTGATGTATTCCAACTTCCAGTGATCGTATTCCACCAACCAAGAGTAATCCTATCTAATTCAGAAGTTGCAACCAAAGGAATGCTAGTATTTTTCAATTTCATGCAATTGAGAGACGCATTTAGGACTTCCTGATGCCTTTGCGAAATTGTCAAGTATTTAAATGCTTTCATGATTCTATTTCTCCTTTCTTAATTATTCTGACTAGGACTGAATATATTCTTATCATAATAACACAATAAAATAAAAATTAAATTTTTATGTTTTTACGATTCATAAGAAACGGTTGTTATAATCACTCATTCTTTTACAACTAGCAAGGAAAAAACTACAGGTTTCTAAGAATTTTAATTAATATGAAGCTTGCAACTAGATAATTAAATAAATTATATGATATAAACCTTTCATATATGGCTTTGGAAAGCATGGCAGTATCGTTTAACACCGGCTAATCAAAGTTATGAAACAAATATAATACGAGTCAAATTTATTTTATCACTCAATCATGCCCTACAAAGGAGGGACTTGGTGAATGATTAGCACTTAATCGTTTTTACTGGTTTATTAGAAGTTGAATTCAGCAATGCAACATGAAAAGAGCAACCCGAACTCCTTCTAGATTTGATACTTAATCCCTGACACAACGAACAGATAAACCCATCACCTTACTGTAGCCGCCCCCGGCCGCGCCAGGATAATTGTACTCTAATAACTTATACAATGATATCCCTGCCGAGGACTCTGTGGAAGACCACCAGTAACCGTCGTTTGCAATGTAGAAGAATGAACCATTTATGTTACCCCGGCAGCCACCCGGAAGGGCTGTAAATCCGCTTTCGTTTGTTGCTCCAGTATTTGGACTTAGCCAATGGGTTGTGCCGGTTTCTTTTAGTTTGCCACCGGCAACAATATCGCCGCCAAGATAGACAGTTAATATTGTCCATTCAGCATCGGTAGGCACATGCCAGCCTGCCGGACATAACTTGCCAGAGTTTACGGTGTACCAGTTGTACAATGCCCCATAGGTAGCTTTGTTTGCAGCATCGTTGTTGTACCAGGAATATGCATTAGTGCTGAGACCTATCCAGGTAGCATTATCAGTAACATAAGGAATCGAAGTACCATCATTATATCTGGTTGTTTTCAGGTTTTGTACCAGCCATACTTGTGATCCTATGGTTACTGTATTGTATATATTTCCGTCTCCGTCGGTTACAGGAGGCGTTACAGAATTTGAAGCAGAACTTGCAGAACCTGTACCATTAGCATTTGTGGCCGTTACTGTGAATGTATAAGCAATTCCATTGGTAAGCCCTGTTACAGTAATTGGGCTGGCAGAACCGTTGCCTATGATATTACTCAGACTTGAAGTCACCGTGTATCCTGTTATCGCAGAGCCGCCATTACTGACTGGTGCAGAAAATGTAACTGTTGCCTGGGCAACTCCTGCTGTAGCGGTACCTATTATTGGTGGACCAGGGACTGTTGAAGGCGTTACAGAATTTGAAGCAGAACTTGCAGAACCTGTACCATTAGCATTTGTGGCCGTTACTGTGAATGTATAAGCAATTCCATTGGTGAGCCCTGTTACAGTAATTGGGTTGGCAGAACCGGTGCCTATGATACTACTCGGACTTGAAGTCACCGTGTATCCTGTTATCGCAGAGCCGCCATTACTGACTGGCGCTGTAAATGTTACTGAAGCCTGAGCATTTCCCTTTGTCGCTGTCCCAATTGTCGGTGCACCGGGAACTGTTGAAGGCGTTACAGAATTTAGCGAGACCTTTTTAGTAGTTTAGAAACAGGTCTCGAAAAAGACTCCTATTATAGGAGTTCTGACGTACATTTTGAGTACCTGTAAAAAAAGAAACCGCCTGAAATCCTTGATTTTAAGCGGTTATGAATATAATGTGATTGGTTTCAGCTCCCCAGGTAAGACTCGAACTTACGACCCACGGATTAACAGTCCGTTGCTCTAACCAACTGAGCTACTGAGGAATTTTTTTATTCCCTTATAACCAAATCGAACTTCAGATTTATTCCGGATTGCCGGTACCTCTTTGTTTAACCTGGTTACTGAGGAACATTTTCTGAATACGTATTGTATTTAGAGTCGCAAAAATAAGGGCTTTTGCTGAATTAACCAATATCTTTGCAGAAATTTTTTAAAATGAAGCGGATACTAGGAATAGGGAATGCTCTTGTCGATGTTATGACATTGATTGACAATGATAATATACTTGAAATCTTTTCATTGCCTAAGGGAAGTATGCAGCTTGTTGATGGTGAAAAATCGACACTTATCAAAACAGAAACCACTAATTTTAAAAGAAATCTTGTTTCAGGAGGTTCAGCTGCCAACACTATTCACGGACTTGCAATGCTGGGAGTAAAAACGGGGTTCATAGGATCTGTT
>Ga0224523_1001304_pt1 | contig 10862 bp, 6 predicted proteins | sample CFST50metaG_FD_182732 | JGI IMG/M metagenome (GOLD analysis project Ga0224523, IMG submission 182732) | Peat soil microbial communities from Stordalen Mire, Sweden - C.F.S.T50 | ecosystem: Environmental > Terrestrial > Soil > Wetlands > Peat | place: Sweden: Norrbotten County, Stordalen Mire...
TTTCTTTGGTGCGCCGCTAGTATTTGGCCTGGTCATCGGGTTCGTTTACTTAAAGGCTGATGTTTCTAAATTGCCCGTCAATGTTGTTGATCTGGATCATTCAACATTGAGTGCAAAAATTATTGATGCGATGAACGACAATGAATACATTCATATTGCTTCTGTTTATTCGTTTGAAAATGATGTACGCAAAGATTTTAAAAATGGCAATGTTGAAGCTGTTGTTACCATTCCCGAAAGATTCCAGGCTGATGTTGCGCAAAAACGTTATCCGGAAATTCAGGTTGATCTGAATACGGCCAATATTCTTACAGGCAATTATCTAAGCAAAGCCATCACTGCTTCACTGCAAACAATCAATGTTGGTGCACAAATTGAGAGTATGCTGAAAAAAGGCATGCCTTCCTCGATTGCTGCAACACAGTACGAATCATTCAAAATAAATTTCGATCGCTATTATAATCCATTGGCAAATTACCTCCAATTTTTATGGCCAGGAATTATCTGTACAATACTTCAGCAGGTGCTGCTTCTTGTGCTGGCGCTGGTTTTTAGCCGTGAGTTCGAAAGAGGCACTATCTATAAATTATTAAGTTATAGCCGATCACCAATGATTCTTATAATGGCGAAAATTGTTCCTTACATAATTTTAGGAAGTTTGCTGTGGTATTCGATTTTATATGGAATGTTTCCTTTTTTCAAAATACCGATACACGCTAATTTTTTCGACCTTTTTATTTTTACCGAATTGTTCATGGTCTGTGTGGTCTTGTTTGGAATTATGGTGAGTGTGATATTTCCATCTCAATTGATGTCGACGGAAGTGCTTATGATCATTGCATCACCAAGCTTTATTCTTAGTGGGTTCACATGGCCATTAAGCCAGATGCCAGTAGCTGTAAGAACTATTGCCAATATGATACCATTGACTCATTATGTTATAGGCTTTCGAAAACTTGCATATATGCAAGCAACATTAGGTGATCTGAAGCCTGAAATCATTGGGCTGCTAATAATATCGTTTGTTGCAATGATACTGACCTATATTATTTTGAAGTTGAAAATAATCGCAGTGCTTAAACGCTACAAACTTGCAAAAGTGATTTTCCCAATTCATAAATTAAAAAAAAAATAATATTCTTATTTCTCATTGCCTGCTGCGCACAATGGAATTGCACCTTGGCGTCTTGGCATGAAAATAATTCGGGATCAAGGTATCACCATATCTACCGTTGTGTTCACTACTGCGGTGCTGGTTGGCAAAAGAGTAAAGAAATTGTTTGCATCGGAGCACATATAATCGCCGCTTGTATGTTTTTTATCGCCATTGACATCAATGAACGAGTACAAATAATACTTGCCCGGATGAACATTAGTAATTGTGAAGCTCTTTGTCTTTACTGGTAGAAATACATATTTGGATTCGTATTTTAAGTTTTCTCTTTTGTATTTTAGTCCTTCAAAAAGAGGCTCTGTGGATAAAAGCAAAAACAGTTCTTCATTACCTTTTATCTTTAATTTTTTGTCAATGGAAATATTCACATTAACGCTGCCAACGTATGGTTGCGGTGAAGAAGGGTAGGGATCTTTTTCAAAAGTATAATAAATACTTTCGGTCATATTATTAAAAATATCCGAAAAATCTTTTATCATGATTGGTTGTGGAAAATTGAAATGTGAAATTGCAGCAGCAGCAGCCTCGCGACCTCCAAGTTTAGCAGTCCACCGTGAATGTAGTTGCAACGGATTAACTTTATTGAATTTATTTGTATAGACTTCCATAATTAGCTCATCATTTTTAAAATGGAATTCAGTGTAGGCGCGCTTTGTGCCTGACTGAATATCGGAAAATCTGTAATAACCGATGGATTCATTTACCGTATCCATTACTTCATAAGTTACGCAGCCTTTATTATTGAAAACACCTTGCGTGCGCATTGCAATCTTTAATTTTCCATTGTGTTTAACAATAAAGAAGCTTGTGTAATTTAAAGCACTGGTATCAAATGTTGTGTATTGCGATACCTGTCCGGCAGAAACAGGACGGAAGTCCACGTTCCAATTATCAAAACTCCCTGCAGGAGTTGATGAATAAACAGGTCCGCTCCACAAACCAACGATCTTGCTTAAGAAGTCAAAACCAAGAATCTTAGTGCTATCGGCATTAAGATCGTATTGATGATTTTTTTTCTCATCCTTCAGATTAAAACCTTCTGTATTATGCCAGCTGGCAAATAATATCAATGACAATATTAAAAGTATTGGTTTCGTTTTTTTTATTATACAGTTTTTATTTTTAATTTTCTTACTTAAATTTTCAATATAATAAATAGATGATGTTATCATTGTTTTTGTTTTCCATCATAGTAAACAAGTCTGAAAAATTGGTTATCCCCGAAAGAAACATAGATTTTATCAATATTTTCATTGTCGAATTTTTGTCCAAAACAAATAGTTTGGGAATGAGATTTTCTGGGTTCTATTGCATAGATACATGAATAATCACCCGATTCAGCTTTCGTTTTGTAATTATAGAAAATAGTACCGTCTTTCAGAAGTATATAAACTTTATAATCATCCCAATCCATTTTATTTGATTTGCTGTTATTATGCACTTTGAAAATAAAACTAGTATAGCTGTCTTTCTCATTCCATTGCGATGTTGAAGGGTATAGACCAACGCCAATATCGATAGTTTTTGTAGCATTGGAAATATTGTCGAAATAAACAGGCTCATTTTTAGTTTGAGCAAAGCCAATATTTGCAAGGCATATCAAAAATAGCAAGTAAATATTTTTCATCTTATGTGATATAATTTCTTTAATAATAATGAGTTTTTTTGCTAAAAAATCAGAGTTGAGTTTGTTGAACAGTTTTTCGTTTTTACTTAACTCGGATTTTGCAGGCTAAAATAAAAAGTACTGCCTTTATCAACTTCGCTTTCAATCCATATTTTCCCGCCATGCTTTTCAACAAATTCTTTGCATAGCAGCAATCCTAAACCTGTGCCCACTTCGTGTTCGGTACCCGGATTACTGAATTTTATATCCGTCCTGAAAAGTTTATCGAAATCACTTTCCTTAATGCCAACTCCGGTATCTTTTACAGAAATAATAACAAGACTATTTTCCTTCTTTGAACTAACAATAACTTCACCACCGGTAGGAGTGAATTTTAGTGCGTTACTTACAAGGTTCCGCAATATTGTATCAAGCATGTTTTTATCAGCATACACCTGCATATCGACTGCTATTTCAAAGCTTAAATTTATTTTTTTACTGCAAGCGTGTTCAATTAAATTCTGATGATTTTTATGGATCTGCTCTATTAAATTTATTTTTTCAGGTTGAAAAATCATGCTTCCTGCCTGAGATCTTGACCATTCAAGCATATTAAGAAGCATGTCGTAACCGCTTTTTGCAGAATCATTCAGTATTTTTGTAAGTTTAGCAATTTTATCGCTGTTGTACTTATATGCATTTTCGTGAAGCAATTCCGAAGCGCCAAGTAAACTGATAAAAGGATTTTTTAAGTCATGTGCAATTATCTTGAAGAACTTGTCTTTCGTGGCATTTATCTCCTGAAGTTCAATATTTTTTTGCTTTAACTCATTTTCCATTCTTTTACGGTCGCTGATGTCGCGTGCAATGTGAATGGATCCGGTTATATTGTTGTTATTGTCAAATATGGGTGTTACGCTGACCAGCATATCCATTCCAAGATTTTCTTCGTAAAAATCAGCGATATGTTCTTTTCCATCTTTCTGCATCAATGCATGCGGACAATATGAGGGAGATTCCTGCTTCCCGTGAACACATTGAAAACAATGTGAGCCCAATATATTCTGCTTTGAAGTTCCGAGCTTTTCTGTGGCTGCTTTATTGGCACGTAAAATCTTATTCTTATTGTCAAGTATGGTAATCATATCCGGGATCAGGTCGAATGTTTCTATCCATTCTTCCCTTGATCGGATAAGTTTCTCTTCATTTATTTTTCGTTCAGTAATATCTATTAATGAAACCAGAACATTTGAAAGTGTATTCTCGTATCCTTTCACAACGACAAGGTGCATCTCTAATATTTTGATATCACCAGTTAAAGTTCGTATTGGCATTTCACATTCAAATTGTTTACCACCTTCAGCAAGTATAATCAATTCTTCCCGGAAAACATCAAGTGATTTTTCATTGAAATAAAAAAGCATGTTTTTAATTACATCTTCTTTACTCTCTGCTTTAAAGAACTCAACACTCTTTTGATTGATTTCAACAACTTTTATAAGAGAAGTAAGGCGATTTACTTCATCTTTATGGGACTCGAAGTATGCTCTGAAATCTTTTGTTCCTGAGGATTTAAGTTTGTCAAAGTATTTCTTAATTTCGGAATAATCTTCTTTCCAGATTGGAATTGCTGAATACTCAAACAACCTCCGGTAATTTTCTTCATTCTCCTCAATTTCTTTTGTGATCGGACACGATAACTTTCTGAAAATAATTGTTGCGATCAGGATAAGAATTGTCGAAATAATTATTGCATAGAAACCTGCTTTATAAAAAGGTGAACGCAATTCGGAAATATCCATTTTTGTGACTAGTCCCCATTTTAGTTCAGGGATATAAGAGCAATATGAAAAAACCAAATTACCCTTATAGTCCAACCCTTTTATGAATCCGGTGTTCTTTGATAATGCAAAACGCATTGGAACGCCCTTATCTGATGAGAGGGAAATGGGCTCATGATTTATCAGAACTTTCTGTTTCATTTTTAAAAAATAAAACATAGTGTCATTCTTTAAATAGCCAATTGCAAATTCACCGGTAGTTTCCAAACCTTTTGTTATTTCCTGTTGTTTGTGTAAAATGTCTAAAACAGTATTTACATTATTTGTTTGTTCATATATTGATTGTATAACATCTTTTTGTGTTTCACATAATTCTTTCAGAAGCAATTTTTTTTCATTGTAAACAATATTATATATAATTACAATTGATGTTATTGTAAGAAGTAACGAGACTAGTATCATTAATATGAATAATTGATAGACGCCTTTACTTTTAAGTTTTTTCATAAATTATTTTATAATTATTACATGGAGTTTGTATTAAAAAGGATAAATTAATTACTAAAAAAGAATATTATAAGATATTCTGACTTATAACAGTGTTGCAAAAAGTAAATCCATATATGACAAATTTAACTTTTTTCTCAATTATAGAACAATTTATATTATTTGATTTAAGATAAATTATAAGTATTTTTGTTTAAAATATTTATTACTCTGTTATTTTCTTATGAAAATTCTTTTAGTTGAAGATGATCCCAAGATTTCATCTTTTGTAAAAATGGGTTTAGAAGACAATGATCATAATGTCACAGTAGCCTACGATAGCGCCATGGCTGAAAAAATTGTTTTTAATAAAGTATTTGATATAATTATTTTAGATGTTATTATACCAGGAATAAACGGACTGGAATTATGCAAAAAGATAAGAAACGCCAATATTAAAACTCCTGTACTAATGCTTACATCATTAGATACCGTTGATGATAAAATTGCAGGCTTTGATTGCGGTGCTGACGATTACCTTGTAAAACCTTTTAGCTTCAAAGAACTACTTGCAAGAATTAAAGCTTTAGATAGAAGGCACACCGAGACCATTGTCGCACCTACATTAAAAATAGCAGATCTTGAATTGAATACAATTTCAAAAAAAGTTAAAAGGAAAGACAAAGAAATTAAACTTACCTCAAAGGAATATTCAATTCTTGAACTTTTATTAACCAATAAAGGTAAAGTATTCGATAGGGTTGAAATAGCTGAAAAGATTTGGGGCTTTTCATTTAATACAGGAACAAACGTGATTGACGTTCATATAAACTCACTCAGAAATAAAATTGATAAAGATTTTTCTCCAAAACTTATTCATACGCTTGTGGGGTTTGGCTATGTTATGAAAGAAGAAGAATAAAATGTCACGCAGAACCGGACTCTCTCGCCCTAATCATTGTCATGCCCGGTTCTAAGTGACACAAAATATTAAATAAAAACACATAACATCACTTATTAATACTTATTACTTTAAATTCAGTCCTCCTGTTTAGCTGGTATTCTTCTTCTGTACAAATGACACCATCTACGCACTTATTGACCGGTACTGATTCACCGTAACCTTTGGCTGTAATTCTACCGGCATCAATGCCTCTTGAAATAATATATGCAACAGCTGATTCAGCTCTTTTTTGTGAGAGCACCTGGTTATATTCATTGCTTCCTCTGCTATCTGTATGCGATCCAAGTTCAATATTAATATTAGGATTCAGTCGCAGAATATTTACAAGTTTGTCAAGTTCAACAGCGGCATCAGGACGTATGTCCCATTTGTCAAAGTCATAATAAATGTTTTTTAAAACAATTGGCTTATTAATTACAATCTTATCAAGAATCAATTCAATGAAAACAGTATCATGCAAGGTTGTGCAATTTGTTTCTATTGATTGTGATTTTGTAAAATAACCATCTTTTAAAGCTGTGATCTCATATGAATCACCACAATCAGCACTTGAGAAAAATCTGCCTTCATTGTTAGAAGCAAGTGAAACAGTTGTTGTCTTATTTTTAATTCGTATACCTGCATCTACTAATACAGTGGTTAACCCATCATCTTTCTTTTCCTTGATAATGCCTGCAATAACAAGGGTTTTGGGTATGGCTTTAGGCGTAGGGGAAAAATAATAAATGTCATCAGCACCTTTTCCACCATCTCTGTTAGAAGAAAAATAACCTGACTTTCCAGTTTCCGTGAAGTAAACATAGAAATCATCTTTAGGAGAGTTCATGGGATATTTTAAATTAACCGGATCACTCCAATTGTCCATGCTTCCAGTTGATGAAAATATGTCGAAACCTCCCATTCCCGGAAGACCATCACTCGAAAAATATAGTGTTCCTTCTTTATCAACTGTTGGAAATGCTTCTCGCCCTGCGGTATTAATTTTATTCCCGCAATTTTTAGGAATGCTCCAACTTCCATCTTTTTGTTTTACACAATAATATAAATCTGTACCACCATATCCACCCGGCATATCAGATGCGAAATAAAGAATACCTCCATCAGGTGATAATGCAGGATGTCCAACCGAATATTTACTGGGATTATTATATGTAAAGGCTTTTATATCCTTCCATTGTCCATTGTCATAACGGGCTGAATATATTTCCCAACGATCAATATAATTTTTGTAAAAAGAATAATCAAACCAGCTTGTGGGATCAACATTGAGAGGGTGTCTGCCAACTTTCACCATTTTAGTACGTGTAAAATATATGATATTATTTTTTGCATCAAAAACGGAAGCACCATTTTGGTATTTATTGTTAAGATCTGCTATCTCAACTGCGTTTGTTGAAGTTTGATTATTTTTTTCACCTGAGACAAGATATAACTTAACATAGGGATTACCTGTCCATCCAAATAAATCTTTATCTGAATATTCTTTGCTTGGTTCTTTTCTATCTGAAGAAAAAATATAACCAGTGCCGAATTCAGTTAATCCAAAATCTGAATTTTCTGAATTAAACAATTCTGCATTTTCAACATCAACAGAATCGGGGTTTGCAATCCACTCAAGAGATTTTTTACACGACGCAATCATTGCATCAGCTTTATTATATTTATTCAATTGTATATCTTTTAAAGTGGGTTCCATTTTAGAATAATTTTGATATTGAGTTATCGCCTCCAAATACTTCCCATTTGTTTTAAGAATATTTGCATAATTTAGTATATCATCAGAGGTATGGCCATTAAATGAAATTACTTTTGCCAGCCATTCTTCTGCTAATTGAGTATTGCCAATATTCATATAACATGCAACCATGCTTCTTGCATCATCAATAGTTGTAGCGGCTGTTTTAAAGTAATCATTATACATTACGATTGCTTTTGCGTAATCATAATTGGATTTCAATTGCTGTGCTTTCTGTAACTTTGTTTGAGCAAAAGTTGAATTGTAAAAAACAAGCACCAGAAAAATTACAGCAAGTTGTTTTATGGAAATTATCTTTGTTTTCATATCCGTATGATTTAAATTAGAAGTATCTGATAGAACTCATTTTGGTTTTGATTTTATCAGGAAATGTATAACCTAGTGTAAATTCATGACCTGGGTAAGGACCAAGTACGTTAGTTGAATATGTATAAGCATAACCGATACGGAAGCTGTCGCTGATATTAAAATCTGCCATGAACACCAATGCATCCGCTATGGTCAACGAATTTTGAAGATCACTATTTTTGAATATTCTCGCTCCTGTTCTAAATGTAACACCTAGCCAGAATCTTTCATTGTAAAGGATGAAAGCATTTAAGTCAATGTTTGTGGGAGCTTTGAAATCTTCTTTAATCAGGAAACTCGGTTTGATTTTGAATTTTGGGCTTAGATCAAAAACGTAACCTGATGTTAGAAAGTAATGCCTTGTCAGGGCTGCAACCATAAGGTTATTGCTTTTAAATACATTAGCCAGCAGATCCGAAATGGAAGCACCAGCGAAAAACCTATTGCTGTATAAAAACAAACCGGTTTTAGAATCAAATTGAAGCGATTTTGCTTGGTTCTGTGGAATAGCAGGATCATTTTGACTCTCCATTAATAATTTTGTACCGTCAAGTGTAAAGTATGAAGCTCCAATTGCAAGACCCATTGAAAGTTTCAAATTATCATTAATTTTTAAGTGGTAAGCATAACTTCCAAATATGCTCTGCTGCGATTCAGCTCCAATTACATCGTTTATAACATGAAGTCCCAACCCAACATTTTCGGTTGCGGGACCTTCAATACTCAGTGTCTGAGTTGTAGGAGATCCGGAAAGTCCAGTCCATTGTGTTGAATACATAGCATTTGCATTAACCACTCCTTTTGTCCCTGCATATGCCGGATTTATTACTAGTTCATTAAATATATATTGATTGAACTGTGCATCTTGTTGAGCATAACCTGATACTGCTACCAGTATCAGGGCTATTATGTTTGCTAAAGTTTTCATAATTGTAGATTTTAATATTTAAACTGATTTACCGAACAATTGTAACATAACCAGTAAATGTCCTTTTTTCACCACACATGGTAACCTTTAAAATATAGAAATATGTTCCTTCACTAAGTTGACTTCCATCCCAGTTATTTTGATATCCATTTACAGAATAGACTTCATTACCCCAGCGGTTAACTATTACTAATTCATTATCCGGGTATAGTTCTATATTTTTTATAACCCACAGGTCATTTATTCCATCGCCATTTGGAGAGAAGATATTGTTTATGCCAAGCTGCTCTTCAGCATTCCCTGGTACAACTGGGCTTGAGAATTCGGCAGTGCATTCATTAGCATCTGTAACAGTCAGCATATAATTACCTGCATCAAGATTTGTGATCTGGTTTGTAATTGCTCCATTTGACCAGTTGTAATTATATGGCTCTTGACCTCCATTAACTGCTATTGAAATGGATCCGTCATTCTTACCTGCACAATTTGCATCTGTTTGAGAAATCAGCTTGATCTCAATTTTTGGCTGTTGTGGAATGTCAAATGAAAGTGAAGCTCCGCACCCATCCGAATCGGATACGATGATAGTATTATTACCTGCAGGAACATTTGAGAATATATTTTTAGTTGACATTGCTCCATTATTTAATGAATAATAATACGGATCTTCTCCTCCGTTAACATTAACTTCAACCACAGCATCATTATTTCCAAAGCATTTATTACCTGAAAGAACATTGATTTTTACAACCATGGCTGGGTCACTTTTTACAAAAAATGGCTGTGTATTACTCATACAATTATTTGCATCTTTTACAACAATAATTATTTTTCCTTCAGCCAGAGAGCCAAAAGTATTTTGGCTATGGAATGTCGATCCGCCATCAATTGAATATTGTAAGGATCCTGTTCCGCCCTGTGCATTTATAACAACCGTTTGTATAGCGGCTCCGCATTGAGTTGGAAGTTGACTTACAGTAAATGTAATTGGCTCGGGATTATTTATGATAACATCATTTGCTGAAGCACTACAACCATTGGCATCATAAACCATGATAATATAGGTTCCTGCACCTAATCCTGAGAATACGTTAGAGCTTTGAGCAGCAGCTCCATTCAAAGAATACGAATAAGCGCCAGTACCACCAGCAGCAGTAACCGTTATCGAAGCATCACTTGCATTGTTACACGAAACCTGTGAAGAACCAACAGCCGTAGCAGTGATCAGCGAAGGATTAGCAATGACAATAATTCCTGTTGTGTGCGAACAGCCATAACTGTCATAGATAGTGATAGTATAATTCCCAGCCATTAAGCCAGAGAATACATTTGAACTTTGAGAAGTTCCCCCATTAATCGAATACATATAAGGACTGGATCCTCCGATTACAACTATTGTAATTTTTCCATCACTTGCGTTATTACATGACACCTGAGGTGTATATGATATACTCAAATCTATGGGTCTTGGGTTATTAATTATTATCGAAGCGCCTGCCGATGCTGAACAACCATTAGCATCAAAAACAGTGATAGAATATGTTCCAGCCGACAAACCAGAGAAAACGTTAGAACTTTGAGCAGCAGCTCCATTCAAAGAATACGAATAAGCGCCTGTACCACCAGCAGCAGTAACCGTTATCGAAGCATCACTTGCATTGTTACACGAAACCTGCGAAGAACCAGCAGCCGAAGCAGTAAGCAGCGAAGGATTAGCGATGACAATAGTATTAGCAGAAGCCGAACAGTTGTTAGCATCATAAACAGTGATAGAATAAGAACCAGCCGACAGACCTGAGAAAACATTAGAACTCTGAGC
>Ga0224523_1001305_pt1 | contig 10861 bp, 8 predicted proteins | sample CFST50metaG_FD_182732 | JGI IMG/M metagenome (GOLD analysis project Ga0224523, IMG submission 182732) | Peat soil microbial communities from Stordalen Mire, Sweden - C.F.S.T50 | ecosystem: Environmental > Terrestrial > Soil > Wetlands > Peat | place: Sweden: Norrbotten County, Stordalen Mire...
CGTTTAAAGAAGGATTATAAACCAAGCCATCATCAATGATCTCTGATAAATTGTTAAGTATTGTTGTTCCCTGTTTTAATGAAGAACAAAACCTGGAACATTTGTATAATGCGCTTGTCAGTGTTCTGAAGAATATCAGCCATAGCTATGAAATTATTTTTGCTGATGACGGAAGCAGGGATAATACTTTTGAGGTTGTAAAAAAACTTGCCGCATCCGATAGACATGTTTCCGGTGTTTCGCTCTCAAGGAATTTTGGTCACCAGGTGGCAATCATGGCAGGCATGCAGCATAGCAAAGGAGATATTGTTGTGATGATGGATGCCGATTTACAGCATCCGCCTGAAGTAATTCCACAACTGATTGCTGAATATGACAAAGGCTTCGATATTGTAAATACCAGGCGCCTTGATACACAAGGAGTAGGAGTGATGAAGAAAATTTCATCCTCTTTATTTTATCGATTGCTGAATTTTTTATCGAATGTTAGAATAGAACCATCATCTGCCGATTTCCGCTTGATGACGCGTAAAGCCGTGGATGCATTTCTTCAGCTTGAAGAAAAAGACAGGTTCACACGCGGACTCATAAGCTGGATGGGTTTTAAACAGTCGGTTGTTGAATATACTGCAGCAACAAGGTTTGCTGGGGATTCAAAATATACTATCAAAAAAATGTTCCGTTTTGGAATGGATGGCATCACCTCTTTTTCAACAAAACCTTTACGGATTTCATTTTATATGGGGTTGATTATTTTCTTTATCGGGCTGGTATATTCACTCTATGCCATCATTCAGAATATACGTGGTGAAACAGTTCCCGGCTGGACTTCAATACTTGTATCGGTGCTAATTATTGGAGGAATTCAATTATTAAGTATCGGAATAATCGGCGAATATATTGCACGCATTTTCAATGAAACAAAAGCAAGGCCGTTGTATTTTATAAAAGACAGGACTTGAACAGGCTTCATTATAAATGGTTTCGAAATAAAAGATCGGCGATTATTAAAAAAGACAAATGGGGATTTCATTAAAATATAATATTCCTTATGATATTAATTCACCTGAAAGAACCATTTTCCACAGAAAGATAATCTTAAATAAACCTTTTTTAAAAAAGATATATCTTGAATGGTACAGTGAATTTTTGAATGCTATACCGAATCTTCCTAAGGGTATTTTACTGGAGATTGGGTCTGGCGGGGGCTTTTTAAAAGAGTTAAATCCTTCTATTATATGTTCTGATTTTTTAGACTTGCCTGGAAATGACCTGAACTTTTCAGCACTTGATATACCTTTTAAGGAAAATGAAGTCAGTGGATTATTTATGATTGACACTCTTCATCATATTCCTGATGCTGCAAAATTTTTTATGGAAGCCAGGAGAGTTCTGCGGAAAGAAGGGCAAATCATTATGATTGAACCCGCAAACAGTCTGTGGGGACGTTTCATTTATAGAAATTTTCATCATGAACCATTTGATCCTAACGGCGATTGGAATATTCCTTCATCAGGTCCGTTAAGCGGGGCAAACGGTGCCCTGCCATGGATTGTTTTTGAAAGAGATAGAAAAAATTTTAACGATCTTTTTCCAGAATTTAAAATTACAGGAATTAAATATCACACTCCTTTAAGATATTTGCTGAGTGGCGGGGTTTCACAGAAACAGCTCGTTCCTGATTTTTTATTTGGAGCATTTACCTTTGGAGATAAAATTATGTCATCCATATCAAAACATTTTTCAATGTTTATGACCATTTGCATTGAAAAAGTAAATTAGCAATATGCTCATTCAATTTGTTTTTTATTGATTGAGTGAATTTATATATTTTTATCAATCGGTTTAAAAATTGAATTTTGAAAAAATATTTATACTTCTTACTTTCAAAATACCTTTCTTTCTATATAGGTGAAGCTTCGTCAGTGGCTGAATTGAAGAATGGTGACAACGCTTTACTTAAAAAAAATATTAAATGCAGGCAATATGAAATTGTTGATCAGCCTGAAAAAATTGGTTCGCCCGAACCTGATTTTGTTATTCTGAATGGAAATGTTCATTATGAAAAAGATGTTCAGGAGTACATCAGGCGGATACATGAAAAAATAAATTTCAATTCACGATTGATTATCGTTTATTATAGCAGCTTGTGGAAACCCTGCATTAAGCTGGCGACTTTTTTAAAACTCCGAACCAAAAAGCCTGAAGATAACTGGATTACTCATGAAGATATTCAGAATCTTTTAACGCTGAATGAAATTCAGATTGTTAGGAAAGAAAGCAAAATTATTTTACCGGTTTACATTCCATTATTGAGTTATTTGTTAAACAGGATAATTGCTCCGCTGCCATTTTTCCGCCTTTTGTCATTGGTAAACATTGTAGTGGCACGTTCAGTGAAGAATGAAAATTTAGGGTTGAAATCCGTATCGATAGTGGTTCCTGCGAGAAACGAGGAAGGTAACATTGAGGAGATCGCAAAAAAACTTCCGAAGTTTACTGATAATGATGAGCTGATTTTTATTGAGGGAAATTCTACCGATAAAACATGGCAGAAAATTCAGGAGACCGCAAAAAAATATAATGGCGAACGAAAAATTATTTTTGGACAGCAGGATGGCAAAGGTAAGGGCGATGCGGTACGCAAAGGATTTTCAATGGCAACCGGTGATATCCTTATGATCTTTGATGCTGATATTACTGTTCCCCCTGAAGACATTGTGAAATTTTACAATGCAATAAATGAAAATAAAGGTGAATTTATAAACGGCAGCCGTCTTGTGTATCCCATGGAGAAAGAGGCCATGCGATTTATTAATATGATTGGGAATAAATTTTTTGCTATGAGTTTCTCCTTTATAATTGGTCAACGATTTAAAGATACATTGTGCGGCACAAAAGTAATTTCCAGAAATAACTATTTAAAATTAATAGATAACAGGTCATATTTTGGCGAATTCGACCCCTTCGGTGATTTTGATTTGATTTTCGGAGCAACAAAATTAGCATTGAAAATTGTTGAAATTCCAATAAGATACAGGGAGCGCACTTATGGTTCAACAAATATAAGTAGGTGGAAGCATGGGATGATTCTTCTAAGAATGTTGTTTTTTGCAATGAGAAAAATAAAATTTATATAGTATTCTTATGAGAAAAATAAAATTACAAAAGGTTTTATACATTTTAGCACTGCTTATTATTCCGGCATTATATATCGTCACTGGATTTTTATTTCAGTCAGAGCGTGGGGGTTATTTTTTATTTTCAGTTGATCCCGAATATTGCTATTTATTCAACGGTTTGAATATAGCGCAGGGCACAATGAAAGTATGGCATGTTGATCATCCCGGTACACCTTTACAGTTTTTTTCAGCAATTATTATTAGGGTTGTCCATTTCTTCCATAATAAAGAACCGCTGACCCAGGATGTGCTGCGCAATTCACAGTTATATGTTCGTTCCATTGTCATTGGCATGTTTTCAGTGACCAGCATTGCTATTTTTATTTTAGGGCAGACTGTGTTAAGAATTTCGAAAAGCCTTATGAACGGAATTTTTTTACAAATCATTCCTTTTTCTACCTACCTCACACTTTCACTAATACTTCGTATCAATCCTGAACACATGTGCATATTATGTGTAGTACTTTTAATGATAGTGCTTGTGAATTATTTGCATTACGGAAAAGAAAGTAAAAAAATATTTGACAAATATATAATCTGGTTTGCTATAGTTTCCGGCTTTACTATTGCAGTAAAAATTACATTTCTGCCTCTTATCTTTGTCCCATTATTTTTATTTCCCGGAATATTGAAAAAGATACATTACGCTGTATTTTCATCTATTTCGTTTGTTATTTTTATACTGCCAGTACTTTATTATCGTTTTGATTATTTCCACGAATGGATAAGAAAATTGCTTGTCCACAGCGGGAAATATGGAGAAGGCGCTTCTACAGTAATTGATAAAAACAGTTATATTACAGCTCTGAAACAAACATTTAGTTTCGAACCTTTTTTTACAGTTGTATTTATTTTAATAATTCTTGGCTGTATAATTTATCCCCTGCCATATATTCAAAAACATTTTAAAAATAGCAAATATTATAGGGTTCTGCTGGGAGTGGCATTGTCAATGATATTACAAATAATGCTCATTGCAAAACAGTTTACATTTCATTATCTTACTCCGGCCCTACTGCTGACAATCATTGGAGCTTATGTGTTAATAATCATTTACCTGAAAAATCTGAATGCGCTCAAGAAAAATATATTGTTTGCAGTTTTGACAGTATATGTACTATTTTCCGATTATTCTAAGGTTTCGCAATATCATATGGTAAATTTTAGGCATAAAGAAACTTATTATAAAACATACAACTTTATTCAGCAGCATCCTACAACAAAAGCGCTCGTGATCGTGCCAAATTATTACGGATGCCCGTACCAGGAATACGCCAATTATTTCGGGTTGTTCTGGGGCGGAGATGTGATGAAAAATAATTATATTCCTGCATTGTATAAAGTTTTTCCGAATACATATATATATAATGGATGGGATGAGTTATTTCATGACTGGGATAATAATTCATATTCGTATCTTGATGTTTTGAAAGCACAGGGCAGTATCCGGCTTTTTTCGGGAGATTCGACTATTGAAAGTAATGTTTTAAGCCATGTAATGAAAAATTTCGTACGTATAAATGATACACGGATAAACAAAATATTTTCAAATGAACTCACTTCTGAAAATATTTATGAAATTTCATATGTTCCCGATACATTGGCTGAAATGCTGAGCATTGAATGTAATGCCGATTCCCTTAGTTCTGATAAAGTAAATTTTGCCGGAACAGAAAACCAATACTTCGGCAATGGAAATACTCAAAGCACTGATCACTCATACTCCGGAAATTATTCTTCAAAACTTACCAAGGAATATCCTTTCGGTATGACATATATTATTGGTGAAGCTAAAAAGGGGGATCATTATTTGGTTAAAGTAAAACGGTATAAAAATAATTCAAAGGCATCACTAGTTATTGCAGGTAGAAGTTCGACAGATTTATATGTTGACCAGAAAACAGCATCGCAGGAAGAAAATGGATGGGAAGAACTCATATTAGATTTTGTTGTACCCGAGAATATGCACAATAAAGAACTTCGAATTTATACTGTTAATAATACTGATACTCCAGCCTATTTCGATGATTTGAGAATTTCCTTATTAAAAAAAGATATTAAATAATTTGAAGCATATAAGGAAAACTAAAAAAGGCAAAAAAATATTTCTTTTAATCAATATTATAATAATATTTTCCGCTGAGATTGGTCCATTTTTTTCCTTCAAATATCAGATCTGTTATTAAATAATACACTCCTGAATTCTCGGGTGTCTTAATTCTTATCAATTGAGTGCTGGTTCTTTTTACGTCCATTGCTATCGGTGTTCTTAATCCATCCCATGTAACAATAGTCCCATCTTTTTCCCAATGGTAAGAAATATAAATTTGTTCTAACCGAATCCCGGAATATAATGGCGATCCATTCCTGTTAGTTATTTTAACAGGTATAAGAATTTCGGAATTTTTACGTGCGGCATATGGTGATAAAGGCTCAATAGAAATATTATTAAAAAACGAATCAGGTTTAGTGCTTTGAATAGAATCAGTATTAGCACAAACAGGTAAGCCATTTTTTACCAAAAAATAATGCGTATTAACTTCGTTGTTGCTAAAAACATAAAACGGGCTTGCCAGTATTGAGTTCTCGCCAATTTGTTTCAACAGATCATCAGATATCGCTTCTTTTACCCACACCTGTTTGGTGGTGCCTGATTTCATCATGGATGACAAAATCATAGATTCATTCGGCATTGTCCAGTCATGGCCAATATTAACACCGGGATAATAATTCTCTGCTCGTATATAAATTTTAGTTTGATCCCATTGCTGCGCATTGGAAAGCATGTAGTTAAATTCCCTGTAACGTGTCTGAACCTTGTTTGCATAACTTAAAAAAAAGAAGATATTATATGCAGCTATGATTAGAAGAAAGATATTCCAGGATTTTTGCAAAATAACAAACCAGTAAAAAACAATGATAATTGCTATTGGGAATAAGTATCTTTCGTAAGGTTCGTAGGTTTCGGGGAAGTCTTGCCCGTACGTGTGAACTACTAATAAAAAATATCCTAAACATGTAAAAACGAAAAGAAATATTTCTTTTTTGCGGGATGCTTTAAGCAATGTATAAGATGAAATTGCAACTAAAAAAATCAAACCCGGAAATGCTGTGATATAATTTAATACAAGTTTTAATCTGAGTGATTTAAAAATGCCTGGTCCATGTGCATGGGTTGCCGAATCTACATCATAGCCGCTCAGGAAAAAGTAATGCAGTACAATTATTGCAAGGATAATAATACTGATGGTCCAGAATTTTATTTGCTTTATGTCTTTTTTGTTCGCAAAATAATAAAGCACCAGGAACCATGGAACAAGCACCGAATACAGCGGATGACTGAATAGAATAAGTGTGATTAATAAAAGTAATCTCCAGTAAGAAGCTTTTTTTTGCAATAATAAATGAAGCTCGGCACCAACCATAAACACAAGCGGTGATGCAATAATAAGTTCCGATACGGGATTGAACCAGTTCCATTGCAAGCTGAAAATATGCAAAAGATAAATTGCAATTGCATAAGTCGGTTTTTTATAAAAATAAAATAAAATCAGTGCACATAAAAAATACCATAACCATTCATTAAATGAAAACACCAATAGTATTTTATCAATTGAAATTCCCATTTTCACCATCAACAGCGGAAGTATTTCAACCACCATGCTGATGGGCCTTGAACTTATCATCACAAAGTGTTCGGAATTGATCAGCGTAAAAATTGTATATCCGGCATCACCGTAAATCCTTTCATATGCGAATATCAGGGAAAATACCAATGATAAAATACTAAGAAAATAAAACAGAATTGAGTGATAGGATTTATCTTCAAACAAAATGTTTTTAGCACGTTTTATTATGCTCTGAGAATTTTTCATAAGGAATTATATTGAAAACAATAATGAATCGTCAAAGAAAAATACATAGAATACAAATTAAACAGGTAAATTATATGATTCCTGGCTGGCAAATATAAAATAATCTGTTTAAAACATAATGATTGAACTTATTTATATGGTATTAAGCATGGCGCTTGAATTTCGTCAGTAGTAAAGCTGTGTTTTGAATTGTATTGCTACTGTAAAATTAAAATTGAATAAAATATAGGGGATTTTTATACAAAAATATATATTTTAGCCAAACGTTTACATTAAATAATCAAGTACCATCAACAGTAAAAATTAAAAACATGAAAAATTTATTTTGGATTACCTTAATGGCAGTATCGATTACTATTTTAGAACAGGCTTGCAATTGTCCCGACACTATTCAATATGTAAAAGTGGGAAGTGAAGAAAATACCGTTCTGATAAAAGCATTTAATAATAAATTTTTATGTGCAAATGAAAAAAAGGGCGATACTGTAATTGCCAACGGCGACACATCAGCTGTAAAATGGCAGTTGATCTATATAGATAGCAAGACTGTTTTTATTAAATCGTTTAACCATAAATTCATTAAACCAAGTGAAGACAATGGTAATTATTTACTTGCAAGTAAAGACTCTGCCAACGATGCGGAAAAAATTACGTTAATTAAACTTGACAGCGGCAGGGTCGCTTTTAAATCAAGCAAGGGTAAATTTATTTCAGCTGATCAAAATAAAAAGTTTAAGCTGGTAGCCGACAGAGATTACATCGGCAAATGGGAAATGTTTAAGCTCATTTCATTAAAATAATAAATTTGAGAATCACAATTTATTTTTAAAAAACACAGCACACATAATTAGTATTTATTTTTCTGAATTGTTAGTTCCGTTTTTATTTTTTCCGCGGGGTTAACTTTATGAACAAGCATCTGATCCCAGTAAATAAAGGATAATTTTACTTTTCATTCTTTCAGTATTTAGTTAGAATTTGATTATTATAAATCTAAATTCATGTTTCAATTCAACAAACTTTCAATAATTATTCCGGTCTATAATGAAGAAAGAACAGTTCATCAGATTCTTGATTTGGTCCTGAAAGTTGAATTACTGCAGGGCATAGAAAAAGAACTGATTATTGTAAATGATTGTTCGAAAGATAATACATATGCAGCGTTAGAAAAATATATTTCCATTCATAAGGAAGCTAATATTCAACTTTTTTCTCATGAAGTGAACAAAGGTAAAGGAGCCGCCATTCATACGGGCATTGATGTAGCTACCGGTGATTGCATTATAATTCAGGATGCGGATCTTGAGTATGATCCGAATGAATATAATATACTTATAAGACCTATACTTGAGGGCTTTGCCGATGTAGTATATGGAACTCGTTTTATGGGCGGAAATCCTCACCGGGTGCTGTTTTTCTGGCACACCATAGGGAACAGACTGCTTACTCTCCTTTCCAACATGTTCACCAACCTGAACCTTACTGATATGGAAACCTGCTACAAACTTTTTAAAGCAGAGTATCTGAAAAAAATATATTTCAAAGAAAAACGATTTGGCTTTGAACCTGAAGTTACTGCAAAAATTTCACGTTTTCCAAAAATCCGTATTTATGAAGTTGGCATTTCGTATTATGGTCGCACGTATGAAGAAGGAAAAAAAATTAGTTGGAAAGATGGGTTTCGCGCCATATGGTGCATTCTGAAATATAATATTTTTTGCCGAAGATATTTGAAACAATAGATGAAATTCTTCAAAGCAAATATTGAATACATTATCCTTTCCCTTTCGTTCATTTTGCTTGCAATTCTTGCAATTTTATCTGACGGGTATTTTGAAGGTGCCGACAATATTTCGCATTTCAATATTTCACGATATTCATTTCAGCATCCGTATTTATTTCTTGATCATTGGGGAAAGCCTTTATTTACGCTTCTTTCATCGCCTTTTTCACAATTCGGTTTCAAAGGCCTCGTGTTTTTTAATATTATTTGCGGCATTCTGACCTCTTATTTTTCGTACCGAATTGTTAAAGAACTTAAGTATGATAATGCATATCTAATATGTATTTTTGTGACTTTTTCGCAGTATTATTTCTTGATGCAACTTACTGCACTCACAGAAATTTTGTTCAGCCTGGTACTGATAATTTCTGTTTTTTTTGCATTACGAAAAAAATATTTGGTTGCGGCCATCCTGTTATCTTTCCTGCCGTTTGTAAGAAATGAAGGTATTATAATTTTCCCTTTTTTCTTTTTGTTTTATATGCTGTTCAAACAATACCGTGCAATACCTTTTTTGTTGACCGGATTTCTTATGTATTCAATGATCGGTTATTTTCAAAATGGTGATTTTTTATGGCTCTTCCATAAAAATCCATACATGAATTCTAATTACGGATCGGGCAGTTACTTGCACTTTCTTCAGAACATGGATTTGATTCTTGGCTGGCCAATTTTGATTCTTTCAGTCATCGGGTTTATAACATTTATTTATCAGTCATTGAAGAATGAAAATAGAAAACAATTTTCAGCGCAAATCAAAGCTGAGTGGTTGCTTCTTGTTTTGCCTTTCCTTGCATATGTTTCATTTCATTCTTATTTATGGGGAAAGGGGATCGGCGGGTCGGCCGGACTTCTCCGGGTTATGACAGGCGTTTTGCCTCTTGCTGCTATTATTGCTCTCAGGGGTTTTAATTTATTTTCTGGTGCTTTAGGAAAATGGAAAATTCCGAAAGCTGTATTCCTTGTTTTGACTACCGCTATTTTTGTATACACTCCTTTTTATAAATTTCATTTTCCTGTAGAAGCCGATTCAGCAGGGCGTCTTATTAAACATGCTGCAGCATGGGTAAAAGCGAATGGCTACTCTGGTAAGAAAATTTATTATTATGATCCTATGTTCCAGCCCGAATTTGGATTTGATCCATTTTCATCTGATACAAACAGAATATTCTTTCAGTTATCTTCTTTTCCACAAAATGAATTAGAAGTAAATTCTATTGTGATATGGGATGCCCATGCAGGCCCGGGTGACGGAGGTACGCCATTGCAAAAATTTATGGAAAGTAAGGAATTTAAACTCCTGAAAGTATTCAAGCCCGATGTGGAATTTGAAATAAATGGGTATAAATACAAAATATGTATTTTTGAAAAGATAGCATTCAATAAAAATAATAATAATTATGCGTTGGAAAAGAATCTTGAATGATCCTTTAATAAAATTATATCAGGGTACACGGAAAAATCACAAATGACTCAATAATGGAATCTCATCAATCAATCTTTCGTAAGAAATTCTTCATAATACTTTTGTTAGGATTATTATTTTTTATAATCCATTACATTTTGTACCTGGTTTTTGCTGTAAGACCTGGAATTATATTATTAAGTGATGCCGAGGGTTATTACCAGTATCTGCCGCAGCTGTTTTATCATAATAACATCATGAATATGCCTTACGCTGTTACGCTGCCCAATGGTCTTAGTTTTAATAAATATACATGTGGTACTGCTATAATGCAATCGCCATTCTTTTATCTCGCACATATTTATTGTAAAATTTTCGGCAATACTGCTTTTGGAAATAACTCTTCTAGTAATATGATGCTTGGATTTTCATCAACTTATGCAAATTTTATTTGGATAGGTGCGGTTACCTACACATATATAGCACTTGTATTATTATATCATATTCTGAGAAAATGGTTTTGCAGGATCACTTCATTTGTTGCTGTTTTTGTTGTTTATTTTGGGACGAACCTTTTATACTACACGATTTGCCTCCCGGGTTACTCGCATGTTTA
>Ga0224523_1001308_pt1 | contig 10832 bp, 8 predicted proteins | sample CFST50metaG_FD_182732 | JGI IMG/M metagenome (GOLD analysis project Ga0224523, IMG submission 182732) | Peat soil microbial communities from Stordalen Mire, Sweden - C.F.S.T50 | ecosystem: Environmental > Terrestrial > Soil > Wetlands > Peat | place: Sweden: Norrbotten County, Stordalen Mire...
TGCTCAACGCCGTCGGCAAAGACGACTCGCTGGTTACCTACAAGGAGGCGGAGCCGTTTACCACAAAGGTCAAGCGCATGGACTTTTCAAAAGCGACGTTCGGCCTGAAACACGACCCTCAGGTACCGCCCGAAGAGGGCATCAAGCGGACCGTCGACTGGATGCGGTCCTACTATCGGATAGGTGAGTGAATGGACGACGTCGATGGCGGCTATGAGGGAAAAACCGTGCTGGTAACGGGCGGCGCGGGAGCGATCGGCGGGAACCTCGTCCGCAGACTGAACGATCTGAACACGGAAAAGATCGTGATCCTCGATAACCTCTCCTCTTCATACGAGTGGAACGTTCCGGTCGGCCCCAAGATACGCTTCGTACACGGAGACATCCTCGACGACGAGAAGCTGAAATTCGTCTTCAAGGACAGGCCCGACATCGTGTTCCACTTAGCCGCGCACTTCGCCAATCAAAACTCGGTCGACAATCCTAAAACAGACCTCATGGTAAACGGCATGGGAATCCTCAAGGTGCTCGAGTTTGCCCACCTTACCAACGTTTCCCGATTCGTGTATGCCTCCTCAGGCTGTGGGGTCTACGGACTGGAGTCAACCCTACCGTATCAGGAACACGACGTATCGATAAGCCTTCACACCCCGTATCAAGTCACGAAGCTCCTCGGGGAGCTGTACACGAACTACTACCATAACCTGTACGGGCTTCCCGTCGTCAACACGCGGTTTTTTAACAGTTATGGTCCCGGCGAGGTGCCCGGTAAATACCGCAACGTCATCCCCAACTTCTTTTACTGGGCGATGAGCGAAAAGGTCTTGCCGATTACCGGGGATGGCACCGAAACGAGAGACTGGACGTACGTCGGTGACCTCGTAAACGGGCTTCTGGCGGCGGGAGTCAAGGAAGAAGCGATCGGCGAGGCCATCAACCTCGGCGCGGGCACGGAAACGCGGGTGATTGACATGGCACACGAGGTCAACAGGCTCACCGGCAACGCTCTCGGGGTCGTGCACGTTCAGAGACGGGACTGGGATGCGAAGACGCGCATTATCTCGTCGATTGACAAGGCACAACGACTGTTGGGGTATCGACCGCAAACGACGTTCAATGAAGGACTGAAGCACGTTCACGAGTGGTTTGTTGAAAACTGGGATGACATTGAGCGGGGCGCTGAGTTCTGATATGGGGGGCGTCCGCCCGCGCAACGCGCTGGTGCGGCAGGAGTCGAGAATGAGAATCTTACTCGTTCAAGACACTGACTGGATTTCCCGAAACGCTCACCAGCAGCATCACGTCGCAGAGCGGCTGAACTTGAGAGGACACGATTTTTTAATCATCGACCACGATCTTCTTTGGCAAAGCAGCGATGCAACCGGGCTTTTGTCGAAAAGACAGGTCTTTGATAACGTGTCAAAAATCATGTCGGACGCTGATATCAACGTCATTCGTCCTCGGATCCTGCGAGTTCCCTTCCTTGACTATGTGTCGATGCTCGTCACGTATCGCCGCGAAATCGCTGCGCAACTGCGCGAGTTCCGCCCGGACGTCGTCATCGGCATGTACCTCCTGACCAATTACTTGGTCCTCGGGGCGTTGAAGAGGATGCGTACGCCACTGGTCGTTCTCATCCTTGAGCCGAACTCCGAGATGATCCCATTGCGCGTGCTCAGGCCAATCGGAAAAATAATCGAGAGCCGGGTTCTTAGAGGGGCCGACCGCGTAATCGTCATCAATGAAGCGTTGCGCGACTACGCGATACGAATGGGGGCGTGTCCGGAAAAGACCCGTGTCATACGGGCCGGTATCGACACGGAGCTCTTCGGGCGAAACGTCGATGGCTCCTCCGTGCGACAGCACTACGGTATTGGCGAGTGCGACATCGTCCTCTTCTTTATGGGGTGGCTTTATCATTTCTCAGGACTGCCCGAATTGCTTGAAGAAATGGCGAAATGCAACCGCGCGGACCTGGCCGTTAAGCTGCTCATCGTCGGTGACGGCGACGCGCTTGAGGAACTGCAGCGCAAGCGCGCGGAGCTCGGCCTCGAAGACTATGTGGTACTTGCCGGAAAACAGCCGTATGAAAAAATCCCCGAATTCATAGCTGCTTCCGACATTTGCTTGCTGCCCGCACACGACAACGCGATCATGCGCGACATCGTTCCGATTAAGATGTACGAATACATGGCGATGGGAAAACCGGTCATCGCGACCCGACTGCACGGCTTGCTGAGGGAATTTGGCGACGATAACGGCGTGCTGTGGATCGACCAGTCGAAAGATTCGTTGAAAAAAGCCATGGAACTCGTCAACGAGGGTACCATCAAAACACACGGCGAAGCAGCGAGGCAATTTGTTCGTACCAACGACTGGGCCACGGTCGTCGATGAATTTGAGCAGGTGTTGTACGAGTGCATCGAATCAAAGAGAAGCCCCCCTCACCATGCGCGGGACGCTCACGACGTTTCGCATCCAAGCAAAAAGCAAAACTCAGGGTAGCCCAGTCAGGAGCTGAGCAATAGGGGCAGACGTGTTCACGATGTTCGATGGGCTGGTATCCACCGCTAGAGATAATGACTATGTGATAGTCGACCCTCCGTCTGAAGCGTTGACGTTCGAGAGGATCGATCTTGAGCACCCGCCTAAAGTCTCTTTTTGTATACCGACTCTCAACAGCGAAAGAACGATCGGTGCCTGCTTGCGAAGTGTGGTAAGTCAAGATTACCCAGATTTCGAGATCATCATAGTTGACGGTGGCTCATTGGACCACACCGTCGACGTCGCTCGCGCATATACGGACAATATCTTCCTTGATGAGGGTCCCTTGGGCAGCGCGAGACAAACCTCCATCGATCACTCGAACGGCACGGTGCTTGCGCTGTTCGATGACGATACGATCATACCTCACACCAGGTGGCTGCGAAATGCGGTTCGGTACTTTAACTACAGCGAAAAGGTCAGCACGGTCTGGCCTATGATGGCTTCGGCGCCACACGCTCCGTTGACTGGAAGGTTATACGCCAACATCTGGCGAGTCACTTTCGAAGACCGAATACTCAAGAGCCGCGGCTCTTTTGGCGGCGGCCACGCCCTGTTCCTAAGAGAATTCATAGAAGAGATCGGCGGCGTGGATCAATCGCTTTGCTGGGGGGAGGATTGGGATTGGGCAACGAAGCTCAAGAACCGCGGCTATCAGGTTGTGTATATCAAAGACCCTTTGTATCACGACACGATGAGCTCACTGCGCGAGTTCGCGAAAAAGCAATTCATCGGAGCAGAAACGTTCGCCAAGGATCGGTTCGCTACGACGGGACTTACACCAAGCGACTTGTTTTATGAGCAGTTCTTCCTGGGGACGAAAGAAATGACCCGCGGACTCGTGAGAGACGGAGACGAGTCATGGATGCTTTACCCACTATTTGTCCTGATCCGCGTGATTGCCTATGGCTCGGCGTATTTGAGAACGCTATAGCACATACAAAAGAGATCTTAGAATCAAGCGAAATATCGCACATCTCCGTGTTCCCGCGACCCAACGGGGTTTTGATTGTTGTGTTAGCGGAAGGCGGCTCGCGTAACCCCGTGTGGTTATGAACTGCCGTGAGGAGCAAAGGACTATTTTTTGACGTTGGATCGCTTAGTTGAGCGCGCAACGAGCCGTTTGCGCATACGCTGCCTGTTTGGTCGTGTCCGGCCCCCCCAAAAAAACGTGCGTGTCTGGACGCCGGCCCTGAGACGCTGTTCAGTTGCGGGGCTTTTTTTGGCACGTAATCAAAGAGCAGCACAACGTTCAAACAGAAACGATTAAGACCCACAAACCTATCTCCGTGTGTGGTCTCGTGTTAGCTAAACACAGCGGAAAAATCAAAGCAGGAGTTCAACTAGAGACGTAGGGATGCTGAAAAAAGAAACCGCGGACGACAGAGTCGAGAAGGTAGTGCGCCTCTTCTCGAAACTCAAAAACGCGAATTTGTTTCTCGATATAGGCTGCGGCAACGGGGGAATCACGTGTCGCATCAAAGATTCGATAAATGCTAAGCACACCTACGGCGTGGATGTAGCGAAGTCCTCGCTCGTATCGGCGCGAGAAAGAGGCATACAACCAATTATGATCGACATCGATTCGTGTGATCTCCCCTTTAGAGATGGCTCCTTTGAAGCGATCTACTGCGGCGAGGTCATCGAGCACCTCCGGGATACTGATCACCTGCTGGGCGAAGTGCATCGCGTCTTAGCCCAGGATGGAATCTGCGTGCTCGACACGCCAAACTTAGCAAGCTGGCACGGGCGAATAGAATTATTATTGGGGTATCAGCCGTCGTACACGCTCGTAAGCACCATGCATAATGTGGGAAAACTCGTCAGTGGTATTGATTGGGAACCGCAGTCGGAAAAGCCCCATCACTGGGTATTCACGTTCAGAGCTCTCAGGGAGCTCTTGTCCGTTCACGGGTATGAAATCACAAAAGCGGCTGGAGCTGCTGACTTCAATATTCGATATCCGCTCAGCATAGTGGATAGACTCTGCGCACGTTCACCACGTCTGGGGACCTATATCGTCGTCATGCTCGCGAAAAAGTCACCACAGGAGTGACTCGGCCTGCTCGCGGCTTGCATTCCCATGCACCGACGATCTTGGCTTCCGGGGCGTTGCTTGAATTGAAGAGGCGCGTAGTGCCGCCTCCACTCCGAGGGACATTCTTAACCATGGTGACAGACTGGTCTGATCGTCCTGTCCGGTGTGCGCGAGCTCTTCTCGCTCGGCGGGCTGATTTTCCAGACTTTGTTGGTGCCAATAATCTCGTTCATCTGACGTGCGCGAATCCCCGAAAGTCTCGACCACGCGTCCACATCGGAACCCGCAGAGGCACCAATGCGACACTCCGCCCCCATCACACGGTAGGGCTGCCTTGCGCAGGCCGCCCGTAGATTCAAACGTATCAGGCGTCTACGAGAAAAGCGCGTCCATGCGGCCAGCGTGTTTGGAAAAACCGATTAGTGCGGGCTTTGAACCTATGGGAAACCATCCTCCGCATCCTCGTCACTTACGGTGACGCGACTCGTTTCAAAAGCCATATTCACGCCCGGAACGCAGTCCCGATCTACCACGAATGGGCCCATTTATCAAACGCTAGAGAAGCAACCTTATATGGCCGCCACACAAGGGCGGTTGGGAAGCCTCGACTTAAGGAGGCCATATCCACCCCCTCGGCGAGGCGCGACGCGATAGCTTCGAATGGCCGCCGCTCGAACGACCTGGTCAAAGACCGACATGTTCTTTATGACATAGTTATTGACATATAGCGTACGAATGCGCGTAGTAATGCTCGGTAAATGGCCTGAAGAGGGGCACATAGCCGGCGGGGTTGCCAGCAGCACGGTAAGTCAGGTACGAGAAATTGGAAAATCAAGCGAGCCTGAGTTTTATTTTGTGTCTTTTGGCCTAAGGGATCGCGTGCTGCAGGAGGGGTTTGCTACCATAATTCTCATAAAGGCGCGATCGGTGTATTACGCAATACCGTTCTTGGCGATCCTGAAACTATGGCGCAGAATCAGAAAGCTCCGCCCTGACATAATCCACGTCAGGGGTGGAAATCCCAGCCCGTACTTAATTGACGCGTTGTTTCTTGCCAGAGGCACAAAAAAAGTTGTCACGTTTGGGTCGTGCGAGACCAAGGAGCTTGTAGCGAGGGGGCGGATAAAGCGCAACTCTCTGCGCCACGTAATCCTAAGGTGGCTTGAGAAGCAAACTGCTCTCAGGACCGATCTAATCGTCGCGCTAAGTTCGTCACTAGCCGCTCAAATTTGTCACCTCGCGGCGAACGCCGAGGAAAAAACGATCGTCGTACCGAACGCGGTTGATGTCGGCGTGTTTAGTCCTGATGCGAGCCCAGACCTCGCGCGAAAGCAGCTCGGGCTTTCGCAAGCGGACTTCGTGATTTTTCACGCGAAGGCATTTGACCCGTTCAACGGTCAACTGTTTTTAGTCAAAGCACTTCCAAAGATCCTTATAGGAGCTCCGAATGCAAAACTTGTGCTGGCGGGCGCCGGGCCGCTGTTAGCCGACGTGCGGCACCTGTGCGTCACCCTCAACGTGTCTGATCACGTAATCTTTCCGGGGCGTGTTCCGCACCAACAGATTCCGCACTATCTCGCCGCGGCAGATGTGGTCGTAATCCCGTCGGTCCGAATCAATACTAACGAAGAGGGGTCGAGCAATTTCTTGCTTGAAGCAATGGCAATGCAGAAACCTGTTGTTGCGACCGACGTGGGTGGAAACGTGGACGCTATCGCGCACGGAGACACCGGCTTGCTTGTACCGGACAAGGATGCGCCCGCTATCGCTCACGCCGTTTTGCTTCTGCACGGCGATCACGCTTTGGCAGAGAGATTGAGCCACAATGCACGGGACTATGTAGTGAAACAACGCACGTGGGGTGAGAACGCAGAAACAATTCTTAAGGCATACACTCATCTTCTCGCTCGAGAGCACGCCCATTCGCGGTGAGAATGCCCCATCCGGCAAATTCAGTAGGCCATTACTGACTCGCGTGCCCTGAGATGTTGCGCGAGAAGGATGCGACTCGAGACGTTTTCGATGGAGAACGAGGACGGCCCGCCCCATGAATAACCACATACTAGGTGCACTGAGGCTACGCTACTTGGATCGTGGAAGGCAGTATCGTGAGATACGCCGGGCGGTGACTGAGGATGCCGTGCAGAGGACTCAAGAACGTCACATGAACGCCCTCCTCCTCCACGCATACCACAACGTGCCGTACTATCGTCACATCTTCAATGAGGTCGGACTTGTCCAAGACGGGGTCGTTGACTTGTCCAAGTTCGATCGTGTTCCTGTGCTCACCAAGGATGCGATACGGCAATTCAGGAAGGAACTCACCTCAAGGGACTATACCACGAGGCGGTGGTATTACAACACCAGCGGGGGGTCGACCGGAGAACCCGTCCGCTTCATCCAAGACCGCGAATTGCTGAAATGGGTTCGTGGCACTGAACACTACTACTTCAAGGACATGCTTGGAATTGCCGAGCCCACAGCAAGAATAGTGTGGCTCTGGGGATCTGAGAGGGACATATTCGAAAACACCGTTGGGACCAAAACCAGGCTCATCAACTGGGCAACTACTACAATGCAGTTGAATAGTTTCAAGATGGCAAAGGAGGACCTCGCGTGTTATATAGGCAAGATCAACGCCTACAAACCAGACATTGTAAGGGGCTATGCCCGATCACTGTTTGAGTTGTGTGAGTATGCACGAGGCCAAAACACCAGGCTCTACAGCCCAAAAATCGTTGTCAGCTCAGCGGAAACCCTGCGTGATGACATGCGCCACGTCATAGAGTCGCAATTCAGGACCAAGGTGTACGATTTTTATGGATCAAGGGAGACCCCCTGCCTGGCCGCAGAGTGCAAGAACGGTTCAATGCACGTCTTTAGCGTGAATCACCGTCTCGAAGTGTTGGATAACCATAACTGCGCGGTAGGGGCCGGAGAAAAGGGCAAGATCGTAGTGACGACTCTCCACAACTACTCAATGCCGCTCATCAGGTACGAAATCGGCGACACAGCAGTCCAATCCGATGGAGCGTGTTCTTGCGGAATTGCGCTTCCTATCTTGAAAAAAGTCAGTGGACGAATAAGCGATCATTTTGTCACAGAAAACGGGACGCTCATCCACGGGGAGTATTTCACTCGTTTGTTTTATTTTAAGGACTGCATAACGAAATTTCAAGTCATTCAAGAAGATTATCGGCAGATAAGGGTTCTTGTCGTTCTTAAAAACAGCTTAGGCGAGCTTGAAAAAAGGGACATTGAACGTAAGATACGTCTTGTTATGGGTGAGTGTACCGTTATTTGGGAGGTCGTCGATGCGATCCCTGTCACTTCGAGCGGCAAGTACTTGTTTGTCAAATCCTTGGTTAGGCACTAAGCACGATGATGAACGATTCAAGGTTGCGGGTGTCTTAATTGTGTTATATTTTGCTCACGCCCATAAAAAACGAAGCAGCCAATCTTCCGCAGCTTAAAGCTGCCGTACTCAAGCAAACCATGCTCCCGGTCGTTTGGGTTGTCACTGACAGCGGAAGCAGTGACGGAAGCTTCAATATAGCGGAGCATCTTTTTCGAGGCCACGAATGGATTCACGTCATTCACCAACGCGTTTTTCACGGGCAAGGATACGCAGATGAGAACATGTCTGCAGCAATTAACGAAGGCTATGAATGTGCAAAAAAGCTATGCGCAGACCGCCACGTGGACTACTCATACGTGGGAAAAACAGATGCCACTCCGATTCTTCAGCCGGACTACTTTGAAACTCTGCATAAAGAAATGGAAAAAGATCCGCAACTCGCTTTCACCTGCGGGATAGAACGACTGAAATACCGAGGAAAAACCAAGGAAGTGAAACCTTTCCGGAATTTGTCAAACGATGGATACAACGACATCCGTTTATATCGAAAGGAATTCCTTGACCAGATCGGCGGATATTCATTGACGCCGTCCCCGGACGCAGTCTCCATGGTAAAGGCTGCTAACAGGGGGTGGAAGTACGCGATTGTCGAGCAGACGTATTTCGTCAAACCACGGTTACAAGGCGCAAAAATTGGGGTGTGGGCGGGGAACAAAGCAAAAGGCACGAAGTTGTACAGGCTCGGGTACCACCCAATTCTGCTGTTGCTGCTCGCAATGGTCAACAGCATTAAGTTTCCCCCTCATTATCAAGCCGTACCCATGACTTTAGGGTATGTCTCGAGCGCGGTACGAAGGATCACGAGGGTAGACGATAAAGAAGTAAGAGAGTACTACGGAAGGGACAGACTGTATGAGCTGTTTTACAGACTTTTCGGGTCTTTTTAGCTTCAGACCAGATCGACGCAGAGCAAGTTAGAGCTCACACTACACCAGAATAACACGTACTTTACGCGCTTCTCAGACTTCTCGGACTATAGGTGGGGCTCTCTCGTAGGGGACCATATCGAGTGCACTTCATTTTGACGAAGACGTGTTTTGCATAGCGTTTCCCTGCGGTCGCGTGTCGGATCATCAGCTCTCAAAAAGACGCGAGCACTATAGTAGTATAGTCCGCGAATCGGGTGACGAACAGCCACTGAAGCACGCTGCGAGGATACTTACACCCATCCTTGTAGCGTTCGTTGTTTTCTTGCCGTGATGACCCAATCTTTACAATCACAGGTTGCGCCGTCAGAAACGGTTGACGAGAAAGCTTGCAATACGGTCGCGTCATTCAGTGTTTTGGAACACAGAGAAGGAAATCTAGGGCTAGATCCAGTGAAAGAAGCAGTCTGGAATAAGGAAATGATCTACACGATGGATTCCTTACGTGTAAGCTCCCCGCTCAAGTATTCTCAACGATAGGGAAAAGAAGGTAACGACTCTGGAGCGCGTGCGTTCGGGGCATCATTATGCGCAGTTCAAAGACTGAGCGAAAGACGTTTTGAGGCAGAAATTGTATGACCTCAGATCTCTGCCATTATTTGAAATCTGAGTCTACTCGCGGAATCATACGCTAAAAGAACACGTTTCCAACAACTGATAGAGCAAATAGCACGTTCTTGGCATAATCGGGACCTAGTCCGCGCGTAATACTCGCCGTTTTGACAGGAGATAGGAGGCAGCGATCAGATAAGCGAAGACGAGGGTGATTGCCGCACCTAGGATGCCGATCAGCGGAATCAGAAGCACGTCGAAAGCGATGAGCACAATGAGCGCGATAATGCTGCTGAGGGTGTTCACTTTGGCTCCCTGCGTACCTTCTGAAGCCATGAGCCAACTGAGAGATTGATAAAAAAAGCTCATAATTGCTGCAACGGTAAAAAAGAGTGCAGTTTCCCAGCTGAACGGATACAGGCGCCCATAAAGAAGGAACGCTATCCACTCCAGTAAAAGAAATGAGGGTAAGAATGCGGCAGCAACGTAGGGGGTCGCCTTTCGCACGTTACGCAAAATAGCCAGCTTATCGTCGCTCTTGGATGCATAGGGGAAGAAAGCTGCGTTAATGATGCTCCAAAGCATGACCGATACCGTTATAGAAGGCAGGAAATACGCGTTGTAAATTCCTACATCCGCGGTCGTCATAAATTTGTTAATGAGTATTCTGTCGATGCCCATGAAGCTGCCTGCGACCGCGCCGGGGAGGGCAATAAGAGCATAATGCATGATCGTTTTCGCCCACGATCTTTCAAATCGAAGCTTGATATAGCCCCTAAGGTAAATGACCACAATGAAGCCGATTACCGCGTAGGATAGGTAATACGAGTACGCCGCCGATTCCCACGATTTCATGTCGTAGAGTATGAATGTGAGAAAGGCAGCGAGTAGTACGACCGATTGAGCGGCAGCGAGAACTGCGTATGCTCTCATTTTGAAGAAGATTCTCAGAGAATCTGTCGTTAGCTGATAGAACGTAAAAATAACGGCGAGAACAAGAGCAAAAAAGAAAAGCTCTGGCGGTACTCCAAACAGCTGCGATAACGGCGCAGAAAAAAGTACGAAGATGCTGGTCGAGGCTACGGTCAACAGCGTTATTTGAATGTACGAGGTGGAGATTATGTTGACTTGTTTAGTACGATCTCGCGCGGCCGAGCCATATTTCATCATTGGTGTAATGCCTAACCCCATTGAGAGGCTGAGGATGACACACAGCGTTGTGATTAAGCCAAGAACACCATAATTGCTAGGTCCCAATATCCGCGCCGCAATGATGCTGAAGGCCAGCGTGAGCAGGGCTCCGAACAGCGTGCCAATCCCCACGTACGAAGTGCTTACGACAAACGCCCGCGCT
>Ga0224523_1001309_pt1 | contig 10825 bp, 9 predicted proteins | sample CFST50metaG_FD_182732 | JGI IMG/M metagenome (GOLD analysis project Ga0224523, IMG submission 182732) | Peat soil microbial communities from Stordalen Mire, Sweden - C.F.S.T50 | ecosystem: Environmental > Terrestrial > Soil > Wetlands > Peat | place: Sweden: Norrbotten County, Stordalen Mire...
TTTCTGTCTTATTCTTTTTTAAGAAACTATCAGATAAACAATAAAAAAACAGCAAATAAATATTCAAAAACTTGAGAACGAAATTGAATTATTAAAAACAACTAATATATCTTCTGTAAATAATGATGATAATTCTAACTCGGTTAATAAATTATTTCAAAACTCACCAAATCCGTTTAAGTTTGACACACAAATTGAATATGATATTGATAATACTGCTTCTGATGCTTTTATAAATGTTTACAACTTACAAGGCACTCAAATTAAAACATATAAAATATCAGAAAAAGGAAACTCGAAAATTACAATTAAAGGTTCCGAATTAAATCCCGGCATATTTTTATATAGTTTAATTGTTAATGGAAAGATTGTTGACACAAAGCAAATGGTGTTAACAAATTAATTTTAAAATATGATATGTATTGGCTATACTTTATCACAAAATAAATAAACTAAAAATGAGGAAGATACTTTATTATTCAGTAATTGGATTGATTTTTTTGTTATCTTTTTTTTACTATTCATCATTATTTTATCCTGTTTTGAATTCAGACAATGCAGTTACAATTTTGATGATTCATTCCTTTAATCTTCCCAATGACCTTTATTTTTGGGGGCAAGACAGAATGGGAAGTTTAATTCCACTAATTGGTCAAATTCCATTTAAACTTTTTAATTTTTCAGCATTGGTATCTGAAGCCATAACGCATTATTTAATTCTTTTATTAGGTTTTTTAGCATTTTCCTCATTACTTAAATCTTATTTTTATAAAATAATATTTGCAATTATTTGGTTCTTTCCACCAATGCGACTAATTGATGTTACACAGCTTGCATTTGGTATTTATTATAGTTTAATAGCAATTTCAATCTATTTGTTCAATTTAAGCGATAAAGAAAATATACAAAAAAAGCCACTCTTGTATCATTTTATCTTGTTACTAATAACATTAATTTTAATTGTTTCAATTTGGGTTTCTGATATGGCATTAATGTCGGTGTTTTTATTGTTAGTTATTCAATTGTTCTATTATTTGAGAAAATATAAGTTGACTAAATTGGCTTTCAAAAACCCCAAATTATACTACGCTTTGACGGGTATTTTAATAGGTTATATTTTTATTCATTATGTAAAAAGCATTTCAAGTGGCAAACAAGATTATGCAACATTTAGCGATGTTAATTCAATTTTACAATCCATTAATATTTTTTATAATACCATTGCTGATATTTTTTTATTTAAAGCAAACGAACCTTTTACCAGCATATATGCTTATATGGTCACAATAATAATTGGATTTTCTTTGGTTGCTTTGAGGAAAATTAAAATTAATGAATCGGCGAATAAATGGATTGTTTTTTTCTTATCTGATGCAATCGTTGTTTTTGTAATTATAATTATTTCCCAATGGACATTTTTAAATAATGTACCCAGAAGGTATTTTACATGTACTTATATTGCTTTCTCTCTTTTCTTATTATTACTATTTGACAATTTAGTTTTAAAGAAGAAACATAATTATTTTTTTAAAATATTTATATTTTTAACCGTATTTATAGGTGGAGCAGGTACTATTTATAATCTCAAATATATTTGGCCAAAAACACTAAAACCCAAAGTTGAAATAGTTGACGAATTTAAAAAATTAGGGAAAATAGGAATTATTTCAGAATACTGGAACTCTTATATTATTTCATGCCCTAACCCTGATTTGATAATAGCAACTCCTAATGAACAATCGAGTGTAAGAAATATAAAAATCACAAATGAAGTTTTTAAACAAAAAGATTTATATATTATTAAAGATATGTGGTTAGAAAGTTTTCCCGATACTTTAAAACAATTTGAGCATATTTTATTGAAAGACGGCGACCCTTTTAATATTGGAGATTGTAATGTTTGCAAATACAAAAAGATAAAATAACAAATAAAAGAAAATGTTGCGCACTTATAACATTCATGGTATTTTTAAAAGATAATTATATTAAAATATTTAATTCAAAAAATATAAAAATATTTGTTTCGGTATTTCTTGCTTTCAATATATATTATTGCACAGTAAATACCAGAATAAAATATGATTCCAAAGATAAAATAGTAAGATATTCAGTTATTACAAGCAAGAAACAAGTTGATTTATGGGATTGGATTCATTGGAATTATAATCGCACTTTTGAAGCTTATGAGACTGTTTCGCCTTACCTGCGCTCAATTGGTATTCAGCGAGCAGACAGAGTGATCAGCATCCCTGATCCAAGTTTCAATATTTCATTATGCCTGATGGATCAAAAAGGATTTACAGATTTTGGCTACTATGATTTTGAAGGTGATAGAAGAATAAAAAAATTTATAAGTATGGGTGCTAAATATTTAATTATTAATGATACTATTATATTGAAAGATAGAAGGTATCTAAAACCATATCTGAAAAATAAAATCGGAGAGTATAAAAATATTTTAATTTATGACCTTTATTAAAGACAAAGGCATTAAAATGTAAATAAATATCCTTCACCAAAAGTAAGATATTATATTTTTGGTTAAGTTAATTTTTAATGAATTTCCTGTCAAAAATATTATATTTAAAAATACATCATATCGCGCGGAATCCGTCTTTCCAACTTATCTTTTTGCCTTCTTCATAAGTACGTCCATAATATGAAATACCCGCTTCGTAAATCCTGATTTTCGGGAAGTGCGAAATTTTAAATCCTTCTTGTCTTGTAATAAAACCTAATAGTTGTCCGCTAATCTTTTTCGGACGTTTGTTCTTCTTGCCATATATAGTTTTGTATTCATACAAATAATACTTGTCTCTTATACAACGAAGCTCTGTCCCTTTTCTTTTGTGGGCTAATGCCCAGAGTGGATGCGGCGATTTTTTCGTTTCTTTGTAAAACGTGTTTACATATTACATAGATAAAACAAAAAAAATCACCAATGCAAATATTAGTAAACTTTTTTAAAAAAATAATACGTAATTTTATTCCAAGTTAGGGATTAAATTATTTCATGTAAATTTGACTAATAGTAAAATATTTTATGATCTGTTTCCCAAATTGCAAAATCAATCTTGGTCTTTTCGTTACAGAGAAAAGGACTGACGGGTATCATACTATTGAGACTGTTTTTTATCCATTGCCAGTATGCGATATTCTTGAAGTTGTAAAAAGTGATAAAATGGAATTTACAATTAGCGGAAATGAAATTCCTGGCAGCAAAGAATCAAATTTATGTTTAAAAGCATACGATATTCTTCAGCAAAGATATGATCTGCCTTCTGTGAAAATTCATTTGCATAAAGTTATTCCTACCGGTGCCGGACTTGGCGGAGGATCATCAAATGCTGCATTTATGATTAAACTTTTAAATGAACTTTTTTCTGTCAATTTAAATAATAGCCAGATGCAAGAAATAGCAGGAACTCTTGGAAGCGATTGTGCCTTTTTTATTGAAAACAAACCTGCTTTTGCAACAGGTAAAGGGGATGTGTTTACTAATTTAAAACTTGATCTGAGCAATTATCATCTCTTGCTGGTAAAACCTGATGTTCATGTTTCAACGCCCGAAGCATACTCATTCATTAACCCTCAAAAATCATCATTTTCGCTTGCAAATATTGATGTTGCAATAATTCATGAATGGAAAACATATATTAAAAACGATTTTGAAAATGTTGTTTTTGTGAAATTTCCCGAAATAAAAATGATCAAAGAAAAAATGTATCAGTCAGGTGCTATCTATGCTTCAATGAGCGGAAGCGGTTCTTCTGTTTATGGAATATTTGAAAAAAAGATTGATGCAAAAAATTTATTTAACAACTGTTTTGTTTGGCAGGGAAAATTCAATTAATTATACTGCTATCATCGATATGCATTTTATATGCAGTAATATTGGTATCTGGGAAAGGTTATGAGTGATACGAAATTTGGTAAACTATGCGAGTTTTGTTACTTTTACAGTATAAAATTTTGAATAACGTTGGAAACAGTAATTGAGGTAAGTAATCTTAGTAAGCAATATCGTTTAGGTTTTGTTGGCACAACTTCTATTGCCGATGATATCAAAAAATATTGGTCTAAGATAAAAGGGAAAGATGATCCTACAATTAAAGTAGGGCAAAGTAATGTGTTGTCGCATAAATTGACGAAGGCCGAAGATGATTATGTATGGGCACTGAAAGATCTTAATTTTGATGTAAAACAGGGGGAAGTGCTTGGGATTATTGGTAAAAATGGAGCTGGAAAATCAACGTTATTAAAGATTCTTTCAAAAGTAACCACTCCAACAAAGGGATGTGTAAAAGTAAAAGGGCGTATTGCTTCACTTCTTGAAATAGGTACCGGCTTTCATGGTGATCTTTCAGGAAGAGAGAATATCTTTATAAATGGCGCAATACTGGGCATGTCAAAAGCTGAAATTAAAAATAAATTTGATGAGATCGTTGATTTTTCAGGTGTCGAAAGATATATTGATACTCCTGTAAAGCGTTATTCAAGCGGTATGTATGTACGTCTTGCTTTTGCTGTTGCGGCGCATCTTGAACCCGAAATACTTATTGTTGATGAAGTTTTAGCAGTGGGTGATGCTGAGTTTCAAAAAAAATGTCTTGGCAAAATGAAAGATGTAAGTGTACGGGAAGGCAGGACAGTGTTGTTTGTAAGTCATAATATGATGGCTATTGATAATCTTTGTACCAGATGCATGCTGTTAAAACAAGGTTCCCTGAATGATGTGGGAAATACAAAAGAAGTAGTAAGAAAATATCTTTCAGAATCTTTAGATTTTGACAGAAATAATATCACAGCAGAAAAATTTCCGCGAGATTTTAAAAAATATAGCGAACGTGCAATAATCTATTCCATGAAAATGGATAAAGAAAAAATGTTGTGGAAAGAAAAACCATCATTCACATTTAATGTCCAGATTAAAGATGCGCGTTTAACTACCATTGAATTTGGTTTTGGAATCAATAGTTCAAGTGGGTTACGAATTTTTACTTATGAATCGAATAAGTCGTATAATGTTAATGACAGAGGCATGCTTTCTTTTAAAGTAAGGATAAACGAACCAACTTTAGTTCCTTCAAAATATTATATTTCTTTAGGAATACGATCAAATATTCAAACTTTAGATGCCATAGAAAGTTATTTAGAATTTGAAATTATAGATTATGATAAAGAAAATAATCATTTTGGTTTTACTTTGGGTGCTGAAAATTCGGGGTATATAGATACGAATGTAAATGTTGAAGAAATTTAATTAAAAAATTCATTTAGACTTTACCCCTGGATAGCTTACATTATGCCTGACTGGAGTTCGGCTAGAGCGAAAAGTTTATATTGATTCTTAAAATGCTATTGAAAAATAGACGATATTCATGAAAGCCTTTGCTAATTTTAAACTTCTATTATCTGAATTATGGCTACTCAAAAAATATGCTATTGTTTTTTTTAAAGGGATTATTTATTCATTTAGGCTGACTGTTTGTAAATCCGGAATCATAAAATATAAAGGATTCAAGATCGATACCAATAATAAGTTTTTTGATCTTTCTTTACGAAAAATGTTCCTGTATCAGCAATACGAATGGAAAGAGCTTTCAATTCTCGAAAAAACAATAGAAATAAACGACAAAATACTTGAGATGGGTACAGGCATGGGCGTTACAGCCATGTTTGCGGCATCAATAGTAGGTGTGAAAAACGTAATTACCTTTGAAGTAAATCCAGAACTAATTCCCGTTATCAAAAAGAATTTTGAATTAAACGGCATGAATATTCATCTCGAACATAAAGCTTTGGTAAGCGATTCGGAAGCAGGTTTAAAAAAGAAATTTTATTTTGATTCCGATTTTTTATCGGGTTCGGCTTTATCAAATCCATTAGACAAAGAAATTGTTTATGTTGATTCCGAAAGGTTTTTATCGGTTCTTGAAAAAGAAAAACCATCCTATTTGATAATAGATATTGAAGGTGAAGAATCAGAATTATTTAAAATTAAACTTCCAAACTGTATAAAAAAAATTTGTGTTGAAGTGCATCCTTTTTTTGAAAATGTTGGAGATAATAAAATATCAGAAGTGCTTAAATATCTTATGCAGCAGGGGTTTTGCCTTGAACTGGCAAAATCAATAGCATTTTCATTATATTTGTCAAGAGAATAAGCTTTTATTAATAATTAAGCAGTAGGATGACGGATATACCAATCACAGTATTGATGCCCGTTTACAACGGGGAGAAATTTTTAGCCGAAGCCATTGATAGTATATTATGCCAGACATTCAAAGATTTTGAATTTCTGATAATCAATGATGGGTCTACTGACAAAACAAAGGAAATCATTCAATCTTATACAGATCCAAGAATAAGATATGTTGAGAATGAGAAGAACATTAAACTCATTGCTTCATTAAACAAAGGACTTGACCTTGCTAAAGGGAGATATATCGCAAGGATGGATGCCGATGATATTTCTTTACCAGAACGTTTGGAAAAACAATTTTCCTTTATGGAAAAGAATAGCGAAATTGGTTTTTGTGGAACAAAGGCTAATGTTTTTGAAGGGAAACTTTTGAAAAAATTTCCAGAAACAGATGATGATATTCGTATCAGAATGTTTTTTTTCAACCACATTCCTCATCCTTCAGTAATGCTAAGAAAATCTGTTTTGGTTCAAAATAATTTAAAATATGATAAAAATTATATTCATGCTGAAGATTATGCTTTATGGTTGCAAATGTTGAAATTCACAAATGTATATATCATTCAAGAAACACTTGTATTGCACAGATTGCACGAAAATCAGATTTCCGAAATATATAATAAAGAACAATATAGCACTGCAAGAAAAATACGACTCGAACTTTTATCAAAACTTGGTATTTCACCTACAGAACAGGAATTATTTTTATATGAAGATTACCTCGAAAAAAATTATCCTTGGGATAGAATTAATTATTCAAATATTAAAGAAGAAGTAATAATGTTACTTGATCTACTGTCAAAAATAGAGAAATCAAATAGTGAAATGAAAATCTATGACGAGAAATTATTTAGCACTTTTCTCGCCGAAAAGTATTGGAGTATTGTAAATCATTCAACATTTATGGGTGTTATAATGTTTAAGAAATATGTAAGTTCTTTTGCCTATAGATATGTAAACTTATCTTTTTTTATGCAAATTAAATTTTTAATTAGAGCCATAATAAGATATAATAATAGAAACAACTTTAAAGGATAATTTTTTTATCAGTGGTTCTTATGAATGACGTCCCTCTCATATCAGTATTAATGCCCGCTTATAACTGTAAAAATTTTATAAAGCAGGCGATTGACAGCATACTCGATCAATCATATCAAAACCTTGAATTATTAATAGCAGATGATGCATCAGGAGATGGAACAAAAAAAATTATTGATTCATACTCGGATATAAGAATAAAAACGTTTCATAATGAACAAAATATTGGATACTTAAAAACATTCAACAAACTGATAGCATTGGCAGAGGGTGATTATATCACCTTTCAGGATGCTGATGATTACTCGCATCCAAACAGGATCGAATTATTAGTAAAAGAATTTAAGGAGGATAAGGATCTCGGTGCCTGTGGCTCAAATTATACACGTGTTGACAAAAAGGGGAACAAAATATTTGATTCAAATTTTTCATTAACCCACGCAGAAATAATAAAGAAAATGCCTGAACAATTCGATTTTACAGGAAGTGGCTTAATGATAAAAAAAGAAGTGTATCTTGAAATTGGCGGTTATAATGAGTTTTTTGACAGAATGGGAGGAGAGGATTTTTACTGGTTCTATTTAATTGCAGAAAAGTATAAAATAAAAAATATTAAATCTTCATTATACTTTTATCGTGCGAATCCTAATTCTGTCGCTGGCGATATATCTGATAACAGGAAAAAAATATATGGCGTAAATATATTGAACTACCTTATTATCCAACGACGTGATAACGGTCATGATGATTTAAATGATGGGAATTTCGATTCTTTAGATCATATGATAAAATCTTTGGATGAACCTTATGTCCTCGACAAATCATTATTCTATAGAAAATTATCTGTTAAATATTTTTATGAAGGACTGACGAGAAGGGCATTGGTATTAGGTTTTAATGCTATTTGTAAAAATTTCAGAAACTTTGAAAATATAAAAAATCTTTTTTATTTCTTAAAAATTATACTAAAAAGAAAATTTAACTTTAAAAATTAAATTTCTTTATTAAAAACAAAACATGATAGTTATTCATCTTGCAGGAGGTTTGGGAAATCAGTTGTTTCAATATGCTTTTGGCAGAGCTGCCGCATTGAAAAGATCGACAGACCTAATTTATGATATATCATACTTTAACACTCCTGCTAAAAACGGTATTAATAGAAGCTTTAACCTGGAATATTTTGAAACAAAGGGAAGGAAAATGTCTTCTTTTGAATCGAAATATTACTTAGGCAATGGAAATAATTTTCTTGACAATATCTATTTTAAGATCAAAAGAAAGTTTTATCCTGTTCCGTATATTACAGAAACTGATTTTCATTACAATGCTGAATTTATGGATATACTTGATAATTCTTTTATTGAGGGCTATTTTCAAAGCGAAAGATATTTTAAACATATCGAAAATATCATCAGGCAGGATCTTATATTTAAAGAACCGATCCTTTCTTTTTCGGAAGAGTTGCTAAAGAAAATTAATGACACAAACTCAGTCTGTGTTTTCGTTAGAAGGGCTGAATTTGTTACCAATCCAAAGATTAATAAAATACATGGTTTTTGTAAAAATGATTATTATAATAAAGCTGTTGAGAGAATAAATGAAAGTGTGAAAGATCCATTTTATTTTATATTTTCAGATGATGTTTTATGGTGTAAAGAAAATTGTCATTATGGTGAAAACCAACTTATCGTTTCCCATGAACATGCAGGAAAAGATTTTATTAATTATTTTCATTTAATGACAATGTGTAAATATTTTATTATTTCTAATAGTACTTTCGGTTGGTGGAGTGCATGGCTGGGGAGTTTTAAAGATAAAATTATAATTGCTCCTTCCCGATGGTTTAATGATACAAGCATAGATACAAATGACCTGTTTCCTGACGAATGGATTTTATTATGAAAAATATTCCAGAACCAAAAGTTTCAGTATTAATGCCTGTATATAACGCAGGAGTTTATCTTCGAGAAGCCATTGAAAGTATTTTGGATCAAACATATTTGGAGTTTGAATTTATTATAATCAATGATGGATCTACTGATAATTCAAAGGAAATAATACTTTCATATAATGATCCCAGGATAAAATATTTTGAAAATAAAGAAAATTTAAAACTAATAACTACACTTAATAAAGGATTGGAAATTGCTTCAGGGAAATATATTGTAAGGATGGATGCAGATGATATTTCTTTACCAAATAGAATTGAAAAACAGGTAAAATTCATGGACTCTAATCCCGAAGTGGCATTGTGTGGCTCTTGGTTTAAGGCTTTCGGAGAATCAAATCAAATAGGGAAATATGCAACAAGCAATGATGATATAAGGATACGCATGCTTTACCAAACTCAGTTTTGCCATCCATCTGTAATCATCAGAAAAGATATTTTGACACAAAATAAGTATAAGTTTGATTTTAATTTTATTCATGCCGAGGATTACGAATTGTTTGTTCGCATTTCCGAAAAATATAAAGTAGCTAATATCCCTGAAGTATTATTAAAGTACAGGCAGCATGTAAAAAATGTTTCCACTTCATTTAAACAAACTCAGGTTGAAAACAGCCGAAAAATCATTCAAATGCAATTTAATGAAATAGGTATTGAAATAAGCCTTGAGGAGCAGGAACTATATTCAAGATTTTGTTACAGCAATTTTTCTTTTTCAATGGAAGAAATAAATAAGCTATTAATAATTCTAAAAAAAATTATTGAATCAAATAAAGTCAGTAAATATTTGTCCGTAGCTGAATACCCAAAATATCTGAGCAAAATGTGGTTTCACTTATGCTATAACACGGGGAAAAAATCAAAAAAGAATTCATATTCGATCTACAAGAATTCTGAAATAAAAAAATATTATTACCCGGGAATAATTCACATGTTAAAGTTTTATTTAAAGGATCTTTTCTATTAATTGTTGCTTTAAACAAGTAAACATATTTTTATAAATCAATCAGCAACTAAGAAATTCATTATTCCTAACAATGTTAGATTCCTCATCATTTTTACCTTTATAAATAAAAATCAAATTGTGATAGAAATGAATTGAAGTTATATTCTGGTCATAGTAAGTAGGAATATAGCCGGGTTTGAGAAATTCTTTATGATTTAAACCGTCAGCCAAACTTTTAAAAAAATTCATCAGGGTACAAGTATCTTTCAAATCATCGCTATTACCGCCATAATCCTTCCAATATGAGGTTTGAGTATCTTCAATAACGTATATTCCGCCATCTTTAAGTTCCAGAAACAGAATTTTAAAAGATTCGATCACATGATTATTCATATGACTTCCGTCATCAATAATCATGTCAAGCTCGCCAGTTACTCTCAAAACAGAAGAAAGAAATTCTTTATCAATTTGACTTCCCTGAAATATCTTTATTCTTTTTTCTTCGAGAGAACTTTTCTCATAAATATCAATAGAAAAAATATTTCCTTTTGGAAAATATTTTTTCCACATTCTTAATGAATGACCTCCATGTTGAGGATTATCATAACCACCGACACCTATCTCAAGTAGATTGATTTTTTTAAACCTGAATTTTTTAAAATGGGTTTTATAATGCTGTATGTAAAAA
>Ga0224523_1001311_pt1 | contig 10814 bp, 6 predicted proteins | sample CFST50metaG_FD_182732 | JGI IMG/M metagenome (GOLD analysis project Ga0224523, IMG submission 182732) | Peat soil microbial communities from Stordalen Mire, Sweden - C.F.S.T50 | ecosystem: Environmental > Terrestrial > Soil > Wetlands > Peat | place: Sweden: Norrbotten County, Stordalen Mire...
TTCAAAAGCAAGAAAAGGAGCATTTAAAAAGCTACCCTGCCATGGTGTTCCTGCATAAACCCAGTCACCGGTGTGGGCATAGATGGCATATTTAAATTCATGAATACCCCAATCCTGGGTGCCTTGATATTCATAAGAATTTGCTTTAGGAGTGTACATCAGCGTAAGTCTCAAAGTGCTGTTATCGGGTTTATCCGAGCCATATTTACAGTCTTCGAGAATAGAAACGCCGTAATTATTAGGTCGGTCTGTAATGTCTATCCATTGGCGACCGGGTACTTCGAATTTAACGTTGTTATTTGTGGTGCGTTGGACAGCAGCAGTGTTGAGACCATAAGTAGCAAATTCATTGGTGACTGTTGTTGGGAAAGCTGCTTTCAGGCTCACTTCTTTTGACTGCCAGTCTATCTTATTGCTCACCTCAATACGTTTACCGGCATCACCTGCAGCCAGACTGATGATCTGTGTGATCTCTGAGTTCTGACCTTTTTTTGTAACCTCTATTGCAACGCGAACCGGTCCTTGTTCTACCACTTTGACCGTGACCTCTTTGTTCATGAAATCGAAGGGAGGGTTTTTACGGTCATTCCAGTCCATGTTCCATGAAGGCCATTGCGAAGGACGTTCCTGTTGAAACTGAAGAGAAGCCGGGTTAGACAGTACTTCTTTTAAAGCTTTCTTGTCATATATGCTTGCAATATCACCATTGGCATCGATCTTCACTTTGAAATAGTTGTTTTCGAGTGACTGGTTTGTAGCTGTCATCGTAGTTGGTGAAGCGCTTTCCGTTGTTTCGCGTACATCATAAACAGCAAGTCCTGCTGAGGATAGTTTAGCCAGGAAAATAACGGTTAACTTGTTATCTTTCGAGGAAATAATTTGTGAAGCAACCTGTTTGCCATCTTTATCGAATACCTTGACGTTGGCAGGTAGTTTTGTATAGTTGAGATCAGCAGTTACGACATCCTCACGTTCAGTGGCAACAGGATTGTAAACAATGACTGCTTTTCCTTCAACCTGAGTGTTAAGCCCGTGTGCGATGGCACTTACTGAATTTTTCACCACTTCAGAAAAGCCATTCATGGCAATGAATTCATCGTTCCAGGCATAGTTATAGGCTAATGGGGTAGCTGTACCGGGGAGGATATCGTGAAACTGACTTCCCAAAACAAGATCCCATGAATTGTTGATCTTCGTTGCAGGATATGCTGCTCCACCCAGCCAGTCGGCGATAGACGCCAGTTGTTCGGCTGATTTGGCTAGTACTTCATTTTTTCGGTTAGACCGTTTCATGAATGACTCTGAAGTCATTGATCCGGCACTGTGTTCGGTAAGTAAAAGATCACCGGTGAAAGTGGGTAACTTGGCTTTTATTTCAGGCGTGATATCTTTGAAAATCTGATCTGAAGCGGTGAGGACTACCTTGAAATTGCTGTCATCATGTTTAAGACTGTTTACTGCATTCTTCACAGCACTTTCTCTAGGGGCTCCTCCTGTGTCACCGGTTCCATAGTAACGAAAGTCAAATGAGACCCCATACTTTCTGATATTGCTCAGCATGCGCGCTGTCCAGACACTGTCTTTATCTAATCTGTTGACAACATCACTCCCATAACTAGTGGCATTCAAAGCTGCTAATAACCCTTTCCCATCGGGGCCTTCCCAAACACCTACATTAAATGGAATACCATTTGCAGAATGCCAGGTCAGCTTCTGTGTGGAGAATCCAAGCAATCCTGCATGACTCCAGACTGAAGGCAAAGTGGCAACGAAACCAAAACAATCGGGAAGCATATAGTCATAGCTCTCTTTGTTGAATTCTCTTTTAAAGAAGAGGTTCCCATAAAGAACCTGACGAAGTATTGATTCGGAAGAGGATATATTTACTTCGCCTTCATCGACTGATGAACCAGAAACATACCAACGACCCTGTGCGATGTAATCTTTTACTCGCTTATACAGTTCTGGGTAATACTCCTTCATCATATTATAACGTCTTGAACCTGTGAAGTTAAAAACGTAATCAGGATATTTTTCAAAGAGCTTGAAATTATCATCCATCGTTTTTTTTATGTATTCGTTGATGGTGGTTGGATATTCCCAGTTCCACTCTGTATCGAGGTGGGCATACCCGATGGTGTACAATACTTTATCTTTAGAGATATCGTATTTTTCACGATTTCCGATAGGTTGTGCAAATAAAAATAGAGGACACAACAATCCGAATAACAGTAAGTAATTTAATTTTTGGGTCATGTTGTTTAATAGATTGAAGAATGTGTAAAATATAGATTTCATCTTAGAAATGAGCTTAATCTCTTTTGAATTCATTGTCAACTAGGTGCGAAGTTATAAAAATATATTTCACAAGGGGAACTTTAGGCAGACTTATTTGTATATTTGCAGTCTTTTTTAGATTATTTTATGTTAAATAAAATCAAGCTTTTATCCTGGAGAGTAATCTTACTTAAAGGTGCTATCTATGGGTTTGCTATCATAGGATTTGTATTGTGCGTCGCATGGTTGGCCGTAAAATTGAAACTGACAAATGATCCAGGTGGCGTAGATATAAATGATAGATATTTTCAGAATATTACGGTCTCTGATAGTCAAAGGCATAAACTGCTTTCTGACTCTGCTAAACTTGAAGGGTTAAAGAACCTGACTTATAATAAAATTATCACATTAGGTGTTTTGCATCCAAAAAATGCCAGGATTATAATGGACTATTTTCGTCGAACGGAAGATGTTCACACGGTGGAGCATATGCTTGATGCCATGAAAATTTACATGAAAGATAGTGCAGCTTATAATAAATTGGTTTCAGATCGTGAGAAGATTTTTATTTATAACAGAAACACAAAATCAGACAATCTTTTCTGGTGGAGTTCTATTGAGGAGTGGCCAATATTGAAAGCAGCTGTTTCAAAAGATGCCAGCGTCATTGATTCGGTAGCTAAATTGACCGGTGTGAATGCACGAATAATTAGTGCTGTACTTATAGCAGAGCAGATCAGACTCTTTGATTCACGCCGTGAGGCTTTTAAAAAGTGGATAGCACCATTGAAAATGCTTACTACAGAATCGACTTTTTCTTGGGGTGTTACCGGGATTAAGGATTTTACGGCTAAAAACATTGAACATAATCTTGTGGACAAAAGTTCTGTTTTCTACGTCGGTAAGGCCTATGAACATTTACTGGATTTCAGGACTGGTAATCCTGATGAAGAACGCTTTGAACGTATCACTAATGTGAAAAACCATTTTTATGCGTATCTATACTCAGCCTTGTGTATTAAACAACTCGATACACAATGGAAAAATGCTGGCTATGATTTGACGGATCGACCTGAAATAATGGCTACTCTCTATAACGTTGGATTTAATTTTTCTGTACCTAAAAAAGAACCTCAGGTTGGGGGATCGACTATTGACATCAAAGGGAAGAAATACACCTTTGGTCTTTTAGCCTATGAATATTATTATTCGGGTGAGATGGCTGATCTTTTTCCATATCCATCTATGAAGAAAAATATCTTAACTGCTCACAAATAAAAAGCAGTTAAGATATTTATCATTTTAGATTATGTGTTTCCTTATTTTATCCGCCCTGGGTAAATCTTCAAAGCCTCCTCAAGACATTTTACAGCATTAACCAGATCTTCCTGCTTCAAAACATAAGCGATACGGGCTTCGTTTTTACCCAGACCCGGAGTTGCATAAAACCCTGTAGCTGGTGCCAACATAACTGTTTGTCCCTTGTAATTAAAGTCTTCTAACAGCCACTGGCAAAATTTATCACTGTCATCGACAGGTAATTGAATGACTGAATAAAATGCACCTTTGGGCAAAGGAGCAAAAACACCTTTGATTTTATTTAATTCTGTGATAACGGTATTACGACGATCTATATACTCATTGTATACCTCGGAAAAATAATCTTTCGGAGTGTTAAGAGATGCTTCACCAACAACCTGTCCCAATGATGGAGGACTCAAACGCGCCTGTCCGAATTTGAGGGCAGTTGCCATTATATCTTTATTTCTTGAAATCAAGGCTCCGATGCGTACTCCGCATTCGCTATAACGTTTAGATACTGAGTCCAGTAAGACAGTATTGTTTTCAATACCCTTTAGTTCCATTACTGAATAGTGTTTCTCTCCATCATAACAGAACTCTCGGTAAACTTCATCAGAGAAAAGAAAAAGATCATATTTCAGGACGACATCACGAAGCTGTTCGAGTTCATGTTTTGAATAGAGATATCCTGTTGGATTATTGGGATTACATATCATGATGGCCTTAGTCCTGGGACTGATTTTCTTTTCGAATTCAGAGATAGGGGGGAGGGCAAAACCATTATCAATATGAGAAGGGACAGGAATGATTTTAACACCTGCAGTTACTGCAAATCCATTGTAATTCGTGTAGAAAGGCTCTGGAATGATAATCTCATCACCGGCATTCAGACAACTCATTAGTGCAAACATGATGGCTTCAGAGCCACCTGTTGTTATCATAATTTCGTTGTAATCTACGTCGATTCCGATGCCTTTATAATAATTGGCCAAAGCTTTCCGATAGGTCTCATTTCCGGCTGAATGACTGTATTCTATTACTTTAGCGTCAAAGTTACGGATTGCTTGAATGGCAACTTCTGGTGTTTTAATATCTGGCTGTCCGATATTCAGATGATAGACTTTAATTCCTCTTTTCTTTGCTGCTTCAGCATAGGGGACAAGCTTACGAATTGGAGATGCGGGCATTTCAATGCCACGGGATGAAATATTAGGCATTTATATTACTTATTTAGGGAATAAAAAAAATTAAAATAATCCACAAAGGTATAAAAAGGGCAATTGCCAGTATCTGACAAGACTATAAACATTTAATTTTATTAAATAAAAAAAGCACTAAAAGTTGTTTAAGACTTTAGTGCTTTACTAAAACACTTTTCAGTAGTATGTTTTAAATTAGTTTTGTTTTGCAACAGGCGCTCCTGAAGCATTTAATTTCTTTTCAGGCAATGTATTATTGTCCTTTGGAACGACATTACCAGTAATACTTAGAACAACTGGTGAGTTTTTAGAATTGCTGACAATAGTCACTGTTCTGTTAATCGGACCTTGTCTTTGTGTATCATATTTTACTTTAATAATATCGGATTGTCCTGGAAGGATAGGTTTCTGTGGATATTCAGGGATAGTGCAACCACAAGAAGATTTAACACTGACAATAATTAAAGGTTCTTTACCTGAATTAGTAAATGCAAAATCACAGATACCATTACCACCTTCATTGATAGTTCCAAAGTCATGGACGGTTTTCTTAAAGATCATTTGAGGAGCATTGGGATTCTCCTCCTGGCTGTAAACATAGGGAATAGCCAAAAATAAAGTAGCAATCAATAAAAAAGATTTTAACGTTCTCATATCTTAAATAGTTTTTATATTTGAAGCAACAAAGATAGGGCCAAATATATTAAATATGATCGATTTATAGAGTTTTTTTTCTTAGTTTTAAAAAGAATTACTTTTCACTTGGAATAATTTCATGCATAAAATGGATTAAAACAATTTCAGAAATCAATTTTAATTGGGTCTTTTTGATGCTTTATGTTTTTGAAATTTTAAATTTTTAGTCAAAATATGAAAAACTTAATGTACTTTTGCCAGTTGAAATTTTGCTGTCTACAAAACAAACAGAACATTTTTGTGTTATAATTTTGTTAATCAAGTAATTGTTTCCAGCTCAAATCATAACTGGTAAAAGGCCAAGAGATGTTATACTAATTTAATTAAAGAGTGAACACAACAACACAATTAACACTGATTGACGGTAATAATTGGTATTATGGGTTTCTATCTGGTGCCAAGAAAATTATTGAAAATCAAAAGCATATCAATAAGATTAATGTTTTTCCTGTTCCAGATGGTGATACCGGTACAAATCTGGCTTCTACACTTCGTTCAATCATTGAAAATACTTCTCCCCATCAAAACTGTGATCGTACTGCTGAATGTATAGCAGACGCAGCCCTTATAGGTGCTCGGGGAAATTCCGGAATTATTTTTGCACAATTTCTTTATGGTATCAGTAATGGTATGAAAGATAAAGAGAAAATTGATGTCAGCACTTTTGCTGAGATCATGCTCAACTCTGTCAAATATGCTTACGATGCCATTGCTAATCCGATAGAAGGCACTATGATTACGGTGATCAAGGCTTGGGCTGAATTCTTGTATTTTATTAAGGATAGTGCTGAGGATTTTATCAAGTTTTTGATTGCTGGTCTGGAGAAAGCTAAAGAAGCATTGGTAAAGACTACAGGCCAGCTTAAAGTTCTTGCTAAAATGAATGTGGTCGATGCAGGGGCCCAGGGATTTGTAATGTTTCTTGAAGGGATGCTTGAGTTTCTCGTTTCTGGTATTAAAGCAGATATGGGCACACTTGTTGTCGAAGAAGATGGTTTACTTGAAGAAGTTTCACACGATGAAATTACATTCAGATATTGTACTGAGGCATTATTCTCAGGTGAAAAACTTGATAAGCATAAAATTCGCGATCAGATCATCTCTTATGGTGATTCCTTTGTCATTGCAGGTTCGCCCTCTAAACTCCGAATTCATATCCATACTGATCAACCTGAAAAAGTATTTGAAAAGATAGCTAAGCAAGGCGTAATCATCAGCCAGAAAGTTGATGATATGGTGATGCAAAATGAAGTGGTTTACAACCGGAGGCATCCGATAGCATTAATGACTGATTCAACTTGTGATTTACCAAAAGAGATAATGGATGAACATCAAATTCATTTTGTTTCTCTTAATCTTATGCTCGATGGGAATGAATATCTGGATAAAGTTACGATCTCCGCTGAACAGTTTTACGATCTGATGGATAAGTCATCTGATTTTCCTGTTACTTCTCAACCGAGTATAAATGATATCACTAATAAATACAATTTTCTTTCTACACATTACGATTCTGTTGTTGCAGTTCATGCTTCTTCCGGTTTAAGTGGTACATACTCTAATAGTTATACTGCCGGTGATAAGATCAGTAAACAGTTGGGGAAAAAGATTGCTGTAATCGACAGTCAATGTTTATCCGGCACCCTCGGTCTTTTGATGTTACGGGCTGCCCTTGCTCTTGATGAAGGGATGAAGCACGATGAACTTGTGGTAAAACTTGAAGAATGGAAAAAGAAAACCCTTCTTTACGTTAACCCTCACACCATGAAGAATTTTGTCAGGGGAGGTCGTGTAAGTAAGACTAAAGGTTTTATTGCAAAAGTATTAAATGTCAAACCTGTCATTTCCATGAAAAATGGGGTGGCTGATATTTTGGATAAAGCTTATAGCTTAAAGGCAAATCAGAAAATGGTTTTACGTTATGTTGAAAAAGCAATTCAGGAGCGGGGTAAAATTTGGAAATACTGTATTGTTCATGCCAATAATATGGAAGGGGCAAAGTTATTCGCAGATAAAGTTGAAAACCTTACAGGAATGGAGCCTTCATATTTTTTCAATATTTCACCTGTTGTAGGAGTGAATGCCGGAACACACACACTGGCTGTTTGCATTATGTTCGAATAGATTTTATTCTGAGAACGATATTAACCAAAAGGCTTATAAGGAATGTAATCACCTTATAAGCCTTTTATCATTTACTTATCGAAAGGAAATTTTATATTTAACAGTGCTCCTTCGTTAATGTCTTTCTTGAGTATAATTTTCGAATTTGTCTTTACAGTCACTTCCAGTTTATTTGCTTTTCTGACTACCTCGATGTCAAATGATGTATCAAATGCATGTATTTCCCTCAATGCCATATGATTCCATTCTTTTGGTAAACGGGGAGAGAAAGTAAATGAATGTAAACCTGTCGGACGGATCCCGAAGATCCCTTCAGTAAAGATGCGGCAATATAGACCACTTTCTGCTGCCAGATGACGTTGATTCCCTTCAGGATATGCTTCAACCGGGTAGGGGACATGCTCACCAAGTAAGCGACGATTTGAATAGTATATTAAATGATCGAGTGCTTTTGAAGTTTCTCCTGCTGCAAAAACTCCACGCAGGGTATAAAGTGTTGATCTGTCCCAGAATGTATTATCGCCTGCCTGAGTCGAAAGGCCATCAGGAGTCCATAGAATTGGTGAAAACAGTGCGTCAATTGTTCCTGTTTTGCGGTCAAATATATTTACAGTTAAGGGAACACAAATCCATGAACGCAATACTGTATTTCCGTCATAATAACGATAGGTATCGAATCCATTAAGGGTAGCTCCAAAATATTTTTCAATATTTGTTTTTAGTGTTTTAGCTTGTTTTGCATATTCTGCAAGCTGTTCAATAGGTTTTCCAAGCTCTTTACCAAGATAAACTGCAGAATTCAAAGCATCATAATACAATGATGAAGTACATAGGTTTGCTTTCCCTGAAGGGAAACGATTTTCCAATTCATCAGAATCTGATGAGACGACACCTTCTGCATTTAATTTACGTTTGCAAAACTCAAGACACCATTCAATCAATTTCCATAACTCAGTGGCCTCTTTGATATCGCCACGAGCCAGAGCATATCTTGCAGCACCATAAGCAATCATAGCACCATCACCACGGTCACCGGCACCATTCCATATATCGAGTCCTTCTGCAATAATTGAGCTGGGGATAGGTTTATAATCGGGATTCATAAAACGGGCAAAGTGCCGGTAGGTATTCAATGATGACAGATTCCCCGTTTCATACCCCAGATAAGGGAAAAAAGGACCTACATATTCAGCCTGGTCATTTGCCCAGATAGCTGCATAGTATGCTTCTCCTCCGGGACCATGCATCAGGCCTCCTTTTGTATCGAAGATACTCTCAGATGTTCTGATTTTGGCAAAGGCAAAGAGGGTATTCAATACTGAATCGGGTGATTCAAAAATAAGATTATCAGTCAGATAGTTAAGTAGTTGTAATCGGTTTGACAGTTCTGTTTCGGGATTTATCTCCAAGAACTGTTCACCTTTTTTGTGACCTGAAAAAGTTAAACCAAATGAGTGAGAAGCACCTGGAGCCAGCTTAATTCCTCCACTATTTATGGTAGAGACACTAAGTACATAACTACCATCAATACCAGCCATTGAATCGGTAGTATAAACTACTTTAAAATCAGGAATTTCAATGGTTATTGTTGAATTAGAAATATTTTTAATAGAGTAATTTTCACAATAAGAAGGTAATGCAACTGTCGGAAACAGTGTACGTGTAAGTTCAAGTGATGTACTATTTTTTTTATCTGCCAATGATAAGGCACTTTTAATCGTGATCAATCCATTAAGAGAAATGCTATTCACCTTTTCTGACGACATCGGATGACCATTCAGATTGATCATTTTTATTAGATCACAATTAAAGATCCGCATTAAGCTGGCGTGAGTATTGTTTGGAATAGTCCGCAGCATAGGCCAGACTATAGTTCTACTTAAATTGAAAGCGCCCTCTGTGTCAACCCCATATCTTACAACAACAGAAACTTTTTTTCCGCTCATTTCAATGTGATCGTCATGAGGTAAACGGGTGTCAATTTTCCAGGTAATAGATCCGTTTTCGTTTAATTTCCATCTGTTCTGAGCATTACACTGAAATATACTCAGTACAGAAACTAGTAAGACGACTGTTAAAATTGAGAATTTATTCATTTTAAAAAGTCTATTCGGAAACTATGTATTAGTTAAGTGAAGCCTGGTGTTTTGGGATTTTAGGCTTACCTGCCTCAATCCATGCTGTGTATATCAATTCGGCCATGGATTTGGAAGAACTTGCAAGCAACTTAATTGTGAAACCCTTCGTGTTTTTCCAGAGATTTTGATAATACTGATCTGAATATTCCTTTCCGGCTGCGGCATATGCAAGGTTATCGGCCAGCAGTAATGAATCTTTGTATTTATAGTTGTCATAGATATATTTGAAGATATAAGACCTCACATCTTTAATTTTTTTGACTTTAGAACTTTTATAGTTAATTTCAGTTATGAATTTGTTAATCATTGTTGATTCATACCGTGAATGAATGCCCGACTGTGAAGTCAGTTTCCCGTCATAATTGTTAGTCAAATGCAATGGCATATGTCCATCACCGACATAATGTCCTAAATAAGCAGCTGTTAACATTGCGTTTTTCCACTCTTTCTTCTTGAAATTCTGAACCAAAGCCCTGTATGTTGAATCAGTAGCCCAGGGTAATCTTCCATTTTTTATCATAAATGTGAAGGTGTAAGCCTGTTTCGCAGCGTCCTGGTCTTCGATGATTTTATGGGTTGCAACGAAACCTGGAAAATTGTCAATGTCGATAAAATGTCTGTTTGCTTCAGAGCGATCACCATTCCTTATTTTGTCTGGATCTGAAGCATGTTCAGCAAGTCCTGCTTTCCACTCCTTTAAATTCTTGATTCTGTTTGGAAAAAATGAAGTACTGGAGGAATTAATTTTATAATGTCCTTTTTCGCCCCAACTGGCTAAAGAGACACAGAGTACAATAAGAATGCAACTTCTTAAAATGTTTATTTTCATAATAGTTTGAAATACAGGTTAAATAATATGTGAGGTGTAGTAAATGTTATTTGTTCAAAACTATTTATAATATTCGGAATTACTAAAAAATAGTTTGCATTTTGATGTCTTTTGATTATTTCTGCATAAATAAATGTAAAACAGATTGTTATTGTTCGAGATTATCTTTTTCCATAAACCACATTACATTCTCTTGCCTGCTTGTCACTGTTGTTGATTAATAGTATTTTTGCCTTATAAATATTTCTG
>Ga0224523_1001312_pt1 | contig 10804 bp, 11 predicted proteins | sample CFST50metaG_FD_182732 | JGI IMG/M metagenome (GOLD analysis project Ga0224523, IMG submission 182732) | Peat soil microbial communities from Stordalen Mire, Sweden - C.F.S.T50 | ecosystem: Environmental > Terrestrial > Soil > Wetlands > Peat | place: Sweden: Norrbotten County, Stordalen Mire...
CCTCATTACTTGTCTTTTCTGAGATACGACATGAGTACATTTACGGCCTCATCAATATCATGTCCGAAAGATAGTATACCCGCCCTGTCGCCTGCCATTACAATGATTCTTTTTTCAATAACATCGGAGTCGCTGAAGAGCCTGAAAATATCTTTTGCCAGCCCTGTTGTACCATAGTCCATCGACGGATTTGTAGTCGGAACTTTATAGATAAGTTCATTCCAAAGATCAATGCTGTGGACATGGATTACAGCATTTGCGCCCGGATCGGCAAGGTAGATTGCAGCGTGGGTAAGAGATTCAGATGATGCCTTAAGGGGTCCGACACACTGGACAGCATTGTCGTCGATATTAAAGGAATTGACTTTAACATAGTGACCCGGCTCAAGTTCAGGTATTTCACCGGTGGCAGAGCCTGTTATTATGAACTGGTTTCCGCCCTTGATTCGCATGCTGAGGTTCCCGAAGCCAACTCCGTTTTCATATGCTCCTATGAGGTCCATATTGTAAAGTATCTCTCGCCAGTAATTGATTATTTCGTACTGTTCATCAGAGATAACCGGACCTGACTGGCTCCAGTGACAATTGAATTTTACTACCCCTTCCATTTTAAATGAATTTATCTGAAAACATTTCTTTAATATCTTTCTCCAAAGGACGGCAAATTCCTCTTTCTGTTATCAGCCCCGTAATATATTTTGCCGGGGTGACGTCAAATCCGAAATTGGCTGCCGTGCAATTTTCGGGACAAATACGGATGCTTGTAATCTTTCCGTCTGATATCCCCGAAACTGTTGTGACTTCCTCAGGATCACGCTCTTCTACCGGGATCTCTCTGATGCCATTGCTTATTTCAAAATCAAACGAAGAAGACGGGAAAGCAGAATAAAAAGGAATTTTATTATCGTGGGCGGCAAGTGCTTTAAGATATGTTCCTATCTTATTTGCAACATCGCCGCTCCTTGTGGCGCGGTCGCATCCGACGATGACCAGGTCGACCATTCCGTGCTGCATCAGGTGTCCGCCTGCATTATCTGTAATAAGTGTATATGGTACATTTGCATTTTCCAGTTCCCAGGCTGTGAGCCGTGCCCCCTGGTTCCTTGGCCTGGTCTCATCAACCCACACGTGAACCGGGATGCCTGCATCATGCGCAAAATATACCGACGACAGAACCGTGCCGTAATCAATGCAGGCGAGCCAGCCGGCGTTGCAATGAGTGAGGATATTCACAGCAGCGCCATTCTTCTTTTTGCTTGCCGATTCAATCAGGGTAAGTCCATAATTACCTATACGCCGGCAATTTGCCTTTTCAATCTCGCATATTTCAAGGGCTGACTTCAGCGCCTTGCGGGACAGCGATTCCCCCTTCCCTCTAAGATTGTTAAGAGTGTAGTTTACCGCCCAGGCAAGATTGGCAGCAGTAGGCCTGCATGAAATAAGATGCCGGGCTGCGGTTTCGATGCGGGGGAGCGGGTCTTTGTAGCGGACTGAATCCAAAGCAGCAAGATAGACGCCAAAGGCTCCGGCAGCTCCGATGAGCGGAGCGCCCCTTACCGTCATATCCCTGATTGCATTATAAATGTCGTTGGCGGAACTCAGCTTTTTGATCTCAAAAAAGAAAGGGAGCCTTAACTGATCAATTACCCTGACGACTGTCGGATCTTCTTCATCAACCCAGATACTCTGATAATTTATACCATCAACAATCATTTGTTCGGACCTTCCGACAATTAAAATAAGTTAAAATCAAAAATACAAAAATTAAAGGTATTTATTCCTGGAAATATTCGGGCCAGTGGCAGTTGGCCAGATTCAAAGCAACAGGTCTTCGAATTATCGACCAGATTATTCGAAGGTTTTGAATTAAAGTTTTAATATTCTAAATTTGCAGACAGGAGTATTTCGAATTGCAAATATTGGTTATATGATTAATAAAGAAGATTTTAGACAGAAGGTAATCATATCTGCAGGGCAGATTTTCAGCCGTTATGGCTTTAAGAAAACCACGATGGACGAGATTGCCAAAGCCCTGAAAATGGGCAAAAGTTCGATTTATTATTATTTTCAGAGCAAGGAAGAAATATTTGAAGCAGTCCTGTTATACGAGGCCAATTTACTTAGAAATGAGCTAACTACGACAATTAAATCGGTCGAATCTCCTGTCGATAAAATGAGAAATTATGTATTTGTAAGAATGAAAGCGTTCGAAAAACTCTCAAATTATTACAATGCAATTTTTGATAAAAACCTCGATCATTTTGATTTTGTTGAGAATATACGCTCAAAATATGACAGGGAGGAGCTGGCAATATTAAGGCTCATTCTATATCATGGGGCCAGGAAGAAGGTATTCAATGTAGTCAACAGCGAATATACTGCCTTGGCCGTTCAGACAACACTTAAAGGGCTCGAGGTTCCTCTTTTCTGGAAGAAAAAAGAAGATAAAATTGAATTAAGGCTTAATGCAGTCCTGGATGTCCTTTTTAACGGGATCCTGGTAAAATAATTTACTGCTTTATTTCAGCCCTTTTTTTAATAAGAAGGCTTAATAACAACCCAAAGCAGCCCGCTAAGATCAAAGGAATGCTTAGCAATTGTCCCATATTAATTCCATAATGAGCTCTCATGGCTTTTTCAAATGCGACCTGATCTTCTTTCAGGAATTCAATAAAAAAGCGGGCGATAAAAATAAGTATAACAGCAAGACTTATAAGACTACCCTCTATATGTTTCCCCCTTTTTTTCCAATATATCCCGAAGAGCAGAATAAAGATAGATAAATAAGCAAGAGCCTCATAGATCTGGGTAGGATGTTTTGGCGCAGTCTCTCCGTTTCTTAAGAAAATAAACCCCCAGGGGACTGTTGTTTCAATTCCATAAAGCTCTGAATTCATAAGATTGCCCATCCTGATAAAAAAGCCCGATAATGCTACAACAATAGCGATCCGATCAAGAGTCCAGAAGTATCCTTTCTTTTCCTTGAAGGCAAAAATTCCCACAGCTATTAAAATCCCGATTGCAGCACCATGGCTTGCAAGTCCTCCATGCCATATTGCCAATACTTCAAGAGGATGGGCCAGATAGTATGCAGGCTCATAAAAGAAGCAATGCCCCAGCCTGGCTCCGACAATTGTCCCGATGGCCATATAGATTGTCAGTTTATCAAGAAGGACTTCACTCAGGTTTTCATTTCTGAAGATCTTCAGCATTATGATATATCCGAAAAGAAAAGATGAAGCGAATAATAAGCCATACCATCTGACGGCAAAAGAGCCTATCCTGAAAATTTCGGGATTTACGTCCCAGGGAACAATAAGTAAATGCATACCTCTCGGTTCGTTATGTGTGCCAAAGGTAGGAAATTAAATTATTGAAAGTTGTTAAAATGTCTGAAGAGAAAAGAGCTTTCAATCCTATTGCAGAAATTCATTAAAAAATGATGTAAGTTTGTAAATCATTAAAACAATTCAGAATGATGCCAGGACGCCGGGGCAAGCATAAAATTTATGAGATTATTCTCCTGATAATCATCGCGGGCTGTGCTAAAATCAGCGCTCCGACAGGCGGGCCCAAAGACAGGGAGCCTCCGTTTGTGGTAAAATGCGACCCTGTAAACGGAGCGAGGAATTTTAAAGGTAATGAAGTATCAGTCACTTTCAATGAATATGTAGTTCTGGAAAAGATCAATGATAAATTCATGGTCTCTCCACCGATGAAAAAAAGGCCAAAGATTTTTCTGCGTGGCAAAAGCGTTCATGTTCAGTACGATGAGGCACTGCGTGACAGCACAACATACACCTTTAATTTCCAGGATGCAATCCGCGACCTTAACGAGGGGAATGTCCTGAATAATTTCCAGTTTGTCTTTTCAACCGGGCCTGAAATAGATTCTCTCTCTGTTACCGGTAATGTTTATAATGCACTCAGTCTTGATGCCCCCGAAGAGACTCTCGTACTTCTATATAGCAGGCTTTATGATTCGGCAGTTATCAAGCGGCTTCCTGATTATATTTCAAGGGTTGACAAAAACGGATATTTCCGGATAGATAATGTCAAAGCCGGCAAGTACAGGCTCTATGCACTTAAGGACGCTGACAACAGCAAGAATTTCAACCTGCCTGATGAACAATTCGCTTTTCTGAAAGATACGATCGAGGTCAGCTCGCAAAATGATTATATACCGGTTATTAAGGACACTGTAAAAGTCAAGACCCCTTATGTTAAAACTGCGGACACTATAATTCTGAAGGGGAAATACAAGCTTATACTTTTCCAGCCACCCAAAATCGCGCATTATCTCACATCGTCTAACAGGAGCCAGCCATATAAGCTTACATACACACTTTCCCTTCCGCCCGACTCCGCAGGTTTTGGATTTTCAATCCCGGAGACATCTCCTGGCTCATATTACATCCAAAGAAGCAGGAATAATGATTCGATACTGGTTTGGCTTACAGACAGCTCGCTTTATGCGCGGCCAGATATCAAAACTCTTGTAAGGTATCCGTTTACAGATACAACAGGCAAAGTCATACAAAAACAGGATAGTATACATATGAGATTCCTGTTAGCGAAGGCAACCAGGGCACGGCCAAAGAAGAAGCCCTTTTCCGTAACATCCAATTTATTTTCAGGATCACTCAGGCCGGGCCAGCAGATATCATTTAATTCTCAGACTCCATTCGGCACTCCCGACACATCAAAGATCAGACTCTACGAAGGAAGCGGTGCGACACGTGTAAACATACCCGTAAAATTTATCCCTGACACTTTAAATTCATGCAAAATGATCATGGAAGCTCATATTATCCAGGGGAAGAACTATTTGTTCATAGCAGATTCCGGAGCCTTTCGCAATATATATGGCAACGTTTCCGATTCATCCGGATACAAGATTACTATAAGGAATAACGACTCATATGGGAAGCTGACACTTAACGTAAAGAACTATGAAGGCAACAGAATAATACAGCTCCTTTCCAAAGATGAAAAGGTTTTAAGAGAAGCCAAAATGAATAAAGACGGGAAGGTTGAATTCCCATATCTGGACAGGGGAACATACCGTCTTCGGGTAATTTATGACCTGAACGGCGACGGTAAATGGACTACAGGCGATTTTAAAAAAGGACTTCAGCCCGAACCGGCATCATATTATTACCAGGAAATCAACATGAAGGAGGATTGGTATGAAAAGCAGGATTGGGACATCGGAGAACAGAACGTCAAAACACTGAAAAGCTCAGCGGCAAAAAGTCTGAACAGGCAATAGCCATAAATATTTTTAACTTTGAAAAGAACAATGTAATAGAGTTTATTCAGGCAAAGAGCTGCTAATAAAAAACCGATAAATTTACCCCGGTTAAATCCGGACTAATGATAAAAACTTAAAAAACATTAATATGAAAAAAGTAGTAGCAGGAGTTGATATTGGCGGAACCAATACAGTTTTCGGCCTGGTCGATAAAAATGGAAAGGTGCTGGCTGAAGGCAACCTCAAAACAACCGATTATCCGATAATCAATGATTTTGTCAAGGCGCTTGTCACCGCAATTAAGAAATTGCTGGCAGGCAAGAAAGAATATGAACTGATAGGCATCGGAATAGGCGCTCCTGATGCAAATTATCACCGGGGCACTATTGAACATGCACCCAATCTTGCATGGAAGGGAATTGTTCCTCTTGCCGACCTTATTAAAGAAAATCTCAATGTACATGTTGTGGTTACCAATGATGCAAATGCAGCCGCCATGGGTGAAATGATTTTTGGCGGTGCAAAGGGCATGAAGGATTTTATCGTCCTCACGCTTGGAACAGGACTGGGCAGCGGAATAGTTATTGACGGGAAGATGGTCTATGGACACACCGGCTTTGCAGGTGAGCTTGGGCATATGACCGTAGTTAAAGACGGAAGAGACTGCGGTTGTGGCAGAAAAGGATGTCTTGAAACATACGCTTCTGCAACAGGACTTGTAAGAACAACGCTGGAGCTTATGAGCGTAATGAGAGAAGAGAGTCCGCTGCGTGATCTCCCTCCTTCAAAGCTTACTTCAAAGAAAATTGCTGAAGCTGCAGCAAAAAAAGACCCGGTTGCTATGAAGGCAATGAATGACACAGCCGAAATACTTGGATTCGGAATTATTAATTCAATTGTATTTTCAAGCCCCGAAGCAATATTCCTGTTCGGCGGACTGGCACAGGCAGGCGAATTGCTATTTGCCCCTGTCAGAAAATATCTCGCAAAAAATAATTATGTTCTTTTTAAAAATACTGTAAAGATCCTTCCTTCCGGCATATCTGAAAACAATGGCGCCGTAATGGGAGCTGCTGCCCTAATCTGGAACGAAATATCTGACTAGTGTTTAAAACCATTGAAAAAACGGAATTACGGATATTTTATGCAGATGGTTCTTTAAGTTCAGAAGTAAAACAATACGAACGATGAAAACCATAAAAATGAACAGATTGGAATTTGTTTCATCGTTTCCGGGGCTGGATGACATTTCAGACAGGCTTGACATGCTGAATGAAAAGCACGCTGTTGAAGAAACTAACTGGAATGATTTCAAATACAGGCCTGAGGTGAAGTTTACTATTGGTTACACTGATAATGAGATACTGCTGAAGTATTATATAACCGAAGAATATTTCAAGGCAGAGAAAACTGTGACAAACCAAATGGTGTGCGAGGATTCGTGCGTCGAATTTTTTGTATCACCGACCGACGACGGGATTTACTACAACATGGAATTCAACGGTATCGGCACATGCCTTATGGGATCAGGAACCTCCAGGGAAGATAATGCAAAGGCCGATCCAGGCATAATTTCAAATATAAGAAGAAAGGCATCTCCGGGGAGTGATCCAATAAGTGAAAGAGAAGGAAGGTTTTCATGGACAATTACTATTGCCATTCCGCCCGGTGTTTTTTTTCATCATAAAATAAAAGAGCTGAAAGGGAAAACCTTCAGTGCAAATTTTTATAAATGCGGCGACAAGCTTTCAGTTCCTCATTATATAACATGGAACCGTATAGTGACTTCAAAACCCGACTTTCACCAGCCGGATTTTTTCGGGATATTGAAATTTAAATAATGATATAAAATTATTACAAAAATATGGCAACCAGGTTCAATAAAGTAGCACTCTCAATCAATGCTCATCCCGATGATGCCGAATCATGGAATGCCGGAGCACTAAAGCTTCTGAAAGACAAGGGATATAAAATAATTATTGCAACAATGACGTGGGGCGACCTCGGAGGTTGCGGCACAACCATGCAAGAAACTGCAAAAAAACGCTTTAAAGAGGCCAAGAAAGCTGCGGCTGTTCTTGATGCCGAATACTATACCCTTGGCGGAACCGACGGGTTCCTTTTCGACACAAAAGCAATGAGGCTGAAAGTAATTTCACTGATCAGAAAAGTTAAAGCCGGGGTTATCTTCACCCATCTTCCGAACGACTATCATCCCGATCACAGGACAACATCAAACATTGTTGAGGCGGCGGCTATGGTCTCATCTCTCGACCCGGTACCGGTAAAGGAAAAACCCCTGAAAGTGACTCCGCTGCTATATTACTCATCACCATTCACGCTTTCCGATCCTTTAGGCACAGAAATAACACCTCCACATTTTTTTGTGGACATCTCCTCGGTTATTAAGACTAAAATTGAAATGCTCTCGCAGCATAAGTCACAAGTTGAGCTAATGAGGCACATGCATAAAATTGACGATTTTTTCGGGTACATCCTTGAAGGCAACCGGTACTACGGCAATCTTTCAGGAGTGAAATATGCCGAAGTTTACTGGCAGCATATTGGCGGTGGCTTTCAGAAAGAACCGCAGGTACAGGATGATCTTTCAGAATACTTAATTGAAAAAAAATGACGTCATGAACATCAAAGAAGAAAAATACAGCAAATACGCCCTTGTCAGGGAAATGATGGAAACTCCCCTTATCATCCGTTCATTTGATACCACGGCTGCCTCACCCTTCTCCTTTGTCGTTTCGTCGAAGAAAAGATTATTCCTCACCGGAGAGGGGAGCAGCAGAATATTTCCGGCAAAAAGGGCAATTTATTCCAGCCTGAAAAAGAGTTCCGCTTTGACAGTATTAACCGAAGGAGCCACGCAGGCAGAAGAGTACAATTTAAAGGATTACGCAATATTTGCAGCGTCAAATTCAGGACAGACAAAAGAGGTGATCAGGCTGGTCTCAGCCCTGAAGAAAAAGCATCATGATGCAATATTTGGGCTCACAGCTAACAAAAACACAAAGCTGGAAGAGCTTGCGATCAGGACACATATTTTAAGCTGCGGCAGGGAAAACGCAGTTGCAGCGACAAAATCTGTCATTGAGCAGGGACTCTTCTATGACTCGCTGCTCCGGTCCGTAAGGCATGAGAAAATGGCGGGACTAGATAAGCTAGCCGATCAGGTTCAGTCCGCCCTTACCGAAAAAATTGATCCTGCGATTATTGAGATTATTAAGAAAGCCGATATCATTTATTTTGCCGGCCGTAATAACGGCGTTGCCGAAGAGCTTGCTCTCAAGACCAATGAGATTACAAGGAAAAAATCAGCTTTTCTCGAAGGTACTTTTGCGGTTCATGGCATTGAAGAGGTGATGAACAGGAATGAAGTTCTGATCTGGATCGAGCCCTTTGTCGAAGAACAGGAAAAATTCAGCGAATGCCTGGTCAAAGGTGTCGGGATCAGCATTATTTCCGTTTCATCACAAAACACAATATTCCCGAATATTATCATTCCCGATGGCGGAGAGTATGCTGAATATGTACAGTTGGCTGCCGGGTGGAATATCCTCGTCGAAACCGGAATGGCACTTGGGATAGATCCTGATAAGCCAATAAGGGCAAGAAAAATCGGGAATGAGTATACCGCAGGCTGAGAACTGATAATTAGCACCCTTCTCTTTCGATTTAATTAGTAAATGGTATATTTACATATCTAAAAGATTTTTCGCAAAAGGATGGCTAAAAAGGAACTGGCGGTAGGTATTGATCTTGGCGGTACAAATACAGTATTTGGCTTTGTTGACAGGCAAGGGAACATACTTGCTGAAGACAGGATAAAGACGGGGCAGTATGACGAAATAGAAGTTTTTGTTGCAGCCCTGTATGAAAAGATAATGATTGCCGGGAAAAAGATCGGTAACGGATGCGAGCTTAAAGGCTTTGGCATAGGGGCCCCCATGGGGAATATTAATAAAGGCACAATTGAATATGCTGCCGGTTTGCCATGGAAAGGAATTGTTCCTCTTGCAGATATATTTCATAATCACACTGATCTCCCCGTCATTGTAACAAACGACGCCAATGCTGCTGCTGTAGGTGAGATGATTTTCGGCGGCGCCAAGGGAATGAAGAACTTCGTTGTTATAACCCTTGGCACAGGTTTGGGCAGCGGCTTTGTGATAGACGGGAAGCTTGTTTATGGACACGACGGATTTGCAGGCGAGATAGGACACACAGCCATCAGGCCCGGACCATCAAATCGTGATTGCGGATGCGGACGGAAAGGGTGTCTGGAAACATATGTCTCAGCAACAGGTCTTAAACGGTCTCTTCTTAAAATAATGGCCGACTCCATTCAGCCTAGCGAATTAAGGAAATACAGTTTCGACGAACTCGATGCCGAGATAATACATGATGCAGCAAAAAGGGGCGATCCTCTCGCACTAAGGGCGTTTAAACATACCGGGCAAATGCTTGGCTTCAAGCTTGCCGATGTTGTGGCCCACACCGACCCTGAGGCCATATTTCTTTTCGGCGGGCTTGCTCTTGCCAAGGATCTTATTTTTGAGCCTGCAAAAGAGTATATGGAAGAGAACCTTTTGAGTATTTACAAGGGGAAAGTGAAACTCCTCGAATCACAGCTGAGTACACAGAATGCAGCTGTTCTGGGGGCTAGCTCACTGATATGGACTGAAATTGAAAAATGATCCGGAACTTAATATTTGGCGAAATGGCAAATTTCAATGAGATACTGAATCATATCCTTGGGATAGTCTTCATCATTATTATTTTTGCCCTGGCCTATGCCTACCTGAAACCACATCAGCTTCATAAAAGGAGGCTTGTTTCGACATTGCTCCTTAAAGCCAGTTATCTTTTCTACCTGCTCGTTCTTCTCATTGTCGTATATCTGTCAATTCTTGTCAAGAACGGACTCGAGAATGTCTTTTACGGCATAGAATTTTTTGCTTTCCTTATAGTGCTCTTTGTTCCGAACATAGGGATATTTGCACGCAAGCTCGGACGATTCAGTAAGAACAGAGAGAGCTATAACTATTTTTTTACCGTAGTCAATATCCTATCGGTAATTGCAATTCTTGTAATGTTTTTTGTTTAAAAGCATCTTAAAATTACATGATGCTAAAAAATGGTATTTGTGCCATATCCTATTTGTTTTCCAAATTGTAACTTTGTCAGTATAAATCAAAACTGCAATCTATGATCAGCGAACGCTTAATCGGTTATATCGAACAGAGTATAAGACAAAACTGGGACATAGAAGCTTTGTCGAACTACAAGGAAAAGGGATACACCTACAAGGAAATTGCGTCCAGGATCTTTAAAATCCACATGTTTTTTAAAGAGACCGGCATTCATGAAGGTGATAAAATAGGCCTTGTTGGAAGGAATTCGGCCCACTGGTGCATAATATATCTTGCAACAGTAACTTATGGTGCCGTCATAGTGCCTATTCTTCCTGATTTTAAACCCGAAGACCTGGCAAATCTTATAAATCATTCTGATTCGAAGATATTATTCATCGACGAC
>Ga0224523_1001313_pt1 | contig 10792 bp, 10 predicted proteins | sample CFST50metaG_FD_182732 | JGI IMG/M metagenome (GOLD analysis project Ga0224523, IMG submission 182732) | Peat soil microbial communities from Stordalen Mire, Sweden - C.F.S.T50 | ecosystem: Environmental > Terrestrial > Soil > Wetlands > Peat | place: Sweden: Norrbotten County, Stordalen Mire...
CTTTCATGTTAAAGGCTTCAGATAAGGCATAAGCTGCCGAACCGGATAATATGGGAATGCCCAATAAGCCCAGACCAATGATGCCGGCAGCAAAGATTAATTTGGCTAAAAAGCCTGCATGAGGAAAAGTCTGAACAAGAGGTTCCAGAGCTTTGGCAGCATCGGCGGCAGATGTGACGTCAGTAACGCCATTCTGATGTAAAACTGTGGCGGCCACTACAATTATTGACCAGGTAGCAATTTCAGAAAATACCATGCCTAAAAAATTATCGATACGCAGATTTCTGATAAATTTTCCTCCAATTTTAGGCTTTCCATATCGACTAATTAAATGAAGCTCTTTTTCCTCCTCAACTTCTTCCGAGGCTTGCCAGAAAAACATATAAGGAGAAATTGTTGTACCTAAGACTCCGGTAATGATGAAGAAAAACTCAAAATTTAATTCCACATGCGGCCAAAAAGTAGCGACAAAAATCGTATGCCAAGGCTGGTTAACTATAAAAACCGTTAGTGGATAGGCGAGTAGTGACAAAGCCAACCATATTAAGATACGCGAATAAACCCGGTAGGAAGTGAAAATTTCGAGAAGTAAAATCAGAGCCGTAAAACCTAAAGTTAAAATGACAAAATTTATGGGAATTATTAGTTGGGCCGCGGCCGCGAGAGCACCAATATCAGCGCCGATATTAATTGTATTGGCAACAACCACAAGTAATACAGCAGCAAAAAGAACTTTTTTGCTATAGTTAGTTTTGATTACGGCTGCTAAACCGTGACCGGTTACGGCGCCAATCCGAGCACAGGCTTCCTGAATAGCTGTCATGAGCGGTAGCATAACTATCACTGTCCATAATTGACCATAGCCGAATTTGGCCCCGGTTTGAGTATACGTAGCGATTCCTGAAGGGTCATCATCAGCTGCTCCAGTGATTACTCCAGGCCCGAAAACCTTTAAAATTTTCTTTACTTTTAAAAAAGTTTTATTCATAACTAACTAAATAATCCTCCTTATTATTCCCATAAGTAAATTCATTCCGGCTAAATATAATATTCCCGATTAGATAGTCAATCACGCAATAAAGTGTACCAGTGAAAACCATTGATTGTTGTCGGTATAAACTGCATTAATTTTCAAGCCTGTAATACCTGCAAAATCTAAAATATGCCAGCGGGTATATTTATGTGAGTTTTCAGTATGAATGGTTTCTCCTTTTTTTATCCGGATATTATCCGGCAGATACATACAATTGACATATAAATCCTTAAGTGCTCTTAGGTGCATCTCTATTCTGGCTTTTGGTTGATTATAATAAGCTACATGTTCAAAACAGTCGGAGTTAAAAGCTGTTTTAACATATTGGTTCACAACATTCAGAATATTTTTATTGAATGCTGCGGTAATGCCCTGATTGTCGTTATACGCATTTTCTAAAACTTTTACATCCTTTACCATATCAAGCCCGATCAATAACTGGTCGCCAGGTTTCATGACGTCTTTTAAATCCAATAAAAATTGAACTGATTGCTTCCGGGTAAGGTTGCCCAACGTACTCCCAAAGAAACAAAATAACCGGTTTATATTACCTGGGATAACGCTGAGATGTTTAAGGAAATCGGCAATTAGTCCATGAATTGTAATGTCAGGGAATCTTTTAACTAGCATCTCTGCCGATTTTGAAATGGCAGCATGACTTACATCAACCGGGATATAACGCACAGTAGCTATGTTTTCAAAAGGTATTGCATCGAGAAGTATTGATATTTTTGAACAATCGCCACTTCCGAGTTCAACGATATCAATGTTTCTCAAGGTTTTTGAGATTTGTGGTGCAATTTTTTTTAACAGAGCTTTTTCGGTGCAGGTAGGATAATATTCCGGTAAACAGGTAATATCTTCGAAGAGTTTAGATCCATTTTCATCATAGAAAAATTTACTCGGGATATACTTTTGTTGAGCGGAAAGACCATCGATTATCTCGGATACTACTTCTTCATGCTCTGTATTGCATAAATAATTCCTGATAGCAATTTGCTTTCTGATAATGGCAGATGTTTCAGGATTATTCATTCTAATTCATTTTTAAGTAAATAATATTTCTACTACTACGTAACAAGGTAACTTACCGGAATGCCTGTTTCTATAGGATTGTTCGGATCGCTGCTCCACTCAAACCAGCCACCATCATATACTGAAACACGTGGCCAACCCATTAACCAGGCGTTGTAGAATGCTTCGCTGCCACGCCACCCTGTTCCGCAATAAAATGCATTGTGCTTTTCGCGTGAAAGACCTGATTTTATCAGATTTTCTTCTATCTCGTGATATTCACGCGTTGTATGGTCGAGATTGCAGTAATTTTCCATATGATAGGCATCGCTGCCACAGTCACTGAATATTGCACCGGGAATTCTACCCTTTCTTTCGATATAATTATACCCACTCACTTCTCCTATATACTCGCTCCAGCTTCGTACGCATACCAGGTCTCCATCATCTGATCTCAACAATTCCTTGGCTTCGGGCAAATCAACAGCAAGACCAGGATTTGCAGGGATTTGGATCCCAAAATCAGACGCTATATTTTTGGACACATCTTCAGTGTTTATTTCGTATCCGGCATCAAGCCATGACTGAAAACCGCCATTGAGTACCCTAACATCTTTAACCCCTGCATACATCATAATGAAAGCACATCGGATCGCACCAATATGTCCGGCAGCACTGCCCGGAAAAGGATCAGCATTGTTCGGGAACAGGAATTTACCATAAAGGATAACTGTTGTGTCTGAAGTGATGCCATGCTTTTCAAGTGCTTTCTTCAACTCTTCCGGAGAACGCCGGTTCCATGTATCAGGTGATTCGAGTGCGAGGGTATCCATGTCAATAGCGCCGGGAATATGTCCACCCAGGTAGGCATCACGGTTTCGATAATGCGCATGGCAAATCACAAACTTAGAATTATTATAATGGGGTGGCGTTCCGCCTGAAATCAGTGTTTGGATCCATTGCGGGTAAACCAGTTGCGGGAACCTTTCCATGTGTTGCATTGGCAATCCTATATTTGAAGACCATTCGGTAATAAATTGATTATAAATGCTTACGTCGTAGTATCCTGCGTGTAAAAACGATTTAGCCACCTTTTCCGATTCTGCATAATAATATCCATAAACAACAATTTTATGTTGGGTCAGTATTTTCTTTGCCCGAATAATTTCAATCCAGTCTATATATTCTATCCATTTTGCAGGCAGACTTTTTGCTCCTTTGATATGTCCGCAGCGGGATTCATTCTGCAAACACCAGCCATTATAAACATCAATGGGTCGGATATCAATGATTTTAGTTTCAGGCTTACCCAGAAGTTGAAATACTTCGTTAGTTGAAATTTCTTTTATCATATAATCCATAAACAGTAATGCTTTTCTGCGTTAAGCATAAGCCAATAGTGCAAAATCCGAATTAACCGGCTCGCCTGAATTTAGTTTTGATATCATCAACTTCACGGGCGAGTTTGATTGCCTCATTGTAAGAGTGGAAAAACCAAAGACCTTGACCAGCTTTAGCCGGAGTAAATTGATCATCATTGGCCGGTATTAAGTGCTTGTCGTTAAATTATTTGTATCACCAGTAATCTGACCAGCCAAATGTGATCAAGATGTCCTGCTTTTGCAATTGATCAGCTACTCCCTTTCTTTTTCCAATATTCCACGGCTTTCTTTTCTAATTTTTTTAATCTTGTATAATAATCTGGGAACTCCTTTAAATGCGCCCAGGTAATTTTCCCAGTTATTTTTTTGTCATTTTTTGTGACGTTTGTTTCCGGATATTTTGTCCCGTGTTCAAACTCAACATTTATTCCTATTGTAAATTCATCAAGCTTTACTTCATTCCAATCGATACCGAGATCATCACCGATCACTTTTGCGTTCTTTGAATTTAATTTTTTCATTTCATTTTATATTGTTTAGTTAATAATTTACGCATAACGGGAGCACAATGGGAATTGTGCTGTTTGTCTTATGAGCGTTAGGATAGTAAATAAATTATATACAATTTAAATGCTCTCTATTAAAAAAACTTGCAGACTATAACCTGACAGCTTCCAATTTTCTTTTAATGACTCAGAATTCTTAGGATACTATTTAATTCTGTAACCATCAGATAAAGTTTTCATAAAAGCAACTATTGCATTTTCTTCTGCATCAGACAATCCAAGATTGCCAACCTGAACTGTATTAATGTTTGCAGAAACTTCAGGTGCCGGCCATGATCCATCATCGCGGGTGTTGTAAAAATGAACGACTTCCTTCAATGATTTAAACACGCCGTTATGCATATAAGCTTTGGTGAATCCATTATCCGGCCTTTTGTCAACATTCCTGAGTGTGGGCACTTTGTGTTTTCCCATGTTTTCAGTTGCCATACTACTATAATCAGTTCTAGTTAACAGAAATCCACCCAAACCATAATCAATAAAATTAGGATTATAATCATATACCGGATTTTCAGGATTTATAGGAGATCCGAGATTATCAAATGTAAAATCAGTAAATAGAGGCTTTTTACCTATACTGATATGGCACAAAGCGCACTTACCTTTATTATTAAATAATTCAAGTCCTGATGCTTCCTCAGAGGTAAGTTCAACAACGCTTTTGAGATAGTAATCAAATTTTGAACTAAACTGGTTGACTTCAGATGAACCTTCATAAGCTGCAATAGCTAATCCTACACGATCGAAATTTAAATTAATTTCCTCTTGTGTGGAATAACGTAACTTTTCTCCCCATACTTTTTTCCACTGTGAAATATATTTTGATTTTTCAATTATCTTCAGAACCGCTAGTGCATCAGGTACAGCATGTTCTGCAGGATTAAGGAATGGTCCTAAAGCCTGTTCTGCTGAAGGGCTTCCCAAACGCTCACCAGTTGCCCTTCCGTCCCAGAAATTACCTCCTACAAATGACAGCGTGGCTGCATCATAATAAAAACCCGGACTAAAAGTTGCATAAGCAGCGCTAGGCGGTTTACGGTTACCGAAACTCCCATTTGCACCGGGATAAACCGAACCATGCTTATTTATCAATTCATCGGGACCTGTAAAACCAACTGATGATCCATGACAATCAGCACATGCAGTTTTATTGGCAGGAACAGAAATTTTATCAAAGAATATGTTCTTTCCTAATTGCTGTATGGAAGTGAGTGAACCGTTTTGGTACAGATTGTCATAAAACTCAAGATTTTCAAACTTATTACAGGAGGAAATAATTACTCCAAGCAATAAGATTCCGGCTATAATTAAAGTAAATTGTTTTTTTTTCATAATTCAAATTTTTGGTTTTTACTATCGAAAGAAAAAATCTCGTGTTCAAGAAATGTGAGGCCCTTATTTGATTAATGTTGCACTAATTTTAGTTTAATTATAGGTAGTCATCTTATTGTTAGTCAGAGCAAGAGCCCGAAGGGATTATTTCAATTAAAAGATGATGCATCAGTTTGCCGGACTTTCAGTTTGGTTAACCAGATAATTCTCCATGCCCATTTGCTCAATCTGTGCACGTTGTATTTCTCCCCAATCGACATGGCCTTCTTCCATTTTAAGGATCTTTGTCAGAAGGTCAACACTGCCTTCATCATCAACCTCATGGGCGAGTCTGATCGCTTCATTATAATCATGGACAACTTTAAGTTCATCGTCATGGTCGTTACTAATCATTTCTGAAACAGTTTTACCAATCTTAATAGGATTAAGTTTTGATACCGTTGGTGCTCCTTCAAAAAAAATGATACGTTCAATAAGCCACTCAGCATGGTGCATTTCATCAATTGCTTGTTTTCTGATTGCCATATGAAGTTTATTATAACCCCAGTTTTCGCACATTTCAGAATGCACCATATACTGGTTCACAACTGTAAGTTCATCTGCCAGAAGTGAATTCAAGACTACTAGTAATTTTTTACTTCCTTTCATAGTTTTCCTTTTTTAATTTATATGCATTTAAGAATTTTGAGGAAACTAAGTTAAACACATGTGACCAAATAGGTCTTATATAACTTCTGAAGAAAGTTATATAATTCACATATTTTCTGATGTAATGCTCCTTTATGATTGAAGTCTTTTGATGAAGACCGATTAACGGTATCAGACTCTTGTGCTTTTTGGTTGGCCCGATAGGAAAAATATAAAAGCCGGGCATCTTGACCACATTTGGCCGGTCAAATTACATTTGTCATATATAACTAAAAAAGAAGCACTTAATTCGGGCTTTTGGTGGTCAATTTAGTCCGGCCAACTTTGGTCAAGACCAATGGCTTTTCCAATTAACTGATAGCAGAATCTTTTAATGTATCTTTACTCATGTTGCCTGGAGTTCAACAAAAACCAAATCACAACTTTTTGGAGAGATTTTAGAATCGTATCACTTCTTTTTGAAATATTTTCGTTCAGAAATAGATAATTATGAAACCAAAAGTATCTTTTATTATTCCTTCATTAAATGAAGAGAAACGAATAGCAATTCTAATTGATAATATAAAAAAGCTTGACAAAAACTATAATTATGAAATTATTGTTGCAGATGGCAATAGTACAGATAAAACAAGAGAAATAGCAGTAAAGAGGGGGGCAATAATAATTAGAGACAATAAGGATGCTCCAAAAACAATAGCAAATGGCAGAAACACTGGTGCAAGTTTAGCTTCAGGAGAGATATTTATTTTTTGTGATGCTGACACTTTAATGAAGGATCCAAACAAATTTTTAGCCGAAGTATTTTTAGTTTTTGAAAATCCAAAAATTATTGGAGGAGCACCAAACTTAAGCATCTTCCCGGATGAAAATAATTGGAAAGATAAAATATTTCATTTTCTCTTTAACAGTATTGTTCGTTTCAGCTTTATTACTAAGACTCTTATATGTGGAGGCCAATGCCAGATAGTGAGAGGGAGTTCATTCAGGGAAGTTAACGGCTATAATGTAAATATAGTCCATGAAGAGGACTCTGATTTTTTTAAGAGACTTCGTAAAATTGGAAAGCTTCATTTCTTTTCGAAACTTGTTGTATATGAGTCTCCAAGAAGATATAGAAAAGTTGGGTATATTAAACTACTTCTGCAGGGAGTTTATAGTCTTGTATATCAACGGATTTTCAAGAAGAATGTATTTAAAGAATGGAGGAGAATAGAATAATAGAACCATGCCTAAGACACTAAGTAGCTTAAACAACTTAATAATTGTATTTTAGAGCATGCTTTAACTAACGAAGTGTCTTTATCAGACTGTATATCAATGCAATATATACGTTTATATTTCTTCTCTCTGTATCTATGAGTGGATTGTGGAGTTGTAAAGTAAAATTGCTTTAATTAAAACTAAGGTTTAATTTTGTTGGTAGCGTGAGTTTAGTTGAAACTCTAATAATTATGGAATGATTATCTATGAAAGCTAAGAGTGTTTCAAAAGACTTCCCTGTTGTTTGCATAGGCGGTTCGGCCGGTGGTCTCGATGCCTATACCCGATTATTAACTCATCTGCCAGCCGATATGGGTGTTGCTATCGTCATCGTTAATCACTTGAGAACTGTAGCCACCCTTCTCCATGAAATTCTCCCCCGATATACTAAGATGCCGGTCGAACTTATCACAGAAAGACTTGATATCCAGCCTGACCATGTGTTTATCATTCCTGAAAATCGCGATTTGCACATTCTTGATGATGAGTTTCGCTTAAAGCCTATTTCAAAACCTAGGGGATGGCCCGACGTAATTACAGTTTTTCTGCGTTCCCTAACACAGCATTGGGAGGGTAAAATCATCGCAGTCATTGTTTCTGGCTATGATGGTGATGGGGCAGAAGCTATGCGTAGCATAAAAGAAGCAGGCGGCATTACCATCGCGCAGAAACCCGATACAGCAGCACAACCCGATATGCCGATGAGCGCTATAGCAAGCGGGTATATAGACTTTGTTCTTTCACCTGAGGATATATCCAGACAAATAAAAAGAATTGTTAAGGCGGTTGAATAGTTTAATTACCATTTAGTAAGGATAGATTGATAAAATCGCTTTTGAAATTTACTAATCAAATATTAAGTTCAGGACACAAGGATATTTGTAAAAAACATAGCACCTGTCTTCTATAACGATCTTTTTGTCAGCTATCGCCAGAAATACTGCAAAGGAGATATATTGGTTACAGAATTTGTCGATAACCTGAAAGGGAACCCTGAATGAATATTTAATTATAGTACTTTCTTGCCTTGAATGAGTTTAACAACTATTGCGATAATTGCAATAACAAGCAGGACATGAATAATACTTCCGGCACTAAAGGCAAAGAATCCGATTGCCCAGGCAATAATTAAAATTACTGCTACGATGTAAAGTAAATTTCCCATGGTGTTTCTTTAAATTATTATTGTTAGTATTTTAAAAATAATGTAACCATCTAAAATGGCCTGGATCTATGAGTTTCGTAGATAATTTGTTAAATACGCAAAACACGTTCTCCCAGTCAAAATTTTTTATATCTGAATAGGGTTGAGAGATAACCGGTATAAAGACCAGGCACTTCAATTTAACCTTCAGGGAGGCATTAACATCATGCTTCTCCAAAAGCCAATAAAGCAGATTAAAGTGCTGCAATAATCTTTTCCAATTCTTCTTTTGATTTGCCAAGTTTGATTTGAAGTTTCCCAAACATCTCCTCCTTCTTGCCTTCTGCAAACATCAAGTCATTGTCCGTTAAAACTGCAAATTTCTTTTTGAGCTTGCCTTTCTGCTCATTCCAGTTTCCTTTTAATTCTGTTGTATTCATTTTTTTATATTTTAAGTTTTGAAAAAAAAGTTGAGATGCAATGATAATTCTATTATCTTCTGAAAACATTACATAATCTTTGAAATAAGTTACATGATTTGCATATTTTTAAGATTATGCACTGCGTTTTTTGTGTTTTATTTAGTAAAAAAGGCCGCATGATTTTCTTCTCAGAAAGCCTCTTTTAATAAAAATCACCCTCCAAAGTCCCTACATCGAGTGACCTTGTGAATGAAATTAACACAGGTGATTTTCAGTGATTCTTGAGAATTCAGAAATAATCTTGTTATATGAGTTGCATACTCTAAACCTATGTATTCTGTAATAACATAAAGAGAGCGATCCGAACGACTTATTTATAGCTTCAGTTATCCTTCAAATGTGATTTCTCATATTGCTGTTCTTCAATCAATTCTCTGTTTTGAAGAAAGGTTTTGGCTTCAGCCGGTGTTCCCAAAAGTATTGCGAGCCATTTTGTTTTCTCATTCTGTTCCAGAATGATTTTAATGGTCATGGTGAAGGGAACTGACAGGATCATACCCACCATTCCCAATATAAATCCCCAAAATAGAAGAGACAGGAATACAACCAGAGTTGATAAACCTAAACCTTTTCCCATGATCCTGGGTTCAATAATGTTCCCAAGAATAGTGTGGATAAGCATAGTCGAGCCCAGAGTCCAGAGCGCGCCACCTAATCCGAGTTGTACTAAGGCAAAAAGAACTGTTGGAATCGTAGCAACAATGGATCCGATATTCGGAATATAATACATCAGGCCTGAAATCAATGCCCATAGGAGAGGATAGTCAACCCCAATAATAAGTAATGCTAAATAGATAAGAATTCCTATTGATAAACATAATAAGGTTTTTATCCCAAGGTAGTTACGGATATTTTTTAAAATCGTAGAAAAATAAGAAATAGATTTACCTGATTCACTCCGAATTGCTTTGGCCTTAATAGAAAAACTCCCGAATTCCATAAGTATAAATAAAATGATAAGGAAGATAATGAAGGTATTACCCATCATATTGAACAATGTATTCAAAGCACTTGCCGTATATTCCAGGATTTTTGCTGGTTGGACAAGATTAGATATCTCATCTTTGGGGATCTTTAGGCCTTGCTCATTTAAATATTGAATAAATGAGTTACTGATCGTTGTAAGGGTAGATTCATATTTTGAAAGGTTGCCAGAAAAAGATGATACTGTTCCTCCGATCATGAAAGTAAATCCGGAAAAAAGTACAATTAATCCCAATATTACAATGATAAGTGCTAGCCATCTGGGGATTCGGTTTTTTTCCAGCCAGGAAATTGGTTGTGCACAAATGATACTTATGAAAAGTGCGAGTAAAAAAGGCGTGATGACTGATTTTGCATAAATCACTCCTGCAAAAATGATTATTAATGCAGCGATATTTACTATGGGCGAACCCTCCATTGATCCGATAATCTTTTTGTTCATTTCAATATAATTTTATGGAATTTATACAAATGTACAAGTTCGTAAAGGCCAGGACATAATTTTTTTACTTAAAATTAGTAAATTATCTCTTTCCAATTTCTCCAAGCATAAATATTAATAACCCATCCATCTTAGGTCTATTAATTGGTTCAAGGGGAATGGAATTAGCACTATTGAGAATTTAGATATTGGTTAAAAAGAGAGCATACCCGAACACCTATTTATCTGGTTTAGTCATATATGATCTACCTTGAAAATAAAACAAACCTCCCATACTTTAAAAACTTATAAGAGATTTGATACAAAACCTTGAACAAAAGATTAAAGCCATCTGTTATTCAACTTTAATAAACATAAATTATCATGTTTATTATAAAATAAATTGATGTCAGATAGTTATGTGAATTATTTACCTCTTTATTAATAAATATTTTACATAATCAAGTCTCTAAAGATGAGATTGGAAGTTTCTGAAAATCCAGGTAAAAAGAGTAAGAGGTAATTT
>Ga0224523_1001314_pt1 | contig 10791 bp, 6 predicted proteins | sample CFST50metaG_FD_182732 | JGI IMG/M metagenome (GOLD analysis project Ga0224523, IMG submission 182732) | Peat soil microbial communities from Stordalen Mire, Sweden - C.F.S.T50 | ecosystem: Environmental > Terrestrial > Soil > Wetlands > Peat | place: Sweden: Norrbotten County, Stordalen Mire...
GTTTTCTTCGATAAACCCGAACCTAATCCTCAGTTCAATACTTCATATTATTTCAGCAATGTAGCAACAGGTGTTCTTCCGAAAGCAAGGTTAATGTGGTCTCCACGTATTGGTTTCAACTGGGATGCATTTGACAATAAATCTACCCAGATCAGGGGGGGAACAGGTTTATTTACTGGTAGAGTGCCTTTCGTATGGATCTCAAACCAATACTCAAACAATGGTGAGCTTAACGGAACCTACAGCATAGGAAGTTCCGCATCGAGTGCAAACCCTATCACAACTCCCGCAGGTGTCAAGTTCAATGCAGACCCCTATACCCAGAAAACAGCAACTGATTATGGAGGGGTTGCAGGTCGCGGTGCAATTAACGTTGTCGATCAGAACCTGAAATTCCCGCAGGTATTCAGAACAAACCTTGCAATTGATCAGAAGCTTCCATGGGGAGTTGTCGCAACTGTCGAGGGAATCTTCAGCAAAACTTACAACAACGTCAATTTTATTGATCTTAACAGAAAGGTAGATGCAGCTTATACATTTGATGGTGTGGACAAACGCCCAAGATATGTGACAGGCAGGATCAACGCAGGTTTTGATGAAATCATCAAGTTTGAGAATACCAATCAGGGATATTCCTATAACGTAGTAGCCATGCTCCAGAAACAGTTTGAAAATGGCTTCAACGCGATGATATCATATTCATATGGAACCTCATGGGACCTTAACTCAGGTACCTCAAGCGTTGCATACTCGAACTGGAGATATGTCAATAACGTTTATGGACTGAATGATCTTCGCCTTACCAGGTCAAACTATGATATGGGCCACAGGGTTTCAGGACTTGTTTCTTACAGGAAAGAATATCTCAATGGTATGCTTGCTTCACAGGTATCCCTGTTCTATAATGGTCAGTCAGGCCAACCGATATCATACATATATAACGGCGACCTGAATAACGACGGTTCATCAAACGATATGATCTATATTCCAGCATCTGCAAGTGAAATTAAGCTTGTTGATATTGCTGGCGGACCAACAGCCGCAGCACAGTGGACCGCTCTCGATGCATTCATCTCAGGTGATAAATACCTAAGCAAGCACAGGGGAGAATATGCAGAGCGCAATGCTGCACGACTTCCTTTCCAGAACCAGTTTGACCTTAAATTTCTCCAGGACATAAAGGTTAAAGCTGGTAATACATCCAACAAGCTTCAGATTTCGATCGACATTTTGAATATAGGCAACCTCATCAATAAGAAATGGGGCGAATCGCTGTACCTTGCAAACCAGCAGTTCGCGCTTATTACCTATAAAGCTATGGCTGGCAATACCCCAACTTTCAATTATGCACCTATAGGTATGACTAACGGCAATGCTTATTCAGTCACCGACCTGGCATCACGCTGGAGAATGCAGATAGGCTTGCGCTACGTCTTTAATTAATAGAATTTAATTCAATAATCATGGAGGCTGTTAATTATTTAACAGCCTCTTTTTTTAGAAATGACTTAAAGAAGTTAATTTCTATTGTTCGTTTTTAATCGTCAGATTATTAATGACTTTACATTTACTGTTAAATAACCGGAAATGTCTGAAGCTCATAATATGCAGAAATTCAGGCACTAACGGACGGTTCATAACTATATCTGCAAATGTTAATAAACTTAAAAATATTGTCTTGCATCAAGAATAATGCTTACTTAATTTAGCATCTACCCGCTTTAAAAATCAGTGGCCGTTTAATCTCATTATAATCAGAGAATAACAGAATTATATTTTAATATATGGGAGAACTTTTTGTCCAGGAATCAACTATTGCATCTGAGAAAGCAAAAGATGAACAGCAACCCTCCGGTTCTCAGAAAATAGTTGGCGTGAAGGCCAGTATCAAAACTTATTCTCACGACGAGGCGGTTGAGGCAAGTATTGAATATTTCAGGGGCGATGAACTTGCTGCAAGAGTATGGGCAAACAAATATGCGCTGAAAGACTCTTATGGAAATCTGTTTGAAAAGAGCCCGGACGATATGCATCATCGTATTGCAAGAGAAATTCACAGGATCGAGCTTAAATACAAAAATCCGCTTCCGGAGGAACTAATTTACAGAGTACTTAAGGATTTCAGATACATTGTACCCCAGGGAGGGCCAATGACAGGTATAGGCAATGATTACCAGATCGCCTCACTGTCAAATTGTTTTGTAATCGGCAACGACGGATCATCCGACTCTTACGGTGGCATAATGAAGATCGACCAGGAACAGGTTCAGCTGATGAAAAGACGCGGCGGCGTAGGTCACGACCTGTCCCATATACGGCCAAAAGGAACGCCGGTGCTCAACAGTGCTTTGACATCCACCGGTGTAGTTCCTTTCATGGAAAGATATTCGAACTCAACCCGCGAAGTAGCTCAGGACGGAAGGCGGGGGGCACTTATGCTTTCAATATCGATCAAACATCCTGATTCAGGAAAATTCATCGATGCCAAGCTTGAAAGCGGAAAAGTAACAGGCGCAAACGTGTCGGTAAAGATAACAGACGAATTTATGAAGGCTGTGGAGGAAAAAACAACCTTCAGGCAGCAGTACCCCATAGTTTCCGATAACCCGAAATTCGTTAACGACATTGATGCCAGCAACCTCTGGGATAAGATAATCCACAATGCATGGAAATCGGCTGAACCCGGCGTTCTTTTCTGGGATACAATTATCCGGGAAAGCGTTCCTGATTGTTACGCCGATCTTGGGTTTGCCACTATTTCAACAAATCCATGCGGCGAAATACCATTATGCCCATACGACAGCTGCCGTCTGCTCGCGATCAATCTTTTCAGCTATGTTAAGGATCCGTTTACTGCAACTGCCGAATTTGATTTCGAACTCTACAAGGAACACGTAGGACTCGCTCAGCGTATGATGGATGATATTATCGATCTTGAACTTGAAAAAATAGATTCCATAATCAGCAAAATAAATGGAGATCCTGAAAATGACGAACTAAAAAGAGTCGAAAGGAACCTTTGGAAAAATATAAGGAAAAAATCAGAAGAGGGAAGAAGAACAGGTATAGGGATAACAGCAGAGGGAGATATGCTTGCTGCACTCGGTTTGAGGTACGGGACACCCGAAGCAACAGATTTTTCAGTTGAAGTGCACAAAACTCTTGCACTCGAAGCATATAAATCATCGACCTACCTTGCAAAGGAAAGGGGATCATTTACAATTTATGAAGCCGAAAGGGAAAAGAATAATCCATTCATCCTCAGGATGAAAGAGGCAGACCCGGTAATGTATAACAACATGGTTAAGTTTGGCAGAAGGAACATTGCACTGCTTACCATCGCCCCGACCGGAACCACAAGCCTCATGACCCAGACTACCTCCGGCATTGAACCTATCTTTTCCGTATTCTATAAGCGCAGAAGAAAAGTAAATCCCAACGACCAGGATGTTAAAGTCACATTCAAAGATGAAATCGGCGATTCATGGGAAGAATTTAACGTATTCCATCATAAGTTTGTCGATTGGCTGAAGCTTAATGGCTATGATCCGAATGCTGTCACAAGGATGAATGATGATGAGATCGAAAAAGTAATTGCAAAATCGCCATATTACAAAGCAACAGCAAACGATGTCGACTGGGTCGCAAAGGTCAGGATGCAGGGCGCAATCCAGAAATGGGTAGACCATTCGATAAGCAGCACAATAAACCTGCCTGCAGATGTTAAGGAAGAACTGGTCAGCGAACTTTACATGACTGCCTGGAAATCGGGATGCAAGGGAGCAACAGTATATCGTGACGGATCAAGGGACGGAGTTCTAATCACCGGAAAGCCGGAAGCCAGGGCCGAAAGACCAAAACGCCCCAAAGTACTCGATTGCGACGTGATCAGGTTCAATATAAGTGAGGAAAAATGGGTCGCCTTCGTCGGGCTTAAAGACAGCAGGCCATACGAAATTTTTACCGGTCTTGCTGATGAAGAGATTTTCCCGATCCCCAAAAGCATCATGAAAGGGCAGATTATAAAAATTAAGAATGATGACGGAAAAACACGGTACGATTTTCAGTATACAGACAGATACGGCTATAAAAAAACCATCGGAGGCTTATCCCATATGTTCAAGCCTGAGTTCTGGAACTATGCCAAGCTTATCTCCGGGGTGCTAAGGCACGAGATGCCAATTGCTGATGTCGTAACACTCATTCAGTCGCTGAATCTCGACAGTGAATCAATCAATAACTGGAAGAACGGCGTGGAAAGAGCTCTCAAAAAGTATATTCCTAACGGAACAAAGGCAAAGGGGAAATGCGAATGCGGTTCTGACAACCTGGTTTACGAGGAAGGTTGCCTGATATGTAAAGACTGTGGTTCCTCAAAGTGCGGATAATAATATGGAATAGGATTAATGCCTCAGAGAAAAGGATGCCGGTGCCGGTGTCCTTTTTTTATTTTCTACGGACAGCCCTTAGAACCACACGCCTCAGCCATGGCGCTTTTATCTTCTTGTCAAATAAAGGGATCATATAACCATTCGAAAATTTTACCTCAAACCTGTTCTTTTCAAGGAGCGCGGTAAAGATCTCTTCATCACTATGCTTATGATATGTACATAATGCCATTTTCAACGGTAAGTTCCCTGACAGGAATTCTTCAGCACCATTCAGCACTTTATGCTCAAAACCCTCAACATCGATTTTCAGGAAAGTTATATCGTTCTTCATGGCAAAGAGGGTATCGAGGCTGATATATCTTCCATCATCAGAATCAGAAACATATTTTGTTATAATCTCAACCTTATCCTTCCATGGTGCGAATGTGGCTTCAAGAGCTTTTATCCACTCCTTGTCATAATCAATCAGATAGATTTTTTTGACTTTCTCGATCTGTGATAATGAGAAGTTGCCTTCAGAGGCTCCAACGTCAGCAATTACATCATCATCTCCAATAGTAAAATCATCGGACAGATAGCAGTGGGGACAGGCAGGATCCTGTTCTTTAGACAGAGCCGCATAAGCCCTTCTGACTTTTGTACTGCCCCATCCTTTTTTAAAATATAGTCTCTTTCCATCCTGGATCACATAACGCATCCTGTTCGATTTATCAAGGAATACTTCAACATTTTCAGGCGGATAGCCTGAATCAAATGGGTAAGGGAAAAGTGAAACAGGATTATTTCCAAGGTAATCAAGTATTTCCCTTTGTTCATCATTGATCTTTTCGGGAGGAAGGCTTGAAAAATGACCTAATATTTTTTTCCTTACACTCCTTTTAAGAAGAATGGTTCTAATGGGTTTGGGAACCAGCACGCGGTATACAGGGAAGATATATTTATTCATTTTTTCAGGATGCCAAGCTCCCTTCCGATCTTTTCAAAGGCGCTGATTGCTTTATCGAGATGCTCCTTTTCATGAGCTGCTGAAAGCTGAACCCTTATCCTGGCCTGTCCCTTCGGAACAACAGGATAATAGAATCCTGTAACATAAATACCTTCCTTAAGGAGCTTTGCGGCAAAATCCTGTGACAATTTCGCATCATACAGCATTACAGCACATATCGCAGATTTCGTGGGCTTAATATCAAAGCCGAGATTGGTCATCCTGCTTATAAAGTATTCAGAGTTTGCGTGAAGCTTGTCCTGGAGCTCATTCGTCTCAGTCATCATTTCAATCATTTTGATACCGGCAGCTGCAACAAGCGGCGGGATAGAATTTGAGAAGAGATAAGGACGCGATCGCTGGCGAAGAAGTTCAATAATCTCCTTTTTCCCGGTGGTGAATCCGCCAATGGCTCCGCCGAATGCTTTTCCTAGGGTCCCGGTAATAATCTCAATCTGCCCGGGAATATTATAAAGTTCAGTCACGCCTCTTCCGGTTTCTCCAACCACACCGGCAGAATGAGATTCATCTACCATGACCATCGCTTTGTAGATGTTTGCCAGCTCTACAATCTTCTTCAGTGGAGCAACATTACCATCCATTGAAAATACGCCATCAGTGACTATAAGCCTGAAGCGCTGAGCCTGTGCAAGCTTAAGCTGTTTCTCAAGGTCGTTCATGTCGGCATTTTCATAACGGTAACGCTGGGCTTTACAGAGCCTGACTCCGTCAATTATTGAGGCATGGTTCAGAGAATCAGAAATAATTGCATCTTCTTCGGTAAGAAGTGGTTCAAATACTCCGCCATTGGCATCGAAGCATGCTGCATATAAAATGGTATCTTCAGTATTGAAGAATTTCGTAATCTTCTTCTCCAGCTCCTTGTGAAGATCAGTGGTCCCGCAGATAAACCGCACCGATGACATCCCGTATCCATGATTGTCGAGAGCTGATTTGGCTGCATCGATAAGCTGACGGTTATCGGAAAGACCAAGGTAATTGTTTGCACAGAAGTTAAGGACTTTCTGCCCGCTTTCAAGGGTTATCTCAGCTCCCTGGGGAGACACAATCACCCTCTCATTCTTGTATAATCCGTTTTCCTTAATCTCGTTAATAATTCCAACAAGGTGTTTTTGATAGTTGTTATACATGATATTCTATTTTAAATCGCCCTTTGTGCTCCTTTGAGTATTCTTTGTGTCCCTTCGTGGTAAAAAATATAAACACAAAGGCGCTCAAAGGTTATCACTAAGGCTCACAAAGGGATTAAATGAAATTTTAATCCCAGTTGAGAATGACTTTGCCGCAGTTTCCACCTTCCATGGCATCGAAACCCTTCTGAAAATCATCAATAGGAAATCTGTGAGTGATGATTGGTTCGAGATTGATTCCACCGATGATCATCTGTTCCATTTTATACCATGTTTCCCACATCTCTCTTCCATAAATGCCTTTCATGGTTATCGCCTTGAAGATAATATCACTCCACGGAAATTCAAAGTTAGACGGGAGAAGTCCTAGCAGTGAGATGCTTGACCCATTGTACATGTTGCTGACCATTTCTATAAAAGCCTTTGGTGATCCTGACATTTCGAAACCTATATCAAACCCTCTCATCCCCAGTTTCTTAACTGCATCAGATATCTTTTCCCCCTTTGACGGATTGACAGTCAGCGTTGCACCCATTTTCTTTGCAATATCAAGCCTGTAATCGCTCAGGTCGCTGGCGACAATGAAGCGGGCACCGGCAAATCTTGCGATTGCAATAGCCATGCTGCCTATTAATCCCGACCCTGTGACTAAAACATCTTCACCAAGAAGCGGGAAGGATAGTGCCGTATGAGTGGCATTTCCGAACGGATCCATTATGGAAGCCCACTCATCAGATATCCTGTGATCGAGCAGGATCACATTTGAAGCAGGGACCTTTACATACTCTGCAAATGATCCGTCAATATTTACACCTATACCGACAGTGTTCTCACAGACATGTTCCTTCCCGCGCCGGCAGTTGCGGCAATGGCCGCATGCAATATGACCTTCGCCTGTAACCCTGTCGCCGATATGAAGATTTGTTACACCAGCCCCCATTTTTTCTACATAACCCATATATTCATGGCCAATGACCATTGGCGTCTTTATTGTTTTCTGTGACCAGGCATCCCATTCGTAAATATGGAGGTCAGTGCCGCATATTGCCGATTTCTTAACCTTAATTATCACGTCATTGAGTCCGGGTTCAGGAACAGGAACCTCCTGCATCCATAGACCTTTTTCCGGACGGGCTTTTACCAGTGCTTTCATCTTTTTCATACCAGGAAATATTTAATCGGATATATGTTTTCGCGTTGTCACAAATTTAATACAAATCTGCTGTCCAAAACCTGATTAATGCTATATCTGTTATTTATATAAGCGTTTGCCTATCTTTGCATTTATTAATTTGAATATCGAATTATGCAGCAAGTACGAGTACGTTTTGCCCCAAGCCCGACAGGTCCTCTGCATATCGGAGGTGTAAGGACAGCACTTTATAACTATCTTTTTGCAAAGAAGAACAATGGAACCTTTATTTTAAGGATCGAAGATACTGACCAGACCAGGTTTGTTGAGGGTGCAGAGGAATATATAATGGAATCCCTGAAGTGGTGCGGAATAACCGTGGATGAAGGGATAAATGAAGGCGGAAAATATGGTCCCTACCGTCAGAGCGACAAAAAGGATATTTTCAGGCAATATGCAGATCTTCTGATTGATAAAAATGATGCCTATTATGCCTTTGATTCACCCGATAAGCTCGATATACTGAGGAAGGATGCTGAAAAAGAGGGGAAGACCTTCATCTACAATGCATCGGCAAGAAATTGCCTTCAGAATTCCCTTTCGTTGCCTGAGGCTGATTGGAAGCAGCGCCTTAAAGATGGGACACCTTATGTCATACGATTCAAAATGCCCCTGAATGAAGATATTCATCTTGACGATATGATAAGAGGGCATATTGTTGTGAATACAAGCACACTTGACGACAAGGTACTTTTCAAGTCGGACGGAATGCCTACATATCACCTGGCCAATATCGTTGATGACCACCTTATGGAGATCAGCCATGTTATTCGCGGTGAAGAGTGGCTCCCATCGCTGCCTCTTCATATAATGCTTTACAGATCATTTGGCTGGGAAGCACCCATATTCGCACATCTTCCGCTTCTCCTAAAACCCGACGGGAAAGGAAAACTTAGCAAACGAGACGGCGACAAAATGGGATTTCCAGTTTTCCCGCTTTTCTGGCCCTATGGCGAAACTGCCAAAGGATACCGCGAGGAAGGATATTACCCTGATGCTTTTGTAAACATGCTTGCATTGCTTGGATGGAACCCGGGAACAGAACAGGAGATATTCAGCATGAGCGGGCTAATTGATGCATTTTCAATTGACAGGGTACATAAATCAGGCTCGAGATTTGATCCTGAAAAGGCAAAATGGTTCAACCACCAATATCTGATGCAAAGAACAAATAAACAGCTGGCGATCGAATTCAGGGAATTCCTGAGGATACAGGGCTTTCATCATGATATTGGTCAGCTTGAAACTCTGGTCGGACTCGTAAAGGATAGGGTGAGTTTTGTCAGTGAGATATGGAACGAAACGGATTTCTTCTTTAAAAGCCCGGAGACCTACGACAAGGATGCGATTAAGAAAAGATGGAAACCTGAGACCCCCGCCCAGTTGCTTGAGCTGAAGGATGTACTCGCTGGTATTGATGATTTTAAGTCCGATGCAATGGAAAATAAGGTAAAATCATGGATTGAGGCGAGAAGATATAATACCGGGGCCATTATGAATGCATTCAGAATTGTGGTTGTCGGGGCATCCAGGGGACCTCAAATGTTTGATATAATTTCATGGTTAGGGAAAGAAGAAACTCTTAAGAGGATCGATAAAGGTGTTTCTGCTATTGGCATGTCATTATAATGAGCTTTCCGAAACAAAACGATTTTATAGATATTCATACTCACGGTGCAGTGCCATCTCCCGGGATATTTTCCGTCGAAACGCTTATGGCGCATGATAACCGGAAGCCTATGGAAACAGCCGGTCTTGCATATACTTCAGGCATTCACCCATGGAATCTCAATGATGAAAATCATGACAGGTTATTGTTGCATGTTGAAGAAACCGCCTCATATGAGAGTGTTATTGCCATTGGTGAAATCGGGTTTGACAAGATAAAAGGTCCGGCTATAGATCTGCAGCAAAGGACATTTGAAGAACAGGTTTATATTGCCGGGAAGTTAAGGAAGCCTGTAGTAATACATTGTGTAAAGGCCTGGGAGGAGCTTATTTCGGCGCATAAGAAGCTTAATCCGGCAACACCCTGGCTTGTCCATGGTTTCAGAGGCAAGAAGGAGCTGGCACTTCAGCTTATATCAAAAGGAATTTACCTTTCCTTCTGGTTTGATTTCATAACCAGGAGAGAGGCAACTCCGTTAATGAAAAGCCTTCCCGTCGATTATATTTTTCTTGAGACGGATGGTTCAGGTGCCGATATCAGGGATATATATAAAAAGGTATCAGGAGATCTGGGATTAACTTTAGCTGAACTTAAATCTCAGATTTTTACAAATTTTAATAGATTTTTTAAATCAATACCTTCATGAACCTTGGTGGAATCCTTTGTGTGCCTTAATGGTTAAATTCTAACACCACAAAGGAGCACGAAGTACGCACGAAGAAAACAAAGGGAATATATCTTATTATGGATGAATGGTTGTTACGTACGGAGATGCTTCTCGGAACAAAGGGTTTGGCTAAGCTTAAATCAGCCAAGGTACTTGTTGTGGGACTTGGCGGAGTGGGAGCATATGCCGCAGAGATGATATGCAGGGCTGGTGTTGGTTCTATGACTATTGTAGATGGAGATAAAATCAATTCATCGAACCGCAACAGGCAGCTTCTGGCCCTTATAAGCACACAGGGCAAGGCAAAGGCTGAATTAATGGGATCCAGGCTTCTCGATATAAATCCCGGACTTGATCTTACCATTGTCAGTGAATACATCAAAGACGACATGGTAATTGAAATTCTGGATGCCGGATTTGATTATGTGGTTGATGCCATAGATACACTGTCGCCTAAGATATTCCTGATCTTCCACTCTCTTCAGAAAAAATACAAGCTGGTAAGTTCAATGGGAGCAGGCGGGAGATTCGATCCTCTTAAAATCACTATTTCTGATATTTCCGGAACAACGGATTGCAACCTGGCGCGGATATTGCGAAAAAGACTCCACAGGCTTGGAGTTCGTGAAGGTTTTACTGCAGTTTATTCACCTGAGACAATAGATAAATCTAAAGTTCTTCTTTCCCCCGGTGAACAGAACAAAGCATCAGTCGTTGGTACTGTTTCCTATATGCC
>Ga0224523_1001315_pt1 | contig 10781 bp, 8 predicted proteins | sample CFST50metaG_FD_182732 | JGI IMG/M metagenome (GOLD analysis project Ga0224523, IMG submission 182732) | Peat soil microbial communities from Stordalen Mire, Sweden - C.F.S.T50 | ecosystem: Environmental > Terrestrial > Soil > Wetlands > Peat | place: Sweden: Norrbotten County, Stordalen Mire...
GGCCACCGGCCACCGGTTCCGGCCATCGGTACCTAGCGCGGACTCACGGCTGTCGGCGGCGGCGTGGGCGCGTCCCCGCGGGCGTCGCGCACCAACTCGATGAAAAGTCGCGCGCGTTCTGCGATGCGGTCCCCGCGCCCTTCGCGCAGCGAGGCCAGGTCGACGAGATCGCTCCCCACCCCGACGACGCAGGCGCCGGCCTCGATGAACGCGGCTGCGTTTTGTAGTGTCACGCCACCGCTGGGAAACAGATCGATCTGGGGCAGGGCAGCCTTGATGGTTCGCACATAGCTCGGTCCGCCCAGCGCGGAACAGGGAAAGACTTTGACCATGTCGGCCCCAGCCTTCCAGGCCGCCGCGATTTCCGTGGCTGTGAGCGCACCAGAAAAGACCGCCAGATCAGTTGCGTTGCAGTACTTGACGACTTCCAGGTCGAAGCATGGGCTGGTGACAAAGCTGGCGCCCGCCGCGATCACGGTGGATGCCGATTCGACGTCGAGAACCGTGCCGGCGCCAACCAACACCTTCTCGTCAAAGAGCTGCACCAGGTTCGAGATCACATCGACGGCATCGGGCACGTCCAAGGGGACCTCGATGGCGTCAATTTGGCCGGAGTGGAGCGCCTGGGCCATGGCCTGGACGTCATGCGCCGAGGCCAAGCGAAGAACCGGCACGACGCCGACGGCGCGGATTTGCGCAAGCACCTCGGACTTTTCCATGAACCCTCCGCGTGGGCGCTAGTGATATTCGCCAGGGTATCACATTCGGTGCGTCGATATAGGCCCGATCAGGTCTTGGTCGTTGGTTTGACCTTGATCTCGCTCTTGGCCTCGGGTTCGAGTTTCCCGTCGCTGCGCGGACGGAAACGGACCTCTGCCTTCACCTCCACCACCATCTTGGTCAGAGCCCTGGCCAGCTCACTCTGCAGGTCCAGTCGATCGAGCCAAGCCCGCATCTCGGTGGTGGCCACGCGTACGAAGTCGTCCTTGGAACGGCTGGCCACTTCCAGCCCGGCCGACATGGCCCGCTTGACCAGATCAGACAGGCCGCGATCGCCACGCTCGCGTGTCGGCTCGCTGTCGAGGCCGGCCTTGGCTTCACCGCTCGCACCGGTCGCGCCGGGATTTTCCGGATTTTCCGCCATGAAGTACAGGTTAGCATGTCTCCTCGTTGACGTGGGAACCCTGAGAGGGTTCCCATGCCCTCCCACGATGGTGCGCGGCGAGCAGAGCTCGCCGGCTCCCCACGCGACGTTCCGCTATGGGTGCGCCGAAAGCCTAGGCGCGATATGCTGCAAGTCTTGACCGGTGAAAACGCGCTGGATCGATCGGGTGCTGCGACCCCAGGCATGGGTGCGCCGGCCGTGCCGGTAGACTCTGCTCAGGCCGCCCGTCGCAGTGCCGGGTACCGTCGACCTCTGCGCCGCCTGTTGCGAGCCTATCGCGTGACTCTGCAGATTGTGCTGTCCTACGCGCTGCTGCGCGTGCGCCGGCGTTTCCGCAGCGACGAAGCCGCGGCCGAACTGGTGCAGGCGGTCCATCGACAGAACGCGCGCCGGGTCCTGGCCAGCATCGTCGAGCTGCAGGGACTGTTCATCAAGGTCGGGCAGCTCATCAGCGTGATGGCCAACATGCTGCCTGAGGCTTTTCGCAAGGAACTGCAGACCCTGCAGGATCGCGTGCCGCCGCGACCGTATGAAGACATCGAGGCCAGGCTGGTGGCGGAACTCGGGGGTCGCGAGCCGAGCCAGGTCTTTGCCCAATTCGATCGGACGCCGGTGGCTTCTGCGTCCATTGGCCAGGTGCACGTGGCGTGCCTGCATTCGGGTGAGAAGGTAGCGGTCAAGGTGCAATACCCGGGCATCGAGACCATTGTGAAGACCGATCTGGGCGTGATCCGGCGTATCTTTTCCCTGCTGCGCCGGTTTCTGCCTGACTGGGGCTGGGCCACCATCTACCGCGAGATCCGCGAGATGGTGCTGGCCGAACTCGACTACCAGCACGAAGCCGCCGCGATTCGCGCCATTGCCGCCAACTTCACCAATCGCAAGGACGTGGTCATCCCGCGCGTGATTGACGAGTTCTCGACCGAGCGTGTGCTCACCACGGAATGGATGACGGGCATTCGCGTGGGCGACATCGAAACCCTGGACGCGTGCGGCGTGGACCGCAAGCAAGCCGCCCGTCTGTGCGTGGAAGCGTATTGCAAGCAGATCTTCGTCGACGGCGTGTATCACGCGGACCCGCACCCCGGGAACCTCTTGCTGCGGCCGCCCGCCCCTGGCGAGGCTGGACCTACGGTCGTGTTTCTCGACTTTGGGGCCACCGCGCGCGTGTCGCAAGGCATGCGCAAGGGTATCGTGACTTTTCTCCAGGGCGCCATGACTCGCGACGTGGGGCGCATCGTCACCTCGCTCAAGGAGATGGGCTTTCTGGCGCGCCATGCGGACCACGAAGTCTTCGACCGGGTGGTGCAGCACTTCTACGAGCACTTTCGCGCACAGATGCGTTTCGAAGGCTTCTCCCTGTCCAACCTGAAGATCGATCCGCGTGCGCAGCTTGCGACCCTGCTTGACCTGCGCGATCTGAATGTGTCGCTGCGCGATCTGACCGACGCCTTCGTGGTGCCCAAGGAATGGGTGCTGCTGGAGCGGACGCTGCTTCTCCTGCTGGGCGTGTGCACAACCTTGGACCCAGAGATGGATCCGTCGGCGGTGATCCAACCCTATGTGGACCGCTTCCTGCTGGGCGAGAAGAAGGAATGGTCCGAGGCGATGCTCGATACGCTTCGAGAGTCGGCCCTTTCCGCCTTTGCCTTGCCTGGCGAATTGGGCCGCTTCTTGACCCTGGCTTCGCGCGGAGATGTCGAGGTCCGTATTCGGGGGATCGACGCCAGCGTAGATGTCCTGTACGCGTTGGGGCAGCAGCTGCTTTGGGGCTTCTTGGGCGCCACGGCTTTCAGTCTGTCCGTCGTCTTCGACGGTCGCGGACAGGAAAGCGCGCGTCTCATATCGGCCGGGGTGGCCATGATCTTTGGCGGGCTACTCCTGATTTCCCTGCTGCGCGGCCGCCGTCTGCGCAAGCGACGGCGGCGGTAGGTGCGTCGAGAATCGAAGGGAAATGCAAAGAAAGTTTGCCGGGTAGGAGATGTAGGATAAAATGCTACCCATGGCAATGATTCCTGTCATAGGCAGCTCGCTCACGGCCCTCGGCGCCTTCGCGCTTTTCCTGGCCACGCTTCGTCTGGGCCGAGCTCCGCGCAGCAAGCTGCAGTAGCCGAGCTAGCGGCGTGCCCGCAATTCACATGGGAACCCTCAGAGGGTTCGCTCCGTACTTCGGCCCCTTCACGCCCTGCACCCACCCCGCTCGCTGACGCTCGGCCTCGCCATGCCCTCCCGCGATGGTGCGCGGCCGGCGAGGGCGCGCGCGAAGCGGGCAGGGTGGCGGGACGTCCCGAAGTCCCCGTAGGGGGCAAAGCCGGCCGGCTCCCCACGCGAATTCGCCTTGCCGGACGCGATCCCGCCGCCTACACTCCCGGGCAAAAGCAACCGGCAGGCCGCATGACGTTAGATGGAATTGAAGCTGCGGCTCGGAATGGCGCGAAACGCGAGGGTGATTTGCAAGACGGGCGCTTGGCTCTTCTAACCATCGCCGATCTGACAGCCATACGGAACCTGATCCGCGGTGGCTCGGTCATCGACTGGCACCGTCTGTACTTCTCCGACCGCGACCAGGTTGATCGCTTCCTGCGCGTTCATGAATTCGACCCGGACAATAGCCAGGACATGGCCCGGCTCGAGGCGCTACGAGAGCAGGCGGTTGACTACTTGGAGCACCACCTGGGGTTCCACATCCCCGAAGAAGTCGCGGAACGGATTCCCGCCCGTGACCTCTTGCTGGTGGCTTCGCAGAATGGCAAGCGGCGCACCCACGCCTGCGTGGTGCTCAAGGTGATGCACGTGCTGCAACACCTCTCGGGCCGCGAGCTCATCACCCGCCTGGTGGTGAGTGCTGACCAGATCTTCCGCGCGGTCGAGGACAAAGTCCTGCGCACCGTCGAGGAAATGAAGGGCGCGGGCTGCGCCATCGTGGAGTTCGAGTGGAGTCGCAAGGAGCCGGACAGCCTCATCACCAAGCTGCTGGCCAAACGCGACAACATCGCGGCCGATGTCTACGACAAACTGCGCTTTCGCATGATCACGCACTCCGAGGACGAGATCGTCTTTGTCCTGCGCGAGCTGGTACAGCGGCTGGTGCCCTTCAACTACGTGATTCCCGGGGAATCGCTCAACGACATCGTGGACCTGCACGGTTTTGTGGAACGCGATCCAACCCTGCGGCGCCACTTGCCCCAGTTGCTCGATCTGTCGACGGTGGCGGCTGACAAGCGCGCGCCGGTGGTCAATGAATTCTCGGGGCCCAGCTACCGGGTGGTGAATTTCGTCGCTGACCTTCCCGTGCGCGTGGACAGGTTGCTGAACCGGCCGCCCACGGACGCCTTGTTCATGGACAATGGATCGGTGGTGTTCGTGCTCACCGAGTTTCAGATCGTCGATGCCCGCACGGCCGAAGCCAACGAGATCGGCGAGAACAGCCACGAGCGCTACAAGGAACGTCAGACCGTGCGGGTCAAGGCGCGCCTGGCGCACGGGATGCAGGACGATGATGATCGCACGCCGCCGCTCCTCGATCTGACCGGCCGCCAGGACGGCGACCTCGGCCACGATTAGAAGTTAGCTTTCTCACCACCGAGGACACCGAGGTCACAGAGCCAAACCGAAAAGGGAAGGGTTGGGTTCGGTCCGGTCCGACCCCTTCTTGCTTTCCGACCTCTGTGTTCTCTGTGCTCTCTGTGGTGAAAAGGCTTCCTATCTGACGTCCTCGATGCAGGCGGCGGCTTCGGGGACGGACCAGTTGCGCTGGTTGATGAAGGCGTAGCGAACGTGCCCGCTGGGATCGATGAGGAAGCTTTCGGGGAACTGGCTGGTGCCGTAGCTAGCCGGAACCTCTCGGCTGGGATCGAGCAAGACCGTCAGCGGCGTTCCATGGGGGAAAAATTTGCTAATGGCCTCCCAATTCTCATCCACGCTGACCGCCAGGACGGTGGCTCGATCGCCCAGGCGGCGAGCCAGAGCTTCCAGCGAGGGCATTTCTTGGACACAGGGCGGGCACCAGGTGGCCCAGAAGCTGACCAGCACCGGCTTGTCCCGAAGTCCGCGCAACGACCATCGTTTGCCCGAGGCATCGGCCAGCTCGAAGTCAGGCGCCAGTCCCTCCAGCTTGGGTGCGAGCGGGTCAGGCATGAGGGCGCCACAGGTGCTGTTGCGTGCTGCGGCCGCCGTCCGCGCGGCTCCTGCAAAGAATCGCACGGCCAAAGTGGCGGTCGCCAGAGCGACGATGGCCACAGCGATCGCGCGCCGCCAACCCACAGCCCTAGGGACCGCTCTTTTGCGGTCCCTAGGCTGCGCTCCCTTGTCCCGCCCCTTGTCCGGCACTCTCGACTCCGGGCTTTGAACAGGGGCTACTTGATGGCCGCGGCTACCTTCTTCTTGCCTTTGGTGGCCGCGCCCTTGGCCAGTTCTTCATCGGCGATCTTCTTGAAGGCATCGAAAGGCTGGGCGCCGTTGATGAAGTGGCCATTGAGGAAGCTGGCAGGCGTGCCCTGCACGCCAACTGAGCTGCCCTGCTTGGTGTCCGCCTCGATTTGGGCGGCAAACTTGTGGCTGTCGGTGGCGGCCTTGAACTTGGCCATGTCGAGGCCGATCTCTTTCGCGTATTTCTCCAGGCTGGCCGCATCCAGGTTCTGCTGGTTGGCGAACAGTTTGGCGTGCATCTCCCAGAACTTGCCCTGCTCGTTAGCGGCCATGGCGGCCTCGGCTGCAGGCTTGGCATTGTTGTGGAAGGGGAGCGGGAAGTTTTTCCAAACCACCCGCACCTTGCCTGGGTAGGCCTTTTCCAGCTCGGTCAGCGAGGGCTCGACCCGCCCGCAGAACGGGCACTGGAAGTCGGAGAAAAGCACCACCGTGATCGGTGCGTTCTTGGGCCCGCGCGCAGGGGCGTTTCCCGGATCGACATCTTTGACCGGACCCGCCTCAGGCGCAGCAGCCGGAGCCGCTGGGGCTGCGCCGCCACTCACCTCGGCCTTGGCCGTCTTCATGAGTGCGTCGTAGACCTTGGCCTTGGGCGTGCCCTTCTTGACCAGCTCCTCGGCTTTCTTCAACTGTTCGTCGATGCGGGACTTGAAGTTCTCGAAAGGCTGCGCGCCCGACAGGAAGCTTCCGTTGACGAAGAACGCCGGCGTGCCACGCGCGCCGAGCTTGTCGCCCATGGCAACGTCCGCTTCGACGGCATCCTGAAGCTTCTTGTCCTGCAAGGCGGCCTTGAACTTGGTCATGTCGAGGCCGATCTCCTTGGCGTATTTCTCGAAGCTGGCGGCATCCAGGTTCTGCTGGTTCTTGAACAGGATGTCGTGCATCGGCCAGAACTTGCCCTGCTGATCGGCCGCCAGGGCCGCGATGGCCGCGGGCTTGGCCTTGTCGTGGAAGGGTAGGGGCTTGTTTCGCCACGCCACCCGCACCTTGCCCTTGTACTCCTCCATGATCTTGTCGATGGTCGGCTCGACCCGCGAGCAGTACGGGCACTGGAAATCGGAGAACTGCACGATGGTGACCAGCGCGTCCTTGGCGCCTTTGATGGGCGCGCCCTTGACCTCGGCCTTGTAGATCTCGGTGGGCGACGGCTCGTTGGGTCGCGCCTGCTCCTTGGGCATTTCCTTCTTGTCCAGTCCGTCCTTGATGATGGCCGCGTAGAGCTCGGCGCGCGGCGTGCCGGCCTGCAGCTTGGCATCCGCCTTCTTGATCTCCTCGTCGAGCACCATCTGGAAGCTTTCCAGCGGATAGGCGCCGCTGAAGGCGCGGCCGTTGACGAAGAAGCTGGGCGTCCCTTGCACCCCGAACTGGTTGGCCTGCTTCATGTCGGCCTCGGCCACCGCCTTAGTCTTGGGGTCGGCGATGGCGGTCTTGAACTTGGCCACATCGAGTCCGATCTCTTGCGCGTACTTTTCCAGGCTGGCCGCATCCAGGTTCTGCTGATTGGCGAACAACTTGTCGTACATCGGCCAGAACTTGCCTTGCTGGTCGGCCGCCACAGAGGCGATGGCGGCGGGCATGGCGTTGTTGTGGAAGGGCAGCGGGAATTGCTTGAACGAGATCTGCAGGTTGTCCTTGTAGATCTTGAGTAGCTCGTCGAGCGTGTTCTTGGCGCGACTGCAGAAGGGGCACTGGAAGTCGGAGAACTCGATGAGCGTGATCTTGGGCGCTTGCCCACCCTTGCGCGGAGCCTTGTCGACCTCGACCTTGTAGACTTCGTTGGAAACCGGCGGCCGTGGCGGCGGCGCTGCGACGCCCATGCCCTTGGCCTTGCCGGTGACGAAAGCGGCATAGAGCTGGCTGACCGAGGTTCCCTTATCCAGGAGTTTCTTCGCGCGGGCGATCTCTTCATCCACCACGGTCTTGAACTGCTCGTAGGGTACAGCCCCGCGCATCGGGCGGCCGTTGATGAAGAAGTTGGGGGTTCCTTGCACGCCCAGCTCTCGGGCGTCGGCCAGGTCCTTGTCCACCGCGGCCTTGAAGGTGTGGTTGTCAAGCGCGGCTTTGAACTTGCCCATGTTCAGGCCGATCTTGGCCGCGTATTTGTCTAGGGCGGGTCGGTCAAGGGCAGACTGATTGGCGAAGAGCTCATCATGCATCTTCCAGAACTTCCCCTGGGCCCCGGCCGCCAGCGCTGACTCTGCGGCCAGCTGGGCCTTGTCGTGGAAGGGGAGCGGATTCTGCTTGAAGAAGACGCGCACCTTGTCCGGGTATTCCTTGACCAACCGCTCGATGGTGGGCACGACACGGCTGCAGTAGGGGCACTGGAAGTCGGAGAACTCGACCAGGGTCACCAGCGCCTTGGCTGAGCCCTTGGGCGTGCCCTCGAACGGCACGCACTTGCGCTCAATATCGTCGTTGGCGCTTGCCCCAACCTTTTCGCAGACGTACTTGCTCGCCGCGACGGTGCGTGCCCCCCAGTTGCCTTTGCCAAGATAGTACCCGCCGACAACGACGCCAGCGGCCAGAGCGAAGATTACGATTTTGCGTACCATGGTGTCTCCTTCGACGCGAGCCAGCTAAACACCGGGAACAACCAAGTGCCCACGGTGGTGCCCAGGGACAGAGTCGAACTGTCTACACACGGATTTTCAGTCCGTTGCTCTACCAGTTGAGCTACCTGGGCGTAGGTTCGCGGTTCGGTCGTCTAACATGGGGGCGGTCTTCTCGCAAGCCGCGTCGGGATCGGGTGTCGGTCGCAGCAGCGCAGCAAAGGCGCAGCCGTGATTGCGCGGTCGTGGCTGTGTGGTCCGCGCAGATCGGTCCCCGTGAGCGGTGGCGGTAGCGTGAGCGGCCAGCGGAGAGCGGCTAGCGTGGGCGGCTCGCGTGAGCGCGTGCGGCCCGCGAGCCGCGATCCGTCCTTCCGCGTACCGCCCACGAACACGCTCACCCTCACGCCCTCGCCCACGCGGTCCGCGAATCGGGGCCCGAATCTCCCCACAAGGCGCAGCTACTCTTTTGTCTCCTCTTCGTCTTCATGAGGTAGCGGCTCGCCGCGCAAACGGCGAATCTTGCCGTCGCGAATTTCCAGGGCGGTGAATCGAAATCCACCCAGGTCAACGGTGCCGCCTGGGCGTAGGGGGTGGCCCAGGTGGGACTGCACGTAGGCGCCCAGGGTTTCGATGTCGGGACGCAGCGGCGGCAGGATCACGCCCAGTTCTCGTTCTGCCACGTCGAGCGTCAGGCGGCCGTCCGCTTCGAAGCGACCCTCGGCCCCATGCATGATGGGCGGCAACTCGCCCACGTCCTGCTCGTCTTGGATCTCGCCCACGAACTCCTCCAGGAGATCCTCCAGGGTGACGACTCCCAGAAAAGCGTTGCCTGCACCCAGCACCACCGCCATGTGGACCCGGCGACGCTGGAACTCGCGCCGCAGCCATTCGCTGGGCGTCTCCTCCGAGCAGTAGATGGGCTCGCGCGCGATCTCGCGCATCCGCTTGGGCGTGCGCCCCGCGGCCAGCGCCGCCACGATGTCCTTCAGGTGCACATAGCCGATGACCTTGTCGGAGCCCGGCTCGACCAAGGGATAGCGCGTGTACTGATTGGCGGTGGCCAGCTGCACGTTCTCGGCGAAGGGCCGGCCTTCCTCCAGTACCACGACGTCCCGACGCAAGGTCATCACATGGCGGGCCACCCGATGGGTGTAGTCGAACACGCGGTCGATGAGTCGCCGCGCTCCAGGGTCAAGATCCACGTGTTGCAGGACCAGGCGCAGCTCGTCGGGTGAGTGCAACATCTCGGCCCCTGAGGCAGGCCGCAGGTGCATCACGCGCAGGAAGAGGTTGGCCGCCGTGGTCAGCGCCCAGATGAACGGGAAGGTCAGAAGGTAAAAGACGCGCAAGGGGGCGGCGGCCCACAGCGCAACTGGCTCCGTTTTTTGCAAGGCCACGGCCTTGGGTACCAGTTCGCCCAGCACCGCGTGCACAAAGCTGATGAGCGCGAAGCCCACGCCCAGGGCGAGAGACTGGATGGCGATCCCGGTCCACCGCCCCAGAGATCCGACGTGGGGCTCGATGAGGCTGGCCAGAGCTGGCTCGCCCAGCCAGCCCAAGGCCAGAGACGCCAGGGTGATGCCGAGCTGATTGGCCGACAGGAACGAATCGAGATGGCCGGTGATCCCAGACAGGAGCCAGGCACGCCGGCCCCCTTTGCTGACCAGTTCCTTGACCAGGGTCGGCCGGATCTTGACGATCGCAAATTCAGACGCGACGAAGAAGGCATTCGCCGCAACCATCAAGGCTGCCAGGGCTAGCGCTGTGCTCGGACTGAACATGAGACAAGCTTACAGGCACTGGGTGGTCAAAGGCCAATCGGCCGCGAACTAGGAGGACTACGGGCAGTCTTGCGGGCAGTTGCAGTGATTCTCGCCCAGACCACAGATCTTGTCGCCGCAGGTCGTACACACGACCAAGCCCGCACCCGGCGGATTGGTGCAGGACGTGGTGTCCTGGTAGTAGAAGATTTCAACCAGTCCAGGACAGCAGCCCTTAAAGAAGCCGATCTGTCCCTCGGTCCCGCATGAACCCCGGCACACGCACGTCCCGTCGGGGGAACAGACACTCTGGCAGCTCTCGCGCGTGCCACAGGTCCCGGGATTGGCGGTGCAGTCCAGACTGCACCGGCACTGCTGCACGGTCGTATCGCAGACGGGCCGAAAACCGGTTCCGCAGGAGGCAGCGGAGCAGTCGGTTGCGCAGCCTGTCGTTCCTCCGTCCGCGCCGGTCTTGCCGCCGGAACCTCCTGCAGCGGAAGACCCGCCGGAACTGGTGGCGCCGCCCGAACTGGAAGCGCCGCCCGCTCCCGTGGTCCCTCCGGTGCTCGTCGTGCCGCCCGCTCCTGCGTCTGCTGTTGTGCATGCGCCGTCGGATTTCTTGTACACCCTAAACTCTTGGCGAACGCAGTCGTTACTATAGGTCTGCCCATCGCAGCCGCACACTGGCGGACCCGGGGCGCAAAGCACCGCTCCTACGAGCACGCACTTTCCGTACACGTCGGCAGCGCCAGCGCTGCAGAGCCCTGCCGCGATGTCGCAAAAATCCCCGTACGCGCCGCAGCTCACGCCCCCGCAGCTGTTGCCAGTGCCGCCGGTGCCGGCCATCCCGCCTCCGGCACCAGTGGTCCCGCCGGCCGTCCC
>Ga0224523_1001316_pt1 | contig 10780 bp, 8 predicted proteins | sample CFST50metaG_FD_182732 | JGI IMG/M metagenome (GOLD analysis project Ga0224523, IMG submission 182732) | Peat soil microbial communities from Stordalen Mire, Sweden - C.F.S.T50 | ecosystem: Environmental > Terrestrial > Soil > Wetlands > Peat | place: Sweden: Norrbotten County, Stordalen Mire...
AAGCGACGATCTTTCACTGAGACAAATCCTGCCAATTTATATGTTCTTTTCACCTAGACAAATTTCGTAATATATGACGTATTTAAACACTCCAAAGAGATGGCCATAAATCGATCATGAAATCCCAAATGGATTATTATCAAAATTGCCAGGATATAGAAGTAATAAAATCCTATGTGATTTTTAATAATAAAAGTATTTCTAAGCAAGATGGTGTAAGCCGAAAAACCAAAGAGTAGGCATTATTTTAAATTAAAAAATTATGAAATCTAGCAGCGTTTTTTTAATTATTTTATTTTCTTTTTTCTGTATCAGTTTAAATGCACAGGTTTTTATTGGAGGAAATTTTGGATTTAATACCATCAATGATAAAACCGATTATGGAGGAACCACCACAGATAAAACATCTAATTACAGTTTAAGCCTTTCACCTAATGTTGGAAAATTTTTGTCTGAGAAATTTGCAATTGGCTTAGCTTTAGATATTTCTCTCTCTGTAAACACTACGGGTGTTAATCCAGAAACCATAAATAAAACTTCCTCATTAGGAGGAAGCCTTTTTTTGCGTTATTATGCAATAAAATGGAATAAGTTATCCGTATTTGGCCAAGGAAACATTGGTTTGGCATTCTCCAATTCAAGCACAAAATCAGGAGGCTCAACTTCAGATGGACCAAAAGCCACTAAGTTGTATTTAAGTGTTTATCCGGGTATTTCTTATGATATAAATGATAAATTATCACTAGAGACATCTCTCAATATTTTGAGTTTGGGTTATAATTATATTACGACAAAGACAGTCACTTATAAAAGCAACCATTCAAGTTTTAATATTGGAGCTGGACTTAGCAATATTGTTTCTATCGGTGCTATCACGGTTGGAGCAATTTATAAATTTTAAAGGAGCGGTAATTCCCGTATCACTCTGATAAATAGCTTATTGGGATATAAGAAATTGATCCTTATCTAAAAAAACTAACCATAACTCGGTCGGTTTAATTAATTGCCTTCGACAGCCCGGACAACTCTGTAATCGACCCTAAAAGTCTATGCGAGCATACATTTACCCACTTATAAAATTTTCTTGCACCTGGACTGTTCCTGCTGCCACGACAAAGTCAATAGGGTTGCAAGCCGACGCACTGGTGCCTTGTTTTTTGCTCGCCGTCTGGACTATTTCATCATGACCTGACAACTCACAACCATCTATCGGGACTTAGTCCGTCTGGACAGTTTCATCATGACACGACAACTCCCGTCCACCTACCGGGACTGGCAAAAAACGTGGCACCGCGAAACAGACGGCACCTAATTAAACCGCCGGGCCGTTAGGTGGCATAGCTCGCACCACACGACACCGTCTATATTAGAGAACTTATCATGACTCAAAACTTCCGTCCATCTACCAGGACTCAGTAATCTACCAATTTTATCTTGACAAGCAAGTTTCATCCACTTATCGGGACTCTTTCATCTGGACAGATTCTTCTAGACATGACAATTCCTGCTCATTTACCGGGACTTAAGAGCAACGCCACCTAACAGCAAAAAAATAATAATTCATCTCTGGACAAATTATTTATAAATTTATCCAACTAATTAATATACCCTAAAAAGAGACGTCATGGCTATTTATGAAAAACCTGTCAAACTTTTATTTCAGGATATGGTTAAAGAGCTTTCTGTACAAAAAGGCAATATCTTGGAACGAGACAAAATAATCACTTGGTTCAGTCAAAAATACCCCCTTATAAAGCAAGGAACAATAACTGCTCATTTGGTAAGATTATCCATTAATGCTACGAGCCGGATACATTATAATGTTGATCAGAATGGAAAAGATGATCTTTTTTTTCAGATAGACAGCAAGAAATTTCGTCTCTATGATCAGGCATCTGATCCAAGTCCTATTTACACCAAAGCGCAAGAAGAAGAAATTATAGCAACAGAAATTGAAAACTCAACTGAAGAGAATGAATTTGCCTATGAGAGAGATTTGCAGCATTTTTTAGCTAAAAATCTTTCCTTAATAGAGACTGGGTTGACTCTCTACACTGAAGAAGGAATAACCGGTTTAGAATTTCCGGTAGGCAGCAGATTTATTGATGTTTTGGCAAAAGATAAAGGCAACAATTACGTGGTTATAGAACTAAAAGTCTCTAGAGGCTATGATAGAGTTGTCGGCCAGATTCTGAGGTATATGGCATGGATTAGAAAAAATCATGCTGAGCAAAACCAAAAAGTAAGAGGTGTAATCATTGCACGTGAAATTACCGAGGATCTTCTGTTGGCTTGCTCTGAAACTCAAAATGTTGATCTCTTCGAATATAACCTTTCAGTAACTTTAAGGAAGATTGAAAAATCTTATTAACAAACCTTTATTGTTGAGGAGTTTAAGAAAATTATTGGAATCAATAAAAATCCCATTCAAGAGTAAATTTTAAAAAAGTAATATGAAAAATTCTCGTAGAAGCAGGATCATTGATCTATTGAGTACAAGAATGAGTGATGTAGAAATTTTGGCTGTTCTCGAAAAAGAATTCCCATTAGGTGTATTTATCACTTCAAACAAGCAGGCTCTTTATGGAACAAAATGGGATTTAGGGACGTCCGGACGAAGGAAGTCCAAACAGAAATTTAACCGGACTTCATGAAAAGAAAAAATTGCTACGACCACCTAACACGGATGGTATAGTTAATTGCCTTCTGCAGCCCGGACAACTTGATAATCAACCCTTAAAGTCTATGCTCGAAAATTCATTTCACTTATCTAATTTTGTATACCATGACTAATCCTGCTGCCGAGACAAAGTCAATAGGGCTGCAGGCCGACGCGCAGTTGGCAGCGTTTTTTGCTCTCCGTTTATAAAATGTACCTTGACAAGTAAGCTTCGTTGTTACTACCGGGACTATAACGTAATCGGGTTTTACCATGACGGGACAACTTGCGTCCGTTTACCGGGACTGGCAAAAAACTCGCCAACCCTGACACGGACGGCAACTCACTATACCACCGGGCCGTTAGCGTTCATTTATCACCTGACTGACAATAAAATATGCTCCCGGTTTGTGTTTTTATAGACAAATTATCTTGAACTGTAAATCCGATTTTCCGTCGGGATTAAACGAACGCTAACTCCATAATATTTATTCTATTTTGACCCTTTTAGTTAACTTTGGTATAAAATTTATTATGAAAACCAAGATAACAATAGTTCTCTTGATGTTCTTTTTACCATCAATGATTGGTTCATGCAAAAAAGATTCAGTATCTAATCCTCCCCCATTAAATGAGATAGTCTTTAATCCTGATCTAACTTATGAAACAATGACCGACACTTATGGCAATGAATACAAAACAATAACCATTGGCACTCAAACATGGATGGCGGAAAACCTGAGATCAACGAAATATAACGATGGTACAGCTATTCCCTTGATAACAAAAGATATTGATTGGGGCAACCTTACGACACCAGGATATTGTTGGTACGATAATGATTCTGCTACTTATAAAACCAAATATGGGGCCTTATATAACTCATACACAATAAATACTGGTAAGCTTTGTCCTTTGGGTTGGCATGTTCCAAATAATGATGAATGGACAACATTAATAACCTATGTTGGAGGAGATAGCATTGCTGGTGATAAACTAAGAGAAAAAGATACTTTCCATTGGAGTATTGGTATTATAATTGCAGTAGGCACTCAACATCCAAGCAATAGTATTGGCACAAATGAAAGCGGTTTTACAGCACTTCCATGTGGTCGACGAAACTTCAATGGATTTTTTGGGTTTACTAGTATTATAACCTATTGGTGGAGTTCTACAGTCCTAAGTGCTTCAAATGACTTCATTTGGTTAGTAGGGAACAACTGGTATTGGTATATAGAAAACGATTACAGTGGAATAGGTAGTAACTTCGACTTCGAAAATAAGACTGGCTTTTCTGTTCGCTGTTTAAAAAATAATTGATTAGAACATAACCAGAGCTTTGTTCTAATGATTATAAAGAATAACGAAACGCTAACACGGACAATAAAGGTAAGTTATTTGTCGTGCCTTTTGCATGACTCTGAGCCACTTACCGGGACCAGTACCTAACCCTACACCCGGACTCGCACAGCTACCCATAATAGAAATTCTGCATCATGACAAATTTCTGCCTTCGACCAAACTTAAACCGCGACACTGCGCCAGTGCCTTTTTCCAACTTCTTCTAACGGGACTATTTCCCGGCCGTTTATCAAACTTGTACCGCGACCACACCTGCACCTGATAAAATTCGTACCATGACGGCAAAAAGCACGCCATACCTGTCTTGCCATCGGGACAATTTCCCGGCTAAAGTACCAGGACCGGTGGCCGGATGTCTGCGCCAGGTAACACAACCTCCCTTTATTGCCGGGCCGTTAGGTTTAAGCCTTGTGTCGAAATACCGGGATAGCCAGCACGCAAAAGCAGGAGTTTGGCCGACGCCAAACACATGCTTTTCTTGCCACCAATGACTTTTAAATCAAATCTGATTTATGACTCTAGGTAAGTACATCGACATAAAACCAAGCAATTAATTAGGCTAAATACAGAATATTCCTTAATATGAAGTGTTTATAACCTCCAATTACCGGTTTATCGGATTTTATTTTTATCATGTAACTTTAATATATTCATTTGAGACATAATTCATTAATATGTATTGAAATGAAACCAAAACTCCTCTTATTTTCTTTATTCACTTTTATTATTCTTAACATAAGTTTTGCCCAGTCACGGGAGCCTGTGCCTGTACAGTCTTTGATTTCGGATGATAAGTTTGATACTATCCATATCTATTATCTAAACACAAGTCATTTAATCGCTTATTATCCAAATAAAGTATTTATTAAAAGTAAAACGGATAAAATTAAAGAAATTCAAATTTCAAGTGGGACATCTGAAAAACTAAATGACAGTACTTTTATAATAAAACCAAAAGGATCCAAGGATGAAATATATTTTACATTGATTGGACATAAAAAATATAAATACCATGAAACTATAACTCCACTTCCTGATCCTGAATTCTTTTGTTTAAAAAATCTTACTTATGTTCTTCAAAGAGAATTTCCAAGGTATGAAGGTTCAAAATACACGATTGATGATATCATTCAGAATGGTAGAATAATAGTTGTTCCGTTCTTTGGAATGGACTCACTTTTTAAGATAATTGAATTTCAATTATCTATTAATACAGCCCCTAATAAGGAAATCAAAATTTCAAGCCCTGTTTTTAAAAATGATTCCATTCCCGCAAGTTATTCTGAATCATTAAGAAAATATTTTACTAAACCTCTTGAAAATTTCCTTTTAGACTTAAAATTTCAATACATCAAGGTAATCGGGCCAGACTCAGTTATCAGGACAATAAATAATGAGGATTTTACTTACATTTATAAAGACAGTACAAATTTGCTGATTTCTAAATATAATATCTTTAGTAAGTTTTTAAGGTCGAATATCAGAATTAAGGTTTTCGGGAATCCAAATGCTGAAGATTTGCAAACTGTTAATAATATTGTGAATGAAATAAATTCATTAAATTCAGATATAAAAGCTAAAATTGTAAATCTCTTCCCGTCAATTGGGATTTATATAGACACACTAGACACATCATTTGGTGCCGGTGCCTTAAATGGGACAGAACAATTTAATAATACAAATTTATTCTTCCCTAATTTATCTTACACTAAGATTTTTTTGAATGTGAATTTCAAAGGTCAACTTGATCGTGATTTGTTCCTTTGGCAAAAAATCACAAGATCATTCGCTAATTTTTTTGGACAGCCTAGTGATTACAAAAACTCAATTATTATCGGGAAGAGTAAAACCCCAGGGTTGACTAATGAAGATAGAATAGTATTAAAAGCTCTTCTTTCTAATAACTTTTATAAAAAGGGTGAAATGATTATGCGAAATGAGCCCCCAGATTTAAGTAAGATTTTACTGTTTGTCTTAATTACTATGATCGTATTTTTCATTTTTTATGAACTTATTTCTTATTTCAATTTTGGTAGTCATGTTAAAAATGTGTTGTTATTAAATTCTATTTACAGCATATTAGTTGCCCAATTATTCATTTTGATCAACTTCTTTATTCAGAAAGATTTTCTAAAGGACCTGTTTCAATCTGAAATCTATTTTTGTGCATTTGCTCTGGCTGTCGGATTGTTATTTTTTGTTTCTGACCGGCTTTTAAAGAAATTTATAAGTGCAAACTGGTTAAAGTTAATGTTCAATCCTGTACTATCTGTTATTTCACTTTATCTTGGCTACCAGTTTATTTATTTATTCGTTCGAGGCGAATTTCTTCGCTTCATAACGATAGACATAAATGCAATTATTGTTGGGTTATCCATTATGGTAGTCAGATTTTATTTGCAGTATGAAAATGAGAAGGTAACCAGTCTGTTGCAGGAAAAAGAATATGAGCTTACCAGGCAAAGGGAATTGAAAAACCGTGCTGAACTAAGCACACTGCAGGCAAAAATCAATCCTCATTTTTTGTATAATGCACTTAATTCAATTGCGGCTCTTGCTCACATAGACTCCACGCGTACCGAGGAAATGGCTTTGTCATTGTCTAAATTGTTCAGATATAATTTGAACCGTGAAGAAAATATGAGTTCAACAATCAGGCAGGAAATAGAGATGGTACAACTTTACCTTCAGATTGAAAAACAGCGCTTTGCCAACCGTCTCAGTTTTGAAGTTTCAATCAGCGAAAACCTTTACGAGAGACAGGTGCCACGGTTTCTGATTCAACCATTAGTTGAAAATGCCATTAAACACGGAGTTTCGCAGATTACCGGACAGGGAATAATTAAACTTAAAATATATGAAGAAAGTAAAAACCTTTTCATTGAAATACATGACAATGGTCCTGAGTTTCAGCAAGGACTTGTAACAGGTTATGGCCTGCAGAACACTTACGACAAACTTACATTAGTGTACAAAAAACCTTATGAGATCAGATTTGTAAATAAACCCGAAAAGTATATTCAAATAAAACTGTAAAAAAAAATGAATTCACTCTGGCGCACACTTATTATTGATGATGAAGTACTTGCAAGGGAAAGGTTAAAACGACTCTTTGGAAATTTTGGAAATGTCTTTCAAATAATTGGCGAAGCATCTGACGGTGACCAGGCTCGTGATATGATAGAATCATTAAAACCCGATATCATCTTTCTCGATGTGCAAATGCCCGGGAAAAATGTTTTCACAATGCTGATAGAGATCCGTCATAAACCATTTGTAGTATTTTGTACCGCTTACGACCATTACGCCCTAGATGCTTTTAATTCATTCTCGTTAGACTATCTTATAAAACCTATTGAAGTGGAACGGCTCAGACGTACTGTAGAAAAGCTAGAGAAGATTGGCGAAAGATCATTTATTGGCTCACTAAATTCCGTTCTCGAAGCAATTAAAAAGATGGAACCGCGACAAACGCCAACATCTATACCACATAAAATAGGTGACAGAACTGTTTTTATAAAATTGGAACAAGTTGTTTTCTTTCAATCCGAGGATAAGTATTCAAATTTCTACAATCCTGAAGGGAAAAAGTTTATATCTAACCAAAGTCTTAAAACTCTTGAAGAGAAGTTACCGGAGAATTTTGTCCGGGTTTCCAAATCAATTATCCTTAATAGAAATTTTGTAAATGAAGTCCACAAGTATTTCAGAGGTAAAGTAATTTTTGTGATGCACGACATTAAAAAAACAAAGATTACCAGTGGTAGTACTTATTCTGATATTATAAAACGATTTTTCGATTTGTAAAAATTATAATACATCATCCTTTTTTTGTCAGGTACATTTGCAGCTCGTTCATACCACCGCAAAAACTAAAAGCTGTAGAAGAACCTGACAACATGATCCATCGACTTGACGAGATTTTGGATTAGACGACAAGGTTCTTGTATATCTTGACAGTTTTAAAATTAGTCCTAAACCTAACTCGGACGGTTTAATTAATTGCCTTCGACAGCCCGGACAACCTCGTAATCAGCCTAAAAGTCTATGCGAGTAAAATCATCTCAACTTATTAGATTTTGTTGCACCCGGACAGATTCTGCTGCCGAGACAAAGTCAATAGGGCTGTCGGCCGACCCCGCCTTCGGCGAGGGCAGGCGCGCTGGTGCCTTGTTTTTTGCTCGCCACCTGGACTGTTTCATCGTGACCCAAAACTTACATCCGTCACCCGGACTTGGTACCGTCAAGACAGTTTCATCATGACCATTGGCTGCTCGTCCGTCTACCAGGACTGGCAAAAAAAGCGGCACCGCGACGCTGACGCCAACTCAATTAAACCGCCGGGCCGTTAGGTGGCATAGCTCGCAAAACCTGAGACAGACAACACTATAGAAATTATCATGACACAAAAATTTCGTCCATCTACCAGGACTCAGTCATCTGGCAATTTAATCTTGACATGTCCGGCTTGCCCTCGCGCACACTTGCATATGATAATTCACGGTTTTGCTTTTTTGAAATTTGTAAAACCGACTCATGAGCATCATCTGCAAGTTTTCCAACCCTCGCAAGCCTAGTTCTCAGTCGTTTACCGGGACTTTAAAAATCCTACGCCACCTAACGGACTTAATAAAATTTTGTACCTTGACTATCATAATTAATCAAAATAATATGAAAAAAATATTTTTTTACATTGCAGCTGCTTTAACATTACTTTGGGGTATCTCGCATTTATTCCCAACATCAAGTGTTGTAAGAAATTTTGGAGACATTTCAACTGACAACAAGTTGATAATAACAATGGAATGGATTGTTGAAGGTATGGCTTTATCATTTCTTGGTTTACTTACAATCATTGTTACAAAGACTGATACAGAAAGTAAGTTGGCAAGAAATGTTTATCTAACAATAGTAATCATGTTATTCTCTCTTGCAATTGTATCTTTATTTACTGGATTTAGAGTTAATTTTCTTCCTTTTAAGCTTTGTCCAGTGATCTTTTCTTTATCAGCAATACTCATTATCCTAGGAATGAAAACAAAATCAAGTTTGAAATAGCAAACAGCCCTAGATAAAATGGCATATTTAGACTCAACAGGAATAAGAATTAATGGGATTGCATGCCACAAATAATGACAAACTATTAAAAGACCAACTTACTACGTGAAGATAAAATATTGCTACGACCACCTAACACGGACGGTTGGGGTAATAAACTTGTCACAATTTTTGCGCGCCACCTTGACTGTTTTATCATGACACTTAACTTCTCACTCATCTGCCAAATCCGTGACTTCGGCTCTGGACAAATCCTGCAACCGAGACAACTTTATCGTTCGCCGGGACTGGCAAAAATTGCGCCATGGTGGCTTGCCCGCCGGGACTATTTTCTGGCTAAAGTACCGGGACTCGTATCGGCGGACGGCGCCACCAACGTTTACTCCCTCAACCGCCGGGCCGTTATATGTAAGGTTCTAACCACCTGACAGATAGACTAGCATGACAGTTACCCTACATATAACTTCAAAAGCGAGAAATATTATACATATGCCAGGACGCCAACGCACAAGCAAGAGTTTGGCAGCTTGCCGCCACGACGGCCAATACGGCTGCCAAACACATGTTTTTTTGCCTCTCGGGGCTTTGCGATAAGTCAACTACTTGGGGCATTAAAATAGCAAGGCCACTGAGATTTGTACCTCCGTAACAATCAAGGGTTTCGATCAGATAAATAGTCAGCTTGACACATTGGACCTATTACTATAACATTTCAGTATTGGAAATTTTCTATATTTACTACATGAACAAAAACAACGAAAATGACGTCACTACAAGGCAGAAATAAATGCCAATATGGCGTTTACACAATCATTGGAAGTAATAGGATCCAGTACCAATTTAGACAATTAAATGGGAAATAAGCAACAAAATAGAAACTACACAAAATGAATAATAATGATTTAGGAAGGGTAATCAACATTACAAGTGTTTTTGGAATTATGGCATTTATTACTGTTCCGATTACTGCAATGCTTTATTTTATGTATAGTGGTGTACCGCCCGTCTGGAATGTTCTTTTGAGAACATTACTAAGTATAGTTGGGCTAGTTTTTATTTTAATATTTTTCTCGGGATTTCAATATGTAATAAAAAGCTTGAATAAAAGATATGATTGGATTGCAACAATAATTTTTAGCACAGCTTGTATTTATTTGGCAACAAATTTTGTGGCACATTCTCTGGAAGCGGGTTCAGTATTAAATCCAGAAGGAGTTGCCATAGATGCAACCCAAGATGGAATACTGGCACAAGGTAACTATCTATTATATGGCTCGATAGGGCGAATATTAACAGCAACATTTATGATGGGAATTGGAATATTAACAATTCGTACGAGAATATTTCCATTATGGAGTGGATGGGTGGCACTGATAATTGCAATAATAAATATAGCATTTATACCAAGCATGTTTTTTGGTACCAATGCTGGAGATTTTTATAGTGCTGTAGGTTGGGGTAATTCGGCATTGACTGCAAGTCTTTATATATATTATATACTTATAATGAGTATAATAATGTTAAAAAATAAAAAGAACTATATAAAAGACTAAACTCCACTTGACTTTCTAAAAAGATGGATCTTAATCATGACAGTTTTACAACTAACCCTACATATAACACGGATGGTATAGGTAATTGCCTTCAGCAGCCCGGACTGCTTAGTAATCAGCCCCATAAGTCTATGCGATCAAAATCATT
>Ga0224523_1001318_pt1 | contig 10743 bp, 10 predicted proteins | sample CFST50metaG_FD_182732 | JGI IMG/M metagenome (GOLD analysis project Ga0224523, IMG submission 182732) | Peat soil microbial communities from Stordalen Mire, Sweden - C.F.S.T50 | ecosystem: Environmental > Terrestrial > Soil > Wetlands > Peat | place: Sweden: Norrbotten County, Stordalen Mire...
TATTGGTCTGGAACAAAGATAATCTTGCCTTCCCCTAGGCTCTGAACGACTTTGACCGCGTTGCCGGAAGTGCAGCAGATGTCCGATTCGGCTTTGACGGCGGCGCTGGAATTGACGTAACAGACCGCGGTTGCGCCGGGCAGGTCCTTTTTCGCGGCAATCAACGCTTCGGCAGTAATCATATTGGCCATCGGACAACCGGACTCTTTATCAGGCAGCAGCACGGTCCTTTTGGGATTGATAATATAGGCCGTTTCTGCCATAAAATGCACACCGCAGAAGACTATAACATCGGCCTCGGTTTTAGCAGCCTGCTGGCTCAATTCCAGGGAATCGCCGGTAAAATCGGCGATATCCTGGACTTCGGGCCGCTGGTAATTATGGACAAGGATGACGGCGTTTTTTTGCTGCTTGAGTCGAGCTATTTCGTTGATGATTTCCGCATTTTTAGTGAACATAAGAGATTAGACTCCGTTGGATTAGTTTGATACTAATTTTTGCGTGGAAAGAAGCCTCATTTTTTAGCACCCTTATTAAATTCGCCGGATTTGGGCGGTCGGGTTCGTACATCAGTTAACACTGAGTACCTGAGGAAACCCGACACTACATATCCCGGCATTCTTCAGTATCAGACTTTTTTGATAACACTGATTTTATCGCCGGGGGTAATAGTACCGCCTTTAACCACTTTACCAAAAACGCCTTCTTTGGGCATGACACATTTGCCAACCTTCTGGAAAATGGCGCAGCCGACATGGCATTCCTTGCCAATCTGGGATATTTCCAGGACCACTTCTTTCCCGATTTTGACCTTCGTGCCGACAGGGATAGAAACAAGGTCGATGCCTTCGGTGGTTAAATTCTCGGCAAACGCACCGGGACCGAGGTCTAATCCCAGTTTGCGCATTTTGTCGATGCTTTCAGTGGCCAGCAGACTGACCTGGCGATGGGTCGCGAAATCGGCATGGGCGTCACTTACCATCCCATAGCCTTCCTGAAATTGTCCGGATGGGACAACATCTTTACTAATGCCTTTTTTATCGCTGCGGCAGACGGCGATTACTTTTCCGGTATTTTTCATACAGTGCTCCTCTTGCTTCTCAGTTTAGCACACGCTCAATTGTCCCGCCACCAACAACAACATCGCCATCGTAAAAAACGGCGGCCTGTCCGGGGGTGACGGCCATTTGCGGTGATCTAAACTTAACATTGACTTTATCATTGTCCGCAGCAGAAATGACAGCCTCTGCTTCTTGATGGAGATAGCGGATTTTAACCTTCAACGTCAGCGGTTGTGTTATGTTATCGACAGCGATCCAGTTCAAATCGGCAGCGATGAACTCATCAGCATAGATATCCTGTTTTTCGCCGACGATAACCGTATTATTTTGAGCATCGATACCGACGACATAGAGCGGTTCTTTAGAAGATATTCCCAGGCCTTTCCTTTGCCCCACGGTGTAATTAATAATGCCGTGATGATTACCCAGCACTTGCCCCTTTATATCGACGATTTGTCCAGTCGGGATCGTTGAAAGGTGTTCACGCAGGAACCGAGGATAATCATTATCGGGAACGAAGCAAATTTCCCGGCTTTCTTTTCTTTCAACCGAGGCCAGTTCTATTTCCGAGGCTATTTTGCGAACATTGTCCTTGGTCATATTTCCTAAAGGAAAAACGGCGGAGGTAAGCTGCGGCTGAGTCAGTTTATATAGAAAATACGACTGGTCGCGGGTGCGGTCAACGCCTTTTTTAAGGACCATGCGGCCGGTGTCGGATTGTTTTTCGATACAGGCATAATGGCCGGTAGCCATGGCGGCAGCACCTAATTCCCGCGCTTTTTCCAGCAAAATGCCAAATTTGATGAGTCGGTTGCAATTAACACAGGGGTTGGGCGTCCGGCCCAAACTGTATTGCAGACAAAATCCGGCGATGACCTCCTTGTTAAAAATATCTCTGAAATCAACGGTATGATGAGGTATTTCCAAAGTCTCCGCAGCCTCGCGGGCAGCGACTGCCGCTTCATCCGACGGAGTCACCAGCATTGTCAAGCCAAAAACTTCATGGCCTTCTTTCTGCAAGAGGGCGGCTGTAACCGAGGAATCCACCCCGCCGCTCATGGCTACGGCGATTTTCATCAGCGGTCCCTGCGGATGAGATTGATTTTGCCCCAAACGCCCATTTTGTCGTTAATGATGACCGCCGCTCCGACCAGGCCTTTTACACTGCGGGCAAAATCCAGCGCCTTTTGCACGTCCGTTTCTGCTTTAACGATATTACCAATGGCAGTGGCGGCAGCATCGGCCAGGGCGGTGGAACGAGAAAGGACAACCACGGCATCAGCTTTGCCGAAGCTGAGCGAATGTCCGACCGTGCCCGAAGAAGTACAAACGCCTAAGGGCGTATCCAGGGGTTCGATTTTCAGAGCGACCCTGCCGGTTAATGGGGAATCTTCGCCGGCATAAACACCAACCAGCCGTGATTTTGTCGACTTCAGAAAGATATCACCGCCATTTTCGACAATCACTTCAGGGGAGTATTTCAGCAAATCACGACCGACAAATTCGGCAAAAGCGCCGGCAACAGCGGCCATGGGGCCGACATTTACTTTTTCCGCAGCCTCTGCCATTGCGCGGGCGATAGCTGGAGCATCATCCCCCACGTGGAAAGGCTCTAAAGCGGCAGCGAAACCGGGATGTCGGGCAATATAATTTTCCAGTAAAGAACGCTGGCGCTGGACAATCTCGAAAGCTTGGCCTTTCAGGTGCCGGCGGGCGCGGATATAAAGGTCGGTCTCTTTGACCATGACGTTAAAGGAGACCAGGTCCCGGTCTTTCGACCAGTCCCGGTAATAACGCGGTTGATAATCAGGTGTTTTAGTCAATTATGTTTAGTCCTCAACAGGCACAGACGCCTGTGCTAACAATATTTATGGTTTTTATATCGATGCTTCCCCAGCGGTTATTTTTTGGATTCCCGCCTGCGAGGGAATGACAAATCGGGAAATTATTTGCCCGATGTTGTCTCCAGTTTTTTAAGTCTTTCTTCAATTGTATCCTGATGATTGATGATAGCCTGCAGGGCATCGTTGATAGGATCCGGCAAGGTGCCGTGTTCGAGATTGAATACTGTTTCCCGACGGTCTTCGACGATTTTACCGGGAATACCAACCACTGTTTTACCTGCCGGCACCGGATTCACCACGACGGAATTAGCGCCAACGCGCGCATCATCGCCGATGAGAATGGGCCCGAGGACAATGGCTGCCGCACCGATGACCACTCTGTTCCCGACAGTGGGGTGACGTTTGTGTTTTTCCAGGCTGGTACCGCCTAAGACAACCCCCTGGTATATCAGGACATCATCGCCGATTTCGGCCGTTTCCCCCACGACTACTCCCATGCCGTGATCAATGAATAACCTCTTACCGATTTTGGCGCCGGGATGAATTTCGATACCGGTGAAAAAACGGGTGCATTGTGAAGTGAGTCGCCCGCAAAACCGCATATTGTGAGTCCAGAAGAAATGAGCGACACGGTAGCCCCAGAGAGCGTGCAAACCGGGATAACAGCACAAAATTTCCAGGGTGCTTCTGGCGGCCGGATCCCGGCTGAATATTGTCCTGATATCTTCACGTAATGTTTTAAACATACTCTGCCTTCTTTATTCCGGTGATAATTTATTCACCTACAAGTTTTGCAATCTGTGCCTATATATTACCCTAAACCGGATATTTATACATCTACCGGGCATTCGTCTTTTGTCTGTTGAAGTTCCATCAAGTCCTGTAGTGTTTTTGAATCAAGAACTGCATCCATCGCGGTCTGTAATTCACTCCAAACATCACGGGCAGCGCACTTCGAAGAACGGGGGCAAACACCCGCATCCTTAACACAGGCTACTAACACCAGCGGACCTTCACTGACACGGATAATATCAATCAACTTTATCCGGGCAGGGGCACTTTTTAAAGCAAAACCGCCATGCGCCCCGCGCACACTCTTGACTAAACCGGCAGTTTTTAAAGAAAGAAAAAGGTGCTCTAAATATCTTTCTGAAATCCCTTGCCTGGCTGCGACATCCTTTACCAGTACCAAACCATCCTGATAATGCTGAGCCAGGTCTAGCATTGCCCTCATCCCATATCTTCCTTTTGTCGATAATTTCATCTTTCTTTGTCCACATTTATTACTATATTGGTGATATTTATATTATAAGGTAAAGAAAATGCACGGTCAAAAAATATAGCCTTTAGCATAGGAGACTCTCTTTTCAATTGACTTTAAGTTTTTAGAGGAATATAATTCATACATGAAAATATTAAAGGGTTTTGCGCTGGCGTTTTTGAGTTTGATTCTTTTCCTGTCGCTTTGCATCTTTGGAATCGCTTACACGGTAAATCAGGCGGCGCTTAACCCGCACGAAATTGAAAAAGTAATTGACGATATTAATTTCTCAAAGATTGTTCAGGAACAAATCGACAAACAAAACACGAACGGAGATATATCTCCAGAACTGGAAACCGCCATTGTCAGTGCTGTCCAAAATGATGAACCGGTGATTAAGCAGCAAGTCGACATTGCAATCGAACAAACCTATACATATCTGAAAGAACGGGGCAGCGCCCCGGATTTAAAGCAAACCCTGAGCAATTCCGTGATGACATCAGCGTTTGTTTCTGACTTGCTGGATAAAATCGACCTCTCACAGTTGTTAGACCAGGCAGTGAAGGAACAAATCGGAAAAGGAACGGATTACTCTCCGGCATTTGTAACGGCCCTGGTAAACGCAGTTAATCAGAGTGAACCTGCAATAAAAACACAGATTGTAAGTGCTTCAGGCTCGATCTTCCACTATTTACTGATGCAAACCCCAGACCTCGACCTGAAAAGCACCCTGAGGCAGACTATCCTCAGTGACGATACCGTGAATGGGATTCTGAACAATTTTGATTACGCCACACTGACAAAAAATATGATGTCAGTATATATCGGCGGACTATTGCCGGAGGGTATCACTTTATCGGATGCGCAGATTAACCTTGTGGCGAGTGCCCTGCAACCATATGTTAAAACAGCATTGACCAACGCATCAGGTAGTTTTGCCGATTATCTTACCGGCACCAACCCCAGTTTTAGTGTCGATATTGCGATCGCACCGGCCATGCCGACACTAAAAACAGTAACGAGGGACGCCTTTACGGCACAACTGCCGGCCGGACTCCAGGGTTTGTCGCAGACGGATATCAATAATGCCTTTGAGGCGTACTATTCTAATTTCAGTAAAACTATCCCGCCCACCTACACGGTGAATTCAAGCGATCTCGGGATAGATGGAACGACTGATATGACAAATACCATCGCCAATGCGCAGAATAGCCTGACTACAGCCAGAGATAACATCGATACCGCAAGCCGGAATTATGCAACCGATTTGCAAAATGCCAGACCATACGTGCGGGATTTTCAAATCGGGTTTATCTGCCTCATCGCACTGATATTACTGCTGATACTGGGCATCATCCTGATATGCCTTAATGTTAAAAATTCCTGCCGTAATTTGGGGATTGTATTCCTGATATACGGCGCGTTGGAGTTAGCCGTGGTGCTGATTGCGAAACATATTGCCACCGCACAAATTGCCAAAGCCAATATCCCCCAATCTATGAGTAACATCCCGGGAATGGCATTGAAGGATTTCACTTCACCGTTACAAACTATCAGCCTGGTCTGTTTGATTGCCGGGATTGTGCTGCTGGCAGTATCCATTATTTATCCGAAACTAAAACCGGCGAAGGCAGCTGAGCAAATATCCAGGAGCGCTTAGTTTAGTGCTTCGGCGGTTAAGCCCGCGACATATTTGGCAATCGCCGGAGAAGCGGTCAGTCCGGGCGATTCGATACCGATGAGATTAATTAAACCGGGGAAGCCCTTATCGGCCTCATCCCTGATGACGTAGTCGCGGAATCCTTCTCCCTTGCCCTGCAGTTTCGGACGGACGCCGGCGAAATCCGGCGACAGCTCGTCCGGTTCAATTGACGGCAGATAACGATGCACCGCCCGGTAAAAATCGGTTTTATCATTTTCATTTACGGTGTATTCAATTTTATTCACATATTTGGTATCGGGGCCCAGCCGCACCGAACCATCGATAGACAGAGTAACATGAATACCAACACCGGACTGTTCCGGAACAGGATAGACCAAACGGTGCACTAAACGGCCGATTTTCGGGTCCAGGCTAAAATATTGACCCTTGCAGTAATGCAATATATAACCGGCTTTTACCAGGTCAATCCCAGCCGACTGCGCAATCCGATCGCTGGACAAACCGGCTGCATTGATTACGACTCTCGCGGTAACTGAAGAAATTCCTTCATCATCCCTGATGCCGACCCGATAACTGCCGCTTTTTCTTTCAATACCGATGACCTCAGTATTAAAGACAAATTCGGCGCCGTTTTCTTTCGCCCTACCGGAAAAACACCGCAGCAAATTGTGGGAATCAATAACGCCCGTAGACGGAGAAAGCAGCGCCTCAACAGCGTTTACATTTGGCTCCAGTTTCTTAATGTCATCACGCTCAATTATTTGCAATCCGCCAACGCCGTTTTTAAGCCCCTGATGATACAGCCTCTCTACTTCTTTGGCTTCAACATCATCAGCCGCGACAATCAATTTACCCAATTTTTTGTAATTGATATTGAATTTCTCGCAAAGTTCATAAAGCAGGGCATTACCACCGACGCAGAATTTTGCCTTGAACGAATTTTCGGGATAATACATGCCGGCGTGGATCACTTCGCTGTTGTGACTGCTCGTTTCCAAACCGAAAGTGCGGTTTTTTTCGAAAACAAAGACATTTTTATTAATTTGGGACACTTCGGCGGCAATCGCCAACCCGACCACACCGGCCCCGATAATAATAATATCAACTTCAGCGGGCATGAAATACCTCGAAATAAGTGTTGAATCAGTTATCAGGGGGAGTCAGGGAAATCTAATACCGGCGGTGGCTTGCCTGCCGCTTGAAAATATAGCCGGCGGCGATGCCGGTCAGCAATCCGCCAAGGTGAGCCTGCCAGGCAACATCAGCAACAAATGTCAATAGAAGAAAACTGACAAGAATCGAAATCCAGAGATCCATGGGAATAGGAAGGGGGAAGATCATTACCTTCAACCGGGGAACCAGCACGACCAGCACGCCGCCGAGGGCAAAAATCGCCCCGGAAGCGCCGACAGCAAGCGAATTAGACGGCGCCAGCAGCATGAAAAGGGCATTTCCCACGATACCGCCGATGAAATAGACCAGGAAAAACTTTGTCTCGCCGACCAACGCCAGGACGTACATGCCGAAGAAATAGAGCGTAAGCATATTAAACAGAATATGGTAGATGCCATCGTGAATAAACAGGGCGGTGAGTATTGTCCACGGTTGACTGGCAATCGTGGCAGAGCTGACTCCTGCCTGGTTAGCAATTGCGTTCGATACCCCCAAAATAGAACCGGATGAGATACTCGTCGCAATAAATACCAAAACATTGACGCCGATGAGTACCCAGAGCGGGGTTAAATTAATAGTACGCGGGTCACGGAATCTCATTTTTACTACCTTCCAGATAATTGTACCGTTTCAGGGATAATACTCGCAAGATTGGGCACAATGAAACGGATTACTCTATATAAAAATGGTGGAGAGTACTTCTTTAAGGCACTCTCCACCCAAATTCCAGTCTTACGAATCCAACTCACTTGTGGTCATTACGACCGCATGGGCATTTTCCATATCAGCCCGAATTGCTTATTAAAGAGTCGGACATTCGGTTCCAAGGCCCCCGCATCTTATGCAGGGCGTCTACTATCAACCTGTCTCACCCCTAACACTGCGTGTAACCTCATAAAATCACCTCCGCCGTGTATTCGGGTTTCGTCTGGTCCCTATATTTAACATAGCATTTTTACGCCTAAATGTCAAGGTGTGAGGCACTACTTTAGTTCATGTTTGAGCATTGACGAAAGTCCCGGTATCGGGTAGAGTTAGCTCAAGAAGGAAGTAAAGATGTCTGCAAATAATATTACCTGCTGCGGCAACATAGTATTCAAATGGGGCGAACGTACTTATGTTATGGGCATCGTTAATGCTTCTCCCGACTCCTTCTCCGGCGACGGATCTGCCGATAAAGAGGCAGCCGTTGCGCAAGCCTGCCGTTTTGTTGATGAAGGGGCAGACATTCTGGACATCGGGGGGGAATCAACCAGGCCCGGTTTTGCTCAAGTTACAGTAGAAGAGGAAATCAGGCGGGTGGTACCGTTGATTGAACAGCTTGCTTCCCGTATAAAAGTGCCGATAAGTGTTGACACTTCCAAATATGAAGTGGCGCGGCAGGCACTGGAGGCCGGGGCGGCGATAATTAACGACCAGTGGGGACTAAAAACAGAACCGCGCCTGGTCGAACTGGCGGCTAAAAATAATGCCCCGTTAATACTGATGAGCAACCAGCGCGATATCGGCGGATATGATGCTGCCGCAGGACGCGACACCGCGAACTACAACGACGTGATGATGAAGGTAATCGTTTCACTGCAGCAAAGTATATTAGTGGCGCGACAGGCCGGTGTGCCAAACGAAAATATTATCATCGACCCGGGAATAGGTTTTGGCAAGACCTGGCAGCAAGACATTGAAATCATCAGACGCCTGCGGGAATTGAAAGTAATGGGGTTACCTATCCTCGTCGGGGCATCACGAAAATCTCTAATCAAAATGGTCTTGAATTTACCGACTAATCAGCGTGTAGAAGGCACGGCAGCGACAGTGGCAATCAGCATTGCCAACGGCGCAGATATTGTACGGGTGCATGACGTGAAGCAAATGGCGCGGGTTTGTAAAATGACGGATGCGATTGTGAGAGAGATATAATCTTGAGGCTCGCCCTGAAATAATTCTCCCTTCATATCTCTCACAATCGCAAGGAGAGGTAGAGGGAACTTCTTAATGCAGCAATTTTTTGATTATTTTGTGTCCACAGTTTCTTGCTTTACCAGTTCTTGATAGGCTTTCATCAGGTTGCGGGTGACCTTACCGGGTTTACCATTGCCAATCGGTTTGCCGCCGAATACGGTAACCGGCATAATCTCAATCAAAGAATTAGTGATAAAGACTTCATCGGCCTGCACTAAATCGGACAAACGGCAATTAAGCTCTTTGACTTTGATGCCGAGCTGCGCCGCCAGTTCAAAGACTATCACCCGTGTTACGCCCGGTAAAATGCCGGATTCATAAGGCGGTGTCTTCAAAACACCTTCTTTGACAATGAAGACGTTGCTGCCAGCCGCCTCGGTGAGATAACCCTTTTGGTTGAGATACAATGATTCATCAGCTCCGCCATCTTTGGCGTCACGGCGTGCCAGCATACTTTCCATAGTATTCGCTGATTTTAGGGTTGTCACCGGTGAAAGACTGTTACGGCGGATCGAAGAAAGCACCGTTTTATAGCCACTTTGGTATTTTTTCAAGACCGGGGGCTGATATTCCGAAGCAATAACGGCGATGGTCGGTATTTTGCAGGAATCTAAATCAGGCGAAATCTCGCCTTCCCCGATGGAGACACAGATGCGGAGACGGGTTTGCCCGAAACCATTGGCTTTGATGACTTCGTAAACAGCTTCCCGGATAAGAGCGGGATATATTTTAATCCCAAGACGGTCGCCGGAGTATCTGAGACGCGCCAGATGATTTTCCAGTCTGAAAGGTTTACCATCGTAAGCGCGCACCGTTTCGTAGAGACCGAAACCGAAAAGAAACCCGTAATCGAGCAGCGATATTTTCGCTGCTTTACGGGGAACGAGCTTGCCGTTCAGGTAAAATATTTCTTTCATGCGTTTCTCCGCGTTTAATCGTACAACAGCAGGCAATTCGCGTCAATGATTTACTCTTCATGCAGAGCAAACAATCACTTATATTATTTCCGATACCGGCGTGCCATTGACAAGCAGGTTCAAATTAGTGTTTCATAGTGGTACTTAATGCAGCGATGACCTAGAGGTTGAGATGAAAGAAATAAAGATATTGTGCTGGAATGTAAACGGTATCCGGGCGGCGGCGAAAAAGGGATTTTCGGAATGGCTGCAAAAAGAATCGCCGGATATCCTATGCCTGCAAGAAACCAAAGCCAGCCCGGATAACCTGATCAAAGAGCTGCTGGAACCTCCCGGCTACCAAACCTTCTGGAATTATCCGGAAAGAAAGGGCTATTCAGGAGTAGCGACTTTTTCCAGGGAAAAACCAATAAAGATACAAAACAGTTTCGGGGTGAAGGCATTTGACAGTGAAGGACGGGTAATTATCTCCGAGTACCCGGAATTTACGCTCTGCAATATCTATTTTCCCAACGGGAAGCAAAGCGCAGAAAGACTGAAATATAAGATGGATTTTTACGATGCCTTCTTCAATTATCTGGAACCTTTACGCCAAAGGGGGGATAAAATAATCTTCTGCGGCGACGTGAATACCGCGCATCAGGAAATCGACCTGGCCAGGCCGAAAGAAAATCAGAAAATATCCGGCTTTCTACCCGAAGAAAGAGCCTGGCTGGATAAAATTATTGCTCACGGCTACATCGACACTTTCCGCCATTTTCACGAAGAGGCGGGACAATACACATGGTGGGATATGAAAACCGGAGCCCGAGCGAGAAATGTCGGCTGGAGAATCGATTATTTTTTCATCACCGAAAACCTGATT
>Ga0224523_1001322_pt1 | contig 10721 bp, 9 predicted proteins | sample CFST50metaG_FD_182732 | JGI IMG/M metagenome (GOLD analysis project Ga0224523, IMG submission 182732) | Peat soil microbial communities from Stordalen Mire, Sweden - C.F.S.T50 | ecosystem: Environmental > Terrestrial > Soil > Wetlands > Peat | place: Sweden: Norrbotten County, Stordalen Mire...
ATATTGGAGAGGAGAGTTAAATTTAATTCAGATGGGTTGCATTAAATACTCTATAATTTAGTACCATGAGCAAGTATTCTCCCGCAGGAAAAATTAAATATTTATTCACGCTTATCTTCTTCTTTCTTATTTCTGCAACCTTATTGTCAAATTCTTTTCAGACAGCAGATACAAATAAAATTCAGCCAAAAGATACAATTCGGACCCATGTTAAGGATACAACTAAAGGTCATGGGAAGGATAGTCTCAGTCTTCCTGTAAAAGACAGTATAAGTCACGTATCATCTGATTCAGCAATATACAAACGGACCATTTTCAGCTCTGAAGACCTTCGGAGGGGGGAAAGACTTTTTTTCGGTCTGGTCTACCTGGGGGATAAATCAGTTAATTGTGCAGGTTGTCATAATACACGTGTATCAGATACATTAAACTGGAATCCCGACGCTCTGGATATTTCCAGGAAGTATTTAGAAAAAAGCTCTTTGGATTTAAGAAAAGTTCTGATTAAACCGGCTGGTCCGAAGATGAAGCAAGTGCATAAAGGATTTCAGCTTGGTGCTGAAGATATTGTACTGATCAAAGCTTATATGAATAAATTCGCTGGCATCGGTCTTAAACAAAACAAGCCCGTTATCACAAACCTTCTATTGCTGATCGTTGCTTCAATATTATTTCTTTTATCATCAATTGACGTTGTAATAAGGAAAATATATAAAGATCAGCGGATCAACTGGGCAATATTGACTGTAACAGGCATTTTTATAACCTGGATCCTGGCTGTTAATGCAATTGCATTCGGGCGGGCCAAAGGATATGCACCGGCACAGCCTATAAAATTTTCCCATGCTGTACATGCGGGTCAAAATAAGACAGATTGCAACTACTGTCACTATACTGCAAGAACCAGTAAAACTGCCGGAATTCCTGCAGGTAGTGTATGTTTAAATTGCCACTTCCTGGTACGTAACGGAACAAGATCAGGGGCCACTGAGATAGCTAAAGTTCTGAAAGCTTTGGATGACAAAAAGCCCGTTAAATGGGTAAGAATATACAAACTTCCGGATTTTGTTTTTTTCAGCCATGAACAGCATGTGAGCGCCGGAAAAATCACCTGTGATGCTTGTCATGGAAATGTTAAAGAAATGAACAGACTTTATCAGGTGCCCGATCTATCAATGGGATGGTGCATCGATTGCCACAAAACAAGAAAAGTAAATCTCTCAAATGAGTACTACAAAACCTACTATTCCGATCTTTACGATTCTTTAAAAGCAGGGAAGATAGATAGTGTAAGAGTTACAGGTATCGGAGGGAGAGATTGTGGGAAATGTCATTATTAATAAAATCAATATAATTCCCGGGTATGAAAAAATATTGGAAAGATATTGAGTCAAAAAAAATTAAGGAACAAGAGCCCAGAATAGAAAAAAGGCCGGAAGAAAATCCGTTGTTTGAACTTTTTAAAAGCAATACTATAGACCTGCCAGCATCCAGAAGAGACTTTCTGAAATTATGTGGCTTCGGTTTAGCAGCTACTGCCTTTTCGTCCTGCCAGTCAAAGATCAGCAAGGCGATTCCTTATGTTATTGCTCCACCTGAAGTTACTCCCGGTGAAGCTGTTTTTTATGCCTCCAGTTATATTAACGGCAATGATTATTGCAGCATTATTGTCAAAACCAGGGATGGACGCCCGATTAAAATAGAGGGTAATCCTGACTCTGGAATTACTCAGGGAAAAACAAGTGCAAGAGTTCAGGCATCGGTGCTTGACTTGTATGATGGAGGAAGATTCCACAGCCCAATGAAAATGGGGATATCTGCTGGATGGGAATCAATCGATACGGAAATTATCAGCAAACTTCAGAAAATTGTGGAAGATAAAGGTACCATTGTACTTCTGACGCCAACTGTTTTCAGTCCTTCCACCGAAGCTGTTATTGCAGGTTTTCTTCAAAAATTCAAAGGTTCAGAATGGATTCAATATGATGCGATATCATATTCTGCCATGCTTGAGGCGAATAAAAAAAGCTTTGGAAGACAGGTGATTCCCGACTACCGTTTTGATAAGGCCGATCTGATTGTAAGTATCGGTGCCGACTTTCTTGGAACTTGGCTTTCTCCGGTTGAATACACGAAACAATTTAGTTCAGGAAGAGATCCGGAGCATAATATGAACAGGCTCATTCAAATGGAATCCAATTTAAGTCTTACCGGAAGCAACGCTGACAACAGAATTCAGATAAAACCTTCCCAGGAGCCAGCTATTCTTTTGAACATCTACAAAGAGATTTTAAAATCAGTCGAAAATCGTCATATTGATGTACCTGCATCACCGGTTGATATAACTGAAATAGCCAAAAAACTTCTTTCAATGCCCGGTAAATCTATAGTTATTTCCGGTTCGAATGTTAAACAGGTTCAACTCATTGTAAATGATATCAACAGGTTACTTGAAAATATTGGAAAGACAATACAATTCGACTCATATCTCAGGACCCATGCAGCGCTCGACAGCAATATGGATATGCTAATCGGTAAGATGAAGAAAGGTACCGTGAATGCCCTTCTTGTATACAACGTAAATCCGGCATATACGTGGTATAACAGAAACGCTTTTACCGAGGGTCTTAAAAAAGTTGGCCTTACAGTATCTCTTTCAGGCACCCCTGATGAAACAAACAGTCTTGTTCAGTACATCTGTCCTGATCATCATTACCTGGAAAGCTGGAATGATGCTGAAGCAAAAAAAGAACATTTCAGTCTCATGCAGCCAGTAATCAACCAGATATTTGACACACGTCAGATGGCTGACACCCTGCTGAAATGGTCAGGATCGACTATGAGTTACTATGATTTTATTAAGGACTACTGGGGTGGCAATATGATGAAACGGCAATCGGAATATACAGATCCGGTAACATTTTTTGACCGTACTTTGCAAAAAGGGATCTTTGAACCTGCTGCTGCACCAAAAGTAAGTGTTGAGAAACCCGGAAAGTCCGGCTCATTGCCTTTTGATGCAATTTTGAAAAAAACTGGAAACAATTCCGATAAAAATATTATTGAGATAGTCTTTTATGAAACTGTTGCTCTGGGTGAGGGAAGACAGGCGAATAATCCATGGCTTCAGGAATTACCTGATCCTGTCACGAAGATCTGCTGGGACAATTATGCATCGGTCTCACCCACTTTTGCGAAGGATTATAATCTTAATGATGGCGACTTTTTAAAACTTGGTGAAGTTGAAGCGCCTGTTCATATTCAGCCCGGACAAGCATATGGTACAATAGGCATTGCTCTGGGTTATGGTCGATTAAAATGCGGGAAGGTAGGCGATAAAGTTGGAACAGATGTCTGGACGATGTTGTCGTCAGAAAGCGGAAATATAGTATATACCACTAAACTTGATCAAATTGTAAAGACAGGCAGGACTTACATCTTTGCCCAGACTCAGACCCATCATAGTATGGAAGGAAGGGCTTTTGTCCGCGAAGCAGGATTAACTGAATTCAGGAATAATCCAGCAGCAGGTAATGAACTTCATGCTTACAACCTTGAGCATAATAAAAGTCTGTATAAGGAAAGAAAATATCCACATCATCACTGGGGTATGGCAATTGACCTAAGCAAATGTACAGGTTGTGCTAACTGTGTTATAGCCTGTCAGGCAGAAAATAATGTACCGGTCGTTGGCAGGGTAGAAGTGCAGCGGGTTCACGAAATGCATTGGTTACGCATAGACAGATATTATACTGGTGAAGAAGATAATCCGGAGGTTGTTTTCCAGCCTGTTTTATGCCAGCATTGCCAGAATGCTCCATGTGAAAATGTTTGTCCGGTTGCTGCAACAAATCATAGTTCAGAGGGCTTAAACCAGATGATATACAACCGTTGTTTCGGAACACGTTACTGCAATAATAACTGTCCTTATAAAGTCAGAAGATTTAATTGGTTTAATTTCAGTGGAGCAGGAACACTTGCGGGCAATCTTAGAGACAAGGAAGGAATGACAGGGAACCTGCGGCGAATGGTCCTCAACCCCGATGTGACAATTCGTGCCCAGGGAGTTATAGAAAAATGCTCCTTCTGTGTTCAGCGTATCCAGGCAGCAAAATTAAAAGCAAAATACGAAAACCGGGCACTCCATGAAAATGAGATCCAGACGGCTTGTTCTCAGAGCTGTCCTGCAAATGCAATTGTATTTGGAGATATGAACGATCTCAAGAGTGAACTTAGCAGATTGATTAACAGTGGAAGAAGGTATAATCTGCTTGAGGAATTGTTTACAATGCCTTCGGTTAATTATCTGACTAAAATAAAAAACAAAATTTTATAAGTACCAATTCATTTTAATATGCTTCAATCTCCATTACGGACCCCTTTAATTGAAGGTAAAAAGACTTACGGGAGCATAACCAGCGACATCCTTAACCCGATGATGAATAAAGCAGGTAAATTCTGGTATCTGGGGATGACAATAGCCGGATTTGCCATGCTGTTTGGAGTATTTATGATTTTCTGGACAGTCTGGCAGGGGATTGGTACCTGGGGAGAAAACAGAACAGTAGGCTGGGCCTTTGAAATAACTACTTTTGTTTGGTGGATTGGAATAGGCCATGCCGGCACCTTTATTTCCGCAATACTTCTGCTTTTCCGTCAAAAATGGAGAAACAGTATCAACCGTTCGGCAGAGGCAATGACCATTTTTGCTGTTATATGTGCGGCTCTTTTTCCGCTAATCCACCTCGGACGTCCCCTTCTTACATTTTTTATTTTTCCTTACCCCAATACCAGAGGACTTTGGGTGAACTTTAATTCTCCGTTAGTATGGGATGTGTTTGCCATATCTACCTATTTTACAATATCGCTGGTATTCTGGTATGTGGGATTGATTCCCGATATCGGCACCTTACGCGACAAAATCAGTAAAGGACTTAAAAAGAACATATATAATTTTCTGAGCTTCGGATGGAAAGGATCTGCAAGAGACTGGCACAGGCATGAGATCACTTCTATTATGCGCTGCAATTGCTACACCCCTGGTATTATCCGTACATAGTATTGTAAGTATGGACTTTGCCTCTTCAATAGTTCCCGGATGGCATACCACTATTTTCCCTCCTTATTTTGTTGCCGGAGCAATTTTCTCGGGATTTGCTATGGTACAAACCTTATTAATAATCACCAGAAAAGCCATGGGGCTTGAAGCCTATATTACCGAGAGTCATGTGGAAAATATGAACAAAATATTAATTGCTACAGGTTCAATTGTTGCTCTGGCTTATATGACGGAAATGTTTATGGCGTGGTATTCCGGAGTCGAATACGAACATTACGCATTTATGAATCGTGCAACCGGTCCATACTGGTGGGCATATATGATAATGATAGGCTGTAATGTAGTTTCATCCCAATTGCTCTGGATCAAGAAACTTCGGAAAAGCCTGGTATTCACTTTTTTCCTGTCAATTGTGATTAATATTGGTATGTGGTTCGAGCGCTTCGTTATAATTGTGACATCTCTTCACAGGGACTATCTGACCTCGAGCTGGACCATGTATAAACCTACAATCGTTGAGTTCGGATTATTAATCGGGACTTTGGGTATATTCTTCACTGCATTTCTTCTGTTCATCCGAATATTCCCTGTCATTTCAATCTTTGAGGTTAAATCGATTATGAAAACAGGAGATCAGCATCAATATGAAACAGAATCAAGCCATGAGAAGTAGTAGTTATATATCAATATATTTTGATGATGAGGTTCCGATGCTCCAGGCAGTCAGAAAACTTCTTGACAATAAGGAAACAATAACTGATGTTCTGTCTCCCTTCCCGGTTCATGGTCTCGATGAAACCCTTTCAATTAAAAGATCACGGATACCGGTTGGCGGCTTTATTTTTGGTGCTCTCGGAGCAATACTCGCTTTTGGTTTTCAGGCATGGGTCTTTACAGTAAGCTATCCGTTGATTATCGGTGGAAAGCCGTTCTTTTCGATACCCACCTTTATCCCGATAACTTTTGAAGTTACAGTCCTTTTTGCCGGATTATCAATGGTTACTGCTTTTCTGATCAGATCAAGATTAAAACCCGATATCAGTTTTAAGCCTTTGGATGAGAGAATAACAGATGACAGATTTGTGATTCTCGTAGACACAGCAGATAAAGAGTTAACATTGAACAGAGTCAAATCACTTTTATCAGGAATTCATACTTTGGAAATCAGATAATTAAGAATACTGCAATCATGGATGAACAATTCGATTTCAAGAAGAAGTACCGTAATATCCTCATAATTTTAATGACCGGAGGTATTTTGGTCTCTCTGGCAGTAATTCTGATATCTAAACCAGGCGCCTCAAGGATCTGGGCAAATGTATTACTCAATAATCAGTATTTTATAGGTCTCTCCCTGGGTGCAGCATTTTTCCTTGCAGTTCATAGGGTTGCTCAGTCAGGGTGGCATACACTATTGCAGAGATTGCCTGATGCAATGACAACTTTTCTCCCGGTTGCCTTTATACTAATGCTGCTTATATATTTTGGTATTCACAATCTATATAGCTGGACAGATAAAAATCTATCTGATAAGGTAATAGAAGGGAAAAGAGCATGGCTTAATATTCCGTTTTTCTTTGCCAGGCTGGTATTTTATTTTGCAGGATGGATTGCTCTTACAAGCATGATAAGAAAGAATTCCAATACTCTTATGACTTCATCAGATTTAAAATATCATAATCGTAAAATACTATTTTCAGGGCTTTTCCTTGTTTTTTATGGAATAACCGTTTCAGCAAGCAGCTGGGATTGGATAATGTCTCTCGATGCCCACTGGTACAGTACTTTATTTGGCTGGTATGTTTTAATCGGTATGTTTGTAACCTCTCTCGCATTTATTACTTTGTTGATCTGGTTTCTTAAGCGGCTGGGTTATCTTAAATATATCAGGCCTGATCATATTCATGATATGGCTATTCTGATATTCGCTTTCAGCATATTTTGGACCTACCAGTGGTACGCTCAATATGAACTTATCTGGTATGGCCATCTGCCCGAGGAAACATCTTATTATATTACCAGACTCCATCATTTTAAGATTATTTTCTTCATTAATCTTGGGATAAATTTCAGCGTTCCTTTCTTTGGGCTTATAACCATTAATTCGAAGAGGCAGATTGGCTGGGTTGCAATAATTGCTGCAATAGTGCTCATGGGGCATTGGATAGATTACTGGTTAATGATTATGCCTGCAACGGCGGGCGATAAAGCCGGTATAGGCGTACTTGAAGTTTGCATGACATTGTTTTATGCCAGCCTTTTCATTTTTATAGTATTAAGATCACTCTCAACCGGACCACTTGTTATAAAAAATGATCCATATATTGAGGAAAGTCTGAATTATGAATCGTAAAAGTTAATTATTTGTAAATATGCATATTGCAAAACGAATATTTATCAGAATCCTGGTTCTTCTGCTGACCGGACCAATTCTATGGTCATGCGACAGGCAAAAGAGCATGCGTGGATATGACTTCATCCCTGATATGGTATATTCTCAAGCTTATGAAACCTATTCAACAAATCCGAATTTTAAGGACAGCGTGACGATGAGAGTTCCAGTTAATGGAACGGTACCTATAGGATTCACGCCTTTCAGATATACAATTGATTCTTTATCTTGGGTTAAGGCAGGAAATGAGCTTGTCAATCCGTTTTTGCCAACTGATGAGGTTCTAGAAAGGGGAAAACTTATTTTTACCACATTTTGTATTGGTTGCCATGGAGTCCTGGGGAAAGGGGATGGTCAACTTTACAGCAGTGGATTGTATCCATTGAAACCTAAGGATCTTACAGCTGAAGCTATAGCTAAGGTTAAGGATGGGCAGATATACCATACCATTACTTTGGGATTTGGGTCTATGATGCCGCATGGGGCCCAGATCAGACCTGAAGACAGGTGGAAGCTAGTTCTTTATGCCAGGGTGCTGCAAAAGAACGCGCAGATGGCAAGAGACACAATTCCGGCAGGGAAGACAAAGTAAAACAGATGTGGAATCATAACATCAATCTCGCATTGGATCTAAGATCACATTATTATCCTGTCAGAAATCAATAAAAGCAGTACAAGTAAAAAATAAATATCAAGTAAAATAGAATATCTTTTGTAGTTGTTTTTCTCAGAATGAACCTGTAGGAGATCAATAAATTGCCAGATCATATATATCGATACTACCACAAGAATAAGATTTAATGAAAGGCTTTTAATAATCTCAAAAAAACCAAGGAACAGTGCTGCAAAAACCGAGGATACCACCCAGCTAAAAGTTAATCTTTTTATCTGGGTCTGGTTAAAAATGTCTGTCAGACTTGGGATTAGTAACCAAAAATGAGGAATTTGACCGATAAATATCAGAAATTCAATAAAAATAATGGGTTTTTCCCAAGGGCCGCCTCCTGCAGCGACCCAGCCTATCAGCGGGGGTAAAGCACCGGTAATAGCACCGGGAACAACAGCAAAAGCTGTAATCGTCTTGGAATATGTATATAATCCGTTATACCAGATTATAGTAATCACCCCTATAAGTGCAGCTCTAAAGTTACCTGCATAATAAACTATTGTTAAACCAGTAATAAGATTAAAAAGGAAGAATAAAAGTGCCTGTTGAGGTTTGATCCGATGTGCCGGAAGGGGACGATTGCTGGTTCTGTTCATTTTACAATCGAACTCAACTTCCTGAATCTGGTTCAGGACCGAAGCGGAGATTGCCATCAGAAGGATGCCAAAACTTGTAAAGAGCAATCTTGCTGAAAAATGAGGATCAAAAGCAAAGTATCCTGTAAATCCTGTCAGGCTAACCGGAATCATAATTTTAAGCCTTGTCAATTCCAGCCAATCCTTAAGTTTTACAGGATTATTTATCATTAAGAGTTTTCAAGTATTCAATTATTTTCAGAATATCATTATCACTTAAGGTGCTTCGGTAGCTTTGCATAATAGTGGAAGGGAATCCTTTCACAATGTCAGTATTAGGTTGCAGAATGCATCTTTTTATATATTCAGGATCAACGGTAACAGTCATTTCCTTTCCGTCTCTTATTATAGTTTGCTGCGAACCGAATAGATTAAAATAACTCGGACCAATCAGTTTTGTACCGTCAGGTGTATGACACGCAAAACAACCCTGAGCCCTCATAATGGCCTCTCCTATATCTGCCGGACTTGCATTTCCTGCTACGGTAACTGCCTTGGCACTCTCGGCGTACCACGATTTAAATTTATCCTTCGACATTACATTAACCGTTGAATGCATGTAGGAGTGCTGCAATCCGCAATATTCAGCGCAAAAGATCTTATATTTACCTTCAATCTCAGGCATAAACCACATGAACTTTTCCCTTCCCGGGATTATATCGGATTTTATTCTGAAATCCGGAATGAAAAGGCTGTGAATTACATCCAGAGAAACAAGGTTAATTTTAACAGGAGTATTCACCGGTACTATCAGATCAGGACTTTGTTTTCCATTTTCATATACAAACAAAAAACTCCACATCCTTGCAACAACTGTAATATTCATAGCATCCTTCGGCGGTTTGGTTGTAGATTTCCAGCCTGACCATCCCAAAGAGAACATAACCAGTGCAAGAACAAGCGGAATAACAGTCCAGGTAATCTCCAAAAGAGTATTTCCTTCAATTTGTGTAGCCACAGGATTCTTCTTCTTGTTGTATCTGAAGACGAAATAAAGCATAGTAATTGTAAGCCCTATCAGGAGTAACAATGATACGCCGGCAATAAAGTAAAATGCAGTATTGTAGGTTGATACATAATTTGAAGCTTCAAGTCCCGTGGTTGAATACATATAGATTATCTATTAAGGTAGTCCAGGAGTGTAACGGTTATTACAGCACATAACAGCATTATTACACCGATGACCGCTCTTGAAAACATTTTATTTTCAAATTTAAGATGCATGAAAATACGCAACACAAACGAAGATTTAATTGCGGCTATAATAAGGGCGATTGTAACCGTCAGAGCGCCCAGGGAAATTTGTGTAAGTGTTACTGACGTAAGTGTAAGTACAATTAATACTGCCAATACGTACAGAAATGTTTTATAAGGGATTATATGATTTTTTTCATTTTCTACTGACTTCATCGGTTTTAGGTAATGAGATAAAACAATGGAAAGAGAAAAATCCAGATTAGATCAACCAGATGCCAGTACAATCCGCTATTTTCAAGTAAAACATAATTTTCGGAGTTAATCTTATCTCTTAAAATTGAGGTTGCAATAACCAGAATAAAGACCAGACCTATAATAATATGTAGCGCATGTAGCCCGGTCATAAAAAAATAGAGTCCATAGAAGAGCACATCTCCATGACCACGCAATGCGAGAATGGAGGAGCCTGGATATATATGTTCCTTAATGTGTTCTCCCCATTCAAAGTACTTATTAACTAAGAATGCAAGGCCAAGGATGACTGTTATGCCAAGGAGTAAAAGAGCAAGCTTTTTGTTATTCTTCTGAATAGCCGTTATCGACATTGCTATTGTGGTACTGCTTATGAGAAGGATAATAGTATTGATTGTCCCGATAAAAACGCTCAATTCCTGTGCGGCAAGATGAAACGCAACAGGATTTCTATACCTGTAAACTGAGTAGACAATAAAGAGCCCTCCGAATAGCAGCATTTCCGTAAAAAGGAATAGC
>Ga0224523_1001326_pt1 | contig 10704 bp, 7 predicted proteins | sample CFST50metaG_FD_182732 | JGI IMG/M metagenome (GOLD analysis project Ga0224523, IMG submission 182732) | Peat soil microbial communities from Stordalen Mire, Sweden - C.F.S.T50 | ecosystem: Environmental > Terrestrial > Soil > Wetlands > Peat | place: Sweden: Norrbotten County, Stordalen Mire...
GGATACCTATCTTACGGTAAACCGATCTGCGCCATTCGCGGCCTTTAGGAGCCGGTGTGCCACGATTTTCGACAGAGATGTAGAGATATCCCTTGTCGGCGACAAAGCCACCAAACTGCATGTCACGTCCCACACCGTTGCGATCGGTAACGGTACAGGAGAAGGGTTCGCCATAAACCATAAAGAATACGGGATATTTTTTAGTTGGATCAAAGTCTTTGGGCTTGGCCATCCACCCATCCATCACTGTACCATCAATCGTAGTGACCTGGAAGAAAGAGATCTGTTTTCCCAGAGGATCCTCTTTAAGGGTATTGGAGATGCTCAGTTTGTCGTCAAGAGGTTTATAATCGGGCAGACTCAACCACTCTGATGCTGCATAATAGAGATGACTGGAGAAACTATGACGGGCCCAGTTGCCATTTGGAGATACCATGTAGTTGTGAGTGCCATCGGGATCTTTTGGATTGACCCGTTCAGGAGTACCTGTTCCATCGAGTTTAGTCCTGTAGAGGTAACGCTGGGTGGCATTTGAAGGAGAGGCGCTGAAGTAAACCAGGTTGCGTGCCTCATCAATGCGGTAGAGTTTCATCACATCAAAGTTGCCTGTAGTAATCAGCTTCTCGGTTCCATCCATCCCTATCCTATATAGATGTCTCCAACCATCCTTTTCACTGGCCCAGACAAAGGCTTTCTTTCCTTCAATCCAGTCCCAGCCCATATTGTCGCCCCCGTTCCAAAAAGGCTCTACGTCAATCCATGCAGCATCTTTTTCCGACCAGATGGTTTTGCTTTCACCTGTTAAGGTATTGGCAACCAATATTTTTGACTCATTCTGTTTGCGATTTAACTGTTGAATGATGAGGGAGTTATCATTGGCCCATTCCATTTTAGTCAGATAATTCTGGCGCAAGTCGCCATTGGTGTTGATCCATTTGGTTTTGGCTTTGGCAATGTCGACCACCCCAATCCTGACCGGAGAGGGGTCGGTTCCTGCCTTTGGATATTCTACCGGCACCACAAAAGAATAGGTAGAATCAGTAGTGTTAAGCATCAGGTAATTGCGTACCTGAGAAGCATCGGTATTCCAAAATGCAATCCGTTTGCCGTCGGGGCTCCAACGAAAACCATCGGTGCAAAACAATTCTTCGGCATACACCCAGTCGAAAGTGCCGTTGATGCTGCGGTCTTTAGTATCAAAGGTCAACTGTTTTACTTTGCCCGACAGCAGATCTTCAACATAGAGATTGTAAACAACTACGTTGGTTTTTTTATCCTGATAGACATAGGCTACCTTGGTGGCATCGGGAGAAAACTTGGCATACATCAAGCCATTCTGTCGCAAACCACTGCCTAACTGAACAAGTTTATGATCAACTGTATTGTAAACCCAAACCTCTCCGGTAGTTTTGTGATATGTGGTGGATGTTTTGACGTTTAATAGTAACTTTTTATAATCTTCAGACCATTTATATCCCATTGGTTGCAAAGCCTCTTTCTTTCCCTGGGGAATAAACTGATCGGCTTCAATCAAAGTGGTCTTTTTCATGGAGGGTAATTCTACTTTCACAATTTTCCCACCATCGTTGATGATGTAACTATTGCCATCATTCGTCCAGTTGATGTTCTGTGAAAAACAATGCAGTGTTAAGAGAATCAGAAAAATAGCTATGAAATTCTTTTTTAACATGATCATGTATTTTTAAAGGTTTGGGTTGATAAAAAGCACTGTGCTAAAATACAAAAATAGCTTTGTTAACTTCACTTTTTTTAAAAACATCTGCTTATTTATAAATTGTTTACCTAATCACAATTAAGGTAGTTACATTCATATGCAGGTTCCTTTTGTTTAATTTTAAAAGAAAAACATATAACAAATTATCAAACTTTCTTGTCGTCTTTTTGTTGATATGCATCTAAACTATAAAAAAATGACATTTCACGATCATCTAAATTGGCGTTACGCGGTAAAACGCATGAATGGAGAAAAAGTAGAAGCTCAAAAACTTCATAATATATTGGAAGCTATCCGTCTGGCTCCCAGCTCAATGGGTTTACAACCCTTTACAGTCGTTGCAGTAGAAGATTTCAAGACACGGCAAGCCATGGCTCCGGCATGTTTTAATCAACCTCAGATTACAGAATCTGCTTTAGTATTGGTTTTTTCAATATGGAAGAATATCACTGAAAAGGAAGTAACGACATTCATTGAAAACATTGCAAAAACAAGAGGGGTTACGGCTGAAAGTCTGGATGGTTTCAAAAATAATCTGATGGGGTTAGTTAATGGAAAATCACAGGAAGAGTTACAGATCTGGGCGGCACGACAGGCATATATTGCTTTGGGTATTGGACTTGCTGCATGTGCAATAGAAGAAGTCGACAGCACACCCATGGAAGGATTTAATCCTGCTGCATTGGACGATGTTTTACATCTGGATGAGAAGGGGTTGAAATCTGTAGTGATGCTTTCTGTCGGCTACAGAGATGCCGAAAAGGACTATCTATACGGTAAAACAAAAGTCAGACGCTCATTCAAAGATTTTTTCATTAAAATTTAATTGAATTATTGTTTAAATTTGAAAAACGATAAACCTTAAATAAGATGAAATCCATTTTTCAATTAAAGATAATTCTGGATGATTTTAAACCAGAAATAAACAGGATAGTTTTGGTAGAATCTGATATTGATCTGCACCGGTTACACCTGGTGATTCAATATGCTATGGGTTGGGAAAACTCTCACCTCTATTTCTTTGAAAGCAATGATATCAGGTTTGAAGTCAATGAAGAGGTCTATGACAAGGCTTCAAACTATGATTTCGGAGTGTATAAAGTCAAGTTGAAACAAGACAAAAACAATTGGGATGATCTCTTTGCCAAGATGCCTCACATGGCTAAATATGTAAAAGTCCCAAAGAAGGATGTTGACTGCCGTGAGAAACCCATCTCGGAGATCTTTATCAATCCCGGTGATACTTTAAACTATACCTATGATTTAGGCGATAACTGGCAACATACGATTACTCTTGAAAAGATCCTGCAACCCGAATCCTGTAAATTTTATCCGGTATGTACTGCAGCAAAGGGTGCCTGCCCCATCGAAGATTGTGGAGGGATTCCGGGATTTACGTTGTTTCTGGAAGCTATTAAAGACAAGGAGCACCCCAACCATAAAGAGATGTTGGAATGGTATGATGGTGCTTTTGATCCTGAGTTGGTGGATTTGAAGAAGATCAATATCAAGTTAAATAAACTGTTTACCAGTAAGGCAGCACTTACTTTAAATAGTTAATATTTACTGGACCTATTTTTCCTTAATGGCATTCATCTAAACAATAAGAGACGCTAAATTTTGCGTCTCTTATTGTGAATAATTGGTATGGTATTTTTTATCAGTTTAGATCACACCCTGATCGAGCATAGCATAAGCTACTTTAATGAATCCGGCTATGTTAGCACCTTTTACATAATTGATATATCCATCAGACTGGGTTCCATGCAGTACACAAGCAGTATGAATGTTACGCATGATTTCATGTAAACGCATATCAACTTCAGCAGCTGACCAATTTATCTTCATAGAGTTCTGTGACATCTCCAGACCGGAAGTGGCAACACCACCGGCATTAACAGCCTTACCAGGAGCAAAGAGTATTTTATTGAACATAAATACTTCGATGGCTTCAGGTGTTGAAGGCATATTGGCACCTTCAGCAACAGCTACACATCCATTCTTAATCAGGTTTTCGGCATCTTCTTTACCCATCTCGTTTTGAGTGGCACATGGAATGGCGATATCGCATTGAACTTCCCATGGTCTTTTACCTGCAACGAATTTAGCATTAGGGTATTTTTTTGCATAAGGTGCTACGACGTCCTGGTTGGAACTACGAAGCTCGAGCATATAATGAATTTTATCTCCGCTGATACCATCAGGATCATAAATATATCCATCAGGGCCTGAAATTGTAACTACTTTTGCACCTAGCTGAGTGGCCTTTGTTACAGCACCCCATGCAACGTTACCGAATCCGGAAATAGCAACTCTTTTATCTTTAAAAGTAAGGTTTCTGGTTGCCAGCATTTCCTGAGCAAAGTAAACAGCACCAAATCCTGTGGCTTCAGGACGCACCAATGAACCACCCCAGTTAATACCTTTACCAGTAAGGACACCTACATGCTCCTGCGTCAGTTTCTTGTACATTCCAAACAGGAAACCAATTTCACGACCGCCGACACCTATATCCCCGGCAGGAACATCTTGCTCAGGACCAATTAGTCTCCACAATTCAAGCATAAATGCCTGGCAGAAACGCATGATTTCAGTATCAGACTTTCCTTTAGGACTGAAATCGGAACCACCTTTGGCACCTCCCATAGGAAGCGTGGTAAGTGCATTCTTAAAGATCTGTTCAAAGCCAAGGAATTTCAGAATACTCAGATTCACGCTTGGATGAAAACGTAAGCCCCCTTTATAAGGACCGATTGCATTATTGAACTGAACACGATAACCCAGATTGACCTGCACCTTAGCATTGTCATCAACCCAGCAGACTTTAAAAGTAAGAATTCGATCGGGTTCGATAAGACGATCGATAATGTTTGCTGACGCAAATTGAGGATTGGCATTGTAAACTTCTTCGATAGATTCTAAAACTTCACGAACTGCCTGAAGGTACTCAAATTCGCCTGGATGTTTTCTTTCCAGGTCGGTCATTATTTTTTCTAAATTCATTATTGAAGTAATTAATGTGATTTGAAAAACATATTAATTTGTTAATTGAATAACGGTGCAAAGTTAGATTGATTAATATGATTATTCAAATAAATAATGATATATTTTTATTTAGAATAAATGTTATAACAATTTATGAATCAGTTAGTTTGAAAACTATTCCCATGCTTTTTCTGATTGAGAAATCTGACAATCAAATGAGACTATTCCTGAGGTCATCTATTTAAAATGGGGGATTTAATTAAATACAGGATTTAAAAATATCGTTTATACAATTATAGTGCTTTTTTTGAGATCATGTCTGATTTTTTGAATGGGGGTAATCAAATTAATGGGTGTTTTCTTCAATCACAATTTTATATTAACTCCTTTTCAAAAGTTCTAAAATGTGGCAACTTTTAAGGAGATTTTCAGGAGTTTTTATTATGAAAGAGACTAACTTTGATGCTGAATTTATAAAGTAATTGAAAATGAATGGAGACCCACAGGTATATGAAGTCTTAAAAAATCTACACATTGATTTTGAATACCATGAGCACCCTGAAGCACCAACGATAGAAATAGCTTTACAGTATTGGAAAGACATCAAAGAGACCACCCATTGCAAGAATCTCTTTTTCAGAAATCATAAAGGAAATAAACACTATCTGGTCATTCTGGAGCACCGTCAGGATCTGGACATCCATGATCTGGAGCACCGGATGAAACAAGGCAAACTGAGTTTTGCATCAGAACAACGCATGGAGAAATATATGGGGTTGAAACCGGGATCTGTCTCTCCTTTTGGATTGGTTCACGATGCAACACATCATGTCCATCTGTTTCTGGATGAAAACATACGACATTTACCCCGTATCAGTTTCCATCCGAATATCAACACGGCCTCTATCGTGATTTCGTTTAGTGACTTTGAAAATTATTTGAAATGGACAGGAAATAGTTATGAATACATCAGTATGTATTGATTTTCATTTCTGCTCTTTGATGGTAGTAAATACCAAATCATTTGATGTTTTTAGTTAAATTTGTATAAATCGTTCTGAAAATGCAAATCTCAGATAATATAGTCAAGATCAAACAAGGAATCCCTGAAACAGTCAGTCTGGTAGCGGTTTCAAAAACAAAGCCTTTAAGTGCAATACTTGAAGCCTATCAGGCTGGTCAACGACTGTTTGGAGAAAATAAAGTGCAGGAGTTGTGCGAGAAACAACATGAAATGCCCAATGATATTCAATGGCATTTTATAGGTCATCTCCAGACGAATAAGGTGAAATTCATAGCTTCCTTTATCAGTTTGATTCATAGTGTGGACAGTCTGAAACTACTGCAGGAAATCGATAAGGAGGCAAAAAAGCACAACCGTATCGTTCATTGTCTGCTTGAATTTCATATCGCCACGGAAGAGAGCAAGTTTGGATTGACCCTTTCTATAGCTCAAACCATTTTAGCATCTCCAGAATACATTAAACTGGAAAATATCAGTATTGATGGTGTCATGGCGATGGCCACCTATACCGAGGATCTCAAAATGATTCATGATGAGTTTCGGAATCTGAAACACATATTTGACCAACTCAAAAAGGAATATTTCAGCGAGCAGGAACATTTCAAAATATTATCTATGGGCATGTCTGATGATTATCAAATAGCCATTCAGGAAGGTAGCACTATGATCAGAGTAGGTAGTTTCATCTTTGGAAGCCGGTAAAAAAAAATTGCATCCTTAGTGAAACTAAGAATGCAACTAATAGTAGCGGGGACGAGAATTGAACTCGTGACCTTAGGGTTATGAATCCTACGCTCTAACCAACTGAGCTACCCCGCCGCGATTGAGGTTGCAAAAGTAGTAATCTTTCCTGAAACTGCAAATTATCAAGCCGAAATATTCTATATTTCTCTACGTTAAATCCCGGATTTACTGATTTTCATATACTTCGCTCTTCCTCATCCTTCAAATACTGCTTCAGGGTGAGGGGCTGGTTGTCGCCTATTCAACTGACTGATCGACAATCCACAAATAACCATTAAAATACCGGCACCCTTTTGTACAGAAAAGGCTTCACCTAAAAGGAAATAAGATCCGATGGCTGTAATTGCCGGGATAAGGTTAGAAAAAATACTGGTCTTGCTCACTCCTATTTCGCGGGTGCCAATGGCAAAGAAGACAAAAGCCAGTGAGGATGCAAAAACAGATAACATCAATAAAGAACTCACCCAGGATGCATTAAAAGTAACGGTCGAAAGCTTATGGGCTTCAAATATAAGGAAAAGTGGCAAAAACAAGAAAGAGCCAATCAGGTTTTGATTGGCAATCACAGTAAATGCCGAATAATGAAAAGCAAGCCGTTTCAATAACATGGAGTAGATAATGGCAGCTACCACGGCAAAACCAAGACACATCAGTCCTAATGGTGCCGCATTTAAAGAAAGATCTTTATTGACCAACATCACCAGGACTCCTGCAAAGGAAACGATCAACCCACCAATATTTAACAAGGAAAGTCGCTCTTTCAGAAAGAAATATGCGGCAATGGGTGAGAATACCGGTATTGTTGCAATGATCACCGCACTTATCGTGGCAGAGGAGTTCTTGAGTCCAAAATTCTCTCCTAAAAAATAGAGGAAAGGGTTAAACAAGGCCGAGATCAGAAACATTTTGTAATGTGCCCGCTTTACTTTTTCGAATTTACCAAATAGCTTAAGCCCTGCAAATAATATCGCTGAAGAGATGATCAATCTGAAAAAGACAGTAGTAATGGGTGCCAGATATCTGAAAACAATTGTAGACCAGACAAAAGACATGCCCCAGAATACCATTGAAAGAACGATTATAATGTAAAGTTGTACTTTTTTATTTCTGATCATATTTTACAAATAATGCACATTAACTAAAAAAACAATTATTTATTTGAAAACAACAGTGCAAAAGTAAGCATTCCCTTAAATCTTTAAGAGATCTGATTATCTTTGTTTAAACAAAAACAGGCATGTATTCAGAAAGTCAAATACTAAACATTCAATCTCTTAAGGGAAAACTAAAAGGTGAATTGTATACCGACACCGCTACCCTACTCATGTATGCTACCGATGCTTCTGCCTATCGGGAAGTGCCATTGGCTGTAGTAAGAGCCAAAGATAGTGATGATCTGAAAACATTGATAGATTTTGCCGGCACTGAAAACATACCACTAATACCCAGAACTGCAGGGACATCACTTGCCGGACAGGTGGTTGGCACCGGAATAGTTGTGGATGTATCACGTTATATGACATCGGTATTGGAGTTAAACGAAGCAGAGCATTGGGTGCGTGTAGAACCGGGTGTGATCCTTGATGAACTCAATATGCGCATTGCAGCATCAGGGCTTTTCTTTGGTCCCGAAACTTCAACATCAAACCGTTGTATGATTGGTGGTATGGTTGGGAACAACTCCTGTGGATCGCATTCTCTCGTTTACGGAAGCACCCGTGATCATGTTCTGAATATAAAAGCCCTGTTATCTGATGGAAGCGAAGTTGAATTCGGTCCTTTGACCAAACAGGAACTTGAAGCCAAATGCAACTTAACATCACTGGAAGGCAGCATCTACAGGCAAATGAAAATTGCCCTGGACGACAAAGAGATGCAGGATGAAATCAGGCAACAATTTCCTGATCCTGAATTAGAACGCCGCAACAGTGGATATGCCATCGACTATCTGCTCGAAACAGAAACCTTTGTAAATAATCAGGTCCCTTTTAATTTTTGCAAACTCATTTCAGGATCTGAAGGCACACTTTGTTTCATCACAGAGATCAAACTCAACCTCGTTCCACTGCCTCCAAAGGAGAACATGCTCATTGCCGTTCATATGAAAACGCTCAATGAAGCTTTCAAAGCTAACCTGGTTGCACTGAAACATCATCCTGTAGCTGTTGAACTGATGGATCATGTCATCATCGAACAAACCAGTAACAACATTTCTCAACGCAAAAACCGTTTCTTTATTGAAGGAGATCCCGAAGCACTGTTGCTGATAGAGTTTGCGGGTGAACGTCGTGAGGATCTGGATAAGATTGCACAGCAGGTTGAAGAGGATTTACGGTCAAAAGGGTTTGGCTATCACTATCCACGCATCTATGGCAAGGAGATCAGCAAAGTATGGGCCTTGCGTAAGGCGGGACTCGGTGTCCTTTCCAATATTCCGGGTGATGCAAAACCTGTTGCCGTCATAGAAGATACAGCCGTTTGTCCGAAATATTTTCCGGATTATATGACCGACTTCATGGCAATGTTGAAAAAGAACAATCTGAGTTGTGTTTTTTATGGCCATCTGGCAACAGGGGAACTGCATTTAAGGCCAAAATTAAATCTGAAAGATCCTGCTGATGTCATACGTTTTCGCACAGTAGCGCTTGAGACAGCCCGTATAGTCAAAAAATATCGTGGTTCAATAAGTGGTGAACATGGTGATGGAAGACTACGCGGTGAGTTTATCCCTTTAATGCTTGGTGATAAGATCTACACTCTTTTCAAAGAGATCAAGAAAACATGGGATCCAAATGGTATCTTCAACCCGGGCAAGATTACAGACACCCCACCCATGGATTCAAGCCTGCGTTTTGAGCCCGGAAAGCCCCTGCCACACATAGATACTATCTTTGATTTTTCTTCAACACAGGGCATCCTGCGTGCCACAGAACAATGTAATGGTTCGGGCGACTGCCGTCGAACTTCAGTAATCGGGGGATTAATGTGTCCCAGCTATCAGGCCACACTCGACGAGAATGCCTCCACCAGAGCCAGAGCCAATATTCTCAGGGAGTATCTAACCCAATCATCTAAAAACAATCACTACGACCACAAAGAGATATATGATGTACTCGATCTGTGCTTATCGTGCAAGGGTTGTAAATCCGAATGCCCTTCCAATGTTGATATCACCAAGTACAAGGCAGAATTTATGCAGCATTGGTACGATGTACATGGAATCCCTATCCGCTCATTACTCATCGCCAACATCAGTAAGGTAAACCGGTTGGGAGCCATTGTGCCTTACCTATTTAATTTTGTGGTTACTAATAAATTCTTATCAGGTCTGCTGAAAAAGGTATTGGGATTTGCTCCCGAAAGGAGTATCCCAAAGCTTTACCGGATGACGCTTCATCGATGGATATCCAGGAATAAACCAGTACCATCCTCAAAACTAAAAGGCAATGTTTATCTTTTTGTTGATGAATTTACCAATTACAACGACACTGAAATAGGTATCAAGGCCGTTAAGTTGCTTAATAAGTTGGGTTATCAGGCCCTTGTTCCAAAACATCTTGAAAGTGGTCGTACTTATTTATCCAAAGGTTTGATCAGGAAAGCCAGACAATTAGCAATAGGTAATGTCATGTTATTGAAAGACACGATAACAGAACAAACACCATTGATTGGTATTGAGCCGTCTGGTATCCTCAGTTTTCGCGATGAATATCCTGAATTAGTAGGAAATGAGCTAAAAAATGAAGCCGGGAAACTTTCAAAGTCATGCTTGCTGTTTGACGAATTTATTGTCAGAGAAGTAGAAAAAGGGAACATCACACCAGACCAGTTTACGGATGTAAAACAACACATCAGACTACATGGTCATTGTCATCAGAAAGCCATCGCCTCTACTGCTTCTACAGCAGCCATGTTATCTTTGCCACTCAACTATACCGTGGAAGAAATAAAAACAGGATGCTGTGGCATGGCAGGCGCTTTTGGTTTTGAAAAAGAACATTATGCAGTTTCAATAAAAGTGGGAAGTCTAAGATTGTTTCCGGAAGTAAACAAAACACCTGAAGAGATGATTATCAGCGCTCCTGGCACCAGTTGCCGTCACCAGATTAAAGATGGTACTGGAAGGATTGCTTTGCATCCGATCGAAGTACTTTACAATGCATTGATTTAATAATATTACTAATCATAAAAGAAAAACAGTATTTTTATTGCTTCA
>Ga0224523_1001331_pt1 | contig 10676 bp, 8 predicted proteins | sample CFST50metaG_FD_182732 | JGI IMG/M metagenome (GOLD analysis project Ga0224523, IMG submission 182732) | Peat soil microbial communities from Stordalen Mire, Sweden - C.F.S.T50 | ecosystem: Environmental > Terrestrial > Soil > Wetlands > Peat | place: Sweden: Norrbotten County, Stordalen Mire...
ACCTTAAATAAAAACTATTTTATCTGCTATTTTTAATCCATTAATTATCATTTGACTTTTAGATTTCTTTATATTATTTTTGGCAGGAGACTACAAAAAGAATTGCATTTTTACATTTCTGTATTAATATCGTTATTATCATAATTAATTTAGAAAATATTAATTGTATGAACACTCCTACTTTTATCACCAACCTCAGAATGTTATTAATAGGATGCATACTTATCCTGGTATGCAACGCACTTTTCGCACAAAAAAAAGTTGAGGAAAAGAGTATCCTAAGCAATAAATGGTCTCTTGACATTAATGGAGGATCGACACAATATTGGGGCTACCTCAACAGCAGGAATTTTGCAACGACGTTAAAACATACCCCAACCTTTGGATACGGAATAGTTCTCACCAGACAATTTTCGCCTATATGGAGCATCAGGGGACAATTTTTAATGGGACAGCTAAAAGGCAGAAAAGAACTATTTAGTGATAATGACTTTGCTAATCTGAATTATTACAGTGATTTTTATGAAGGAAACATTACTATTAAAATGAGTTTTACTGATTTATTCAAGGGATATAAACCAGACAGATCATTTACTGTATATGGCTTAGCAGGATTGGGGCTTTCAAATTTCCAGGGTGAGACTTACAACTATTTGACTGGAATAGTGGTCAATAAATTCGGATATGGAAGTGGAAAAGGAATCAGTGGATATGAATTAGATGGAATGGCGACAGCTGGAATAGGAATGTCATTCAAATTGAGTAAATCAATGAATTTTACATTTGAAAACTCCATGAAGTTTATTCAGGAAAATAAATTAAATGAGAGAAATGGCACATTTAAATTTGATATGTATGGTTACAGCTCAGTAGGGTTATCGTATAAATTTGGATTTAAAAAGGAGACGAAAAATGTTCCGGTAATTAAAAATGATAATCAGCTCAAACCCGTCAACACAGCAACAAAACCAGCTGAGGTTAAAAAAGAGGTAGTTCCGACTCCGGTAAAAAAAGAGGCTCCGGTACCTGCACCTGTAAAGACAGAACCAAAACCTGCTCCTGCCGAACCGGTCAAACGACCTGTTAATGTTGCCATGTTCACCGGATACAAAGTTCAGATCCTTGCTACTTTATCACCGGCATCTTTTGATAACATTATGCTTCAGTATCATTTGAAAGAAGAAATCAGAGAAGATCACATCGACAAATGGTATCGTTATAGTGTTGGAGAATTCAAGAATTTCAAAGAAGCAAATAATTACCGGAAACTGTTGTATTCGCGAAACAAGATAATGGATGCTTTTATCGTAAAATTTGTGAATGGAAGAAGGATTGCACAAGCAAGAAAATAGCTAAAAATCAACAGTTAAAAAATCAAATAAAAAACTGTTGATTTCAAAATAAACAATTCGATAATTTAATGGTTCTTTGTAAATATTACCTTAATCGTTGGTATTTTAAGTAATATTACATTTAAAAAGTATAGCTATCTATGAAAGTGACAATAATCAATAAAATATTCAACTTCTACTATGTTGGGTTTAAAAATATGGGCCCATCATGTCGAAAATTATGGTTGATTATTTTCATAAAGCTGTTTATCATGTTTGCTATCCTTAAACTATTTTTCTTCCCTGATTTTTTAAAAACAAAATTTAAAAACAATAAAGATCGAAGTAACTATGTCATTGAACAACTTACCCAAACAAAATAAAAGCTTATGATGCATTTTGACTATGCCCTGATCGATTGGTCGCGTGCGCAGTTTGCACTAACGGCCATGTATCACTGGATTTTTGTCCCCATTACCTTAGGTATCACATTTATCATTGCCATTATGGAATCGATTTATGTGAAAACAAATAATCCGGAATGGAAACGGATTACTAAATTCTGGATGACGCTATTTGGAATTAATTTTGCAATAGGAGTAGCTACTGGTATCATCCTTGAGTTTGAATTTGGCACTAACTGGTCAAACTATTCATGGTTTGTCGGTGATATTTTTGGAGCGCCACTTGCAATAGAAGGAATCATGGCTTTCTTTCTGGAAACGACATTCATTGCTTTGATGTTCTTTGGCTGGAATAAACTCAGCAAGAGAGCACATTTAATTGCTACCTGGGTTACTGCGGTAGGTACAAACCTCTCGGCACTCTGGATTCTTGTCGCAAATGGATGGATGCAGTTCCCTGCCGGGATGCATTTCAATCCGGATACAGCCCGTAATGAAATGATGAACTTCTGGGATGTTTTCCTCTCGCCAATTGCGGTTAGCAAGTTTTTACATACCATTGCTTCATCTTATGCGCTGGCATCCTTATTTGTCATCTGTGTAAGTGCATGGTATCTTTTAAGGAAAAGAGAGATCTCTTTGGCTCGAAAAAGTATGGTCATCGCTGCTGTTTTTGGTCTGATTTCTTCGTTGTATACAGCCGTAACTGGTGATGCTTCTGCCAAGCAGGTAGTGGATAAACAACCTATGAAACTTGCTGCTATGGAAGGACTTTACCAGGGGAAACAAAATGCAGGTCTCACAGCTTTTGGTTTTTTCAAAGATCAAACTGAACTGCAAAAACAGCAATATATTAGAGACGTCTATCTGAAAATTGAAATTCCAAATGCGCTATCACTTCTTGCTTATAATGATCCGAATGCTTTTGTACCTGGTATAAAAGATCTTATTGAAGGCAACAAGTCTAAAAACATTATCCCGCTATCGGAGAAGATGTCAATGGGTAAAACAGCTATTAAAGCATTGGGTGACTATAGAAATGCTATAAAAGCCAAAGACACAGCTAAAGCAATTATTGCTAAGAAGACACTCGAAGCCAATTTTAAATATTTTGGATATGGATACATAGAGAATGCTCATCAAACCATTCCCGATGTAGCACTTACTTTTTATAGTTTCCATATCATGGTTGCTTTAGGCTTCTGGTTTATTCTGTTTTTCATTATCACATTGTTCCTGATCTATAATGATAAGATTCAAGATTCGAGACTATGGCTTAAGTTATCTATTTTGGGGTTTCCCTTGGCATTGATAGCAGGTGAAGCTGGTTGGATTGTTGCAGAAATGGGTCGCCAACCATGGGTCATACAGGATTTGATGCCAACTATGGCTGCTGTTTCAAAAATAAGTGCCGGGACAGTACAGGTTACATTCTGGTTGTTTGCAGTTGTCTTTACTGCACTGCTAATTGCCGAAATAGGCATTATGACCAAACAAATAAAACTCGGACCTAAAGATGGAGGGAATTAATCATGATTGAATCAATGTCAATAGAATTTTTACAGGAATATTGGTGGATCATTGTATCCATCTTAGGAGCTGCCCTCGTTTTTTTAATGTTTGTTCAGGGTGGCCAAACCATGATTTATACTCTTGGCAAAACCGAATCCGAGAGAACACTAATTGTGAATTCTTTAGGTAGAAAATGGGAGTTTACATTCACAACATTGGTAACATTTGGAGGAGCATTTTTTGCATCTTTTCCATTGTTCTATTCAACAAGTTTTGGAGGTGCATACTGGGTCTGGATGGCCATTCTTATCTGTTTTGTTATTCAGGCAGTTTCATATGAATATAGAAACAAACCTAAAAACTTCTTAGGTCCAAAGACTTTTGAAGCTTTTCTCTTTATTAATGGTGCATTAGGTACAATTTTAATTGGCACGGCTGTAGGAACATTTTTCACAGGTGCTAATTTCACTGTCGATAAAATGAGGCTAACAGAAACGCTTTCCTCTGTGACAATTTCTCAATGGGAGACCCCATGGCATGGTTTGGAAGCAGTATTAAATATTCAAAACGTACTTTTAGGATTAGTCGTCTTCTTTCTGGCCCGCATCCTGGCTTTATTGTATTTCATGAATAATATTGACAATACGGAAATTAACCTTCGGTCCAGGAAACAATTACTTTATAATACGGTGCCTTTCTTAATCGTATTTCTTCTTTTTACCGGACTGCTTTTGACGAGTAAAGGCTTTGCGGCTAATCCTGTAACCGGAGAAATCAACATGGAACCTTATAAATATCTTCATAATCTTTTGAATATGCCTATTGTGTTGATAATATTTTTGGTTGGTGTTGTTCTGGTCCTTTATGGAATACTCATTTCGCTTATAAAGACCTCTTCAACTGGAGTATGGTTTACCGGACCTGGTTCATTCCTTACAGTTTTTGCACTTTTCCTGACAGCCGGATTAAATAATACCTCTTACTATCCATCTTTGGCCAATTTGCAAAACTCATTAACCATACATAACAGTTCGTCAAGTCATTATACTTTAATGGTGATGAGTTATGTTTCGCTAATGGTCCCGTTTGTGATTATTTATATCATTTATGCATGGCGATCGATCAATAATATTAAAATGATTGAGGCTGAAATGAAAGAAGAGACACATGTTTATTAACTTTTAAAAGGAGAACCGACGATGTATCTACAAATGACATTATGGCTAATGACCTGGCCAATCTTGATATATGTAACCTATCTTATTTCCAGATACGCTATTAAGAAGCTTAAAGATTAAGGTCATTTAAATATATGACTCTAAATCTGAGCAGGGAAGTATTGAGGTTATTGAAATAAAATACGGGGTTGAAAAATCAACCTTAAAAATTACAATAGCCGAATTTGAATATATTTTTTTGTATTTAAAATTCATTGTATCTTTAAACTTTTTAGAGCAAATTATGGCAAATCTCACTACAAATTACATGGGTCTTTTGTTAAAAAGCCCAATAATTATAGGCAGTTCAGGCTTAACTAATTCCGTGGAAAATGTAATTGATTTTGAAAACAGAGGGGCTGGAGCTGTAGTATTAAAATCTCTCTTTGAAGAGCAGATAAGACATGAAATCAGAAACACTCTTAACAAAAGTGATACTGGATTATATCCTGAGGCTGTGGATTATATAACAAATTATTCCAAAATTCAACAGTTGGATGAATATCTTCATCTGATAAGAGAATGTAAAGCTGCAGTAAAAGTTCCTATAATAGCAAGCATCAATTGTGTAACTGCAGATGAATGGATCACGTTTGCAGCCCGAATTCAGGATGCAGGAGCTGATGCGCTGGAACTAAATGTTTTTATACTTCCTTCTGATAAAACCAAAACAGGAATACAAAACGAGAATACATATTTTTTAATATTAGAAGAAATTAAAAAGTATATTAAAATCCCTGTTGCGTTAAAAATAAGCTCATATTTTTCAGGGTTGGCAAACACTGTTCAAAAATTATCATGGTCTGGTGTAAATGGTTTGGTACTCTTTAATCGTTTTGTCACACCTGATATTAATATTGACAAAATGGAGATAAGCACTACAAACATTTTCAGTTCTCCTAAAGAAATGGCAAATACATTAAGGTGGGTAGCTATTTTAAGTGATAATCTTAAAACTGATATAGTAGCATCAACCGGAATTCATGATGGGAAAACACTCATTAAAATGATTTTAGCTGGTGCTACTGCAGTACAGATAGCATCAACACTATACAAAAACGGCTTCGGGCGGATTAATACTATGCTTACAGAACTTGAAGCCTGGATGGAACAACATCATTATTCATGCATTGATGAGTTTAAAGGAAAAATGAGTTTTAAAAATACTGCTAATCCGGCAGCTTATTTACGGGTACAGTTCATGAAACACTATGCTGGGATAGAATAATTGATTAACCCATATGGCTGAATCAAGCACACAATATCTTACTTCATGGATCGAAGTAGATAACCGGAATGATTTTCCAATTCAAAATATTCCATTTGGTGTTTTTAAAAAAGCACAGAATGGATTTGCACATCATATAGCAACAAGAATTGGCAATAGTGTAATAGATCTATATCGAATTGCTTCGAAAGGATATTTTAATGATTGTGGTATTAACGATATAGAAGTATTCAATCAATCATCTTTAAATATATTTGCGGGACTGGGAAAAGCTGTCACAAGAAAAGTGCGTAATAAGATCTCAGATCTTTTCAGGATTAATAATCCGGTCATCAGGGATAATTATGTGTTGAGAAATGAAATACTCACTCCAGTTGATGAAGTTGAGATGTTGCTTCCTATTGATGTAACAGATTTTACCGATTTCAATTCCAGCCTGGAACACGCTGTAAATGTGGGGAAAATGTATAGGGACCCTGTTAATCCTTTACCTCCTAATTGGCGTCATTTGCCGGAAGGATGTCCGGGACGGACATCAACAATTGTTGTTTCCGGGACTAAAATACATCGGCCAATGGGGCAATACAAACCGGGTGATGCTGCATTCCCTATTTATGGTGCTTCACGACGACTTGATTTTGAATTGGAGGTTGCATTTATTATCGGTAAAGAGAGTGAATTAGGATCAACCATTCCTATTGAAAATGCAGAAGACTATATTTTCGGGTTTGTATTATTGAATATTATAACAGCACGTGATTTTCAAACATGGGAACAAGTTCCACTAGGTCCATTTACGTCTAAGAGCTTTGGTTCTATTATGTCACCGTGGGTAATTACTGTCGATGCATTTGAAGCATTCCGTGTGGTTGGACCCAAACAGGAACCCAATGTACTACCTTATTTACAGAGCACAGGAGCGCATAATTTCGATATAAATCTTGAGGTATTTTTGGAACCCGAATCAATGGAACCATTACTGTTATGTAAGACAAATTATCGTTTCATATATTGGAATATCTGTCAGCAATTGGCACATCAATCTAAAAACGGTTGTCGTATTCGTATTGGGGATGTTTATTCTTCAGGAACTATTAGTGGGCAACAAGCTGATTCATTTGGCTCTTTGCTTGAATTGACCTGGAGAGGGTCAAAACCAATAGAATTACCGGACGGGATATTACGAAAGTATCTCTTTGATTACGATAAAGTGATTATTAAGGGATATGGAAAACGAAATGGTATTCAAATTGGTTTTGGAGAATGCATGACTCAAATACTGCCGATAAAATAACTATTCGATTTTTAATAAGTCCTTTTCAAATAAAATGCAGCCATATATCCTCTTTATATGGATTTTCACTATTTAAGAAATACAAAATGATTTTCAAATCACTTTCTTTATCAAGACATAACGACGACTTTTATTAGTTTGTATCTTTTAGATGCTTAATTTTGCTACCTATTATTTAGAATTCAAATACAATGACGCTTCTTGAATTTATTACGATTTTTTTGATCGCTATTGGACTTTGTTTTGATTCATTTGCCGTGTCAGTTTCAAGTGGGCTGATGATGAAACACATTAGTTTTTTTGATGCGATGAAAATATCTTTCTCACTGGCATTCTTTCAAGGAATTATGCCTCTTTTAGGTTGGTTAGCTGGCAAAAGAATATCCATATACTTAAGTAATTATGACAATTGGATAGCATTTGGCTTGTTGTTAATCATTGGAGTAAGGATGATTTGGGAAAGTCAGAAAATTGAAGAGAAAAAGACTTTTAACCCTTTAAATATTTGGTTCTTAATTTATATATCAATAGCAACCAGTATTGATGCCTTAATAGTCGGATTAAGCTTTGCTTTTTTTGAGACAAAAATCTATACTTCAATCATCATTATTGGAATAGTTACATTTATAGCTGCAATGCTTGGAATATTATTTGGGAAAAAAGCAGGTGAACGATTTGGGAAAAAAATAGAAATCCTTGGTGGTGTAATTTTAATTGCAATTGCATTGAAAATTCTGCTCCAACATCTCTTATTTAATTAGAAACAAGATCCTTATAAATTAGGAATAAAAAGATTCTATTAAAAATAAACATAGTTTTATTACTGAATAAGCACAAAAAAACATCCCGGGCCTTGCCTTTATCGTTGAAATGATTACTTTTGCATAATAATCATGATGGTCTCGTAGCTCAGCTGGATAGAGCAGCAGCCTTCTAAGCTGCGGGTCAAGTGTTCGAATCACTTCGGGATCACATATAGGAATTAGTCAGGCTTGTGTCTGACTTTTTTTTTACTCCAAAATATATTTTAGGGCTTTATAATCATTTAAATATGTCTCATGTGAAAGTTTATTTATACTTTCCACTCTAAATATTATCGTCATAATTAGCATAAAATCTCACCAAATTTCAAAATAAAATTAAAAAATTGTTTAGATACTGACAATCTTACTGATTTTATTAATTTCGGAACTATCTTTGATAGTAATGAATATTACTACTAATCTTTTTAAAAAATGAATAGACAGGAAGCCGAATATTTGCATCAACAGATTTGTAAACATATCTTGAAAAATCAAATTGGTGAAGGCATACAAATTCTTGAGAAGTTCGTTGTTGCCGCCCACCTACCTGGAAAACTTGATGAACTAACTGAACAAAAGATAATATATAAAAACATGTTAAATTATACCATTAAAGGTATATCAGATCCTCATCGAAATTATATTTTTCAAAAAATCCAACGTTCATTAATTGAGATTTGTGATTTCACACTCCAGTTTGCATTTTCAAATATGGGACTACACATTGATATTTTAAGAAGAGAACTCAAACTCGATGACTCCCATTTCTCAAATGATGCATTGCAACGCCTTGAAGATATTTCATTTAACCAGGAATTAGGAATTTTATTTAATGGACAGGTAAATGAAAACGAAATCAATGTTAAACTTTCGCAGAAAGAAATTGCAAGAAAATGTTTTTACCTGGGATGGTTGTGTGATAAATTATCCGAATCAGATTTAGAATTAATGGAACTTATTCTTCAATCAAAACGTTTTTCCTGGATCGAACGTTGTCTTATTGTAAGTGGATTATCGTTAGGGTTACAGCGACATTTTGATAAAGAAAAATTTATTATTCTCAATAGCTATCTCAAAAGTGATGACCCGATGGTTAGCCAAAGAGCTTTGACGGGCCTTATAATTGCTTTCTATCTATATGATGATCGAATCTGGCTGTTTCCAGAACTTGAATCCATATTTAATGATTTAGTTAAAGATACTCCTATTGAAATCCTTAAGCATCTAATACTTCAACTCCTTAAAGCTTGCGATACTGAAAATATCTCAAAAAAATTCAGAGATGAAATTATACCAGAAGTTATTCGGATCGAAACTCATTTAAGAGAAAAACTTAATCTGGACAATCTTGTCAGCGATGAATTTAAGATAGAAAAAAATCCTGATTGGGAAAAAATATTTGAAGATTCACCTGATTTAAAAGATAAACTCCAGGAATTTTCTGATCTCCAACTGGAAGGGTCTGATGTCTTAATGGGAACTTTTTCAATGTTAAAACATTTTGATTTCTTCACAAAAGTTGATAATTGGTTTCTGCCATTTTATCAAAACAGTGATGGTGATGGATTCATTGAAGACACGGAAGAAAGCAGAACAATTTCCGCTATTCTTTACTTTTCCCCATACATGTGTGATAGTGATAAGTATTCAATGCTTTTGAATTTGTCTAATATTCCAACGGTCCAGAGGCATTCTATCATTGAAATGCTTAAAAATGAACAGGACCAGTTAAAGGAATTAACCGCGGATAAAGAAAGCACAGATCCTTTTACCCAAAATAAAATTATTATTACTCATATTATTCAGGATTTATATCGTTTTGTTAAGTTATACCATTTGCATAACGAAATCCCTGATATCTTTCAACAGGCTTGGAATATGCCTGAAACTGTCCATCTAAAAACAATAATAGATTATACAGAATGCCTCCCTGATATTGCACATTTTTACTTTAGCAGAGATATATTCGATCGTGCTTTATCATCATATCAACTCATGTCTGATATGCAACAGGATAATCCTATACTTTATGAGAAGGCAGGTTATTGTTCTGAAAGAATAAAAGACTATGCGCTTGCTATTAAATATTACAAACGTGCAGAATTATTCGATACCGATCATTCATGGATTTATAAAAGAATGGGATTATGTTATCGCCAACTTAAAGATCCTGAAAATGCATTGTCCTATTTCATTGAAGCAGAAAAAAGAGAACCGGATAATACAAATATTCAATCACAGATTGGTCATTGCTATCTTGAACTAAAAGATTATAAAAGCTCACTTGATCATTTCTTTAAGATTGAAATTATGTTTCAAAATAGTCAGAAAGTATGGAGACCTATAGCCTGGTGTTGCTTTGTTTTAGGAAAATTTGATGAAGCTGAAAGATATTATCAACAAATAATCGAAGACGCTCCTACACACTTTGATTACATGAATCTCGCACATTTATTATGGTGTAAAGGACATCTCGATAAAGCAATTCCCTATTACTTAAACTGCTTACAACTGATGCCTGATGGCATTGATCAGTTCATTTTAAGTTATAATGAAGATAAGAATTTATTAAGTGAACATGGTATAAACCAGCTTGATATTGATATTTTACCGGATATTTTAAGGTTTCAAATAGAAGATCCCATCTGATGATTATTGGTTATATATCATTCTTCTATAAATTTTTACTACTAAACAAATGTAGCTTACCTGACCGTATAGCTGATTATATCTTTTGGCAAAAATACGTTCACGTATAAACAAAAAAAGCCTGACCATTTGCATGATCAGGCTATAAATAAAAAGGGCAACGACCTACTCTCCCACAAACTCGCAGTACCATCGGCGCAGGCGGGCTTAACTTCTCTGTTCGGAATGGGAAGAGGTG
>Ga0224523_1001332_pt1 | contig 10663 bp, 4 predicted proteins | sample CFST50metaG_FD_182732 | JGI IMG/M metagenome (GOLD analysis project Ga0224523, IMG submission 182732) | Peat soil microbial communities from Stordalen Mire, Sweden - C.F.S.T50 | ecosystem: Environmental > Terrestrial > Soil > Wetlands > Peat | place: Sweden: Norrbotten County, Stordalen Mire...
ATTTTATTAATTTTATGAAAATTTTTAAAAAGTAGAACTTTTAAAAAAATATTTCGTACAATGAATTGATTTATATTAAATGTATGAATTTTATGTTTAACAGAGTAATTAAATATTAAAATATATGAAGAAATTTCTATTTACTTTATTGTTAAGTTGCTTCTCAGCATTTATTTATGCTAATACACTAACTGCTCAAATTGAAGTTAACGGTACACCTGAAGATTCTGTTGGACTTTGCGGAATAGGCGATGATAGAACATTAAATGTCGTAGTTTCTAATGGTTCGGGAAATTATACCTATTTATGGTCATGTTCAATAGATCCAACTCAGGTATTTCCTACCAATACGTCGGTGGTAACATTTACTGCAAATTCAATAGGCACATATACTGTTGTCTGCAAAGTAACTGATAACAATACAACAAATACGGCTTCAGATACTATTATTGTTACTGTAAATTCAAATCCCGATTTATTTGTAGGGCTTGACCAAAAGATTTGTCATGGTAATTGTGTAGATCTTAATTGCCAAACTACAACAGGAGATGGATTGATTTGGTACAAGAATAATGTAGGTGGATTAATAGTGGATTCAACAAGCATGGCCAAAACTTTAACTGCGCATGTTTGTCCATTAGTTAGTACAAACTACTGGGCTTTATCTTACAATTCTATTACTGGCTGCACGAAAGCCAAAGAGGTTAAAGTAACAGTTATAAACTTTATCGCTACAGCAAAGGCTAATCCTAAAATAGTTTGTGCAAATGGATCATCAAACCTTTCAGTTGTATTAGCAGGAAACCCCACTCCCCCTACGCTACCTTGCACATACGTCTGGAGTCCAACAACTGGTCTTAGCAACCCTAATATTTCCAACCCTGTAGCTACGGTTACTACAACTACTACTTATTGTGTTACTGTATATGATAATAACGGATGTTCTGAAGAATCTTGTGTAACGGTTAATGTTCCCCCACATCCTATTGTTGAAAAAGATACTACTATATGCCATGGCGGATGTGCAACATTAACTGCCATTACTTCAGATACTCTTACACCCCTTTCATATCAATGGAGTACTGGTGCAATAACCACGGTTATAACACAGTGCCCAGCTTCAACAAAAATTTATGCTGTTACTGTGACAGATAGATTGGGATGTAAATCTTCTGACTCTGCTACTGTAACGGTAAGCCCACTTTTAGTTGCAGAAGCCGGATTATCTAAAAAAATATGTGCTGGTTCTTGTGATACTATTGGTGGGAAGCCTACGGCATCGGGCGGAACGCCACCGTACACTTATAACTGGAGTAGTTCACCTGCAGGTTTTTCATCAAATGTTGCAGATACATCTGTGTGTCCTATTGTCAATACAACTTATAAATTAACGGTTACAGATTCATTGGGTTGTACAGCTATTGACTCGGTCTTGATCACTGTCCGATCAAAACCTACAGCTGATGCTGGTAGAGATACTACCATCTGTAATGGAAGTTGTGTACAAATTGGTGGAAATCCCACTGCAAGTGGAGGGACATTGCCTTATACATACAATTGGAGCCCTTCTGCAGGATTAAATAATAACATAATTTCGAATCCATTAGCTTGTCTTTCGGGCAATACAACATATATTGTGACGGTAACAGATTCTTTGGGATGTACGGCTACAGATGCTGTGAATATACTTAGTAGTCCATTACCTATAAAATATAATGTTACGGGAGGAGATACTACTATATGTCCAAGCAATGGTGTCCCAATTGGATTAGATACTACTCAAATAGGAATTTCTTATGTCCTTATTTTAACGGGAACTCCATCAACAGTATTGGACACTGTTCCTGGAACGGGAACAATACCTAATTCTTCAATTACTTTTGGTAATTTTTCCACACCCGGTACGTATATAGTAATAGCATATAATACTTCTACCGGTTGTTTGGATACTATGGCGGGAACCGCAGTTATTAATAATTTGCCAATACATAACACGACTATATTTGGTCCTGATACAGTATGTGCCGGAACAAAGGGAAATATATACAAGACGCAATTGACATTTCCAACAGCTCCAAATATAAAAAATTTTACTTGGACTGTTTCATCGGGAGGTGTAGTCACAGCCGGGGGTACCTCTGCTGACAGTTCAATAACAATAACATGGAACACACCGGGAGCACAGACAGTCAGCGTAACCGATACGTTTAGTAATGGATGTAGCGCTACCGCAACATATTCTGTATTTGTCGAGCCATTACCTGTTCCAACTATCACGGGACCAACACCCGTATGTCTGGGCGTTGCCGGAAATATATATTCTACACAAGCCGGAATGACAAATTATACTTGGACGGTCACCGGAGGAACAATAACTTCAGGTGCTTTAACAGACAGTATTACTGTAACATGGACTACTGCTGGTTTAGATACTGTAAAGGTGAAATATACTAATAGCAAAGGATGTACTGACACAACAGCTACAGTATATCAAGTAACCGTAAATCCATTACCTGTTCCTGCGATAACAGGACCAAACCCAGTATGCTTAGGTGTTGCAGGAAATGTATATGTAACACAAGCCGGAATGACAAATTATATCTGGACAGTTTACGGAGGTGTTATAACAGCAGGAGGTACGGTAACAGCTGATACGGCAGTAGTAACGTGGAACACAGCAGGAATAGATTCGGTAACTGTTAACTATACTAATACAAATGGGTGTACAGGAACTTCATCTTTTGTTTATCATGTAACTGTAAATCCATTACCATTGCCGACAATAACAGGCCCAACCCCAGTATGTGCAGGAGCAACAGGAAATGTATATACAACACAAGCCGGTATGACCAACTATGTATGGAGTGTTTCCCCATCAACGGGATATACGATTACATCAGGAGGTACAGCAACAGCTGATACGGCAGTAATAACGTGGACTACAGCAGGAACATATACAGTAAGTGTTAACTATGCAAATAGCTTTGGCTGCGTGGCAAGTACAGCAACTACATATACAGTAACTGTTAATCCTATACCTGTCCCAATTATAACAGGTGTAAGTTCAGCATGTGTCGGAACTACGGGAAATGTATATACGACAGATGCCGGTATGACTAATTATGTGTGGTCAGTTTCATCAGGTGGCACAATAACATCTGGTGCTGCAACAAACAGCATTACTGTTACCTGGACTGCAACAGGAGCACAGACAGTAAGTGTAAGCTATACAAATAGCTTTGGATGTCCTGCTGCAACTGCTACAGTATATAATGTAACCGTAAATTCATTACCTACTCCAACGATAACGGGCCCAACTCCGGTATGTTTAGGTGTTTCCGGAAATGTATATACAACACAAGCCGGAATGACAAATTATACATGGATACCTTATGGAGGTTCAATAACGGCAGGAGGCACAGCAACATCTAATACTGCAACAATAACATGGACTACAGCCGGGTTAGATTCTGTAAAAGTTAACTATACAAATACGAATGGATGTACTGCAACTTCGTCCTTTGTTTATTATGTAATTGTAAATCCATTACCATTGCCGACATTAGCAGGTCCAACCCCCGTATGTGCAGGAACAACAGGAAATGTTTATACAACACAAGCCGGTATGACCAACTATGTATGGAGTGTTTTCCCATCAACGGGATATACGATTACATCAGGAGGTACAGCAACATCTAATACGGCAACAATAACGTGGACTACCGCAGGAACATATACAGTAAGCATAAACTATGCGAATAGCTTCGGCTGTATAGCAAGTTCAGCAACAAAATATACTGTTACTGTGAATCCTATTCCTGTACCAATTATAACAGGTGCAAGTTCAGCGTGTGTTGGAACTACAGGAAATATATATACAACACAGGCAGGTATGACTAATTATGTGTGGACAGTTTCCGGAGGTGTAATAACAGCAGGAGGCACAGCAACATCTAATACAGCAACAATAACCTGGAACACAACAGGGGTGCAAACAGTAAGCGTAAGCTATACAAATAGTTTTGGATGTAGTGCTGCCTCTGCTACAGTTTATAATGTAACTGTACATCCTTTACCTACTCCAACTTTAACAGGCCCTTCTTCCGCATGTCTTAATGAACCAGGAAATGTATATACGACAGATGCAGGTATGACAAATTATGCTTGGACAGTTTCAGGAGGCACAATAACGGCGGGTGGTACAGCAACATCCAGCACGGCAACGGTTACCTGGACTTCAGTCGGAACACATACAATAAGCGTTAATTATACAAATGCTAACGGATGTACTGCAGCTTCACCAGTTATTTATACTGTTACTGTCAATCCGCTACCGGTAAAATATACTGTTACGGGTGGAGGTCAGTATTGTGCAGGCGGTGTCGGTCTTCCCGTTGGTTTAAGTAATTCTCAAATGGGTGTAAGTTATCAATTACAGGTTAATGGAAATAATGATGGATCTCCCGTAAACGGAACCGGTACTGCAATTACATTTGGTAATCAAACTGCTGCCGGTACATATACAGTGATTGCAACAAATACGACCACTACTTGCCAAAATAATATGACAGGTTCTGTTACTATTGTAGTAAATACTGTAACAATAACCTTTAATCCATCTTCTCCTTCGATTTGTTTAGGTCAAAATCTTAATTTATGCGCTTCGGGAGGAAATACTTATTTATGGAATACTGGTAGTGCGACAGCTTGTATACAAATTAGCCCGACAATTAACACTACCTATTCTGTAACTGTAACAAATACAACAACCGGTTGTTCGAACAGTGCTTCAGTATTAGTTACAGTAAACCCTATTCCTGCACCAACTATAACAGGTTTGACCCCTGTATGTGAAGGAACAACAGAAGTATATACAACACAATCAGGAATGACTAATTATTTATGGACCGTTTCAGGAGGTACTATTACATCAGGAGGTACATCAACAGACAGTACTATTACCATCACATGGGGTACTGCCGGTGCCGGAGCAATTAGTGTAAACTATACGAATAGCTTTGGATGTAATGCTGCTTTACCGACGTTTTATAATATCATTGTTAATCCATTACCTGATGCATCGTTTGCGTTGATTCCTGTTAGCCCAACCAGTTGTGCTTCTTGTGATGGAAGTGTATCAATATTTAATGATGAAACGGTGCCAATAAGTTCTTACTTATGGAGCAATGGACTGATTACTCCGTCAATTAGTGATTTATGTCCTAATAATTATTCGGTTACCGTTACCACAACAACTGGATGTGAAAAAGCATACAGCACCGTTGTTGTGCCAAGCACTAATATTTTAGAACTGGGTATAGTGAATACATTTTCTCCGAATGGTGATGGTATAAATGATGTTTGGGAAATAAAAAATATTGATATGTATCCGGATAATACATTAACAGTTGTTAACCGTTGGGGAAATGAAGTATATTCTGTTAGTGGATATAAAAATAACTGGGATGGAAGTCGTTTGAGCGAAGGTACTTATTTCTATTATCTTAAAGTAAAAATGTGCGGTGAGGATAAAACATATAAAGGATATATAACCATTGTGCGATAAATTTAATCATTATAAAATTAAATAAATATGAAACGAATTTGTTATATTTCAATCTTTTTTCTGGTAGCAGTATCCTGCTATGCCCAGCAAAATTCGCAATATAATCAATACATTTTTAATGAATTGGTAATAAATCCTGCCTATGCGGGCACTAAAGGAATAGTTAATGCGAATGCTTTCTATTCTAAGCAATGGGTTGGTGTAGACGGATCTCCTTCAACTCAAACCATAAGTATTGAAGGCCCTGCATCAGAAAAGGTAGGTCTTGGTTTACAAATAATCAATGATAATATTGGTGCACAATCACAGAAAAGTGTTTTTGGAGATTACTCTTATAAATTGCAAGTTAATGATAAATATAAATTAGCTCTCGGACTTGCTTTAGGCGCATCGTATTTTTCAATTGATGGTACTGAATTAACAACAACATCACCTGATGATCCTGCCGTTCCTAAAAATGTGGAGGGTAAACTTTTATTGGACGCACAGACAGGATTATTTTTTTACGGAGAACGATTTTATGCCGGATTATCTGTTACTGATTTATTGGCAAATGTATTTAAAGATGATCCTTTTTATGTAAAACAAATGCGGCATTATTACATTACTTCAGGGTATGTATTTGATGTTTTACCAAAATTGAAGGTTAAACCAAGTATTCTTTATAAACACGTTTATAAATCACCCTCTAATATTGATGTTAATGCATTCTTGCTTTATGATCAGAAATATTGGCTAGGCATTACTTATCGGTTTGGCTCAAAGTTATTTGTAAATGATCTATTATCGAATACCCTTGAAAACAGAGATGCTATTGTTATAATGGCGGAATATAGTATCAATGATAAGCTTCGTATAGGGTATGCATATACAATTACCACATCTGTATTAAAAAATTATATGAGCCATGAAATATCCCTTGGATATTTTATTCCAGGCAAAATGCCAGTGAAAAAAATGAATGACATAAGATACTTCTAAATTTAAATTATAATTATTAGCTGATATGAAAACATACATTAAACTTATTCGGTATATTGCTTTTTCGGTAGTGCTTTCGATGTTTTGCACAATTTCTTTTGCGCAAACAAGCTTGCAGAAGGCTCAAACTGCAGTTGCAAATTATGAATATTCAAAAGCTATTGCCTTATATAAAGATTATTTTAAAACAAATTCTCCAAAATCGAATTCAATTAGAGAATTGGTTAATTGTTATACAATGATCGGAGATACTAAGTCAGCAGAAAGCTGGATGTTAAAGTTAGTTTCATCCAAAGATTTCAGCAATGATGATATTCTTAATTATGCTAAAATTTTAAAATCGAATGGTAATTATAGTGAAGCAAAAACAGAATTTTTAAAATATATTGAACTCGAACCTGCCGAAAAAGGAAATGTATCGAAATGGGTGGAATCATGCCAAAGAGCAATTGAAAGAATGAATCCCGACTCTTTAGTTTATGAAGTTAAAGATATTAATTCATTAAATACAAAAAATTCAGAATTCGGATTGATTCGATTTGGTAAAGGTTTTATTTTTACTTCCGATAGAAAAAACGATGCCGAAGATAAAAATAATATTTGTGAATGGACAGGAAAACCTTACCTGAAATTGTATTCAATATCGGGTAATATCAATGAGGCTCTTTCAGCAAAAGCTGTCTTGATAGATTCTTTAAATTCGGAATGCCATGATGGACAGGCAGTGTATGATAGTATCCATAAAATAATTTATTTTACTCGTACCAAAATGATGAGGGTTCCCAAACAACCTATAAATAATGACCCTACATATTGGCGAAATAATTTTGATTTAAGCGGATATGAAAACAGGTTGGAAATTTATACTGCAAAATATGATAAGGGAGTGTGGAAAAATGTTAAACCATTCGAATATAATAACCCTCAATATTCTGTAGGACATCCTGCATTATCGCCCGATGGGAAAATATTATATTTTGTTTCAGATATGCCCGGAGGATATGGCGGTGATGATATATATTATTGCGAAGCACAAAAAGACGGGAAATGGAGTGCTCCTGTTAATGCAGGCAATACAATCAATACAGAAGGAAAAGAAGTTTTTCCTTATATTGACAAAGCAGGGACATTATATTTTGCAAGCGATAATCCCAAAGGAATGGGTGGCTTAGATTTATATTACTCCACTGGAAGTAAAAATAAATGGTCAAAACCAATAAATTTAGGTTATCCTATTAATTCCTCAAAAGATGATTTTTCAATTTGTGTTACCGAACCGGGTAAATCAGGTTATTTTTCATCAAACAGAGATGGTGGAGTGGGCGCAGATGATATATATGGTTTCTCTCTTGCCCCAAATAAAAAGCATGTTCTTTGCGTAAGAGCATTAGAACTTTTAAAAAACAATTCACTGGTTGAACTTAAAGATGCAAAAGTTAATATCAACAATGATGAAGGCAAATACAAAAAATCATTGACACCAAATAATAAAGGAAAATTTCTTGATGTCGTTGATTTAACTTCACCATACTTGATAACAATAAAGAAGGACGGGTATAGATCTCAATCTAAAACAATAAAAGTTAAAAATTCAGATGGTGATACTATTTATGTTGACCTAACTACTAAAAAAAGCGAAAATATTATTCTTATTGGCGAAACAAAAGAGCAAGACGGACAACATGCTTTAGTCAGCGATGCTAAAATTATAATGGAAAATATTGAAGATAATATTATTGATTCGCTTAAATCGGATGCGAAAGGAAAATTCTCACTTAGCGTTGATTTTAATAAGACATATTTGTTCACAGTACTTAAAGATGGTTACTATACTCAAACGAAAAAAATTACTGTAAAGAAAGAAGCAACAAAAGATAGCCTAAATGTTGAATCTATCACCTATATGATGAAAGGTGGGATATTAACAGAAAACAAAACAAATGATTGGATTCCCGTAAAAGATACTTTGAATATGGAGATATTCTTAAATAAAATTATTATGAATCAATCTGTAATAGTTGAGAATATTTATTATGATTATAACAAATGGGATATTCGTCCTGATGCTGCGCTAATACTTGATAACATTGTTAGCATGTTGAAACAGAATCCAAATATAAGTATTGAATTAAGTTCCCACACTGACTCCAGAGGAGCAGATTTCTATAATTATATCTTATCACAGAAAAGAGCCGAATCTGCGGCAAAATATATTGCTTCCAAAGGAATTAATGCAAAAAGAATAACAGCAAAAGGATATGGTAAATCCAAATTGATAAATAATTGCACAAAGTGTACAGAAGAAGAATATCAGATGAACAGGAGAACAGAGTTTAAAGTAATAAAGATCGGTAAATAATAATACTGTATTCAAATATTAAAAAAAGAGGACAGATTTTCATCTGTCCTCTTTTTTTGTGGGCATCAAGCTTGGTTCTTCTAAAATTTACTTACTCATCACTTTTATAAAATCTGTATCTTTCTTAAATTATTCAAAGAATAATATTCATTTATAAACATAATAATTATAAATGGAAGTATCCAAATAATCCTACTCTGATACCTATCGCAAATACCAGAGAACGTAGAGCACACAAAAGCATTAATTATAAAAAAGAGAATGATCATAAGAAGCATGTTTTTATGAAGCAGAGTTAGCTTTTTTGTATAAAGAAGAAAGAAGATAATAAAAAGAGAGGTGAAAACTATGATTCTTTGAAACATATTTTGTGTTGAAAAACTTAATTCATTCTGAAATTGTTTTGAAGAAATATATTCACGGAGACTATTGTTATAGCGCCATTCGATTTGTTCATAAGGAGGTGAATCCTCTTTGAGCACAGGTGTGTCACCCATATTAAAATGGAATAATTGAATGAATGTATATTCAATTGATTTTTCAAAAAAAATAAGAAAGTATTTTGGGTTTAAAAGAATATCTTTAATGATTGTATTGTATTCACCAGTATTAGCTTCCCACCCACCAGTTTTGTATAATGGGCTTTTTTCGTCCCACATAAAATTCCATCCTAAGCTATCTTTATATTTACATATGGCAAACTTTTTATTGTCGCAATTTTTATTTAGATAATCTTCAAGTATGCCTGTTTCTAAAAGATGGTTCATTATAAACACATGCGTGCCTTTAGAAAAGCGGAATTTCCCTTCGAACGAATAATTTAAAGTAGGTGCAATAATAATAGTTACAAGAATCAACAACCCCACTAAAATTGCTTTTGGTTTATTAAATATTTGAACTTTTCTCTTCCGATATTTTCTATATACCATCATTAAACCAATTACAATCAATAATACAACATGAACTAAAAGGTTTGAATAATGTACTAAAAGACTTACTATATAAATTATGCTGATACATACAATTGTTGTTTTTTTTTGTTTCCCATATAACAGTATTATCAGGCATAAAAAGGAAATCGGGGTAAAAATATCAGGAATAATTTGCGAAACATTGACGGAAATACCCGTGAATAATGTAAGAAATAGAATTGAAAAAAAGAAAACAAGTACTTTATTTTTCTTACAAGAAATAAATTGAATACAATGAAAAATGACATATGAAACCATTAATCCCTGTGCCAATACAACCAGCCAAAGGGTAGCATGAAGACTTATGTGCCTTATAAAAAGTCCATAAAAAATGGGTCTGTCAGCAGGAACAATATTTTCAAAGCCAGAATGAATATAAGTTCCCGTGTCAGAATATACCAGTGGATACTTGTTGTAAAAAGCATAAAAGCATAAAATCAGGCCACCAATAAGTATATATAAGAAATCCAAGTTTCTTTTTTTATTACCTTCCTCCATTTTATAAAAAATTTTAAGAGACAATGAATGCTATCTGGTTATATTTGATGAAGGTTACTTACTTACAACTTTAAATTCCGTGCGACGATTTTGCTGGCGACCTTCTTCCGTATCATTCGGAGCAATAGGTTGATCAAACCCATAACCTACAAATGTCAGGCGGTTTGCGCTTATCCCTTTTTTTACAAGGTAATCAACAACTGCTTTTGCACGATTTTCCGAAAGGGTTTTATTATATGCAGCCGATCCGATATTATCGGTATGCCCGGAGATCTCTATTTTAAGAGA
>Ga0224523_1001334_pt1 | contig 10650 bp, 10 predicted proteins | sample CFST50metaG_FD_182732 | JGI IMG/M metagenome (GOLD analysis project Ga0224523, IMG submission 182732) | Peat soil microbial communities from Stordalen Mire, Sweden - C.F.S.T50 | ecosystem: Environmental > Terrestrial > Soil > Wetlands > Peat | place: Sweden: Norrbotten County, Stordalen Mire...
ATATAACGAGGTTTTTAAACTTCTCACAGATTTTGTAAAAGCATTAAATCCTTAAAATTGTTAACAAATTATTTAATAACTCTTTTTTTATTGCTTTCAAATTTATTACTCATTCCATTATCTTTGAACTGTTAACTAAAATTTATTTATTATGGCTACAACAAAAAAAGCTCCTGCAAAAAAGGCAGCAGCAAAAAAAACCGTTGAAAAGAAACCAGCTAAGAAAGCCTGTGGATGCGGATGCGGTTCAAAGAAAAAATAAAGTTTAATACAAAGTAAAGTCCCAAATTTATTGGGACTTTTTTATTTTAGTTCTGCTGAGTAAATCATTATCAAAATAAAATTTCATCACGTTTCATAAAAACAATTTTCTTAATTTAACCTTACAAGGATAAAATTTTTTATTTTTACATTAATTATGCCGAAGCTTTATCTTGTCCCTACTCCTATCGGAAACCTTGAGGATATTACTCTCAGGGCTATCCGCATTTTAAAGGAAGCCGACCTGATACTTGCCGAAGATACACGTACTTCAGGCAAGCTGATGAAACATTACGAGATCGAAACAAAAATGATGTCGCATCATTTATTCAACGAACATCGTGAAGTACCATCAATCATTGAAAAAATTATAAGTGGCGCTTCCATAGCATTGATAAGTGATGCCGGAACACCCGGTATTTCAGATCCCGGGTATCTTTTAGTTCGTGAATGTTTAAAAGCAGGAATTGAAGTTGAGTGTCTTCCCGGCGCTACAGCATTTGTTCCGGCACTTGTCGCCAGCGGAATTCCGTGCGACTGTTTTCATTTTGAAGGATTCCTGCCACAGAAAAAAGGAAGGATGACGCGATTAAATGAGCTCGCTCAAATTGAAAACACACTTGTGTTTTACGAATCGCCTCATCGTTTATTAAAAGCGCTGGAAGAATTTTCTGTTCATTTTGGAGTCGAACGAAAAGCTTCTGTGTCGCGCGAATTAACAAAGATGTACGAAGAAACAAAAAGAGGAACAATAACCGAATTGATAGAATATTTTAAAACTAAAACAATAAAAGGCGAAATTGTTATTGTTGTTGAAGGAAAAACTAATGAATAAAATTAGTTGTGTAAATAAAAAAGCGCAAAAATTTTTGCGCTTTTTTATTTTTTGTTTATATGATTAAGCTGCAGGAGCTGCTGGTTCAGCATTAGCACGCATTGTCATAATATCTTTGTCGAGCAGGTAAAGATTTTGATTGCCGAGAAGCTTCAGCTTATCAATAATTGCTCTTGCTGATTTTTCTTCCTGTATCTGTTCAGCAACAAACCATTGAACAAAATTCAACGTTGTAAAATCTTTTTCAGTATTGCACAAAGCAACTATCTCATTGATAGATGCCGTAACGAATTCTTCGTGTTTCAATACTTTCTGGAAAACATCCATTGCATCATCAAATTTTGCAGGAGGAACTTTTATTGCAGAAATGACTGCATTTCCGCCTCTTTCGTTTACATAGTGAATAAACTTAAGCATATGTAAACGCTCTTCGTCTGCCTGAACATACAACCATTGAGCGATTCCTTCGTAACCCGAAGCTTCAGCCCATGAAGCCATTGACAGATATAAATGCGAAGAATACGATTCTTTTTCAATCTGTACATTCAATATATTTTCTACACTTTTTATCATATTTTTACTTTTTGATTGGGTTAAATTTATACTTTTTCTAAAAGGAATAAGGTATAAAGGTATAAGGAAATATGGAATTAATCAAAATAATTTATACCTTTTAACCATATACCTCTATTCCATTATACCGGTTTTATTATCCTTTCAAAGCTTCAGCTCCGCCAACAATTTCAAGAATTTCTGTTGTGATCGATGCCTGTCTTGCTTTATTATAGCTAAGGCGAAGTTCTTTGAGTAAATTATCCGCGTTGTCAGTTGCTTTGTGCATAGCCGTCATACGTGCGCCATGTTCGGCAGCGACTGAATCGAGAAGCATTTTATAAAACTGTATTTTGAGCGATTTCGGAATAAGTTCGGTAACGATCTGCTCTTTATTCGGCTCAAAGATATAATCAGAGGTTTGTTTTTCTTTTCCTGAAGTCGCTTTTGTTTTTTTAATCGGTAAAAATTGCTCTGTTGAAAGTACCTGCACGGCTGCATTCTTAAATTGATTGTAAACAACTTCAATACGGTCGTATTTACCATCAGTAAAAACTTTCATCAGCTTCTCGGCAATAGGAGCAACATTTTCAAATGTTAGCGAATCAAATATTTCAACATTTTTTTCCACAACATTATATTTCCTTCTAATAAAAAAATCAGCTCCCATTTTCCCAATACCAATAATTTCAAGATTCCCGTTCTTATTTAAATCGGAATATTGAGAATGGATCATATTAACAATGCTTTTTGTTATATTGCCGTTAAATCCTCCGCAGAGCCCCCTGTTAGAAGTGATGGCTATTATAAGAACTTTTTGAACTTTTCTTTCTTTTGAATAAACACCTTCCGTATCATCAAGGCTTGCACTAAGGTTTTCAAGTATCTCTTTTAATTTTCCTGCATAAGGACGCATTTTCAAAATAGCATTCTGTGCTCTTTTGAGTTTGGATGCCGAAACCATTTTCATGGCGCTGGTGATCTGTTGTGTTGATTTAACAGATGCGATCCTTGTCCTGACTTCTTTTAATCCTGGCATTTGAATTATGTTAGTAGTTAGCAGTTCATAGTTCGTAGTTTGAATTAACCACTAACTAAAAACAGTTAACATTTTTCTACTTAATTTTATATTTTGCAGAAAGTTCTTTCGCTACTTTTTCAATGGTTGCAATCACTTCATCCGTCAATTGACCTGACTTTAAAGTATCAAGAATATTTTGATGATGCAATTCAAGAAAATGCAAAAACTCTTCTTCAAAATCGCGAATTTTATTTAAAGGCACACCTAATAATAATCCTTTTGTTCCGCAATAAATAATTGCGATCTGTTTTTCAACAGGAACGGGAGAATATTGTGGTTGCTTTAATATTTCAACATTTCTTCTTCCTTTTTCAAGAACAGCCATTGTTGCAGCATCCAAATCGGAACCGAATTTCGAGAAAGCTTCCAGTTCGCGGAAAAGCGCCTGGTCGAGTTTCAAAGTTCCTGCAACTTTTTTCATTGATTTGATCTGTGCATTGCCACCAACTCGCGAAACAGAAATACCAACATTGATAGCCGGACGAATACCTGAGTTGAATAAATTTGTTTCAAGAAAAATCTGTCCGTCTGTAATTGAAATAACATTTGTCGGGATGTATGCTGAAACGTCACCTGCCTGTGTTTCAATGATAGGAAGCGCCGTAAGCGATCCGCCACCTTTTACCAAATGTTTGATCGTGGGAGGAAGATCGTTCATTTGTTTTGCAATTTCATCGGAAGAAATGATTCGGGCTGCTCTTTCCAACAATCTTGAATGAAGATAAAAAACATCGCCCGGATATGCTTCACGACCCGGAGGACGACGAAGCAGCAATGAAACTTCACGATAAGAAACTGCCTGCTTTGAAAGATCATCATAAATTACCAAAGCAGATCTTCCGGTATCTCTGAAGAGTTCGCCAATTGTTGCTCCGGTAAATGGCGCATAAAACTGCATTGCTGCAGGATAAGATGCAGGCGCTGCAACAACAACAGTATATTGCATTGCACCGTGATCTTCCAGTGTTTTCACGACATTGGCAATGGTTGAACCTTTTTGACCGATAGCAACATAAATACAATAAACAGGTTGTCCTTTATCAAAAAATTCTTTCTGGTTAATTATTGTATCAATTGCGATTGCTGATTTTCCTGTCTGGCGGTCGCCAATGATAAGTTCACGTTGTCCGCGTCCAATAGGGATCATAGCATCAATAGCTTTAATACCCGTTTGCAGCGGTTGGTTCACAGGTTGACGATATATAACACCCGGAGCTTTTCTTTCGAGAGGCATTTCATAAACTTCGCCTTGTATTGGTCCTTTGCCATCGATAGGCTCTCCAACAGTATTAATAACCCTTCCCAACATTCCTTCGCCAACATTTACAGAAGCGATACGGCCAGTACGCTTTACAATATCTCCTTCTTTGATATGTGTGGCTTCACCAAGAAGCACGATACCTACATTATCTTCTTCAAGGTTAAGAACGATACCCTTCATTCCGTCTTTCACAAATTCAACAAGTTCGCCTGATTGTGCATTGGTAAGTCCGTAAATTCTGCCGATACCGTCACCAACCGTTAAAACAGAACCTGTTTCTTCAAGTTCTGATTCAAATTTAAATCCTGATAATTGCTGCCTTAAAATTGCCGATACTTCGGCTGGTTTTATTTCTGCCATAATATTAAAATATTATCAATAGTCAATTATTTTAATTTTTTAAAATCCTTTTTCGTAAACGTTGATATTAAATTCTCTTTTAAGTTTCGTTATTTTCTTGCGGATGCTGTCATCAAATTGGTATTGCCCGAACTTTAAAATAAATCCGCCTATGATTTCGCCTTTAATATCTTCAATAAGATCAACTTCTTTTTTAGTGAAGCCTTTTACCAATTCTTTTACTTTATTTTTTATTTTATCGTCTGCAATAACAGCCGTGGTGAGAACAACAGAGATGATTCCCTTATATTCTTTATACAATTCCAAAAACTGTTCTGCGATAGGTTCGATAAAATTTTCTCTTCTTTTTGATGCGATAATGTTCAGGTATGTTAATGAAAGTTTTCCGAGCTTCCCCTCAAATATCGATTTCATGACCTTTTGTTTTTTATCGATATTAATGATCGGGCTGGAAAGCATTAACCTGAAATCCTTATTCTGTAAACATACTTCACGAACAAGCAGCATATCCTGATTTGTTTGTTCGAGGCTTTTTTGCTCGAGCGACAATTCAAACAATGCTTTCGCATATCGTATTGCAATTCGCGTTTCTCTCATTTTAATTGAAATGTATTTCGTCCAGTAATTTTATAACTAACGCTTTTTGCTTTTCATTTGTTGAAAGATTTTCTTTCATGATCTTTTCAGCGATCTCGATTGAAAGAACAGCGATCTGATTTTTTAGTTCAGTTAAAGCAGCCATTTTTTCAAAATGAATATTTTCTTTTGCTGTTTCAACGATCCTGTTTGCCTCTTCTTCAGCTTTGGTTTTAGCTTCACCAATAACCTGATCCCTTATTTTTCGGGCATCGCGAAGCATTAAATCGCGTTCATCTTTCGCCTCTTTCATCAATTGTTCATTGCTAAAAACAAGCTGCGACATTTCTTCTTTCGCTTTATCTGCAGCACGCAAAGCATTATCAATTGACTCTTCTCTTTCTTTCAAAGCTTTCATTATTGGTTTCCAGGCAAATTTGCCAAGAATCCATAACACAATTCCAAACGACAAGGTCATCCAGAAAATCAATCCAATGTGAGGAGTTACGAGTTCCATATTTTTTATTTTTTATTTTTTTCTAAAAAGTGCTTGCTTTAACCAACCGTTAAAGCAAACACATTTTGTGAAATTATCTTACAAAACGATTGCAAGAACACAAATCACAATAGCAAATAATGCAACCCCTTCAATAAGCGCTGCTGCTATAATCATATTCGTGCGGATATCACCCATGGCTTCCGGTTGACGTGCAATGGCTTCCATTGCACTACCACCGATACGTCCGATACCGATACCTGCTCCGATCGCTGCAATACCTGCGCCTATTCCTGCTCCCATTTTTGCAATAGGTGCAAGATTGTTGGCTGCTTCCATAATCACTGATAACATTGACATAATTGTTTGTTTTTGGTTATTAAAAATAATTATTAATGTGCTTGTTCTATATTGTTTTTTTCATGATGTTCATGTTCTTCTATTGCCATTCCAAAATAAAGCGATGATAAAAGTGTAAATACGAATGCCTGTAAGAATGCAACAAGTAATTCAAGAAATCCAATAAATACGGAAAATGCAACTGAAAAAATTGAAGTACCATATCCTAATCCCGTGTTTATCTGACCAAAAATGAATATTAGTGCCATGAATCCTAAAACCACAATATGCCCGGCAGAAATATTGGCAAAAAGACGAATCATCAGCACAAATGGTTTTGTAATTACACCAATAAGCTCAACAAGGGGCATTAAGGGAATGGGAATCTTTAACCACCATGGAGCGCCAGGTGTATTGATCATGTGAAGCCAGTAGCTTTTGTTTCCACTGAATGTAGTAATGGTAAATGTAAATAATGCCAGCACCATTGTTATGGCTATATTCCCTGTAAGATTTGCACCACCCGGGAAAAAGGGAACAAGGCCCAGCAAATTGCCGAAGAAAATAAAAAAGAATAATGTCATTAAATACGGCATGTATCTTTCGTACTTCTTTCCTATGGCTGGTTTTATTACTTCATCACGAATAAACAAAATTACAAATTCGATCATATTTTGGAACCCTTTGGGTGCGCTGTTTGGATTCCTCGTATAAAGCCTGGCAATAGAAATAAAAATAACACACAGAATGATCAAACTGAAAAACAAAGAAAGCGTATTCTTTGTAATTGAGAAATCCAAAGGAACACCGGCATTCTTATCAACATCGCCATTTTCACTTACCTTTACAATCTTGCCTTTGTTTGTACCTTCGGTTTCGAGTTTGTATTCTTTCGGAAAATGAGAAGAAAGAAAAGTAACGATCCTGCCATTATCATAAAGAATAATCGGAAGAGGAATAGTAACTGCGGTTTCGCCAACCGTCATGATATGCCATTCGTGAGCATCGGTGATGTGATCAATGATCATTTCACCTGCATTAAACTTTTCTTCCCCACCTTTGTTTTCTTTTTCTTTCTCGTTCGCAAACAGCGCCGATGTGCAGAACATCAGTATGAAAAAGAATAATGCTCTAAAAATATGATGATTAAAATGCTTCATTACACTTTATATTCTTAAATATAATAAGGTCGCAATTTATACAATAAATTTGGGAAATTGATGAAAAAATGCAGATTTTTTTTTGCACACTTTCAACTATCTGAAAATGTTTTTTTTATTCCTTATTTTTAAACGGAAAGGATCGCTTTCACAAACAAATCTGTGTGTTTTAAGGAAGAGGCAATCCGTTATTTTCCTGTCTTGTATATTTCAACAAAAAGATCACGTCAAATACCGTATAGGCAGCATATAAAATAAAGAATGAAAAAATAAAAGGAATAGCATCCTCTTTATGGGTGAAAACGTAAATAAGTAACACAGTTAAATAAACAAATAACTTAAGAAACGTGGTCAACATAAAGCGATTTGCAAAACGGTTGAATTTCTTCTCAGTGCTTTTCATCAGGTAATTGAATACTATTGCTGTCATTGAAAAAAAGAAAGGAAATAAAAACGGCAGAACGGGACTGAAATAATTCCCGGGTAAAACGAAAGTTAAACCATAAGCTATTACGCCCAATATGCCTGAAAAAAGCAACAATTGAATGATAAATTTATTCTTAGCTGGGTTCATTCGTTTATTTTTTAAAGAAATCTTTAACCATATAATAAATTGCAAAAACAACGGACAAGAAAGAAAAAATAACAGTACACAGAGGAAACTTCAGTCTGAAATATTGATCAAGTTTGTAACCGCAAAAAATTCCGATAGCAATTATCACCAGCATTTGTATTGCCATGCTGGAATAACGGGCATAATCAGGAAGTTTGTTTTTTGGTTTCATTGAATTTTACAGGTTCTACTTTCTCTTCCGTTTTAATTTCTTTCATCGGAGAATTATTCATGCTGCATGAACCCGAAAATAATGCACCTGGCTCGATTGCAAGTTTATTTGTTATGACATCACCATTCAGCTTGGCAGTGGCTTTCATCGATAATAATTCCGAAACCGTAACTGTTGCTTTAATGATCCCTGAAAAATCAGCATTCTGGCAAACGATCTCACCCTCAATATTTCCCGTAGCTCCAACGACAAGCTTTCCTTTTGAACTTACCGATCCTATTAATGTACCGTCAATACGAATATCTCCATTTGATTTAACATCACCTTTTATTACGGTTCCTGCTCCAACCAGATTAATGGAGGGAGATTCCTGTTCGAAACTTTTTGCCATTTTTTTCTTTTTTAATAATTGAACTAATAGTTATTCTTATTGTGAAACAAATTTATAAAAATAATTTTCTTCAGCAAAATAAATGAAATTAATATATTTAAAACCATAATCTATTTTAAGTAGTTCTTCTGAAAGAAAAGATAATAATTATCGATGTCTTTATTTTTGAACATTATCGGGTAATTATCCACAGATATAATAAAATGGATATAATCAGAAGATGTCAGCTTGGCAAAAACGTTTTTATCATTTTTAAGCAGAGTGAAATATAACATCGCTTTTTCTTTATTTTGAAAATTCGAAATCGTTATCATTTGCCTTGTATTGTCGATAAAAATATTGCTTATGGTAAGATTATCATTGCTGAAATTTTTTGTATTGAAATCTGATAGCAGATTTTTCAGATCGGAGATTTTAAAATTCTTGCTAACATTAACAACCATCGTGTACAAATGAATTGCAGTCTCATCATATGAATATCCTTTTGCCGGTATTGATCCAGCTGAAGCAGTCGCAACAACTTTACCCGTCCAGAAATCAAGCAGGTCCTTAGCCATTGGCTTAAGCGGACTCTTGGGATATTTGTCAATAATGAGCTGAAGGGTTTTTACCAGGTTAAGGCTATCTTTATTTTTCCCATAAGCCAATGCTTTCAGGTAAGTAAATTTCGGAACGAGTATGGTATCGCTGCTAAACATTACTATTGCTCTATTCGATTTTGCAAGTACCGAATCCCATTTTCCTGCTTTATATGCATCAAAAGTTTCTGCATACATTGTAACTGCAATATTTGCATTTTTAGTTGATATTTTCTTATAATTCGGATCTTTGATAATATTGCAATAATCACCGTCCGGATCTTTAGAACAAATAAGATCTTTATAATATGCTTTTTTTGTTTCATCATTTAGCACGTCATAAACCAAATAAAGCTGGTAATATACTTTTTGAGTGTATTTTTTATTGTCGGGAAATCTTTTAATAAAGTCTTCATATGTATTTATTGCCTTCGGCAGATCCATAAGGTCATTCTGATAAATCATTCCGGCATTATACAAAGCGTCGGCAATTAAATCATTTGATTTTTTTATTTCATCAGCAGTAACAGGAATATTTTTCAGGTAATAATTTTTATCTTTTAAATTGCTAGAGGTCGGTTTTTTTTGTGTAACCGTTAGGGTTGAATCTTCTGTTGTTTCAGCGGTCCCAAAATCACCTGATGCCGTTTTATTACTTAACCGCCAAAGATCTTCGAGTTTCCTATTTCCCCATTTTTTGATAAATTCAGTCTTCCCTAAATTTATCGTAGTAGAATTATAAAAGTACCATGAAGAGTTAGATGTATTGGTATTGGAGTTATTCGAGCTATTTAAGCTCAATTGTTTCTGGTATGCTTCTTCTTGCTTTTTCTGCTCTTCTTTGATAACCTCTGTAATGATGCCATCAATAATTTTATTTCTTTCAGCAGGAGTCATTTTTGATAATTTCTGTAAGCTATCCTGCATTTCTATAACATTTAAATTAATAACTAGCTTTTTTAAAATTACGGTCAGCGCAGATATTTTACTGTAATCGGGATAATCTTTAGGCAATACTTTCATCGCACTGTCGTAATACATTTCAGCCAGTTTATATTCGGGCTTTGCAAAATAAAGTTTGGCAATCTTTAGGTAAGATGTAATTTTTTGGTTGTTATTTGATACGCTTTTCATTGCAGACAATTTATAATTGTCGATAGCGCAGGTAGTGTCACGTTCCTTCATGCAAACTTCGGCAAGAGCATAATAAATCTGGTCCAGGTATTCTTTGTTCTTTGGATCTCTGGCCATTTTATTAAGAAGCTTCTTTATATCCTGGCTATTTCCGGCCGTGGCATTAAAACAAATCGCTTTGTTTATGGCAGCATTAAAAGCCATTTCGTAAGACGGATTCATTTTAATTACTTTATCGTAAAGCTTGGAAGCATCGTCAACATTGCCCATATTTTGATATACCTGTGCAAGAATAAAACGAAGCCTAGAATTTACCGATTTCTTTTTGTTCGCATCAATAGCCGCAAGCAGAAACTCTATAGCTTGTTTATTATTTTCCTGTTTAAGATAATAATCGGCGTAAGTCAAAGGAAAATCTTTTAATGCCTGCTTTGGGATTTGCTTTTTATTTTTATCTATTTTGTCCTGGGCAATATCAAGCATGGATTCGGCCTTATCGTATTTCTTTTGCTGATTATATGTTCTGGCAAGCCATACCATTGCACTATATTTTGTTGGATAGTCTTTATACGTTTTGATAATATAATCAAAGACTTCTGCGGCAAGTTTATATTCCTTTTTATAATAATATGATTTACCTATTAATAAATAGGCTTCGGGAACCCAACGAACATATTCTTTATTTTTTATAAAAATAGAATGATGTGAAATGACCTTAGATGCTTTTGTATACGCTTTATCAAAGTAGGAACCGACGGATGTGGCATTGTCAGCAGTCCCTAATTTATAAACGCTGAGAATTTTCGAATAATCATCTTTGTGTAGTTTTTCGAGTTCAACC
>Ga0224523_1001339_pt1 | contig 10631 bp, 7 predicted proteins | sample CFST50metaG_FD_182732 | JGI IMG/M metagenome (GOLD analysis project Ga0224523, IMG submission 182732) | Peat soil microbial communities from Stordalen Mire, Sweden - C.F.S.T50 | ecosystem: Environmental > Terrestrial > Soil > Wetlands > Peat | place: Sweden: Norrbotten County, Stordalen Mire...
ATTATAAATGTACCGTTGAATATCTTGTGACGGCAATGTTCAGAATTAACTTGTGAGAATCCGAACACTTCGCTGTCTGTCAGTTTTCTGCCAATCCTGATGCACAGTCCATCAAGATATGCTATCTCCTCTTCATTCAGCGCTAGTCCTTCTTTCTTATTGTACTCACTTATATTATCGATTAAAATAATAGGGTCCGGCTTTTTATCAATAGTGAAAATATTCTGGTCAAGCCCTTTATAGAATGACTGGAGCATCGGATCCCACAGAGGTTTTCCCGAAGCCGGGTGATATTCCTCGATCCTCGAGATGCTGCTAATGCCCATATTCTGGGTAATCTCTACAGCATTGGTACTCCAGGGTGTGATCATCTCTTTCCTGGGGCCGATATAATCACCATCAATCTTATCGTCTCTTTTAATTGCCTCATTACCGAAAAGCCAGATCAGCTTCCCGGATTCACTTTCGGTCAGCCTGGCAGAGGTTCCTACTGCAAGAATGTTTTTGTCAGGGGTTTCGAAAAAGAAGATCATGAAATAAGAGTTAATATATTGATATTATAAATGTTATAAGAACTGAGAGTATCTGATCATGAATCATTAAATATAATATATGTTTTATAATTATTTGTTTCAGAATATCTATCTCAGTCCGCTTCTCTTGATGAATGCTTCAATTGAAGGTTCTTTACCCCTGAATGCCCTGTAAAGGTTCTGTGGTTTATCGGCACCACCCTTTTCAAGTATGTTTTTTCGGAATGAGGAGGCAATCGTTTTGTTGAAGATGCCAGTCTCAATAAAATACTCGAAAGCATCGGCATCGAGTACTTCAGCCCATTTATATCCGTAATAACCTGCTGCGTAGCCTCCTCCAAAAATATGCGTAAAAGATACACTTGTATTTAAACCATCAACAGGGAGAAATAACTCAGTTTTTGCCAGGGCTTCCGATTCAAATTCATCAATGTTCTGTTTGAAGGGTGTCGTAATCGTATGCCATGCCATGTCCAGGAAACCAAAACCAAGCTGCCTGTTGCATGCATATCCTTCATTAAAGGTCGAAGAAGCCCTGATTTTATCTATAAGCCAGTCGGGAATTATTTCACCTGAAACATAATGGCGGGCCCATGAAGAGAGCCACTCTTTCTCGAATGCAAAATTTTCCATGAACTGTGATGGCAATTCCACAAAGTCCCTGGCAACACTTGTACCTGAAAGACCTTCATATGTACATTTTGTAAGCATTCCATGCAATGAATGTCCGAATTCATGAAGGAACGTTGTCACTTCATTAAAGGTCAGAAGAGACGGTCTGGTATCAGTAGGTCTGGTAAAGTTGGCGACGATTGAGATAAGGGGCCTCGTATCCTTTCCATCCTGAACCCTTTGTTCCCTGAAGCTGGTCATCCATGCGCCGCCATTCTTGCCCGGCCTTGGAAAATAATCAATGTAGAGTATTGCTATGAAGGTGCCGTCACCGTCCCTGACTTCCCAGGTTTTTACTTCAGGATGGTAAACTGGTATATTGGAATTCGGGATAAATCTGATCCCGTAGAGGGTTTCAGCCAGTTCAAAAATACCCCGTTCCGCATTCCCGAGAGCGAAATATGGCTTCAGCACTTCATCATCAATATCAAACTGAGCTTTCTGAAGCTTTTCGGAATAGTGAGCCCAGTCCCATTTTTCCAGTTCCCCTGAAAAACCATTTTCAGCAGCAAAATTCCTGACTTTTTCGAGATCTCTTATGGCAGCAGGTTTTGACGCTGAATGAAGCTCAGTGAGAAATGTTCCGGCCTTTTCAGCCGTTTCCGCCATCCTGTCGACCAGAGCAAGCTCTGCAAAGTTCTTAAATCCCAATAAATCAGCTAACTCCAGCCGAAGGTTTGCAATTCTGGCTGCAAGCTCTCGGTTGTCATGTGAATCTTTGTGAAAAGCCCGTGATCCATACGCTTTAAAAAGGAGTTCTTTCAGCGATCGGTTAGTGGAATATTTCATGAATGGGATATAGCTGGGTGCATGGAGGGTGATCACCCATCCATCTTTATTCCTGTTTTTAGCATCCAGTTTTGCCATTTCAATAAAACCATCAGGTAATCCTGAAAGATCATTCTTGTCTGTAATATGAAGTTCGAAAGCGTTGGTATCTTCCAGAACATTCTCTTCAAACTTTATCTGCAAATGTGCAAGCTCCTCCGAAATTTCCCTGAATCGTGATTTATTTTCGTCATCAAGGCCGGCGCCCCCAAGTACAAAGTTCCTATGGCTCTTTTCGAGAAGCATCATCTGTTCACGGTTAAGCCCTGCTGCTTCTCGTGAATCAAAAACTGATTTAACTTTCAGAAAAAGTTCCTTGTTAAGGGTAATATCATTGGAGAAGCGGGCAAGAAGAGGAGAAACCTCCTGTGTAACTGCCTGCATCTCACTGTTTGTTTCAGCACTGTTTAGGTTAAAAAGCACCGAGGCGATATCGCCTAGCTTATCACCGGCGCGATCAAGAGCGGCAATGACATTTTCAAAGACTGGTTTATCCTGATTAGCTGTAATTAATGCTATCTCTGCAGATGCAAGCTTAATAGCTTCTTCGATTGCAGGCTTAAAATGCGAGATTGTGAACCGGTCAAAAGGCGGAGTGCCGAAGGGTGTGTCCCATTTCTCCAAAAGCGGATTAGAATATATATTATCCATTTAATGTCATTGCTTTAATTAAGATCGTTCCCTTCCCTGTCATCCTTATCGGCACCTGCATATTTTGACGGATAGGGAGTATTCCCTTTTTCAGCAAACCAAAGGATCCTGTTTAAAAGATCGTCATTGCCCGAATCGATGCCATCGAATTCAGGCAGCATACTTTTTTTTGCATAATGGAGTGCCCTTCCGTTCAGTGAGACCAACTGAGGATTCATTTCATCAATCCTGATGTTGGAAGGAACTGCCGTGAAAGGAGTCTTGTCAATAACATTTCCGAAACAATCAGCCATCGGGTTGGCAATAGCGTCCTGGATATTCATTGGCGGCAGGCCCAGTATCTGTTCTATGGTCCTTACCATTGAAGGCTGGGTATAAAAAGTGTGATTGACAGATCTGAGTCTTGAATAGGGACTGATAACAAGTGAAACGGTGCGATATGCTGAAACATGGTCCCAACCTCCCTGGGAATCATCCTCTACGATAAATATCACAGTGTTTTCCCAGAACCTGCTTTTTGTGACTGCTTCCACAATAAGCCCGAGTGCCCTGTCATTATCGGCAACCATTGCACGCGGGGTAGGATAGCCCGGACGAATTCCGGCAGTATGGTCATTAGGCAGTGCCATAACCATCAGGTCAGGCAGCTGATCGCCTGGCAATGCTTCGAAATCATGCAGTTCTTTTATAAAAGCATCTGCCCGCATGGCATCAGAGAATTCATGATTCCCAAATGACGGGTAGGTTTGACTGAGGATGTTCTTTACCGGCTCAATGGTAGTCTTGTTGAAGAAATCTACTTTTTCTCCCTTTATAAACATATTATAAATATCAGTCCACTTCAGCTTATTGTCAAAAACAGGAATGGCTGCTTCGCCATAGATCCTGACTGATTTTCCATGCTTCAATCCGTTATCCCACAGGAAACCGGTTGGTGCATATACGAGAGCATCAGTCTGCACGTGGGGATAGCTCCTGAACCATGCTCTCATGTTTTTTTCAATATAATCTGTAACAATTGAGGCATCTGTCCACTGATGTCCTTCGGCAGAGCATTTGCCCGAAACATGGAAATTATCGAGAAGCAGGTACTCTTCACATAACTTATGAGTGTTGGGAGTAATTTCTGCACCGTAAATACAGAGTGCCGGATCTCCATCGCCCTGTTTCATGTCTCCCAGGACCTGGTCGTAAGTTCGGTTTTCTTTAATGATATAGAGAACATGCTTGAATAATGAAGGCTCGCCTATCCTTTCAGGAACCGCCTTTGGTCTAGCATCCGGTAAAGGCTTTTCCCTCGAAAGTGTAGCCCTGGCAAGGTCGTTTACTGCGACGACCGTATCGGTATAGGCTTTCAGCTCGCTTTTACGCGGAACCTGGATTACTGAGACTGAAGCCAACATGTGATGTGAATTGTAGGTAAGATTCTTAGATTTTACATCGGGAAGACCAAGCCTTACACCAGCGGCTTCGAGGTTGCAAACATAGAGGATACCCGGGTTCAGAATGTTTATTGCTGAAGGGTAGGCTCCTGTGGGGATAAATCCGCTGACAATACTCGATTGTCCGCAGCCTTTTTCGGAAGCCTTTTTGCCAAGTTTTATTGAAGCAAGAGCATTATCCATTCCGTTCGCCACATAAAGAGTTTTATTGTCAGGAGAAAGGCAAAGGCCGTCCGGAGAATCGCCAAAGAACTGGTTGATGGCTGGCTGAAGTCTTACATTTATAGTTTCAGAAACATTATCTGTTGATGTGTTTATTACAGAAACATTGTCGCTGTTGGAGTTTGTGACATAAATGAATTTTCCGCTCCTGTTTGCGATAATTTCATTTGGATGGAGGCCTACAATTATCTCCTTTATTATCTTTCCGTTCTCCGGATTGATAACGGCGACGCTTCCTTCCCTTGTTGAACCGCCGGCCTGATTGTCAACCCTTGCTATTCCCCATGGTACACCGGCAACATCTTTATCGCCTGCTTCAGGTATCCTTCCAGCCCAGTTGGTAACATATATTTTTCCGGCGGCCCTTACGATACCGTAAGGGGCAACTCCGGGAGTTGCAGTCCAGATTGTATCTCCTGTTGCAAGGCTCTGTTTTATCAGGTTATTATTACCATTAAGGACAACATATAAGAATTCACCTGATGATTCTTTGGTTATCAGGAATTCGTTTGGAAGAGCCATATCTGTCTGAGGAGCAGCTTTATATTCTATGAGCCTGCTGAATTCTGCTTTTGTTCCATCCCATTTTGCAGAAACAATGAATGATCGGTTTTTTATTCCAATAGCACTCCAGTATACCTCCGCAGAATTATTGTTGATATGCCAGGTGATCCCGGAATAGGTATTCATTCCTCCTTTCAGGTCGGGATGATTATTATTCGGAAGAGTAAATTTTACCAGGTTATCTGCAGTACTGATAAAGACGATGCTGTATCTCTCCATTACAGCAAGATATTTTCCGTCGGGTGAAAGAGCTGCTTCCATGGCATGGTTCTCCAGAGCCTTGTCTCCGAAATATACCTGGAGGCCTGCCGGCTGGATGAGCCGGTTCCAGGGGAGAAGTATCTGTCTGGGATTCTGAGGAATGATATTTTCGGGCAGCTGAGCCTGGGCGAAAGCGGTTATTAAACAGAGGAGTGCCGGTATGAGCTTTATTATCTTCATTTTTGAGGTTACAGTATTAATTAAAACGAATGAACAATTTTGCAGACAAGATAAAAAAAAGAGACTGAATTTTTGATTCAGTCTCTCGTATTCTTTTCAGAACGGCAGATCGCTCAGTTCATCATTTTCAGGCGGAATGTCCTCCAGGGCAGGGCGTGACGATGAAACATTCTGATCGTGTCCCTGTGAAGAGGCTCTTTCAATTTTCCAGGCATCGAGATTGGTAAAATAGTTTATTTTCCCATCGCGTTCCCATTTGTTCCCTTTCAGATTGAACCATATCTTAACCTCTTCGTTGAGGAATGATTCATTAATGAGGTCACATTTATCCTGAATAAGCTGGAACTTGATATAATTAACAAATACAGCACCTCCTCCAGATTCTTTGTTTTCGATAACAAATTCACGCTTTTTGAATTTATCACTTACCTGGTTTACCGGGGAAATGTCAATTATTCTGCCTGTAATTTCAAATGCCATTTTATTCTTCTATAATTGTGATCTTTTCAATTTTGTCTCCCTGACGTATTTTATCAATCACATCAGTTCCCTCAAACACTTTTCCAAAGCATGTATGCACTCCGTCGAGGTGTTTTGTATTGGTTCTGGAGTGGCAGATAAAGAATTGAGAACCGCCTGTATTCCTGCCGGCGTGTGCCATTGAAAGGACGCCCCTGTCGTGGTACTGGTTTTTGCCGTCGAGTTCACATTTTATTTTGTAGCCAGGACCTCCTGTGCCAACTCTCGGATCGTTCATATCCTTTGAGAAAGGACATCCGCCCTGGATTACAAAGTCCGGGATTACCCTATGGAAGGCGAGGCCGTCATAAAAACCCTTTTTTGCAAGCGTAACGAAGTTTTCAACAGTATCGGGAGCATCAGCTTCATAAAAGCTGACTTTCATAACACCTTTAGCAGTATGTAATTCTGCACTTCTCATTTTTTAACAATCTCAAGAAGTTCGATTTCGAAAACAAGTGTGGAATAAGGTTTAATCTGTTCACCGGCTCCGGTTGCTCCATAAGCAAGATTCTGTGGGATATAAACTTTAAATTTTGATCCTACAGGCATAAGCTGAAGTGCCTCTTTCCAGCCAGGAATAATATTTCCTACCGGGAATTGAGCAGGTTCTTTTCTCTTAATGGAAGAATCGAATTCGGTTCCATCAATAAGGGTTCCGGTATAATTGACTTTAACAGTATTTTCGCTTGTCGGTTTCGGTCCATTTCCCATTTTTATTACTTCATACTGAAGACCGCTTGGAGTTATAGTTATGCCTTGCTTTTCTTTATTTTTTGCAAGAAAATCTTCGTTCTTCTGAATCCAGTCCTTATACAGAATTTTATCTGCTTCAGCTTTTTTTGCTGCTTTTTCAGATTCACGACGGTTGATGAATTTCATGATTATTCCTTTAGCAGATTCATCAGTTAAGATTGCTTTCTTGTTTTTACCATCGAGCATTGCTTTGGCAACAATCAGTGGGTTGAGATCCAGGCTGTCAGCAGCAAGTGCATTGTAGTTTACGATGCCAAATGCATAGGCAAGCGAATCCTTTTCAGTAAGTATTTTTGTACCTTGTATTGCTTTTTCACCGCATGAGCCAGCAATAAGAGCTATAACGGAAGTCAGAACAATTAATCCCTTGAATTTCATATCTGTTTTTTTTAATTAAAGTTTTGGCAAAGATAATACTTTGAGTCTTGTAAAAAAGCCTTTAAAACTTTTTTTCAGATTTTCTTTGCACTAATCATTTCTCTTTTTCCCGGAGGCCCGGGAAGGAGCTTCACGTAAAAGCCGGCTGACCTCAAATTCCTTTTAACCTCCCCCTTGGAAGAATATGTCACAAGAATTCCGCCGCTTCTCATAGCAGATGATATCCTCTCAAATATTTCCCTTGTCCACATTGATGGCTGCTTATCAGGCCCGAAAGCATCAAAATACACAAGATCAATAGGATATTCCGGAATGTAATCACTCAGGTCTCCATTTATTTTTCTAAGGTTGAAATTATTGCAGATGCAATTCATCTGCTCCCAGGGAGATGATTGTATAAGCTCAAAGATCCTTTTGCCATCAGGTCCTGCAAATTCATAATGGTTCAATGACATTATCAGATCGCTGCCAACCGGGTACTTTTCGATTGATGTATAATAGACTTCCCTGTTCTCTTTAACTGCTCTTACAGCAGTAAGAAGCGCATTAAGACCGGTGCCGAATCCGGCTTCGAATATATTCAGCGGTTCTGCATTGCAGTTGTCATAACCTTCCCTGATAAATATGTGCTGAGATTCCTGCACTGCTCCATGAATGGAGTGGTAATGCTCATTCAATTCAGGAACATATATAGTGTGGGAACCGTCAGAAGTCTTAACTATTTGGTTCATTTGAATCTGTCTTCTCGTCGCCTGTTGCCAATTGCCTGATGCCTGATGCCTGATGCCTAGTGCCTGATGCCTAATGCCTAATGCCTAATGCCTAATGCCTAATGCCTAATTCCTTTTTATATATGCATTCCTATAACCAGTACATCATCCACCTGTTCTCTTTCGTTTTTCCATTTCCCGAAGGTATTATCGAGTATCTCTTTCTGCAATTCCATAGGCTTATCATGGTGTTTCAAAAGAAGATCCTGGAATGGCTTGTACATGTACTTTTTACCATTCGGTCCGCCGAACTGATCGGCATATCCGTCTGAAAAAAGATATAAGTAATCGTCTTTTTTTATTTCAACAGACTGGTTAGTGAATGGAGTAATTGATGTAACATGGATCCCGATAGGCATTCGATCGGCCTTGTACTGGATCATTCTCCCATCCCTGATAAGATAAAGCGGATTATTGGCACCTGCATAATCAAGTTTACCAGCTTTACGGTCAAGAATAACGAGAGAAATATCCATGCCATCATGTGCTTCTCCTGTCGTCCCTTTCTGCTTTAGTGCATTAATGATTTCATCACGAAGAAGGTTCAGGATGTCAGCAGCATTTTCCGGTTTCTTTGTACTTATTATTTCATCAAGAAATGCATGTCCGAGCATGCTCATAAAGGCACCCGGAACGCCATGTCCGGTGCAGTCGCCCGCAGCAAGAATGATTTTCTCATTTTTCTCGACACCCCAGTAAAAGTCACCGCTTACGATATCTTTTGGTTTGTAAAGTATAAAGTTGTCTATTCCCCAGTCAGACAGGAAGCTGATAGGCGGAAGAACAGCGGTCTGGATCCTGCTGGCATACTGAATGCTGTCAGTAATTGACTGGTTTTTCTGCTCTATTATATCTTTCTGTTTAAGTACCTCAGCGTTTTTTATTTCAAGATCAGAATTGATCATTTCTATCTGCCGCTTGCTCTCTGCCAGTTTTTGGTTTTTCTTCCTGGTTGAGATCAGTCCGAAGAGGATGCTTGCCGCTGCGAGAAGCATCAAAAAGCCGATTCCTACTGCAAATTGCCTGGCAAGTTTTTCATCTTTGAGCTGTTTCTCTTTAAGGAGTTTATCCTTTGCAAGAAGTTTGTTTTCAGTTTCAAGATTTTTTGCTGCTTCATCTTTCTGAATAAGGTTTAAACTGTCGTTTGCCTGCTGAAGCTTAAGAGATTTAATGTCCTGGACTCTTTTATTGAGCTCGAGGCGTTCCTGAACCAGAACAAGGGATTGGTTAAGCCTGGCATTTTCTGACCGGCTAAGTTCCTGTTGGTTTTGCAGGAGCAGAAACTCTTTTTCCTTTCTTTTTGCTTCTGTCTGAAGGTTTTTAAGCTGGAGCCCCTGGATCTCTTCATCAGATAATTCACTTTTAATCCTCTGCTCTGACGCCTCCATTGTAGCTACTTTACTGTTTCTTTCATTTTCTGTGTTACGGTTTGCATAATTGAGTGAATCACGGAGATTAAGGTGTTTCTCATAGTATTCAAGCGCCTTGACAAAATCATTTCCTTTTTCAAGAACTCCTGAATAATCTTTATAGCAAAGCTGAAGAACATCGAGGTTCCCTGATTTTTTTGCCGATTCAATGCATTCGAGACAATAAACCTCGGCATGATAATTATCGCCTTTATTGAAATAAATAGTAGCTATTATCCTGTCAATTCTCGCAACTTCATCAGTCCTTCCGGAAGCTTTCGAATACTCAAGAGCCTTCCTGAAGCTGGCAAGCATATCATTCTGGTCTCCCAGGTTCTGCTGACAGATAGCCATATTTGACCATGCATCAGAAAGAAAGAAATCATCTTTTCCTCCTTTTTCCGAATAGTCTATGGCTTTTCGGAAATTATCGAGTGCAGAATTTACATCTCCTTTACGGAACATAAGAAATCCAATCTGATTATAGGTATTTGCCAGATTTTTAAGATCTTTTTTGCCTGTATAAGCCGATGAAAGGATATTGTATTCTTCAATGGCCTGGTCAAATTTTCCCGATCTGGTGCAAAGCAATCCCATTTTATTGATACACCTGAGAAAACCTGACGAGTCAGAATCTATTAAATAGTAATGACTTGCAGCGGTGTACCATTTCAGGGAGAGTGAATCGTCAGGAAGAAAAAAATATGATTTACCTGAGGATTCAGCGGCTGAAGCCAGCATTCTGCTGTCCTGCCCATCATATAAAGTAAATTCCTGTACAGAATAAGCTGCTGATTTATTATACACGCCGGCTTTATAATACTTGCCGGCAATGAGTTTTAGTATCCTGGCCTCGTTTTTGTTATCACCAGATTTTGTATATGCTGCTGAAGCACGAAGATAATTTCTAAGTGCTTCCTCCCAGTCTGACTGCTGGTCATAATATGCTCCGAGAAACTCAAAGCCCGCTGCCTGAAGAGCCATAAACCCATTTTCAGAATCCAGGTAAAGCGATCTAGAAATATTGGCAAGTGCGCTATCAGATTTATTTCCGGACATAAAATCACCGGCACTCCGAAAATATGCAACAGCTTTGACAGAATCAGCTTCTCTTTTTTGCTTTATATCCTGCGATTCCTGTCCGTAGATGCTGAACAGAAATGAAGAGAGTGCGAGTAAATATAATATAGCCTTAGTCTTTTTCCTCATCAGTTTAGCGTATAGGTAAGGCCAAAACTAATGCTTCTTCCTGTCTGCGGATTATAGGGCAGGGGAGTATTCATTCCCGAATAGAAAGGCCCGCCGTACCTTTCATCAAAAAGATTGGTGACTTTAATAAAGCTGTTGATATTAGGACCTATCTTATAGTCAGCGACAATGTCCATGCTGTAAAAACCGTCGTAATTCTTCAATAATTGCTCATAAAGGCTTTTAATAGGTATTATG
>Ga0224523_1001341_pt1 | contig 10618 bp, 4 predicted proteins | sample CFST50metaG_FD_182732 | JGI IMG/M metagenome (GOLD analysis project Ga0224523, IMG submission 182732) | Peat soil microbial communities from Stordalen Mire, Sweden - C.F.S.T50 | ecosystem: Environmental > Terrestrial > Soil > Wetlands > Peat | place: Sweden: Norrbotten County, Stordalen Mire...
GCTAAAAGGACTGGACGATATAGACTGGACAGAAAGCATCAAAGAAATACAACGCAACTGGATAGGCAAATCTGTCGGCGCCATGGTAAAGTTCCGCATTAAAGGTCATGACGACCTGTTCATGGAAATATTCACCACACGTCCCGATACCATCTTTGGCGTTACCTATATGACCTTTGCTCCCGAGCATGAATACGTGAGCCGAATCACTACTGCCGACAGGCGCGAAGCCGTTGAAAAATATATTACCGACACCAAAAACCGTTCCGAGCGCGAAAGGATAGCCGATGTGAAAAGGATCAGCGGTGAGTTCACGGGCGCATACGCCATCAACCCTTTCACCAACGAAGAATTGCCAATATGGGTAGGCGATTATGTGCTTGCCGGCTATGGCACAGGTGCTGTAATGGCTGTTCCCGGTCATGACAGCCGCGACTGGGCCTTTGCAAACCATTTCGGATTGCCCATCAAGGAAGTGATCACCGGAGGCGATATCACCAAAGAAGCTTACGAACCCAAAGAAGGTGTGTGTGTGAATTCGGGCTTCATCAATGGGCTATCGCCAACGGAGGCCATCAAAGTAGTGATAACAAAAGCAGAAGAGATGGGCATAGGTTTTGGTAAGGTAAATTATCGTTTGCGTGATGCTATTTTCAGTCGCCAACGATACTGGGGCGAGCCATTTCCGATATATTACAAAGATGGCATTCCATATGCCATGGACGAAAAAGACCTTCCATTGGAACTTCCAGAAGTGGATGCTTTCCTGCCAACAGAAACTGGCGAACCACCTCTGGCACGTGCAAAAAACTGGAAGACCAAAGAAGGCTACCCAATAGAAACCAACACCATGCCTGGCTTTGCGGGATCGAGCGCTTACTATTACCGCTACATGGATGCTGCCAACACCAACGAACTGGTGTCGAAAGAAGCCAACAACTACTGGGAAAACGTGGACATCTACATAGGCGGGGCAGAACATGCCACAGGACATTTGCTGTATGCACGCTTCTGGAATAAATTCCTTTTCGATATTGGTTTGGTATGCAAAGAAGAACCTTTCAAAAAGCTGATCAACCAGGGGATGATACAGGGAAGATCAAGCTTTGCATACAGGATAAACGGTACGAACAAATTTGTTTCATACAACCTGCGTGGACAATATGAATCCACCCCCATACATGTCGATGTGAACATGGTCGACAATGATGTACTGGATGTGGAAGCATTCAAAAGCTGGCAAGCCGATCTTGCAAATGCTGAATTTATACTGGAAGATGGAAAATTCATCTGTGGCAATGAAGTGGAGAAGATGTCAAAATCGCTGCACAACGTGGTGAATCCCGATTACCTTGTTGAAAAGTACGGAGCCGACACCCTTCGTCTTTACGAAATGTTCTTAGGACCATTGGAACAGCATAAACCCTGGGACACCAAAGGGATTGAAGGCGTGTTCCGTTTCATCCGCAAGCTTTGGAAGCTGTATCACGACTTCGATAACAACCTCTGCATATCGGACGAACCACCAACAAAGCAAGAATTAAAAGCACTGCATAAAGCTATAAAAAAAGTACAGGACGACATAGAGCGTTTCTCATTCAACACAGCGGTGAGCACTTTCATGATCTGTGTGAACGAACTGACAGACCTTAAATGCAACAAAAGGGATATTCTAAAAGAACTGCCCATCATCCTTTCGCCTTATGCACCGCATATTGCCGAAGAACTATGGAGCTTGCTGGGATACGAAGGCGGCATCACGCATGTGGATTTTCCTGAATTCAAAGAAGTATATCTTGCAGAGGATAGTTGTACTTACGCGGTTTCGTTCAATGGCAAGATGCGTTTCACGATCGAGTTGCCGGTTGACATGCCTGGTCCGGAAGTTGAAAAACAAGTACTGGCACATGAGGTCGCACAAAAATGGCTTGAAGGAAAGTCGCCGAAGAAGGTCATTGTGGTACCGAAGAAGATAGTGAATGTAGTAGTTTAGGAAGTCGGCAGTCTTCAGTCAACAGTCGGCGGTCCGCGCTGAAAGATGGAATTTGTAAACGCTTGCTGACAATTAATGACCAACGACCTTAAACTTTGAACGACCACAACATCAAACGTCTAACGTCTAACGTCAAACTATTTTTTAATTTTGGAACAGTTTTTGTTTTAACCCAATCAAATCAAAAAATCAAAGTCATGAAAAAGTCAATTTTATTTATCGCGATTTTCTTAGCAGGTGCTTACCTCCAGGCACAAACCTTGCGCACAGTAACCAATACAGCCTTTAAAAGAGGGGAACTGCTCCGCTACAAAGCCTATTATGATGCTATCCTCACCGGAAAAGTAAATGCAGGAGAAGCCGAATTGGAAGTGAAAGACGAAACAAAGGTGATAGCCGGTCGCAACACCTATCATATCGTTGGCCTTGGCCTCACCAAAGGTGCTTTCAATTTATTTTTCAAAGTTGTTGACCGTTACGAAACCTATCTTGATGAAGACGCACTTGTTCCCTGGGTATTTATCCGCCGTGTGAACGAAGGAGGTTACAAGATCAGCCAGGATGTGACCTTTAACCAGTTCAAAAAAACTGTCACGCAAACCAATAATAAAGACAACACCACTAAAACAAAAGTGGCTTCAGAAAACATACAGGATGTAATTTCAATGTTCTATTATGCCCGCACGCTAGACTTCAGCACGGCAACAATAGGTCAGGAATTTCCCATACCATTTTTCCTCGACGATTCCGTTTACACCTCGAAGATCATTTACGAGGGTAAAGAAAAAGTTACAATAGATGCAGGCACCTTTAATTGCTTAAAATTTAAGCCAATGGTTGCAACAGGTTCCATTTTTAAAGATCAATATCCAATGACATTATGGATATCAGACGACAAAGATCATGTTCCAATTCTTGCCGAATCTGCAGTTATCGTTGGCAAAGTAAAACTTGAACTGATAAAATCAACAGGGCTTTTAAACACACTAACGTCCAAGACTGAATAACCTCCCCGAAACATTTTGTTTAACCTTAATTAAACCCGGCTTTCCGGGTTTTTTGTTTTAAAAGTCAAGAGAAAATATAAGTATCTTGGCATCTCTTATTTGCTGTTTTTTCACTTTCTTATTATGGAATTTCACTTTTTTATCATCTTATGTGTAATTCAAACCAAATTTCTTTATAAATTGCACCCTATAAATCCGTACCTATGAAGACAAAACTTGTTTTATTGATCAGCCTATTCACTATCCTTGCATTTGCAGGCAATTATTTCATCCGCCAGCATATCGCAAAAGAAAAAGAAAATACAAAAATGGCATTGCTTACCACTACCAATGGTTATGAGAACGCCTGGAAAAAAGTAGATTCTTTGATAGCAAAAGGTCTTACCAAGACAGCACTGGAAGAAGTGCTCATCATTTATAAAAAATCCAAAGCCGACAATAGTGCTCCTCAGTTTGTGAAAGCCGTAATGTATAAAATGAGGCTGGAGAATGATTACAGCGAAGATTCATATGAAAAGAGTATTAACAGCCTGAAGACCGAATTAGAGGATGCCACTTTCCCAGTAAAACCTGTGCTTCAATCGGTATTGGCTGAAATGTATTGGCGCTATTATACTATAAACAGGTACACCTGGTACAAACGGACCGAAACCGTCAACTACAAGGATGACGACATGAAAACATGGGATCTGAAAAAACTTGTAAAAGAAGTGATCGCCAATTATGTCCTTTCGCTGCAAGACGCAGAAAACCTAAAAAAAACGAAGCTGGAACTTTACGATGACATCATCATTGAAGACACCAATTACCGCTATCTGCGCCCTACACTATATGATTTTCTGGCACACAGGGCCGTTGATTTCTTTATGAATGACGAAGCCTCGCTAACCAAACCAACCTATAAATTTGAAATCGACAACAAGGATTATTTTAAACCCGCAGCTGATTTTGCAAAGCTAAGCATCACTTCGAAAGACTCTCTGTCGCTGAAATATTTCGCTACACTGATTTTCCAGGACCTTTTAAAGTTTCATGCAGCTGATACGGACCCTTCAGCATTGATTGATGCTGACCTGAAACGACTAAAGTTCATTAAATCAAATTCTGTACTGGATGACAAGGATAGCTTATATGTACAGGCATTGCTGGCTATGGAAACCAAATATTCCAAATATGCCGCTTCAACAGATATAACTTATGCCATTGCTTCGGCTTACTATGCCAAAGGCAACACATATGATCCGACAAAATCAGAGGATAACAAATGGATGATGAAAAAGGCTTTGGCAAAATGTGAAGAAGCCATCGGCGCTTACCCCAAATCATACGGAGGCATGAGTTGCATCAATCTTAGATACAATATACTTCAAAAGTCAATTGCCCTAACCTTTGATGAAGGCAACGCACCCAACAAGCCCATAAAAGCGCTGGTAAAATACAAGAACACAGCAAATATTTCTTTCCGCATCATTAAGATCACTTATGATGACGACAAAAAACTCACTCAAAAAGATTATGGCGAAGATCTGATAAAAGATTACCTGAAAAAGCCAACAGTAAAAGAATGGACTGTGACATTCCCAAGCGACAGTGATTATCAGGAACATGCTGCTGAAATAAAAATTGATGGGCTTCCCTTTGGTTATTATATCATACTTGCCTCGGACAACAAAGATTTTGCCCTCACCAACAGAGGAATTGCTTATTCTCATTTCTGGGTTACAAATATCAGTTATATACACAGGGAAAAAGCCAGAGGAGCCCTTGACTTTTATATATTGAACAGAGAAACAGGTTTGCCTTTAAAGAATGTCGCGGCACAGGCATATAAAAGCGAGTATAGCATTCTTACAAGACAATATGAACCAAAGAAATGGAAAAAGTTCATGACCAACGAAGATGGCTATTTTGAAGTTCCAGAAGCAACAGAATACACCTACTTCTCAATGGAATTTACACTTGGCAATGATCAATTGGTAACAGAAAGTAATTTCTACCAATATCAACCCTATGATTACAACAACAGCAATTACCTTCGTACTTTCTTTTTCACCGACAGAGCAATATATCGGCCGGGGCAAACAATTTATTTCAAAGGGATATTGCTGAATACAGACAAAAGCGGCAAGAAATTCACCATTGCTCCAAAGGCAAATACCACCGTTACTCTTTATGATGTAAACTATCAAAAAGTTTCCGATCTTGAGCTTACCACAAATGATTATGGAACTTTTACAGGCACCTTCACTGCACCGGCAGGGATAACCGGGCAGGTTTACATTACAAACGGAAGTGGTACACAGTATTTTTCCGTTGAAGAATACAAGCGCCCAAAATTCTCTGTGAAGATAGACTCTGTGAAGGGTAGTTACAAACTTAATGAGATCGTTACCGTAAAAGGATCTGCAACAGCTTATGCAGGCAATGTGATCGACAATGCCGATGTGAAGTACAGGGTTGTGCGTACAGCCACTTTCCCATACTGGTGGTATTGGTGGAGAGGATATTATCCTTCGTCACCACAGATGGAAATCGCCCATGGCGACACCACCACAAACGAAAAAGGTGAGTTCACTGTGAAGTTCAAAGCACTTCCCGACCTGAGCGTTTCGAAGAAATATACACCCACATTCACCTATACTGTTTATGCAGATGTGACCGACATTACTGGCGAAACACGCTCTGCTACAAAATATGTGATGGTTGGATATAAATCATTGAATATTTCGGTGAACATTCCTTCTGAAGTTGAAAAATCAGATAAAGGGGAGTATGAACTTTATGCAACCAACCTGAATGGCGAAAAACAACCGGCAACAGGAACTGTTAAAATTTACAAACTAAAACAGCCCGATAAAGTTTATCGTACCCGCTCCTGGGACAAGCCGGATAAATACACCATGACTAAAGAAGAATACTATAAAGCCTTCCCTTACGACCTGTATGATGATGAAAACAATATGTATAAATGGGAAAAAGATATTAAGGTTTTTGAAACGACGTTCACAACTCCTGCCGATTCTCTTATTAAGATCAAGGATCTTGATGACTGGAAAGTGGGAACATATGTACTCGAAGCCAAAAGCAAGGATAAATACGGCGAAGATGTTGACTTTTACAGTTATTTTACTGTTTACGGAAAGAAAGAAAAACAAATACCTGACAATTCAATCAACTATTTTTCAGTGGTCAAGGACGAATGCGAACCTGGTGACAGCGCTTCTTTCATCGTGGGGACAAAGGATTCCAATGTCACAGTGCTTTATGAAGTGGAATATGACGGAACCATCCTTAAGAAGCAATGGCTGAAGCTGAACAATGAGCAAAAGCTGATCTATGTGCCGATAAAAGAGGATTACAGAGGTGGCGTTGCGTTGCACCTTATTTCAATAAAGCATAACAGATATTTCAACAATGAGCAGGTTATAACGGTTCCTTACACAAACAAGGAACTGGACATCGAATTTGAAACCTTCCGCGATAAATTATTACCCGGCGAAAAGGAGCAATGGAAGATAAAGATAAAAGGCAAGAAGGGAGATAAAGTGGCAGCTGAAATGTTGGCAACCATGTATGATGCATCACTTGATGCCTACAAACCGAATTACTGGTATTTTAATATCTACAACTCCTACTATTCTTCATTATACTGGGATGCCTATTATAGCTTCAACACCAACTCATCCAATTATTATTCGTTTTATAAGGATTCCTATGCTTATCCTCCCTATAGGTACTATGACAAACTAAACTGGTTTGGTTTTAATACTGGTGGTTATAACGGATATTATGGTACTTATGGTTGGGACGGAGACAATTATGATGCAATTGAATCGCAGCAAAGTTATAAGTTCGCTGCGAAGGCTACTGCTGGAAATAGCAGGTTGGTGATGGAAGAAGACAAAGAGCAAAGCGAAAACATTCCTGATGATTCAAAGAAAAATGATATCACAACGGTTGCTGCAGTTTCGGGTACGACGGCACTTAAAGATGAAAGCGGACTTGATATGGGAGGCAAAGCAGGGGAAATGCTGCCGGGCGCAGGAGAAGTGGCAGGATCGCTTTCAACTGTCCAGGCACGTTCCAACTTTAGTGAAACAGCTTTTTTCTACCCGCAGTTACTCACTGACGAAAATGGCGAAGTGATCATCTCTTTCACTGTTCCCGAAGCATTGACAAAATGGAAAGTGATGGGCCTTGCTACAACAAAAGACCTTAAATGGGGCCAGATAGAAAAAGAACTTGTTACACAGAAACAACTGATGATTGTGTCCAATGCACCAAGGTTTTTCAGGGAGAATGACACCATTTCATTCTCTGCAAAAGTCTCGAATCTTACTACAAGCGAATTAACAGGCTCTGCACAATTGTTCCTTTATGATGCCTCAACCCTGCAATCATTAAATGTTTTATGCAAGAACACCGACAGCATTAAAACCTTTACTTCTTCAAAAGGACAAAGCGCTGCACTGGCATGGAACATTGTGATTCCAGAAGGAGTAAGCGCCATCAAATACAAGGTGGTTGCCAAATCAGGGTCATATTCCGATGGAGAAGAAATGGTATTACCAGTATTAAGCAACAGGATGCTGGTAACAGAAACCCTTCCTTTACCAATCCGCAGCAAGGAAACCAAAGAATTTACTTTTGCTAAACTGATCAATTCAAAATCTTCTACGACGCTGAAAAATTATAAGCTAACACTGGAATTCACATCCAATCCTGCATGGTATGCTATACAAGCACTGCCTTACCTTATGGAGTATCCTTATGAATGCTCCGAACAAGTGTTTAGCCGCTTTTATGCAAATAGCATTGCAACACATATTGCAAATTCGCATCCTAAAATCAAAGCAGTATTTGATAGCTGGAAAACCCTTACTCCCGATGCTTTGCTTTCGAAACTTGACAAAAACGAAGAGCTGAAATCTTTGCTATTGGAAGAAACCCCTTGGGTGATGCAGGCCAAGGACGAGACTGAAAGAAAACAAAGAATAGCCCTGTTATTTGATTTGAATAAGATGAGTTATGATCTGGATAAGGCATTGAAGAAACTTGAGAAGATGCAATTAGCTAATGGCGGGTGGCCCTGGTTTGGTGGAGTGGAAGACGACAGGTACATCACCCAATACATCATCACAGGCATGGGGCACCTTGATAAACTCGGGGTTAAAGATGTTCGCGAAAACACCAAATGCTGGAACATGGTAAAAGATGGTGTGACATATCTCGACGACAGGATTGGTGAAGACTATGCATGGTTGGTAAAAAATTATACCAAAGAGGAAATGGCCAAAAACCACATCGATGGTTTACAGATACAATATCTTTATGCCCGCACATATTTTCTTGAAGACATTGCTGTCAGCAACAAGAATAAAGATGCTTATGATTATTATCTTGGCCAGGCAAAGAAATACTGTCTCGACAACAGCCGTTACTTGCAGGGAATGATGGCCCTAGCACTCAATCGCACAGGTGATAAAACCACTGCCATGGCCATCATCAAATCATTGAAAGATAATTCTCTTTCAAGTGATGAAATGGGAATGTACTGGAAGGATGTGACAGCCGGATATTATTGGTACCAGGCTCCTATTGAAACTCAGGCACTCCTGATAGAGGCTTTTGACGAAGTTGCTGACGATTCCGTTTCGGTTGATAACATGAAAGTATGGCTGCTCAAGCAAAAGCAAACGCAGGACTGGAAAACAACCAAAGCTACCACCGAAGCCTGTTATGCTTTATTACTTCGCGGTGCCAATTGGCTTGCTTCCGACCAGCTGGTTCAAATAAAGGTAGGCAATGAGATCATTGATCCAAAGAAAATGGATGATGTAAAAGTTGAAGCCGGCACTGGTTATTTCAAAACTTCATGGAGTGGGAAAGAAATAACTCCTGATATGGGCAATGTCACTGTTACAAAATCCGACAATGGTGTTTCATGGGGAGCACTTTACTGGCAGTATTTTGAGCAACTTGACAAAATAACCCCTGCCGCAACTCCGCTGACGATTGACAAGAAATTATTCCTCAATAAAACCTCAGATACTGGCCCGGTGATAACCCCCGTAACAACATCTACCAAGCTTGCAGTAGGCGACAAGATCACAGTGCGTATCAAGATCACTGTTGACAGGACAATGGAATATGTTCATATGAAAGATATGCGGGCTTCGGGTTTTGAGCCACTCAACGTGCTATCACAATACAAATACCAGGACGGATTGGGGTATTATGAAAGCACCCTTGATGCTTCAACAAATTTCTTCTTCTCTTATCTGCCAAAAGGAACTTATGTTTTCGAATATCCTCTTTATGTAACGCATGAAGGCGAATTTTCAAATGGCATAACTTCCATTCAATGCATGTATGCACCTGAATTCAGCGCACATTCAGAAGGAATAAGGATTAAAGTTGGAAAATAGGAATTGAATTTATAAAAGAAAAAAGAAAGCGGCTCGTATTGGCCGCTTTTTTTATTTGTAAGATTCTGAAGATTTATTTGCTAGCAGATCATCTTTGGAATAATGAGTTATCCACCTTATCCATAACATAAAAACAAAAGAAAAAATAATAATATTAAAAATGACATGATGATTGGGGTCCATCATTGTAGGCCAATAAATCTTTGTGAGACATAAGCCTGTAATTCTTAAAATATTGACGAGGTGAATAGCTACGATGCCTACCGGTATAAACCAAAATTTTGCTTTCTGCTGACCAGGATACGCAATTACAAATGCAGCAAATATAAACATAACATCAGCACCAAGGCAAACATTTGCTACGTATAAAGATCCATGATTCCCAAGTGTTATATTTCTATATGTAGTAGTGATTACTGTATCAGAAAAAACAGCAATTAAATGAGTACTACAAAACATAGCACTTTTTAGTAAGATATGATAACCACCATACCAGTACTTAAGAAATACAGGACTGTTTGTATTTGACAGGTATCCATTTAAAAAAAGCCAAAGAATGTAAAAGCCCAATAATTTCAGTAGGAATATCACTATTTTATTAGACGGTAGTAATTCCTTAAATCTGAAAAAAAATGTAAGCGTACGTGTAAGCACAGTTCTGATTTTAGGTACTATTTCTTTTTTGGTCTGAGTTTTTTTACTCCATATAACACACCAAGGGCTGCTAAAAAGCTCAGACCATCAATAGGAACGGCGTCCTGTGGTACAGGAGGTGGCACCTGAGCAAATACTTCACTGATAAAAAAAGGAAATATAAGGAGACAAATAATTAAAAAAAATTGACGTATTACAAGTCGTTGCATAACTTAATCTTAATATTCGATTTGTGTCTTTATACTTATATTACTATGACTGGGTTTCATTTTTCTGCAATAATTTGTTAATAACAAGAGTTCGGTAATAATTATTCTACGTGCAGCGTTTGATTTTCAATCTATTTTAAATCAACAAATAAAGAAAATGCAACGCTGTTGAATGTATGGGTTTGCAAAGAAATAATATATAAACACTATCACTCTGGCTACCTCATTAACAGTAAAATATTATTTATTAAATCTCTTTTACATCATCAAAAAATATAAGCAGATATTTTTTAGGACTAACTTTTCATAAATGCTTCCTCTCTAAAC
>Ga0224523_1001342_pt1 | contig 10614 bp, 6 predicted proteins | sample CFST50metaG_FD_182732 | JGI IMG/M metagenome (GOLD analysis project Ga0224523, IMG submission 182732) | Peat soil microbial communities from Stordalen Mire, Sweden - C.F.S.T50 | ecosystem: Environmental > Terrestrial > Soil > Wetlands > Peat | place: Sweden: Norrbotten County, Stordalen Mire...
GAATTAAAGATTCTATTAACCCTGAAATTGTACTGATAGGTAATTCGATTACCCATTTCTGGGGTGGCTTACCAAAAGCAAGAAATACTAACGGGCCGGCTTCCTGGGCTTCATTATTTGGTTCTTACAGGGTGCTGAATATGGGTTTTGGATGGGATCGCACTCAAAATGTATTGTGGCGGCTGGACCATGGAGAACTTGACGGGCTTCATCCAAAGGTTGTTGTGGTTAATATTGGCACCAACAATACCAGTCAGACAGATCATGCCAGGATGAATTCAGCCCCGGAAATAGTTGATGGGATTAAAGCCATTTGTGGAAGAATACGTTCAAAAGTACCACAGGCTAAAATCATATTGATGGGAGTTTTTCCGAGAGAGCAGAGTCCTACACATCCCCGTAGAATACTGATTAATGGGATCAATCAGTTGTTGGCAGCTTTTGCCGGTGAACAGAAAATCACTTATATTGACATTACATCACTAATGGTCTCATCGGATGGCACTATCTCCAGGGATATCATGTCGGACTTTTGTCATCCTACGGATAAAGGCTATCAGATCTGGGCAGATCAATTACGGGATTTACTCGCTGAACCGCAATAAATTATTGATGATTAATTATTTATGTTATCCTTCTTAATCCCAGAAGGACTTTTCTGCAATTCTGAAAAGATATAGAAGGGCTACCACAAGGGACTTTTCTACACGTACTTGGAATATAAAAAACCAGTAACTTTGCACAGAATTTAAAGACAGGGATATACAGTGGCAGATATTGGAAAGCTGAACAAGCTAAGAGTTGTGAAAGAGGTTGATTTTGGTATTTATCTTGATGGTGGAATCCATGGCGAGATATTAATGCCAAAAAGATATGTCCCCGAAGATTGTAAACCTGAAGACATTATAGATGCTTTTGTATACATGGACTCGGCAGACAGGATCATTGCAACAACAGAAAAGCCATATGCCATGGTGGATGAGTTTACTTTACTTACGGTCATCTCCGTCAATCAGGTAGGTGCTTTTCTGGACTGGGGATTGATGAAAGATCTGTTGGTTCCTTTTAGTGAACAAACGGTAAAAATGGAAGAGGGAAAATCTTACATGGTCTTCATCTATCTGGATAATGAAAGCAGACGCATAGTAGCTTCGGCAAAACTGGATCAGTTTTTAGACAACAAGCCTCCAGTATTTGAAGTCGGAGAAGTTGTAGACCTGATTATCTGCAGTAAGACAGAAATAGGTTACAAAGCCATTGTCAACAATACCTGGTGGGGTGTGCTTTATGGCAACGAGGTTTTTCAACATCTGAATAAAGGACAACGCATCAAAGGATATATCAAAAAAGTCAGAGAGGACGACAAGATTGATCTCAGTCTGTTTAAACCCCATTATGCAAAGGTGGATGATATCTCAACCATTATCATGGAGCGAGTAACAGAACGTGGTGGTTATCTTGAAGTAACCGACAAAAGTTCTCCTGAAACAATCTATGATGTTTTTGGTGTGAGTAAAAAAGCATACAAGATTGCCATAGGCAAGTTGTACAAAGAGAAATATATCGCACTGGAAAAGGAGGGTATCAGGATAATAAGACCCCTTCCTATTCCTGTTCTACCGGTACTTCCTTTACCAGATCCTCAAGAAGATCAAGCTCAGCCTCAACCAGATCAGCCTCAATCCTGAGGTTATCGATGATAAAGACCTGACGTTCAGGTGTATTTTTCCCCATATAGAAGGAAAGGGTCTCCGGGATGTCGGAATGCTTTTTCAAAAGAACGGGTTCTAATCTGATCTGTGCTCCGATAAAGTGTCGGAACTCATCGGGAGAAATCTCTCCAAGGCCTTTGAAACGGGTGATCTCGGGGTTTGCACCTATCTCGTTCATGGCTTTTTGTTTCTCCTCAGGACTGTAACAGTAAAAAGTCTTCTTCTTATTGCGTACCCTGAAAAGTGGTGTCTGGAGAATATATAAGTGATGTGATTTTACGATATCGGGATAAAACTGAAGGAAGAATGTCAACAACAATAAACGAATGTGCATACCGTCTACATCGGCATCGGTTGCTATTACGATATTATTATAACGCAGATTATCCAGACCCTCCTCTATATTTAATGCCGACTGTAGAAGGTTAAATTCCTCATTCTCGTATACGATCTTTTTAGAAAGACCATAACAGTTTAGTGGCTTACCCTTTAAACTAAATACCCCCTGCGTATTGACATCACGGCTTTTGGTGATAGACCCTGATGCAGAATCACCTTCGGTAATGAATAAGGTGGTATCTAATCGCCGTTGATCAGATGAGTTAAAGTGTATCCTGCAATCCCTGAGTTTCTTATTATGGAGACTGACTTTCTTGATGCTTTCCTTTGCCAGTTTCTTGATGTTGGTAAGCTCTTTACGCTCCTTTTCTGACATCATGATCTGCTGTAACAACCCATCGGCAGTATCAGAATTCATGTGAAGGAAGTTGTCGAGATGACGCTTGATTATTTCATTGATGAAGTTTCGGATTGTACGTCCTTCTGGCTCCAGATACATGGAACCCAGCTTAGTCTTGGTCTGACTTTCAAAGACAGGTTCCTGCACTTTGATACTGATAGCTGCTACCAGACCGGAACGGATATCACCGGGTTCAAAATCCTTCTTGTAAAACTCACGGATAGTCTTGACAACAGCTTCACGGAAAGCAGCCAGATGGGTACCTCCCATCGTGGTGTTCTGTCCGTTGACAAATGAGTAGTATTCTTCACCAGATTGATTGGCATGGGTGATGGCACACTCAAAATCCTCTTCACGGATATGAATAATGGGATATAAGATCGGAGTTCCGTTAAGATTGCGATTCAAGAGATCGAGTAATCCATTCTTGGCCTGATACTTATCTCCATTGTGATTGATGATGAGTCCGGAATTCAGGAAGGCATAGTTCCAAAGCATCGACTCGACATATTCCTGTATGTAATGAATGTTACCAAATATTTCTTCATCGGCAATAAACGTAATTTTTGTCCCATTGCGTTCAGTTGTCTCTTGTTCGGGGAAGTCTTTAATGAGTTCTCCTCTGCAGAATTCAACGATTTTGGTCTTTCCCTCACGAACACTCTGTACCCTAAAAAAACTGGAGAGGGCGTTTACAGCTTTAGAACCTACACCATTTAACCCCACAGCCTTTTTAAAGACATTGGAATCATATTTAGCCCCGGTATTAATACGGGATACGCAATCGATGACCTTACCCAAAGGAATACCACGACCATAATCACGAACAGAAACCAACTTTTCATTGATTGTAACTTCAATCGTACGACCATTCCCCATGACGAACTCGTCTACGGCATTGTCAACGATCTCTTTGATTAAAACATAGATACCATCATCTGCTGATGAGCCGTCACCAAGTTTCCCGATATACATTCCAGGACGAAGCCGGATGTGTTCTTTCCATTCTAACGATCTTATACTTTCTTCGTTATAGTCTTCAACCATTGTAAAAGCATTAATTATTGGTTCACAAAGATATCAAATCCACACTGCATTCAATAGCATAGATTCGCATGTAATGTGTAAAAATATATAAAACAGTTAAACCTATTGTAGGACAGGTCGGATGAATTTTAATTAAAAATTGTAAATTTTTAATTGCTCAAAACGAGGAGAATTTTTACGGAGTGCTGCTTTAGCGGCTGTTTCAGTAGTATAGATCCCTAACGCAACTCTGTACTTCCCTCTTGCATCAATCATAACCAGATTTTTAAAGCCTTCTTTCTTCAACGACTCAATCGTTTTCATAGCATCTTCGAGAGAAGTATAGCTGGAATGAACCAGGAAAAAACTTGTTCCTTTATCGTTATCTTTTGGAATTTCAGCTTCTATAATTGTTTCAGTCTTCTTTAAACTTTTGTTTTGAACCGTGGGTTCCGGCAATGCAGCTTTGGTTTCGGTAGTAGTGTAATTTACCTGAGCACCTCTTGTCAAAAAAGTTTTTTTTGTGGGTTCATTTGTTTTTGTAACAGACTGAACAGTTTCCGCAGCAGCAAGATTTGTATTGGTCGAATGAATTGTTGGTTCGGTCTTTATAATTTTGGTTACTTCTTTCTCAAAAGCAACGTCAGTCATCCTGTCAGGCATTTCACTGGCCCAAATTGATGCAAATCCATTATAAATACCTACCCCTATACATTGCCAGTTGCGATTAGCCCACTGACCCTTATTCATAATAAAATCCTGTGTTGTTTTAGCTTCAAGCCATTTCTTTGCAAGATCATTCGTTGAAATATCTTTTCTAGTTGCAATGACTATTTCAAAACCTTTCCCATGAAAACCAATAATCTCTGAAGGTTTAGAGGTCATCAAATCCAGATTCTTCTGTTGGCCATTAAAGCAACAAGGTATCCATTTCCCTTTGTCCGACCAACTGTTTAGGTTACAACCATGCTGCTCCTTGCTATAAAGCCGGATATCATTTAAATGAGTCTGGGCAACAAAACATAGTGATGGAGAAAGTTGAAGTTCACCTAAACCTTTTTTTGATCTGTATATATTGATCGCATCGGATAACTGGAGTTCATTTTTTCCAATGGTGTACTTTGTAGTTACTGTTTTAGGTGACTTATTCTGGGATAAAGTCACTTGTGCGGTCATGATAATGAATGCACTGATAGTTAAAAATAGTTTGAACATCATATATCAATATAAATAAAAAATTCAAAAAAAGATCAAAGGAAGAAAAGAATTAGTAAAACTAGATTCAATATTGTAGAAAAAGGAAAAGGGTCTACAAATATAAATATTTTTTTTGAATATTTATTTAATGATAAACATATTGTTTAACAGTTTATAACTATTAAAATTTAATCATTAGAAAGCAAATTCGTTAAAGTCTTTTGAGCTTCAGCAGGAAATTCATGTGAGCCCGGTCCACAAATGCATCCTCCCGGACAAGACATCACTTCTATAAAAGGAGCAGGTGCCTGATTCTTTGCAGCAAATGTTTTCAACAATCTCAGTTGCTTTTTATCCAATCCATCGACCAGGTAAGATTTTATATCAACCTGATTGATTTTATTCAGTGACTTAGCAACACCCCCACTTAAAGCAAAACCTCGGGCAGCACTGATCTCAGTATTCACAGAGCAATATTCCTGACTTTCATCCACCATTATTTTAAAGCCATTCAACATACAACCTAACTCTTCAAGGGTAAGTACAAAATCGACATCAGGATTTCGCATCCCTTCCCGCCTCTTTGCTATACACGGGCCTATAAAGACAATTTTGTTTTCTGGAAATAATACCCGACATGACTTTGCAGTAAATGCCATTGGAGAGGGTGTATCAGAGACATACTTTTTCAGATCACGCGCGTGAATATTTACGGCTTCTGTCCATGCAGGACAACATGAAGAGGTCATAAAAGGAAGCCCTTCATCAAGCTTTTGCTGAAGTTCATGATATTCGGCTTTAGCGGTTTCCACCGCGCCTGATGCCACTTCAACCACTTCATCAAAGCCCATCTCTTTTAAGGCTCCTTTAATTCCCTCCGGGGATACTTTATATTGTCCAAATAGTGCCGGAGCTACGATTGCTGTTACTTTCTCTTCTGATTTCAGTGCTTGCATCACCTGTAACATTTGAGTACTTTCCATGATAGAACCGAAAGGACAGGCATTCACACACTTACCACACAGGATACATTTCGATTCATCTATTGTCTCTTTTCCTTTTTCATTTTTACTGATAGCTCCAACAGGACAGGATTCCTCACAGGGGACCGGCAAAAAGACGATGGCATGATATGGACATAGTTTCTGGCAGATACCACAACTGATACATTTCTTTGGATCTATTACAGCCTGACCGTTATCGTTACGTGAGACCGCATCACGTGGACAATTCATTTTACACGATTGTGCAATACATCCTTTGCACAGATTCGTGACCACATAATTAGATTTCACACATGAAGAACATGCTTCTTCTACTACAGTCAAAATTCTATCGGGTAATATTTTACGATTCATTACTTCTCTAACATAATCCGCCAGTTTTCGTCTTTCATCATCTTCGTTCTCTACATCAAACCCCAGAATACCCATCATTTTATATTTGGATACCGCCCTTACTTTATGAATGCAACATCTGTCCTGATGTGCCCTTCTACCAATTTCATAAGGGACCAGATCAATATCTTCTTCAAGTTTGTTTTGATTATAAAGTTCGGCTATTCTTGTCAACAGATCACGCCGGATGATCATTGTATTATTTACAAATGCCATAATTCATTATTCGTTTATTAGTTGTAGTTATTTATTGCAATGACTGGACTATCAGCAATAAAAATCTTAACATATAGAGACGCAATATTTTGCGTCTCTATAATTAACAGTTCATCAAACTCAGGAAAGAAACGTTTACTTACCTTCGTAAGCCTTGATATACAATTCTTTGATTTCTTCAATCGAAGGATATCTGGGATTAGATCCGGTGCACTGATCGTCGAATGCAAGCTCAGATAAGTTATCAAGCCTTGCATAGAATTCAGTAGCCTCTACCCCTACTTCACGAATTGATTTAGGAATATTCAATTCATCCTTCAGTTTTTCGATTCCTGCTATCAATGCCTCTATCAATGCTTCATTGGTATCGCCTTTGAAACCACAGTAGGTAGCTATTTTGGCATATCGCTCAATGGCAAGAGGGTACTTGTATTGAGGAAAAGTTGCCTGCTTACGGGGAGTATTGGTAGCATTAAAACGAATGACTTCAGAGATCAGTAAAGCGTTTGCCAACCCATGAGGGACATGAAACTCTGATCCCAACTTGTGAGCCATGGAGTGACCTACACCCAGAAAAGCATTGGCAAAGGCGATTCCGGCCATGGTTGCTGCATAATGAATTTTTTCTTTTGCCTTCAGGTTTTTGGCTCCATCCCTATATGATGCTGGAAGATATTTAAATATCAAACGGGCAGCTTCCATGGCATAAGGTGTCGTAAACTCGGTAGCATATATCGAAACCATCGCTTCCAAAGCATGAGTCAAGGCATCTACTCCAGACCAGGCGGTGAGCTTGGGAGGCATCGTAAGCACAAACTCCGGATCAACAATAGCCATATTAGGTGTCAACTGATAATCTGCAATGGGATATTTGATTCCGCTCTTCTCATCGGTCACAACTGCAAAAGGGGTGACCTCAGAACCTGTTCCGGAAGTGGTTGGAATGGCCACCATATAAGCCTTACGACCAAGATTCGGGAACTGATAGATCCTTTTGCGGATGTCCATGAATCGAAGGGCGAGTCCTTCAAACTCTGTATCGGGATATTCATACATCAACCACATGATCTTTGCTGCATCCATGGCTGATCCACCACCCAACGAAATGATGACATCGGGTTGAAAGGCATTCATTGCAGAGAGTCCTTTCTTGACATTGGCAAGGGTTGGATCGGGTTCTACTTCATAAAAGATATTAAAGTCAATATTCATCTTTCGTAACTCCCGTGTCACCTTTTCTGTATAGCCCAGATCATAGATGGGCTTATCGGTGATGATGAAAGCACGTTTGCGACCTGCAAGATCTGTCAGTGCAACGGGTAAACACCCATATTTGAAATAGATTTTAGGCGGAACCTGTAACCACAACATGTTTTCTCTCCTTTCGGCATTGGTTTTAATATTCAAAAGGTGTTTCACACCTACATTCTCGCTCACTGAATTTCCTCCCCAGCTTCCACATCCAAGGGTAAGCGATGGGTCGAGTTTAAAGTTATAGATATCACCAATGGCACCCTGTGAAGCCGGCATATTTACCAACAGACGACCTGTCTTCAATAATGAACTAAATGACTCGATCCTTTCAGTATTTCTTAGATCTGTATAAAGCACCGAGGTATGTCCGATACCTCCAAACTGAACCAACTTTATTGCCTTGTATTCTGCATCCTGAAAATTACCTGCCCTGTACATTGCAAGAATTGGTGAAAGCTTTTCATAAGAGAAGGGTTCATCTTCACTTATCCTCTGCGCTTCTCCAATTAAAACTTTTGTGTTTTTTGGGACAGCAAATCCTGCCATTTCAGCAATCTTAAAGGCAGATTGACCTACTACATTAGCATTGACATGACCATCAACTATCATTAATTTGCCTGTCTTTTCCTTTTCATCTTCATTCAGAAAGTAAGCTCCACTTTCTGCAAATTCCTGTTTTACCACATCATATACTTCGTCAACCACGATTACACTCTGCTCTGAAGCACAGATCATTCCATTATCAAAAGTCTTACTCATCAGGATAGAGTTTACTGCCATCTTAAGATGAGCTGTTTCATCTATGATAGCCGGAGTATTCCCAGCCCCAACACCGATTGCCGGTGTACCTGAAGAATAGGCTGCTTTCACCATTCCGGGACCACCCGTGGCCAGAATCAGACTGATACTTTTATGATGCATCAGATATTGAGATTTCTCTACGGTTGGCTTTTCAATCCATCCAATTATATCTTTTGGAGCACCTGCTTCTATTGCAGCATCGAGTAAGATTTTGGCTGCAGCAATAGTACTTTTTGCTGCCCTGGGATGAGGCGAAAAGATGATACCATTTCTTGTCTTCAGACTGATCAATGCTTTGAAAATCGCCGTAGACGTTGGATTTGTAGTTGGAATGATTCCTGCAATAACTCCGATGGGTTCAGCAATCTTGCGTATACCGGCAGAAAGATCTTCTTCAATAATACCACAAGTCTTCTCATCCTTATATTTGTTATAGATGAATTCTGAGGCAAACTGATTCTTAATTACTTTGTCTTCCATGACACCCATACCGGTTTCGGCTACGGCCATCTTGGCTAATTGAATACGGCTGCCTGCTGCAGCAAAAGCTGCCTTTCTAAAAATCTCATCCACCTGTTCCTGACTATATGTTCTATATACTTTTTGAGAATCTTTAACACGCTGGATTAGCTCCTCTAATTCATTCAAGTCCTGACTTAATCCCGGCATTTCGTCTTTAACTGCAATTTTTACATTTGCCTCTTTCGTTATATTGCCTTCGTTCTGATCTGGCTTAACGACTGTTTTAACATTCTCTTTCATCTTATTATAATTTATTGATAATTAAAAGCTTTAACCTGCTTAAACTAACTGCTCAGTTCTTAATGCTGAAATGATTTTTTCAAGATTCGCCTTTTCGATAAGTTTTCCATTCACTTCAGCATATGGTGGTTTAGGGTCAGTAGTCATTTTATCACAACCCAGACAAACTGATGCTTCAACATATACTGCTTCTTTCAGATCATCGGGCAATTGACTCTTCAGGTTATTCAACTTAGAACCTCCCATGACATAACAATATGTTCCCACACAAATTTTTACATTTAATTTCTTGACAGTGTTCATGATTTTATTATTTATTTTATAGGTTTTTTTTCTTTATTCAGAGATGATTTAATATCTCATCCTAGAACTCTGATAACTTTTCAATTAAAAATATTGCCTTCATTACAAGTTTAAATATGTTTTCAAAATTCTATTGTTATTCGATTAACAGTTGACATCAGCTAGCCAATTACTGTGCCAAAAATCATATCCCATTGAAATAATGAAACTTACTTCTTTTACGTTAAATATCTTGTGAAATTTATGTCATAGGATTGAACACAATAACTACTTTACTTGTGTGCATAATCAGGACAGTGTTAATAATCTTAACACATTTTTCATTTTTAAAAAACGAAATGAGAAAGAGGAATAATTAGTTGATGAATTACAAAATGCTATTCAAAGATGGCACCACTATATGCCCTTTTCTTCTGTGGGGTTCAAAGCTGATCGCAATAATAAAAAGTCTGATCTATAGATCTTTAAATCACTATACCTGATTTTAGTTTTACGGATGAAAATGACGAACAGATAAATCATGCAAACTAAATATGAAAACGTTGTAGTCAATGCAGCACCCTTAATCCCAATAACCGGAATCAGTATAAAGCCAACACTCAGTGTCATGACCAATCCAACTGCAGAGCCATACATACTGTACTTTGGCATCCCGATGCCACTGAAGTAATGGCTGATGATCATGGTTATCGAGGTGAATAACATACCGGGAGCTAATATCAACACAACTCTTTTTGCATCTTCAAATCCTGCTCCAAATAACCAAAGGTAGACACTTTGTGGTATAAGCACCATTATTATCAACAACAAAAATGTCACACAGGCCACACCTTTAATCAAAACAAGCGTGAGATTACATGCGTAATCCATATCATCAGTATTTGACATCCGCGCATAATGAACTGTTGCTGCACTTCGTCCTACAATCCATACACTCTCTGAAACCTGGGTACCCACACTGAATACTCCCAGTAATCCCGGACCAAAAAAACGATTTATGATATAATAAGAAAGTCGGTAATTGAGCATCTGGAAAAATGTCCCAAACTGCATAAAAGGACTATATTTCAAAAGAGTTAACACTACAGCAGGTAATCCCTCGATATCTGAAAAAAATATCAGCCTTCGAATTGCAAACAGACTTATTACAAATGATACGATAATCCCTGCATAAAAAGAGAGCAGATAAGCCGTGACAGTATGATTC
>Ga0224523_1001343_pt1 | contig 10611 bp, 15 predicted proteins | sample CFST50metaG_FD_182732 | JGI IMG/M metagenome (GOLD analysis project Ga0224523, IMG submission 182732) | Peat soil microbial communities from Stordalen Mire, Sweden - C.F.S.T50 | ecosystem: Environmental > Terrestrial > Soil > Wetlands > Peat | place: Sweden: Norrbotten County, Stordalen Mire...
GGGTGTGGGAGTGGAGTGGCAAACCCGAGTGCACCATGTTCGGTGCGAACGCGATCGAGGGTGTCTCCGCGCTCCAGAAGTTCTGCGAGGTTTGTGCGAAGCTGGTCATCAGGCAGAACCTGGATCCGGCGCACCCGGATGCGGTTCTCTCATTCAAGAGCCTACTCGACATCAAATGACTGGCACCGGTCGCCTATCCCGTAGTTTGTCCTCGTCGTGCTGCTGGGCGTGGATCTTCTCGCTATTCCTTCCCGCCTGCGGAACGACAGCCGCGTCCCAATCTCGCAAGGAGCATGAAACCATGACCGAATTCAAATTCAAGATTGACCGCGACGGGAGCTTCGAGCCGGAAGCATTCTGGCTCCGCCACAACAATCCGCGACTCTCCACCCGAGGCACGCCCGACATCATCTCGGGCGTGGGCATTGCCATAAACGCGCCGCGAGAAGTCCAGTTCTCGGAAGGGCCCCTCCTTTCACCCAAGGACGCGCAGTTCATCGTGTGCGTGGCGACGCAGTTCGTGTACGACATGATGGGCTACGGATCGAGCTTCATGGACTACTTGACACTCGTGGTGGTCGACGCCCGGACGCACCAAGAGTACGCGGTGTCCGCATTGCGCGCCGAAAGCACCAACATCCGCGACAACTACGAGCCGCCCCCGAGCGACATGCCGCAACCCAAGACCGATCACACCAACACCACCATCGGCGAAGTCCTGCGCGCCAATATGGCCAAGATGCTCGATCTGCCGGCAGTCGAGACCGAATACATCGTGTACGCCAGCCTCGGACCGTACCGCTCCAATACGGTGACCGTGAAGCTGGTGCGCAGAAAGCCCAGCCCCTGAACATGAACGACAATGACCTCGTTCCCATGACCCGCCCGCTCTTGTCCTGGCCCAGTCGCTGGCAGTGGATCCTTGCGCTCTTGCTTTCCGCGTGCGGCACAACAGGCGGATCCCAACCACGCAAGGAGCACGACAACATGGACGAGTTCAAGTTCGAGATCGACCGCGACGGAAGCTTCGAAGCTGACGAGGAATGGCTTCTTTTCAAGAATGCGCGACTCTCAACCCGTGGCAAGCCCAAGATCATCTCGGGCATCGGCATTGCCATCAACGCACCTCGGGAGGTGCAATTCTCCGAGGGCCCAGACGAAGGTGGGTCATTTTCGGAGGGGCCGCGCCGCCTGCCCGAGGAGACGCAGTTCATTGTCTGCGTGGCCACGCGGTTCGTGTACAACATGATGGGCTACGAGTCGGACTTCATGGACCACGTCTTCTTGGAAGCGGTCGACACCCGAACCCACCAGGAATACGGGGCATCCGCGTTGCTTGCCGACGATAGCGATATCCGTGAGCATCTCATTCCACCCCCCAAGGACATGGCTGAGCCAGAAACCGATCACACCAACACCACCATCGGCGAATTCCTGCGCGCGAATCTGGCCAAGATGATGCAACTGCCTGCAGTCGAGACCGAATACATCGTGTCAGCCAGCGTCGACGACTACCGATCGAACGCGCTGACTGTGAAGCTGGTGCGCCGAAAGCCCAGCCCCTGAACATGAGCAACGACGACCTTTCACTCACGCGTGACACGCCCGCCATTGCAGCGGATTTCGTGGGCGTGAAGGTGGCGCTGTCGCCAGCGTCCGCTGTCCGCGGACCCCTGGCACTGGTCGGGGTCTTTCAGCTTTCGCCAGCGCAGGCCGACGCCATCGACCAGTATCCACACCGCGCCCTGGTGGTCGCGCTCGCCTCGACCGCTGGGACCATGGTGACCACGCCCTTGCGCCAGCGCGTGTTCTTTCCCGACGACGTCCAGCGCGTGGCATCCCACGTCCGCGGCTATTTCCGCGTTGACCTGGTGGATCCCGGCGAAATTGTGCCCGCGGGTCCCTTCTGGCTGACCGTCTCCCTGGGCGAGCATCTCTCAAACATCGTGGCCTTTGCCGGCCCACCCGAACTGACCGGAGTTCGTGCTGGGCTGGGCGCATGAGCCGCCGAGGTCGTTTTGCAACGCAACTGCTGCTCGTTGCGGTGATCACCCTTGTGCCTCTTCACGAAGACCCGAAACGCCCGAACGGTTCGGTGGAAGACAATCCCTGTCCCGCCTACCGATACAATTCTGGCGGCCATACGGCGCCTTGTTCGGCGGCGGCTTACCGTCCGAGAACCACGTCCACTCCGGAGAGAACAAGCTCCAGTTTCGCCTTGGGCAGCTTGCCCACTCGCACAGTCAACTCGCACTTGTCGAGAGTCACAATCTGCGAGACGTTCGCCACCGATTCCTTGGGAAGTCCGGTCGCGCTCTCACAAAGAAGAACGTTACCTGGCGCCGACGCCCACTTCACGTTGCTCGTCAAGGCAACACAGACCGCAGTCGCGATTCGACTCCGGTTCAAAGCATCACCTTGTATGACCAGTACCGGTCGGCGAAATCCTGGCTTCAATCCGCGCGCTTCACCAAGATCCGCCCACCACACCTCTCCCTGGGAAACCGTCACCACTTGCTACTCTCCAGTGTCCGCCGGGCAGCTCGCGATACAAATCCATCGGCCGGCTCCTTCACATCGTCGAGAACACGATTCATCGCCTCCGTTACACTGTCCGGCGCGTGGCGCGCCACGTATTCGCTGAGTGCACGTGAATACACCTCGCTCCGCGACCGCTTCGCCCGGTGCGCGAGGGTCTCAGCCCGCTCAAAGATGTCGTTTGGGATGGAAACTGCCGTTTTCATACCCACAGTATAACCTGGTATAACCTTGGGTCAAACCTCACCCGCTTCTCGTCCGCCCGACGATTTGCCGCTGCAACGGCTTGTTCGACCGCGTCCCCACACCGCTCTGGACATAATATATGACCGGTCATATATTATGGTCATGAAGAAGCTAGCAGCCGCAAAGTTCAAGGAGCAGTGCCTTTCGATCCTCGATCATCTTGAGCCGGATGGACTCGTGATCACGAAGCATGGCAAGCCGGTTGCACGAATCCTCCCTGCCGAGCGAGCGTCGGCGGATCTTATCGGCGCTTTTCGAGGTCGCATCCGGGTGAAGGGTGACATCCAGTCCACAGGAGTCACGTGGGAGGCCCATGGTTAATGTTGATACGCATATCCTCGTGTTCGCCTTGGCGGGCGAGGTGACGGATCGGGAGCGTCGAGTCTTGGCATCGAACACCTGGAGCGTGTCCGCGATTGTCTTCTGGGAACTGGCAAAGCTCGCGCAGCTGGGTCGAATCGAAATCGATCTGGATGATGCAGAACTTACCAGAACCCTTTCCGGCATTCACGTCTGGCCCGTCGACCTTGCCGTAAGCATTCAGTCCACTAGGCTCGATTTCAAGAGCGATCCCGCAGACGAGCTGATCGCGGCGACCAGCATCGTCCACCAAGTTCCGCTTCTAACTCGAGATCGCCGGATCAAAGGTTCTCGTCTCGTCAAGTTCGCCTGAACCACCGTCAACGCTATGCCGTTCAGAAGTGGATTGTCCACTCACGTCGAAATGATGGAGCTGCACCGTCGAGGCACGCTCAAGCATCCTACTCATCGAACCATTCGTGGATCACCGAGGGGGGCTTTTCGATGAGGTCATCACACCGACTTGAATTCCAATCACGGGTTCTTGGCCACACGCTCCCTTGCATCTTGGCGACGATGGCTCTGGCGGCCTGCCAGAAGAGCACCTTGCTTGCCCTTGATGCAGGTGCGATAGAGGAGGGTACGGAAGCGAGTGACTCTTCCTTCCCGGGGCCGGTGGATGCGACACCTTCAACACAACCGCCCGCCCCGCGGCCATGTACCCTGGCCACTACTCAGCCTGCTGGGAGCTGCACCAGCAGCCCGGACTGCAGCGCCGACGAAGTATGTCTCCTAGGCGCGAGCGGCTATGCCTGCGTCCCCGCAAAACGGTTGGGTGAGCCGTGCACCCATGTCCAAAATTCCCGCAACCAGTCGGCTCCCTGTAACAACGCATGCGGGTACGGCCTCTCATGTATTGCCGACTGCTACGCCCCTGGTTGCCAAGGCATCTGCGTCGAGCCGGTGGGACAAGCGGGAGACCCTTGTGACAATTACATCGTCACCTGTGCCTCAGGAACAGGGGCGTGCGTCTTCCTGCCCCAGGATGCTGGCGGCCGGGTTGGCCGTTGTGAGTGAGCCTCGGCGGCCGTTTCGGTAGCGCTAGGCTATGGCGACAACGGCGGAACCGCCTGGCTCCTCCGACGCGGATAAGAAACGGTCTCGCCGAACTCGCCCACTCGAAATCGTCCAAGTCTCAGCATCCGTCGAACGCCTTGCCGTTCAGCTGCAACGCCTTTTGGGGCGGCACTTAGCTGTGCCAGCTCATGACGACTCAGTCAGTCGCACGATCAACTCCTTGGCGGGCATGACCTCAATCTTCACCTTCGGGTGGATCAACTCCCGCCATATCCAATTCTGGTGCTGAATGAGCGACTTCGCATCCACATGTTGCCGATCCGCGGTCGTGTGGCCGTCGGAGACAACTACGATGTCGTAGTCACGACTCATCGCCGCGCGGACCGTAGGTATCGACACAGAAGTCGGTGGCGCAGCCGGTTACAAACAGCCGGCGCACGTTCCTTCTACTCAGGGTCGCCGCGAGTTCGACGACTCGACGAAACTGGTGACCATCGTGAAGGTGGGCAACCGCAAAGAGGTCTGCCGCTGAACTACCCGCTGTCTGCCCAACGCCTTGCCGTTCAGCTGCAGGGGCGCCGCCAAGTCGGCGCCTCGATTCTACACGATGTCCCTGCGGTGACCCTGACTGCTGCAACGGCTTTATGGGTTCGACGGCGCCTCCACCGGCGCTCGGCCCCGAGCTTCAGGCTCGTAGCTGGCCCCGCGACTGGATTGACGGCGGCGGGGCCGTGATGTTGTCACGAATCTGTGGGCCCGGTGTAGACAGACGCCGCCCTTCGATGTGGCAAGTACTTCAGCCGCGCCGCGCTGACCGCCCATCAGATCGAGCTCGAAAAAGCTGGATCATTCCGATCACTTACGAAATAGCCTGAAAAATAAGTGGAAAAGGGCCCACGGGTCCTCCGAAGTTTGGTTTGCCAACTAAACGCAGGAGGTTTCCCCGTGAGCCCAGAACGAATCTACCCATTTCTCAGCGACTTGCTCGACCCCTTTCATAAGGCGCGCCGCAGAACGCTGGGTCTGATCATCGCCGCCATCGCCGCCACTGGTCAGGCACGCTCGTTCGCTATCGCCACGACACTGGCCGGCTGGCTGCGGACCAGGCTGGACAGCGCGGTCAACCGGTTCTACCGGCTGCTGCGCAATGAGCACGTCGACTATCTTGAATTCGCAACGCGGTGGCTGGATTTGCTGGCCCGTCGCCCGGACCGGCACGTCTTGCTCGCCGTGGACTGGACCGAATGGCACCATGACTTGCGCCTCCTCGTCGCTGCGATGGTAACCGGCAAGCGGGCCATCCCAGTCTTCGTTCAAGGCTGGCGCAAGTTGATCCGAGACCGCTCGCAAAACACCCGCGAGAACACCTTCCTGCGCTTCCTGGCCGACGTCACCCGTCGGGCGGGTGTCACCGCGACGATTCTGTGCGACCGGGGATTTCGTCGCGCGAGTTGGCTGGCGTTGTTGCAGACGCTGCACTTGGGCTTCGTCGTCCGCTTGATGGCCGACGTCTACGTCGAGCTTGAGCCTGGTGTGCGTCGACCATTGGAGGCTATTCTCCTGCAACCAGGGCAGGTGCTCGATCTCGGCGTGGTTCCACTGCGTGCCGACGGTGTTGTCTCGGTTCGCATCATCGGATACTGGGCTCCTGGCGCGCATGAACCGTGGTGGGTCGCCACCAGTGAAACCGGCTCCGCCAAACAGGTGCTGGCGCTCTATGACCGCCGCATGACCGTCGAGGAGCAATTCCGAGACACGAAAGGCCGACGTTTCGGCGCCAAGCTCTTTTGGACCCAGTTTCGCGACCCGGTGGCCCTGGCCCGCTTCGTTAGTCTTCTGGCCGTAGCCCTGTTGATTTGGACCCTCGTGGGCATCACCGCTGCGTTGGTCGATCCTTCTCTGCGACTGCGCTGCAAACGCAAAGGTCCTCGCCAGTCCTTCGTCACCATCGGCATCAGAGCCTTGGCGCTCGGAACATTCTCCGCGCGCTTTGACCGCTTCTCCGTGCCCCTGATTCTCGAACCACCCACTATGCGTCCTCTACGCCTCTTGGAGGCTTCCAAGTGACGTTATCCACAGGCATTTCCGCAAATTACCGCACTAATGCCGCACTTTTCATGATCGATCAGCGGTCAGCGCGCCGCGGTCTTGACAGCTGTTCGGTGCCAAAATAGAAATGGGCTCTGTTCAAGGAGCCCCATCCATGAAGGTGTGCCGTGGTCCGCTCCCGCCCCTTGTCGCTTCTGTGTTGGCCTTCGCCCTTGCGTCCCCGGCCGGCATCGCCATCGCTGCTGGCGACGAGAGTCAAAACAAGGTGGCGCCCGCAGGGGAAACGTCAACGGTGCCCGTTGTGGAGCAAGCCGGACCACCACCTTCGCCTGCTTCCGTGGAAGCTCCACCACCATCGACGGTGCCCGCGCCTGCCCCTGGTACGCAACAGGGCATGACCCCGCAGTCGGAGGCCGCCGATGATGCGCCCAGAGCGTCCCCGGGCCCCTTGGCATCGGCATCGGATGTCTTCGGCCCGGATAAACCATCGGATGCCGTCGCCTCAGAGCGTGGCCATCTTGGCCTCGTCTTGGGCACGGCGAAAGGCCTTGGCCTTGGTGGGCCAAAATTCGCGTACGGCCTTCGCGGCGGCATCAGGATCTCGCACATTGAGATCGGATTCCTGGTGGGCTCATCGGGAAAGTTCGGTGAGGAATCCGGCAATGAATCCGGTGATCTGGCTGCCTATCCAATCTTGTTCCCGCTGAACGGCATTATCAATGTCACCTCGATCTTGAGCTGGGTTCTCGGAGGCCAGGTAGGCCTAATGCACTATCGTAAGCACGTTTTCATGTACTGGCAGACCGGACCTGGGTCGTCGTACTCGACTGTAGACGGTGACGCGACCACCAACGTCTTCGCATATGGATTCCAGACCGGCCCTGCTGTGCGGCTGGCTGCTCATGTGTCCCTGCGATTTGAGTTCTCGCTGACTCATGTCGGCAATGCCTTCGTGACGGTGACAAATAAATACCCTGACGGTAGTAGCACCGAAGCGGGTGTGGGCATCGACGCGCATACCTTCCTCAACCTCTACGGAGCACTCTGTCTCACCTTGTAGTCTGATTGTATCTGTGCGCCTAGTTCCGCCCGTCCGGTTGTCCGCCGCAAGAATTGGAGACGACCTTGAAAAGGTGCACATGACCATCTCTACGATCGACGAGAACCAGGAATGCACAGGAAGTGCCGCAATCGATGCGCATCACCGTCAGATAGCCCGCGAAGTTCACCGGCTGAGCGTTGCTACCTCCGATGACCGTCCGGTAGTCGTGCGCGCGCGGGTTGCTGGTCACATCGGCGGGTGCCAACGATTTCGGTTCAGGAACCAAAGGCGGGTATGCTACGAAGGAAAGCGCGCGCACTTCGGGACCAGATGCGGTCCAAGCCAGAAGGAAGAGAGAGGCAGCGACCATAGCGCCTTCTTCCGTCGAACGCCTTGCCGTTCAGCGGTCTGGGCGCCGCCAAGCCGGCGCGACGATTCTACGCCGATGTTTCGGCGGCGGGATCGTCAGTGTACCGATGGCCGACCTTCAGGCCAGCCCGCGCCGGACTGTGGGTCCGCGCACACTCGCCACTCTTGCTATTTTGTCCCGCCAAATACCGCAAAGATGCTGTACTTGTAGAAACAATCCACATCCCAGAACCCGCATTTGCTTAAGGCCTGTAGCTGGTCCCAAAGACCACTTGGTTTGTCTTCAAGAGTGTTCTTGTATACAGATGGGATATTGTCATAGTTCCCAATTTCGCCCACCTTTCCATTCTTCTCTAATGTTTCATTTATCCAGTTGCGCCACATTTCAAATTGTATTTCCTCACTGTGGGATGAACCTGGATGGACGGCGTCGATGTTTAGAAATAGGCCGCCAAGCTTCAGTTCCTTATAGATTTTGGTGAACAATGCTGTCTTTTGCGTAAAATCAAGCGCCGTCGGGTGCAACGCCTTGTTCGACGGCGCCTATCCAAGAGAGCTGACCTCACCTGTCAATCGGTTGTCGTCTGGCTCCATCGTAGAGCTGGGCGCATCTCCGAGCGTGAGTTGACCAGGACGTAGTGGATTTGACACGTGGTTCGGCTCGCGAGCGATTGACGCAATCCCTTGTCGGCAGGAGAATTCCATCCATGCGAATGCCTCCTCGACGTCCCTTCCTTCTCGGCCTCTTCTTCTACGTCGCCGCGTGCGCCAACGGTGGGGCCGGCGGCGCGGGCGCGCGAGCGGGCAGCGCGAGGCTGTCGCCCGGCGCGACGCCATCGCCAAGTGGCAAGGACCGGACGACGGTTGTCACGGTCGACGCCGATACGCCCATGACCACGCCTTCAGGCTCGACGTACATTGCGCCGAAGGGATGGACCGTCACCGCCGAGAATGGGGTCATTCTGCTCGAGGATCCGTACCTCGAGGTGTCGGTCAGGTTCGTCGAACGGAAGGAATCAGAAGGGGCCGCAGCCATTGCGGCAGCGTGGAAGCAGGCTGAGCCCAGCTTCGCGCGCACCGTGCTGCTCACGACGCCGCGGCCGGGCCGCGACGGATCGGACGCATCTATTACCGTTCTCTACGAGACGAAAGTGTTTGAAGCCGTAAGGGCTTGGGCTACTGCCGCTCGCAAGGGTGACACCTGGTTTGTCACTTTGCTTGAGGGGACCAACGAGGGATGGGGCAGGCGCGGGGCTCAGGCCAGTGTCGCACAAGGCAGCTTTCGCGCCAAAGGTGTCGTCGAAGAATCGTTCGCGGGCAAGAGAGCGCACGTGCTCGATGCGGAGAGGCTCGACAAATTCGAGGCGTTCATCGAAGACAGTCGGAAAATCTCGCAGATTCCAGGGCTCGCTGTAGCAGTCGTGCAAGGGGCCAGGGTGGTCCTGGAAAAGGGTTTTGGGGTGAAGGAGCTTGGGAAGAAGGACCCGGTCACTCCGAACACGATGTTCCGAATCGCATCCATGACGAAACCCCTCACCTCGTTGATGATGGCCGCGCTCGTGGATGAGGGGAAGTTCACCTGGGACACGAACGTGACGACGATCCTGCCGCGCTTTGCTCTCGGCTATGCGGAGCTCACGAAGAAGCTCACCATGCGCAACATTCTCTGTGCGTGCACGGGCATTCCCTACAACAACTTGGGTATCTACTTCGAGCGGATATCCGCCGAGACGATGCTCGAACGGATGAAGGAGCTCAAGCCCTCGACGGGGTATGGCGAAACATACCAATACTCCAATGCCATGATTGCTGCCGCCGGCTACGTGGCAGCGCACGCCGCGAATCCAAAGCAGCCGATAGCCGTTGCGTACGAGGAGGCAATGCAGGCGAAGGTCTTCGGACCGCTCGGGATGAAGCACACCACCTTCGACCCGAAGGTCGTCGCACGTTCCGACCATGCGTCGCCGCACAATCGCAACACGCGGTTCGAGGTGGAGCTTACGCCGACCGATGCGGCCGCGGGGATCGCCGCGATGAACCCCGCAGGCGGGGCGTGGTCCACGGTGCACGATTTCTCCCAGGTTCTCTTGCTGGAGCTGGTCAAGGGAAGGATGCCCGACGGCACGCGGGTGGTCTCGGAGCGAGCCGCAAGCGCGCGTGGCGGAGAAGCGCAGTTATGGTTTGGCGCTCGACGTGGAGAGGTACAGGGATGTGCGCGCATACGGGCACAGCGGACTGCTTTATGGATATTCCTCCGCCATGTTCTTCCTGCCCGACTCTGGCGTCGGCGCGGTCATGCTCACCAACGTGGGCGCCCCCAATCCCCTCGTCTACGTCGAATTTCGGCGGAAGCTCCTCGAGATCCTCTTCGATGGCCTCGATGAAGCGCGCGAAGATCTCGAGATTGCGCTGAAAGAGATGGAAGCGTGGCGAAAGGAAGAGAGCGCGAAGATCGATTTTGCGCCCGATAGCTCCTTCCTCGATCGGTTCGTCGGTACGTACAAGAACCCGCTCTATGGAACGATCCGGATCTTCGTCGATGCCAAGCAGGGCGCCGTGCTCGATGCGGGCGAATGGACGAGCAGTCTCGGTAGGAAGAAGGAGAAGGATGGCCTGGAGAAGCTGGTGACCACGACGGCGGCATGGCTCGGCATGGAGCTCGCCCTCAAAGGGCCAGAAGGCAATGTAACGCTAGTACTAAACGACGGGGAACAAACCGTGCTGTTCGAGCCCGTGTCTGACGGGAAGTGAGTCCACTGCAAGGGCAAACGCGTCTGCTTGCCAGCAGCGGCACCTTCCAAGGTTGCGGCGTCCGTCGAACGCCTTGCCGTTAACCCGCGGGCGGCCGTCCGCGGCCGATCGACAGTCAGCTAAAGGTAGTTGAGGAAAAGGACGGGGATGCCCCGAAAATGTCGTAGTCGCAAAACCCGACGAAGGAGGTCATCCCCATCATGAAGAAGCGTATCTATCGCAGAATGCCCGTCAACGAT
>Ga0224523_1001344_pt1 | contig 10608 bp, 10 predicted proteins | sample CFST50metaG_FD_182732 | JGI IMG/M metagenome (GOLD analysis project Ga0224523, IMG submission 182732) | Peat soil microbial communities from Stordalen Mire, Sweden - C.F.S.T50 | ecosystem: Environmental > Terrestrial > Soil > Wetlands > Peat | place: Sweden: Norrbotten County, Stordalen Mire...
GCCGTCAGGGCCGCGAGCGGCAGCCGGATTCAGGACACCTTCTACTTCCATCGGATTGCCAGGATCCGGCTCCATTACCAGACCCAGACGCTGCAATTGAAAGCCGCTCATCGACTCTTCTCCTTATGAGATTTTTTAGGTAAAACGCCATCCAGACAAGCGACGATTGCTTCAATGACCCGTTTCGACTCATTAGGATCTCTGACCCGGATTGAAGCAACACCTGCTTCTTCAGCCGGATAGTCGTTCCCGCCAGGGAACAAGGCATCCCCTATAAAAATCATCTCGTCAATTGTAATGTTAAGGGTGTCCCGAAGTTTTCTAATACCGTAGGCTTTGTCGATGCCAGGCTTGGTGACGTCAACGGATGTTGTACCACCCAGGCGCACGGAAAACTCGGGGATGAGTTTATCGAGGAGCGCTTTTATCTTCTTCCGCTTCGTAAAGTCAGTGTCCCATTTTTTCTTTTCTTCGATGGGAGCCTGCTGCCCCAACGCGGAGAATGTAATCTGGCTTCCCCGGTCTTCAATTTGCTCGCCCCAGACCTTTGCAAACTTGAAGCCCGCTGACTCAATCGCCTGCTTGAGCGAACTAATAATTTTCTTTTTTTCATCCACGGTAAAATCTTCGGAATAAATCTTTTTCCAATCGTCAGCGTACTGATAGAACTTTGTGCCGCAGGTAGGAAGGAGAGACAGATTCTTCAGGTGTTCGTCGTGAGGAAGATTGGAGAGTACTTGTTTTTCAAACTGCGGCCAATCACCTCCGGAAATCACCGCCACCTTCACAATATTTAAAAGAGCACTGAACAGTGCGGCCATTTCGGTATCGAGAGATGATTTGCTTTCTGCGAGCGTTCCATCCAAATCGAAAACAATTAGCTTCTTCATTATGTTACGTCCCTTCCGGCAGCGAAATTTCCAACAAGCTCACCGCGCTGTGCGGTCGAAAAGCACAAGCTCCTACCACGACTGGCAAGAGCAGCACGTCGCCTTTGCCGACGGCGTAATTGGTGCCATCGTGCTCTACCTGACCGTCACCGGCGATGCACACAAGCACACGTGGCAATCCTTCTACACCTACCATAAAAGTTGATTCTCCGGTGAGTCTCCACAGGTTAAAATGTTCACAATCAAAGAGCCGCTCTCGCAGCACCGGCTTTGCCTCTTCCAATACCGGCACCACCGGGGCTATTGCAGCCTGTGCAAAATCAATACAAGCCATCGCCTGCTCAATCTGAAGAGGCCGGGGCTGGCCTGTCTTCGCATCAACATGGTCCCAGTCGTAAAGACGAAAGGTTACGTCGCTGTTTTCCTGCACTTCAAAGACCACAATGTCGCCCAACGAATGAACGGTTCCGGCCGGTATGAAAATTCCGTCGCCGGGCTTCGAAGTAAAGGATGCGAGATGATCCGCAACCGTTCCGTTCGCTATCGCCTGCCGTAGAGCGTCCGTCGTGGTGGCAGGCTTGAGGCCTGCGTAGATGCGGCTTTTGGTCCCCGCCTCCAATACAACCCATGCCTCTGTCTTGCCGTGTTCACCAGCAGGTAGAAAGTTTGTTTGCTGATCTGATGGATGCACCTGGACTGAGAGTGTGTCGCGCACATCGAGGAACTTCAGCAACAGAGGAAACCGGCGAAAATGCCCGGCCAATTTTCCCAGCAACTGCTCCGGATACTGGTTAAGTAATTGCCTAATAGTCCGTCCTTTGAGCAGTCCATTGGCGACAACACTATTATGTTCATCGCGGTCGCTTAGCAGCCATGCTTCGCCGATGGGGCCGTCGCCGGGTAACGGGGCGGAGAGCAATTTGGTCAGACGCCGGCCGCCCCAGAGCCGATACTGGTAAAACGGTTCGAATCGCAATGGATAAAGATGCGTTTGATTCACGCTATGTCTCTTTGTTTTTATGCTCATCCCCTTTCCATCGAGGAATTGTATTCACCACGGCGTGCAGCGCGGTTGCACATGGCTCGATGATACAGAGCTTGCTGTGCTGCCAAGACGTTGACCTCCTTACCTTGCCAAATCTCCAAAGCCGGTTGTTGAATGGCGCGGGCAAAGGAGAACGATAACGCCCAAGGCAGCCGCAACTTGAATCGAACGTTCATGGCATTCAAACGGGACGAGGCCAGTTCAGCGGATTGGCCGCCCGACAAGAAAGCAATCCCCGGAACGGCAGCAGGAACAGACCGCAAGAGACATTTCACGGTTGCATCGGCTGCCTTGTCCACCTCGGACACATCTTCTTGCTGGCGGTCAATCAATCTCACTCGATAGTTCTGTTCGCCTGCGGATACTTCTGATACTTCTTTTTGCGGGGGACAGGTTAATCCCGGAAGCACCATGTTGGGTTTCAAGATCAGGCCTTCAAGCATCACTCGTTGTATATATAGCTGGTTGAAAACTGTTCGCAGAACTTCCTCCGTTACCTCGCAACACTTTTCCAGTATATGATCACCGTCCATGAGCACTTCCGGCTCAACGATAGGAACCAATCCAGATTCCTGGCACAACGCGGCATATCGAGCCAAAGCCTGTGCGTTGGCTTCGATACAACCACGGCTGGGAATGCCATCACCGATGGCAATCACAGCGCGCCACTTTGCAAAACGTGCACCCATTTTAAAATATTCTTTAAGACGGTCACGCAATCCATCCAGACCTTCAGTTATTTTCTCTCCGGGATGGCCTGCCATATCCTTAGCGCCTTTGTCAACTTTGATACCTGGAATGATTCCGGCATCGGTGATGACTTTAATAAAAGAAGTGCCGTCTTTTTTCTTCTGGCGAATCGTCTCGTCGTAGAGGATCACGCCGCTAATGCACTCACCGAGACCGGATGTGGTCACAATCAATTCACGATAAGCGCGCCGGGCTTCCTCAGTCTGGGGAATCTCCAACTTCGCAAATCGTTTGTTGCAGGTCGGATTACTTTCATCCATCGCCAACAGCCCTTTGTCGGCGGCGACCAAAATTTTCGCAGTGTCTGTAAGCAATTGAATATTCATTTGGAATCGCTCCATCTGCTGCTCAGTGCGTTATAAAGCCAGGCGAAAATAAGGCCTCCGACGAATCCATCCGCCAATGCCCAGCCCAAACCGATTAAACTTCCAAGGGGTGTAATCGAAAAACCCCGATATATTTTCCCAATCATAGTGACATCTCCTGTCTGCCCCTCAAAAGCCATGATCCACCATGTCAACCCAAAAAGTCCGAATCCCCAAATCAAACTGCATGTCAATGCAAATGCCTTTATATTCAGCTTCATACAGAACTCCTTTCTCTATTTAATGTCTGATACAGTTTAGTTTCTTTAATTCTTAGCCAAACGATATTGTGGTTTTTATGTTCCGAATTTTTCTAGAGACCCCACTTCCAATTGCGAATCTCAGGCAAGTGTTGACTATGCTTATTTACGTACTGTTTGCGGTCAATCAGCTTGTCCTGCATCATCTGCTTCAGGTAGGATCCTTTGTCGCCCAACTTCGGCATATGGTCAATCACCTCCTGCACCAGATGGTACCCATCAAGATCGTTTTGCATCCTCATGTCAAAGGCCGTCGTTATCGTGCCCTCTTCCTTGTAACCTCGGACGTGGAGGCTGCGATTCGTGTTTAATTTTACCTCATGTAAAAGCCGGCTCATTTCTTGTTTAATATTTACAATTGTTATTTTGTTATTACGACGTTTATTCTTTCAGTTTGCAACCTTGTCTTTAACCATGATTCAATCCTTTTCTGCTGGCCAAGCGATAGAGATTTATTAACTTTTATTATAGCTAACGGAACATTAATTGATATTTTATCATAGTATTCAGAAGGCTGATTAATTGATGCATATTTAATTTCCGGATATTGAATCTTTAATTCTTTAGATATTTGTTGCGCCAGCACACGTTGCGAAGAGATACTGTCCACAATTGCTCTTGAAAACATTAATTCTCTTTCTTTTTCCGCCAGTATCTGTGAAAGCTGAACCATTCTGCTTGACTCTTTGCTTTCATCTAAAAGAGACATACCTTGTTTTACTACAAGGGTCACTTTTTTTAGACCAAACGTACTTAATTGTTCGTTCATAGAGTTGATTTTAGATTGAAGTATATCCTTGCCTCCGTAAATCAGTGTTATTTTTCTTCCGTGAAAATCGATATTCTTATTCAATAAATAGTCACCCTCTAGGGATGAATTGATTTTAATAAATAGATTTGCATTGTGGATGAATCTATTTTGTTGAACCATCTGATATCCAAGATAAATACTGGGAATGAGCGTTAAAATGGTAATGGCAACAACTATTCTGCGAGAACGTATTTCGGTTTTTTTATCTTGTAAATGCTTAGATGGAAAATGTAATAATTTGACAGTAACAAGAGTTGCAATGGCGATAAAAACAGTATTAATGGTAAAGAGGTAAAAAGCTCCAAAGAAGTATTCCGCATTCATTGTTGCAAGACCATACCCCGCAGTACAAAGTGGAGGAATTAAAGCAGTTGCGATTGCTACACCGGGAATTACATTGCCTTTTTGTTTGCTCGAAGTAGCAACAATACCTGCGAATCCGCCAAATAATGCAATCAAAACATCATAAATAGTTGGAGCAGTCCTGGCCAATAGCTCGGAGTAAGCGTCATTTAAAGGAGTCATTGCAAAATATACAGAGGAGGTAACCAAACCTATGATCACTGCAAGTAAATAGTTTTTGACCGCTGTTTTAACTAATTGAAGATCATTGATTCCGACACCGAGCCCTATCCCCATTATAGGGCCCATCAACGGTGAAATGAGCATTGCGCCGATGATGACCGCAGTTGAATTTATGTTCAATCCCAATGAAGCTATCAATATTGCGAAGATTAGAATCCAAAGATTTTTACCTTGAAATACTGCATCTTGGGCAATATTTTTGATTACCGTTTCCGGACTTTGTTTTTCATGAAAGATTTGAAACTTTTTCAACATTGGATGTATCATATAAACATCACTCCACCCACCTCAATGACCTCAGTAGTTTACACTTTCAACTTAAACCTGCCAAGATTTGCAGTTATATCATTGCTCGTCATTTCTTCTTTATGCTCAGCGTTTTATTAATCGGGGTTTCGTATGGATTCCATTTCCAGTTGCGGACTTCCGGCATGTCAAGTCCGTACTTGTCGATGTACTTCCTGTGTTCGACAAGTTTGTCTTCCAGCAGCTTTTTGAGCCTGGCGCCGTTTTTACCCAACTGCGGAAGGCGCTTTATCGCATCGAGCACCAGGTGAAACCTGTCGAGGCCGTTCAAGACCGTCATGTCGAAATACGTTGTGATGGTGCCCTCTTCCTTATAACCATGGACATGCATGTTCGCGTGGTTATTGCGGCGGTATGTCAGCATGTGAACAAGCTTTGGGTATCCATGGAACGCGAATATAACCGGTTTATCTTTAGTAAATAACGCATCGAACTCCTGCTCGTTTAACCCGTGAGGATGCTGCGTGTTCGATTCCAGTTTCATCAGATCGACAACATTTATCACCCGGACATTCAGGTCAGGCAGATGTTCGCGCAGTATTGAAACTGCGGCCAGGCACTCAAGTGTAGGCACGTCGCCGCAACAGGCCATCACCACGTCCGGTTCCTTGCCTTTATCGCTGCTGGCCCATTTCCATTCACCTATACCCGTTGTGCAGTGTTCGATGGCGGCGTCCATGGTCAACCATTGAGGAGCCTGGTATTTACCCGCGACCACGACATTAACGTAATGGCGGCTCCTTAAACAATGGTCCCAAACCGACAGCAGGCAGTTTGCATCAGGCGCAAGGTAGACGCGCACAATAGAGGCCTTCTTGTTTACCACATGATCGATAAAACCGGGATCCTGATGGGTAAAACCGTTATGGGCCTGCTGCCAGACGTGCGAGGCAATGAGATAGTTTAACGATGCTATCTTGACCCGCCACGGCAATTCCGCGGTGACCTTTAACCACTTGGCATGCTGGTTAAACATCGAATCGATTATATGAATGAATGCCTCGTAACAGTTGAACAGCCCGTGCCTGCCCGTGAGCAGGTAACCCTCGAGCCACCCCTCGCACTGATGTTCACTGAGCATCTCCATTACCTGTCCGTCGGTTGCGAGGAACTCATCGTTGTCTTTCGTACGGGCTTCCCACTGGCGGTTCGTAACCTCGAAAACGGCATTCAGCCGGTTGGAAAGCGTTTCATCGGGCCCGAATATCCGGAAATTTCTCTGCTCCTTATTGAGCTTGGCCACATCGCGCAAAAATATTCCAAGCGTATGCGCGTCAGAGGCTTCAACCGTTCCCGGCGCCGGCACTTTCACTGCGTATTTCCGAAAGTCCGGCATAACGAGGTCGTGCAGTACTAGCCCGCCATTTGTATGAGGATTAGCACCCATTCTTCGCTTGCCTTTGGGCGCCAGTTCGGCTAATTCCGGTATGAGTCGGCCTTTTTGATCGAACAGTTCTTCTGCCTTATAGCTCTTCATCCAGTTTTCAAGAAGCTTGAGATGCTCAGGATGTTCGGAATCTACCAGCAATGGAATTTGGTGCGCTCGAAAGGTGCCTTCGATTTGCAGCCCATCGACTACTTTCGGCCCTGTCCAGCCTTTGGGTGAATTGAAAACGATCATCGGCCAGCGCGGCCGTGTAGTATCGTTATTGGCTCGTGCATTGCTTTGAATTTGCCGAATACTCTCAATGACCTCTTCCAAAACACCGGCCATGAGTTGATGCATTTTTTCCGGATCATCCCCTTCCACGAAATAAGGCGTCCATCCGCAGCCTCGCAAGAATTGCTCCAATTCCTCATGCTCTATGCGGGCCGACACAGTTGGGTTTGCTATTTTATAGCCGTTGAGATGAAGAATGGGCAGCACGGCTCCGTCCGTGATCGGATTGAGAAACTTATTGGATTGCCACGCTGTTGCTAACGGGCCGGTTTCCGCTTCACCATCACCGATAACGCAAGCAATGACCAGATCTGGATTATCGAACGCGGCACCAAAGGCATGACTTAACGAATACCCTAACTCACCGCCTTCATGAATCGACCCCGGCGTAGTCGGCGCAACATGGCTGGAAATACCGCCGGGAAACGAAAATTGCTTAAACAGTTTTTTCAATCCGGCTTCGTCACGGGTGACGTTAGGATAAACTTCACTCCATGTGCCTTCGAGATAAACATTACCCACTATTGCCGGGCCGCCGTGACCGGGACCAGCGATATAGAACATATTAAGATCATACTTCTTGATGACACGGTTCAAATGAACATAGATAAAGTTCTGCCCCGGTGTGGTGCCCCAATGCCCGAGCAGCATCGACTTCACGTGTGACAATTTCAGCGGCTTTTTCAGCAGCGGATTGTCAAGGAGATAAAGCTGACCGACCGACAAATAATTGGCGGCACGCCAGTAGGCATCTATCTTGTGGAGCAATTCCGGGGTGAGCGTGTTGGTTTTCATTCTTCAATTCTCCTTTTATAATTCAATGATTTTTTAGTCAAAGTCGATAAATGTCTATTAATCCGGATTTGCCGCTTTTATTTCAACGGCCTTCAGCAAACAACAATGCTTATATTTCTTGCCGCTCCCGCATGGACAAAGAGCATTCCGGCCGTATTTCGGACGGCGTGCAGATATCAGTTTTAACAAGGATAATGTGTCCTGGTGGAACATCTCATGCAGCATCTCGTACAATTGCGGATCCTTTGTTTCAAGCAATTCCGGCGTCTTGAAGAAATATTCCGCCAACACTGCAAATAATTCATGCTCATTCGTGTATGCATAACTTCGGATAAAAGAGTGATCCCTGGCAGAACGAGAAAGTTCACGCGTTACATATTGCACCCAGTGCTTGACGGCTTTCCATGGAACTTCCGCCGGAAGACCATGCTCGACTTCCTCTACTTCCATCAAATGTGAGAATTCATGGATTCCAACATTGCCCGCATTGGTTGCATTATCGAACCCCGCAAGCAAAGACGGTTTAGATAGAATCATAACGCCGCGCAGCTGCTTTAGACCTACTAAGCCGAGTATATTTTCATCAACATCTCCAGTCGTTTGATACTTTTCTCCGAACGATTCGGGGTAAACAAGTACCTCACCCAGCCGATGGTATTCCCAATCGACGAAGCCGAGAATTGGGATCGCCGCACTGGCAGCGACTAAAACACGGATGGTATCATCGACTGGAGTCTGAATGCCGGTGATTCGGACTTCATGAAGAAATATTTTTACGATCTGTCGAAAACGGTCTTTCTCAGTTTCCGGCAACGCCCGAAAAAAAGCGACATGAGATTGAAGTATCTGTTCCCACAAAGCAGGGAACTGTTGTTTCATAATCCTCGACCGCCGGAGGCTTCGCCGCCGAACCAACCAGTAAAGGAATGGACAGATTCCAAGAGAGAATAATGCTGGTGGCCAAAACCAGCCCACAATCATGACAACCGCTGCAAATAAACCAGTAAGCACGAGAGCATGATTACGATTTCGGCGATTGTTCTCTCTTGTCACCAGCATTGTTGTTTACTCCAGCCTAAAATGGTTCTTTCATTTTCCGTAGAACGATACGTAAGTGTCTGCGCTTGCTTCAGAAGCGAATTGTCGCAGAAACAAATTTTGCCGAACGATAGTTTTTTGACGGTACACCGGACGATATCCATTTTGTGGAGCAGTTCCACGGAAAGAGTTTTTGTATTCATAGTTCAATTTTTTAATTAATATTGAAAACGCGGCAAACAGCCTTGGCTATCATCTGTTCCTCATCCGTGTGAATGACATAGACAGCAACCCGGCTTGTCGCAGCGGAAATCACACTGATACTCGCCGCATTTTGCTTTTCTTCTAATTCGATTCCAAGAAATCCCAATCCGTCGCAAATGCGAGAGCGAATGACCGGGCTGTTTTCACCGATACCGCCGGCAAAAACCAGCGTGTCCAGTCCGCCAAGTACAGCAGAGAAAGCTCCTATCATTTTTTTTGCTGAATAGCAAAACAACGCGACGGCCTCTGCTGCCCTAACGTCATTGGTTTCTTTTACTAGTAAGTCCCGCATGTCGGAACTGGTTTCAGAAATGCCGAGAAGACCGGATTTATGATTGATGAGATTATTAAACTGTTTTGGAGTCAGGTTCTCTGACTGTATCATGTACCACGCAACGCCCGGATCTAAATCGCCAGGTCGGGTTCCCATCGTCAATCCGCCGGCGGGTGTGAAGCCCATGCTGGTGTCAATGCTCTTACCTTCGCAAACGGCAGCCATGCTTGCGCCATTACCCAGATGAGCCATTATCACGCGACTTTGGGCTGCATTCGTACCAGCGACACGACCGAGTTCTTCTATTATATAAGCGTACGATAATCCATGGAATCCATATCGTTGGATCCCGATATCGTCGAAGCGGCGAGGAATCGGAAGCAATTTAGCCACACGCGGCATTGTGCTATGAAACGCCGTATCAAAGCAGGCTAATTGTGGAATTTTAGGATACCGCTGCCGCACCGCTTCGATCAATTCAATCTCTGCGGGTAGATGATCCGTATCGTACGGACTGATGCGATGCAATTCATCCAGCAATTCCTGTGTAATGCGCTCGGGTTTCGTGTGTTTCATACCGAAAACTACTCGATGTCCGATGCCGCCGATCAAAGAGAAATGAATCTGTTTTTCGAGCCAATCAATGAGAAAATTCGCTGCCGGCTTTGTATCAGAGGATTTAAGAATGAGACTATCTTTCTGGTTTCCCGTTGAGTCGCTGAAAGTTAATTTCGTACCGGACAAACCGATGCGATCAACTTTTCCATAAAGCCCTCGCTTCAGCGGTTCGCCAACGTGATAGAGTGCAAACTTGATGCTCGATGAGCCGCCGTTGATCGTCAGGATACTAGTGTGATTTGGTTTTGTTGATGACTGGTTTGTCATTCTACAACTTCCAATCCAAACGAAGCCAGTTTCGCACAGGTGGACTTATAACCCGCGTGCAATATACTGCGGATACCCAATCCTTCTGCGGTCTGGACGAACATTGGAGTGTTTTCGATATAGACTACCTGATTAGCCGGAATCCGCACAATATCGAGCGCAACACGAAATATATCCGCGTCAGGTTTTCGCAAGCGGACAAAGCATGAGGAAATAAAATAATCCACGAATTCATCCAGCTTGAACTTGTGAATCCGGTACTCATTCAACTCGCGCCCTTCATTGCTGACTACGACAATTTTCAATCCATATTGTGTCTTCAGCCGACGTACCAACTCGATCATTTGAGGATATGGCCTGGACTGAGCGAACATGAATTTCCGAAACTGAGCTGGAGTAAACGACCGCTTCTCGTAGAACACCGTCCGATCTAAAAATTCTTTAAGTGTGAGCTTTCCCAATTCGTAGGTGTCGAGAACCTCGGTATGCCGTTTATTCAACTCTTTTAAATCCAGGTTGAAAATCTTAGCCGCCAATTTACTGGCGCCATGACTCCATCCGTCGGTAAGCAGAACACCGCCGATATCCAGGAACAACGCTGTAATTGAATTGCTCTTTTTCATTAAGTCTTCCTCAAATTCTTATTTATCCTGCGAAAAAATTACCACCGTGTATGGTCC
>Ga0224523_1001346_pt1 | contig 10601 bp, 10 predicted proteins | sample CFST50metaG_FD_182732 | JGI IMG/M metagenome (GOLD analysis project Ga0224523, IMG submission 182732) | Peat soil microbial communities from Stordalen Mire, Sweden - C.F.S.T50 | ecosystem: Environmental > Terrestrial > Soil > Wetlands > Peat | place: Sweden: Norrbotten County, Stordalen Mire...
ACCCGCCTTATTGGCGAGCTAAAAAGACGCCATTGTTCTGGTGGTTTGAGCGGAGGGGTCATACCTGATCCCATCCCGAACTCAGTAGTCAAGCCCTCCAGCGCCGATGATACTTGGGCCTGAGCCCTGGGAAAGTAGGTCGCCGCCAGAACAATGGTGTTTTTTAATACCCAAAAATACTAAAACTATTTACAAATTCGTTTTTATTTTATATATTATTAAAGTTCTTTTTAATTACAAACAAAAACCGGAGGGTGTATGCAGAATGATGACAGTATTATGATTGATGAAATGTTTTCCCATGCCGAACTAAAAGGTTCGACCTGTAATCGATATTTTTTCTTGCAGAGAAAGCGGGTAGACATAAAATCATTAAGACCCAGCGATAACACTTGGCCAGCCATAGAGATGTATATCCATTTAAAAAATGGAGCTCTAAATTTAGCCTTTGTTATGACTCTTTATCATTTTCCTGATAAGTTCAACTCAGAAAATCTGCAGATTTTTATTGAACGAGGGTGTGAACAAGTGAAAAAAATTGCGCAAAAGCTGCTTGATAAGTTTGATACCCATAAAAGCGCCAAAGAAATAGATTTTCTCGCTCATGGCTTATCTGCTTGCATTGAGGCTTAACCGGTTAATAATGTGTAAAGTAAAAAGCTACCTATAAATTGGTAGTTTTTTATTAGGTAAAGGTCTTGACATTTAATTGATTTTGCGATATACTTAGATTGCCTAACAATTAAGTTATCTAACTTTATGGAAAAAATTGATAATAAAGAGCTTATTTCCTTATTTTTCACGGCTTCTCGCTTAATTCGTGAAAAAACAGCCGGTCATGGAACGGTTGGCTGTTTGTCTATTGCTCAACTAAAAATACTTTCTGTTATTTCCGAAAGAGGTAATCCGACCATGAAAGAAATTGCGGATTCTCTTTTTATAACTTCGCCCTCGGCCACTTCAGCCATTGATCATCTGGTTGAAGAAGGGCAATTAAAAAGAATTCCCGATAGTGAAGATCGTCGCGTAATTAGATTAGAACTCACTGAGAGTGGAAAAAAAGTCTTTAAAGAAGGCTATAAACAAATTGTTGCAAAAATTAGTGAAGTTTTGGATAAATTAGATACCAAGGAAAAAGAATTTTTTGCCAGTATTTTTACCAAAATCATTAATTGTTATAAAAAATAAATTATCGAATATATGAAATTTTTTAAGAATCCGATTAACATTTTAATCATTGCCGTAGTTCTAGGTTTAGCCATTGGGTCTTACGCCTATTTTGGCGTGTCTAAGAGTCATTTGACTCTAACTGGTTTAACTGGCTCCAAACAAACGTCTAATGATACCACAATCAAAAGAATGGACTTAACCGAGGAAGTTGATGTGAGTGGTGAAATTAAACCGTCTCAGAATATTGATTTAGCCTTTGAACGCGGCGGAAAAGTTTCTGCAGTGCATGTTGCCGTTGGCGATAAAGTAAAAGCCGGACAGACCTTAGTGACAGTTGAAAATAGTGAATATTCCGCTTTACTTTTACAGGCGCAGGCCAATGTTAATGCTCAAGAAGCTAAATTAACAGAATTAAAAAACGGAACACGCCCTGAGGAAATGCAGGTTCAGCAAACTAATGTTGCTAATGCTAATCAGGCAGTTTCTGAAGCAGAAAAAAATTTAGAAACAACTCAAGACAAAGCAACGGCCAGTTTAGCTGATGCCTATAATAATTCAATTTCTGTCGATCAGGATGCAGTTGAAGCCGGCAAATCAGCTTTATATACTTTAACTGATATCCAATATGCCCATCAGTGGCAGGCTAACCAGGTTGGTATTAATATTACCAATTCTAAGGCGGCGGCTGTTCAAGAGCTTTTAGGAACAAGTAATGCCGGTGATTGGATAAAAGATTATTTAAGTCCTTTAAATGGCGGTGCTTATGGTCAGGTACAAAGCGCAGTCGCTAATCCGACCAATGAAAATATTGACGCAGCTAGTCAATCAGCCCTTTCCGCTTTAAGAAAAGTAAAATTAGCGCTTGATTCAATTACTATTAGTGATGATTTGTCGGCTGCCGAAAAAACCAATTTAGATTTAGTAAAAAATAATATTAACGCTAAAATAACTTCAGTAACCACCAAACAGAATGCGATTGAAGTTCAAAAAATGACTAATGCCAGTAGTATCACGGCTGCTCAAACAGGATTAACAAATGCGAAGAGTGCCTTAGCTAATGCACAAAATGGTTTAAATATTGGAAAAGCCGGTGCTTCTAGCGAAGAAATTCAAGCACAGGAAGCTCAGGTTCAAGCAGCTCAGGCCAGTGTTAAAGACGCTCAATCTCAAATTTCCAAGACAATAATTAATGCGCCGATTGATGGCACAATATCAAAAGTTGACGCTAAACTCGGTGAGATTGCCCCACCTGATACTCCAATTATTTCCATGATGTCAGCGGGAAAATTTCAAATTGAAACCCATGTCTCCGAAAATGATATTGTCAAAATAAAACTAGGGGAAACCGCTAATGTAACTATTGATGCTTATGGTAATGACACAATTTTTGCAGCTACGGTTACCAATATTGATCCAGCTGAAACTATTGTTAATGGCGGCTTAACCTATAAAGTAACTTTACAATTTACACTTGATGATGATCGGATTAAATCCGGCATGACGGCCAATGTTAAAATATTAACTGAAGACAAAAAAAATGTCATGGCTGTTCCTGAGGGAACAATAATTACTAAGGGAGCTGATAAGTTTGTTTTACTTGATACTGGAAATGCGTCCTCGGAAGAAAGAAAAGTTATCGTTGGTATTCAGGGAACAAACGGTTATGTAGAGATTGTTTCCGGATTAAATGATGGCGATAAGTTATTAAATTTTGGTAATAACCAATAATAATATGAGTGAACAAATTAAAAACGAACCAATTAAAAATAATAAAAATAAAAAGACATTAATCTTATCGATTGTGGCGGCAGTTATTATTATCGGCGGTGCCTCTGGCTATCTCTATTGGAAAATTTCCAGTAGCCGTATCTATACTGATAAGGCAACCGTCTTTGCCCAAACAGTTGATTTAGCCCCGCAGACACCCGGAACATTAGAAGAGGTTTTAGTTAATGTCGGCGATCACGTGACCGCCAATACGGTTGTCGCGCGCGTTGGCGATGAATTAATAAAGTCAAAAACAGATGGCATTATAACTTCAGTCCAAACCGATACTGGCAAATTATTTACTCCCGGTGAGGCAGTTGTAAGTATGCTCGATCCTAATGAGTTAAGGGTAGTCGGACAAATTGATGAAGATAAGGGGTTGAGCGATATTAGTGTCGGCCAAATTGCTTCATTCACTATCGATGCCTATGGCTCAAAAAAGTATGAAGGCGTAGTTGATGAAATAAGTCCGGTTTCTCGTGAAGGCGATATTGTTTTTAATATTTCCGATAAAAGAGAGGTAAAACAATTTGATGTTAAAATTAGATTTGATGTTAATAAATATCCGGAATTAAAAAATGGCATGTCAGCCAAACTTTGGATTTATCGATAAGACAAGAAAATATATATGGCTAAAGAACCACGAAAAAAAATATCTAATCTTCAGTGGTGGGTTTTAATAACGGTTATTGTTGGTACCTTTTTAGGGAGATTAGATCAGACGATCGTTAATTTGGCTCTCCCGAAAATTATTAATGATTTTGGAATTACAGTGGCGTCCGCCGGTTGGATAGCCACTGCTTATATTTTAGCCAACGCCGTTTTTGTACCGATTTGGGGAAAATTGGGAGATACTATTGGTCGAAAAAAAGTTTATATTTTAGGCTTTAGTATTTTTATTGTAGGCTCGGTTTTAGCTGGTTTATCTTGGAACTTAAGTTCCATGATAGTTTTTCGTATTATTCAGGCCATCGCTGGTTCAGCTGATTATCCGACCGCCATGGCAATTTTAGCTGTGACTTTTAAAAATGGCAAAGAAAGAGCCCAGGCGCTTGGCATTTGGTCGGCTTCATTTGCCGCCGCGGCCGTTCTTGGCCCCTTAATTGATTCCTTTGGTTGGCGCTCGGTTTTCTTGGTTAATTTACCGGTGGGCATTCTTGGTTTAGTCATGGCGATTAAATTTATCAATGAATCAGTTTCCGAAAATAAAACGGTAAAATTCGATTGGTGGGGCGCAATTACGCTTGGTGGTTCATTATCCGCTTTAGTTTTAGTTCTTGATAAGGGACTTGATTGGGGTTGGTTTTCGACCAATAGTATTTTATCTTATATATCAATTATAATTTTTGCGTTAATTTTTATTAACATTGAAAAAAAACACCCGGAACCAATTGTTGATTTTAAATTTTTCAAAATACCCGCCTTTGTTAATACCCTTGGCAATAATTTTGTTGTCTTTATGGGTATGATGGGCGGCGTATATTTAATTCCGATTTTTGCGCAAACTTTTTTAGGTTATGATGCGACGCAGACTGGTTTCCTTTTTATGCCTATGGCGGCAGCCATGATGATTGCGGCTCCAATTGGTGGGCGCTTAGCTGGCAAAGTTCAACCGCGGTATGTAATTGCCGCTAGTACTCTTGTGGCCGCGATTGGTCTTTATTGTTTTTCATTTTTAGATCCACGTTCAACGGCGATTGATATTATTTGGCCACTTTCATTAATGGCTTTCGGCATGGGCTTTGGCATGGCCCAACGTACAAATATAATTGCCACAGTTGTGCCATCCCATGAAATTGGCATTGCTTCTTCGATTTTAGCTTTAGCTCGTAATATTGCTGGTGCTTTTGGGATTGCTGTTTTTGGAACAATTCTAACTAAAGCAAGCGAAGCTAATATTATGAATATTGCTCGTAATAGTACATTGCACCTTACGAGTCAATTAGACTTTAGCAAAGCCGTAAGTCTTATGACTTTAAAGGCAGAAGTTTCCGCCTATAGTACTGTTTTTGTGGTCTCTTCAATAGTTTTATTTGTCGGTGCTATTTTGGCGCTCTGGATTAAAATTGGTAAAAAAGAAATGGCCGCCGCCGGAAAAGTTTTAGTTGAATAAGCTAGTTATTATAAAGACTGTTATAATAAAAACATAATATCAATATAAATTATATATATGTCTATTATTAAATCGATTTCCGGTATCCGTGGTACTATTGGCGGCGAAATGGGTAATAATTTAACTCCACCCGATATTCTTAAATTTACGCTTGCTTATGGGATTTTTATTAAAGAAAATTATCCTAATATTAAGCAAAAAATAATTATTGGTCGGGATGCGCGCGTTTCCGGAGAAATGATTAAAAATATTGTCTCTGGTGCTCTTATGGGTCTGGGTATTAATGTTCTCGATCTTGGTTTGGCTTCGACTCCGACCGTAGAAATGACGGTCGTCGATCAGGCGGCGCAAGGGGGCATAATTATTACAGCCTCACATAATCCGCAGGGTTGGAATGCCTTGAAGCTCTTAAATGCCCAGGGGGAATTTCTTTCTCAGCTTGAGGGCGAAAAAATATTAGTGCTTGCGGAAACGAATAATTTTATTTTCAGTCCTGAAGAAAATTTTGGTTATTATGTTAATAATCCGTTTTGTGATTTAGAGCACATAAATAAAATTTTAAATTTAGAGTTAGTCGATAAAGATTTAATTGCCGGACGCAATTTTAAAATTGTTGTCGACGGTATTAATTCGGTCGGCGGATTTGTTATCCCGAGTTTATTAAAAGAATTAGGAGTAAAAGATATTATTGAATTAAATTATGAACCAAATGGGCAATTCGCGCATAAGCCAGAGCCGCTCGCGGAAAATTTAACGGAAATAATGGCACGAGTTAAGAGCGAAAAAGCTGACTTAGGAATTGTGGTTGATCCCGACGTTGATCGCCTAGCTTTTATTGATGAAAATGGAGAAATGTTTGGCGAGGAATATACCTTAGTAGCCATTGCCGATTATGTGTTACAAAATTTTTCTCAGATAGAGAAAAAAAATCCGGGTAAATATAAAAAGATAACGGTTTCTAATCTATCTTCATCGCGCGCCCTTAAAGACATTACAGAAAAATATCAAGGAATATATGAGGCAGCCGCTGTTGGTGAAGTAAATGTAGTTGAAAAAATGAAAGTAACGCGGGCTATTATTGGGGGTGAAGGTAATGGCGGCGTAATTTTTCCGGAATTACATTACGGACGTGATGCACTTGTCGGTATTGCTTTGTTTTTAACCTATTTAGCGAAAGAAGGAAAAACCGTTTCTGAAATTAGAAAAAGTCTGCCGGAATATTTTATGGTTAAAGATAAGATTGAATTATTAGCCGGAATTAATTTAGGAGAAATTTTAAATAAAATAAAAGCGGAATACCAAATAGAAGCCATAACTGACATTGATGGCGTTAAAATTGATTGGGCTGATTCCTGGGTGCATTTGCGCGCTTCAAATACCGAGCCGATTATGCGGATCTATGCTGAGGCCAAGAGTCTGGAAGAGGCAAAAGCCAAAGTCGATGAAATAAAAAATAAAATTTTGTTATACATTGACGCAAGGTCTTAATTATGATTAAATACTACAAAGCTTAAATTTCGGCTTTACCTAAATTTGCAGGGGTAAAATGCAAAATTTCTTTAATAATTTAATTTAAATACTGGTGAAATGGGAAAAAACACTGGTCTTGGGCTCATCGGTTCAACTCTCGAGAGGGTCCAAAACGAAGACTCGCTGTATTATAGCGCGTTAAAGAGACTTAATAATTCTTCAGAAGAGGAGATTCGGGAATATTTAAAAATGCCTAATTTGCATGCCCCGAAGAGTATTCTTAGAAGGATAATTATGGAGGGAGAAACTCCTAAAATCAGGCCACTGAGTGGGAAAAAGTTACTCTTTGATTATGATTGCCTCAATATTAACCTGAGTGGCATTAGGAATTTAGGGTTAAGTGAAAATTATGTTTCAACACCCGAAACTGCGATACGGCTGGATAAGGTGGTAACGAGAGGAACTATAAAGCAGGTCTTTAATTCTCTCCCTGGCGTTTGGAGTCAAAAATGGTTCAGCCAAAATCAAGTTGGCCAAACATGCGAAGACTTTGGATATTTGCTTCCGCCGGCCGATAATGCAGTCGTTATTCTTTGTAAGAAGGACGAAAAACTTCCAATTGATCAAGATAACTTTACTGAAAATTTGATCATTTTGAGTCTGGTACCGAGAGCTAGTGGTTTTATTAATGTTTATTATGTTTCCTTTGAAACAAAAATAATAACTGAAAATACCTTAGTACTTTCACCATTATAGTATAAAATAATACCCTCGAATTTTTCAAACTTAGCCCTAAAACTAAGCTCTGGGAATTCGAGGTTTTTTAATTGCCCGACTTTGTAAAAAATGCTAAAATACAAGGGAAATTCATGATGAATTTCCTTTATTTTTTAAGAATATTTCCTTGACTAAGGAAAGAAAATGTTGTTATGACTCGTATTATTATCCTTGCGGCCGGTAAAGGCACGCGCATGAATTCGGAGCTCCCTAAAGTACTAGTTCCGTTAAAAAATCGTCCCATGATTAAGTATTTAATGGATTCAGTAGTCGCCTCAGGGGTTGATCTGAGTCCGATTGTTGTTGTTTCACCTGACAACCAAGACATTATTAGTAATGAATTAAGCGAATATAATGTTGAGTACGCCATCCAAGAAAAACAGCTTGGTACTGGTCATGCGGTCGCAGCCGCCCTCCCGGTTTTAGAAAAAGATGATCGAAAAATTACCAATATAGTTGTTTTATTTGGCGATCAACCATTTTTAAAAGCGGAGTCAATTAAAAAATTTGCGCAGCTTAAACATGATGCCCTCACGGTCGTTTCAACATTTTTGGGAGATTTTGACGGCTGGCATCAGAATTTTTATCACTTGGGCCGAATAATTCGCGGCGCGAGCGGACAGGTTGAGAGAATTCAGGAATTTAAAGATGCTAATGAGGAAGAAAAATTAGTAACCGAAATTAACACGGCTTCGATGTGCTTTAATAAAGATTGGTTAGTAAAAAATATTAATAGTTTGAATAATGATAATAACCAGCATGAATATTATTTAACGTCATTAGTTAATATTGCTTTTGAAGAAGGTCTGGAAGTTAACGCCGTTAGTATTGACCCCCATGAGGCTATCGGTATAAATAGCTTGAATGAATTACAAATTGCGGAAAGTTTAATCTAAAAATATATGTTAAAAATCGGCGTCTCTGGCAATAAAGGTAGTTTTTCCGAAGAAGCGGCTAATTATTATTGCCATAAACATAAAATCAGCGAGTATGAAATCGTTTATTTAATTACGGTTGAACGTGTTCTTCAAGCTTATGATGATGGGGAAATAAATAAAGGATTTTTTCCGATTGAAAATTCTAATGGAGGAATTGTTTATGAGGCAGTTTATGCGATGAGTAAGCATAATTTCCCGATTGAAAATATTTTTGAAATTGACGTCCGTCATTGTTTATTAGTTAAACCAGGAACTAATCCAGGTGATATTAATAAAATAGTTTCTCATCAACAAGGTTTAAGACAGTGTCGCATGTATTTAAAAAGAAAATGGCCGGAAGTAGATATTGAGGAATATAGCGATACAGCGCAAGCGGCCGTTGATTTAAAAAGTGGTATTCTTAATGAACATTCAGCGGTTATTGCTTCTAAAACTTGTGCCGAACTTTATGGTTTAGAAATTTTAGAAGAGGGGATTCAGGATTTAAAATTTAATTTTACTAGCTTTATTGCTACCGGAACTAAATAAAATAGAAAAATTTATTTAAGCTTTAATATGCAGCAGATTCTTGATCTCCATATCCATTCTCGTTATTCGCGTGCTTGCTCACCGCAGTTAACGCTCGCCAATATCGATAAATTTTGTCGCCTGAAAGGGGTTGATATTATTGCGACTGGAGACTTTACTTACCCTGCCTGGTTTGAGTCAATAAAAAGTGAATTGATCGAAACTGCACCGAAGTCCGGTTTATATAAATTAAAAACCGCAATTGATGATAAAGTAAAATTTATTTTGTCGACTGAAGTTGCACTTATTTATAAGGATGAAGAAAAATGTCGCCGTATTCATTTAGTTATTCATGCCCCAAATATTGCCGCGGCGGAAAAATTAAATAAGCAACTAGATAAAAAATATAATATTCGCTCTGATGGCCGACCGATTTTAGGAATTAAAGCGCCCGAGCTCGTTAAAATGCTTATTAGTATTGATCCTAAGTTTTTAATTTACCCGGCTCATATTTGGACACCCTGGTTTTCTGTTTTTGGTTCGAAATCAGGCTTTAATACTTTAGAAGAATGTTTTCACGATCAGACAAAACATATTTATGCTTATGAAACTGGTCTTTCAAGCGATCCGGAAATGAATTGGCGTCTGTCTGCGCTTGATAAATTAACGGTTTTATCAAATTCCGACGCTCATAGTCCGATTAATATTGCCCGCGAGGCAAATATAATGGAAATAAGTGAACCGATTACTTATCAAAAAATTTACGATAATATTAAAAATAAAACCGGGATGATGGCGACGATTGAATTTTATCCTGAAGAAGGCATGTATCATATTGACGGTCATCGAGATTGTAAATTTAGTTGCGAGCCAAGCGAGAGTCGTAAATTAAATAATATCTGTCCGGTCTGCAAGAAGCCGCTTATCATCGGTGTTTTGAATCGGGTTGAAGAACTGGCCGACAGACCTAGCGGATATAAGCCAAAAAATGCGGTTGGCTTCAAAAAACTCGTAGAATTAGATAAAATTATTGCAGAGGCATATAATATAAAGAGCCGGAGTTCCAAGGCTGTCCAGAAAGAATATACCGCACTTATTTTAAAATTCGGTCCGGAGTTAACTATACTAATGGATTTAAATCTTGATAAGGTTAAAGACGAAATTGATCCTCGGATTCTGGAAGGCATAAAAAGAGTGCGCCAAGGAAATTTAATTATTAAGCCTGGTTTTGACGGCCAATACGGAGAAGTCCATATTTTTTCCGAAGAAAATCGTTTGCATTTGCAAAAGCAATTATTATAAATTTTTTTATAAATTTTATTTATGTTAGGTCTGCGTAAAATACTCGGTACCATTATCTTAGTTGTCGCTTTTTTGGTCTTAGCTGGACTCGCTTCCGTATTCTATAATTCCGATCAGGCACAGAAAGACAAAGTCGTAAATAGTAGTATTTTTCAGCAAGGAAGCGCTTTATTTCAAACATTACTTGGAACTTCGGAATCAATTGCTAATGTTAATTTACAGAAGAATATGGGTTTGGGAAAAACAGTGGCTGACACGGCTGGTAAAGTTGATTGGGTTAGTTTATTACAGGGAAATGCCAGTAGTACAACTGATGCTAAAATTTTAACAGCCACTAATGAGGATAATTCTGATGTAACGGGCGCGGTTAGTTACCAAGGAAATTATACTGATACGAGCGATATTCAGGATGTGATAAATGGGAATGGTGCCAGCGAGGCGACAGCTATTCCCAGCGATAATAATAATACTAAAGCCAGTTCAACTAGCTTTTGGGAAAATTTTGTCAGTAGTTTAAAAGAAGAATGGGCAGCGAACCAGCAGCCAGACACTGCTCC
>Ga0224523_1001348_pt1 | contig 10580 bp, 6 predicted proteins | sample CFST50metaG_FD_182732 | JGI IMG/M metagenome (GOLD analysis project Ga0224523, IMG submission 182732) | Peat soil microbial communities from Stordalen Mire, Sweden - C.F.S.T50 | ecosystem: Environmental > Terrestrial > Soil > Wetlands > Peat | place: Sweden: Norrbotten County, Stordalen Mire...
ATCCCTGGCCGAACTCCGCCGAGCCCTAGCCGAATTGGGCGCTGACATCGAACGCGCCACGCGCGCCGGTGACGAGGTGGCGGTTTGGTTCTTCTACAGCGGCCACGGCTGGCTAGACGATGACGGCCGGGCCAATCTGACCCTTGCCGACGGGGCGCTGTCGCAGGACATGCTCTACAACGAGGTGCTTCCGGCGCTGCCTGGCCGCACCGTGCACCTGATGATCGACGCCTGCCATGCCGAAGCCCTGATCCGTCCGCGCGATGTCACCGCCGAGACAGTGGAGGTGTCCGCGGCGGAAGTCGCTTCCGCCTCGCTGCGCAGCCGGCTGGCCCAGCTTCCCAACGTCGGCGCCATCATGGCCAGCGCCAGCAATACCCAGGCCCATGAATGGGACGATTACCAAACTGGCGTGTTCACGCATGAACTGTTGTCCGGTTTGCGAGGCGGGGCAGATGTCAACGGTGACGGCCGGGTGGAGTACAGCGAGATGGCCGCCTTCTTGGCGGCCGCCAACCGCGAAGTCACCGACCCGCGCGCGCGCCTGACCACCTTGGTGGTGGCGCCCAAGCTCTACCCGCGGGTTGCCATTGTGGACACGCGGGCTGCCCGCAATATCGCCCGCCTGCAAGGGCGGGCCCATGACCTGGGTCACTTCCAGATCGACGACCAACGTGGCAATCGGCTGCTCGATTTGAGGGTCGAATCCGGCTTCGCTGTCGACATTGTTGTGCCCGCTGCCGAGCCCATTCTGCTTAGCAACGAAAGCGGCGAAGCCAGGATTCTCACCAGCGCCGACAGCCCGACCAATCTTGAGGAGGTGACGCTGGAGAAAGGGCAGGTGCGGCCACGCAACGCCGTGGCCGAATCCATGCGCCGTGGTTTGTTTGCGGCGGAGTTCGGGCCTTCGTACTACGGAGGCTTCGTTGACAGCGCCGACAAGCAGATGGTCCCGGTGGATCTTTCTCCGGCCGAGGTGCGGGTCGAGGCCAAGCACCCGTCGCTGACCGGACGTCGCACCGCCGCCTGGTCGGCCTTCGCCGTGGCGGGCGCTTCGACGGTGGCGGCAGGCATCTTTGCGGTCCTGGCAGCCCGTGCCCACAGTGATTTTGACAACACCGAGCTAGAGCGACCGTCGATCGCTGCCCGCGAGCGCTACGAACGCTGGGGCGTGGCAGCGATAAGCGCGGCTGCGGTCGGGGTTTTGTCCGGAGCCTTGGGCTACTGGCTGTGGACTCGCGACAGCGCCGGCAGTGACAAGCGGCCCTGAAGGAGACTCTTCATGATGCGCACCATTCTCGCGGTCGTGTTGCCAGCACTGTTTCTTGTGGCGTGCTTGTCCGAGCCCAAGCACGGCTGCCGCACGACAGATGATTGCGCCTCGGGCCGCGTGTGCGTGGTCGGGACCTGCCAGCCCGAGCGACGTGACGCCGGCCGGGATGCAGGCGCCGACAAACAGTCCTCGGTTGATGTGGCGATCGATCTTCTGGGGACATTGAACCCCGACCTGACGGCCGACGGCGCACCTGATTTGGCTCTAAAGGCCGCGGACGTGGCGCCTGATGCACCTGCCGGAATCGGTGCGCCCGACAACCTGTCCGGGCTGGACACCAGGTCCGACAGACTGTCATTTGAAGATGTGGCGATCGGCTTTTGGGGAACGCAGAGCCTCGACTTCGCGGGTGGTCCCGACGGTGTGCCTAACTTGGTCCTCCTTGTGGTCGACGGGGCGCCGGAGAGCTTTCTTGCTCCTATGGTCGATGCGCCGGCCGGCTTGGCCAGCTCGGACGCAGGCTCAGACGGACAACCCTCGGAGGATGTGGCGATCGATCTTCCGGAATGGCTGAGCCCCGACCTCGCGGGTGACCATGGCGTTGCGTCTGATCGGGCTTTGCCGCCGGCCGACCCAGCCCCGGATGCCCCTTCTGCTCTCATGATCGATGCGCCAGCTTGGGATGTGCCACAGGACGGTATCGATGCCGGCGATGCGCAACCGGATAGGGGCGAGGAGCCAACTGCTTCGGGGAATCCACGCGAATACACTCGATCCGACAACCTTGATGCGATTGTCTTCCGATCGCCAGACTCTCATGTCATCGAGATCGTTGCGTCCGCTGCGACCGATCTCACTAACGAGGCCAATGCGTCAGTCATCGTGCTCGGCGACCCCTGGGGATACAAACGATCGGACAGTAAGAACACGGTCGTCTATCGCGGTGGCGACAATCACATCCATGAGTTGAGCAAGGAATCGTCGTGGAAAGATGGAGACCTGACTACCATGTCCGGCGGGAGTCCTGCGCAAGGGAACCCCATGGGCTACGCGCGCTCGGACAACGTAGACGCGGTCATCTATCGCGGAACTGATAATCACCTTCATGAGAATGGGTTGCGTGGCAGTGTGTGGGAATATAGCGACCTCACCTCTGTGTCTGGCCTTCATTCCAGTCTTGCTGGAGATCCGATTGGCTATGTGCGAACCGATGACGTCAACACCGTGGTCTATCGTGCCACGGACAACCACATCCACGAATTGGCTCTGACGGCTGGCGGAGCACCACCTTGGGTCGACACTGACCTGTTTGCCGCGAGCGGTGAGACAGTGAGCGCCGCCGGAGATCCCTGGGGATACCAACGTGGCGATGCCTATAACAAAAATGCAGTGGTTTACCTGGGAGCTGACGGAAACCTTCACGAACTTCTCCTCACCCTTGGAAGCGAGCCGACATGGGTGCACGCGACGCTTCCCGCAGCGCAGCCCACTGGAACTCCGTCCGGATATGTACGTTGGGATGGAAAGGCCGCCGTGGTCTATCGCAGCGCCACCACCCCACCCACGATTCGAGAAACCCTCCTAGACGGAACATGGATCGACGCATCCCTCGATTCAGTCGATCACCCGTCTGCTGCTCCAAGTGGAAGTCCGATTGGACGCCGCGCCACAAACAACATGGATTCAGTAGTGTATCTCGGGACAGACTGGGGCGTCTACGAACAGCGCCTTGGCCTGACCGTCACGTGGAATTTCGTTAGGTATTGAGAGACGCTCTAGGCCCGCAAGAATCGACGTGCCGCTGACCACCACCAAGGGCCAACCTTGGTGAGTCTGATCCATCCGGGGTGGCGCGGCCCCTTGGCCCCTTGGCGCCGCCAGCCAAGCGCCAACCATCCGCTCGCACGGCCTGCGGGAGCGCGAGGTCGTGGCCGAGACCTGAACAGGAGCGGCGGTCGAAAGCCGTCCTTGGCCCGTTCCCGGCCTTGGGGCTCGCGCCCAAAAGTTTCCAAGAAACTGCCAACCAAGATTCGCCCGGTCTCGTAATGGAAACTGGGTCGGAAAAACCCGGTTCACGAACGCGCGAGCCGGGCGTAGCCGCAACCTAAGCAGCAAGGTCAACTCGATGCATGAGGCGGGGACCATGGCCAGTCTCGCCGACATGAACGTCACAAAAGAGGATCTCGGGGCCTGTTCTTCCCACCGCCCACAAGAAGGAGGCAGCGTATGACCAGAGCAAGGCAGCACAGGACACTCGGGGCAGTCATCCTAGCATTCGGGTTGGGAGCTTGCACGGCAGGCGATCCGGAGCCCATTGAGGCGACTGCGAGCGAACTCAATGGCACCATTAAGTGGGGAAACTTCCCGGACGGCGGGTGTTCGGATCCTGCGCAGCAGACCCGTTTCAAGAGCAACATGACCTCGGCGATGACTAACGATGTTCTGCCATGGGTTGTCCCCAACGATTCTAACCACCAGGGCAAGATGCTCGAATGTCTCAAGAACGGAATTCAGTCGGGGGAGAATTACAATCCCGATGTCAACTCAAAAGGCCATGAAGACGTGACTAATCCGGAAACGATCATGGCTCGGATGGCATTGAAGAATCCCACCAGGATTGGCTGCCAGTATTCCGGCGGCTGCAATTCGGGAGCGTTTACTAGCGGCGCCGAGGACGTAACCTGCAATGAGCATTATGGAGACACGGGTGTCGTCCTTGCAGATCTCGCGGGCATCCTGGGCCATGAAGTCGCACACCGCTTCTGGGATCATCCCTTCGCTGAGGACGATCCAAACGACTTGGAGAGAAAATCGAGCGTGAATGAGCAAGTCAGCGGCTGCATCATCAGCCTCGCCGCAGGGAACAACCCTGGGGTACCCTATGGTGCAAGTCGCAGTGCCTTTGTTGGCGAAGCGACGCTTGCGCAGGTCGGCCTTGAGGCAGGTACACCCGCTCTTCCCACGTACTGCCCCGGCAATCAGTTCATAACCGGGATTTACGGCAATGCCGACAGTCACGTGAATCGCCTCGGGGGAATCTGTACGGCAATCGATGGAACACAAACGACGAATCTGGGTGCCGTGGGGACAGCTACCGGTGCGGCGTTCAGCGATTCATGTCCTAGCGGGCAAATCGCCGTAGGAGCCTGGGGGCGTATGGTTGCGGTGGCCGACAACCTGGGCACACTGCCGACCACTCCGATTGACGCCATTGGAAGCGTCTGTGATACCGTCGCCCATGTCAAGGCGGGTAGTACCAACGCGCGAACCGACGACACGATTCATGGGGGATCGGGTGGCGGCGCATGGAGAAGGCTCTGTCCGCCCAAACAGGCGCTCAAAGGCTTGCGCCTCCGAGGGGGGCCGTCCGTGAATCGCGTGGAGCTTGTGTGTCAGGACGTGACACAGGTCTCGCCGATTCGGCAGACTCAACTTAGCCAAGCCGGCGGAAGTGGGGCGTTCAGCTACTTCGAGAACTGTCAGACCCAGGCGGTGGTCACCGGGCTGGCAATAAAGGTTGGCAGCACCAACAACATAGTGCGACTCGGCGCGGCTTGCCAGGGAGTGGTGTCGGAGGCCCAAGATCCAGCTGCCTTTGACCTGAGCTCCTTGAGCTCTCAGAAACACGCGATCGTGTCGCACGGAAGTTACTTTCCCGACAACCCTTTGAATGACTTCTTTGACTATTATAGCGCCCCGACATTCGCCATCGTTGGCCTCAATGTCTACACGCAGGGTACAAGTGTCTCCGGAATGCAGCCGCAGTACGCCTCAGTGCCTGGATGGTCAAGCCTGTCAAATGCCCAGGTCACGTCCGGCACCATACGTGGTGGAGCTACCGACACCCTGACCACAGTGACTTGCCCTGCCAGGGAGTTTCTGGTTGGGTGGCTCCTGAATGTCGACGACATCACCAGCACTCCCCACGAGGCATCTATCCATGCTATTCAACCGGTGTGCAGGCGGTTTGGACCAAGTGCTTCTGGAAATCCACGCGGATACACTCGATCCGACGGCGTTGATGTGATCGTTGTCCGATCGCCAGGCTCTCATGTGATGGAGATCGTCGCGCTAGTCGCGACCGATCTCACCCACGAGGCCAACGCGTCAGTCAGTGTGCTGGGCGACCCCTGGGGATACAAACGATTTGATAATACCAACGCGGTCGTCTATCGCGGTAGTGACAATGACATCCATGAGTTGAGCAAAGGAGGATCGCCGTGGTCGGACGGAGACCTAAATATCGTTTCCCATGCTTCCGGGGTCCCGGCGCAAGGAAACCCCATAGGATACGTGCGCTCGGACAACAAGAACGCGGTCATCTATCGTGGAAGTGACAATCACCTTCATGAGTTTGGGTTGGCTGTCGGCGGTGCGTGGGAACACAACGACCTCACCTCTGTGTCTGGCCTTCATTCCAGTCTTGCGGGAGATCCGATGGGCTATGTGCGAACCGATGGCCTCACTACCGTGGTCTATCGTGCCACGGACGGCCATATTCACGAATTGGGCCTAACAAATGGCGGATCCCCACCTTGGGTCGACAATGACCTGTTCGTCGCGAGTGGCGAGACGGTGAACGCCGCCTTTGATCCCTGGGGATACCAGCACGATGCCAATAAGAACGCAGTGGTTTACGTGGGAACTGATGGAAAGCTTCACCAGCTTCTCCTCACCATTGGAACCAATCCGCCATGGACGCACGGGACGCTTCCCGCGACGCAGCCCGCTGGAACTCCGTCCGGATATGTGCGTTGGGACGGAAAGGCCGCCGTGGTCTATCGTAGCGTCACCACTCCATCGACGATTCGAGAAACCCTCCTAGACGGAACATGGATCGACGCATCCCTCGATTCAGTCGATCACCCGTCTGCTGGTGCAAGTGGAAGTCCGATTGGACGCCGCGCAACAAACAACATGGATTCAGTAGTGTATCTCGGGACAGACTCGGGCGTCTACGAACAGCGCCTTGGCTTGACCGTCACGTGGAATTTCACCACGTATTGAGAAATGTGTAGTGCCCACGCGACCTGAGTGCGGGTCGCGTGGCCGGCGGCGTGGCGGTGCCATCGATAGCGCGACCCGCGGGGTCAAGATGAATTTGCTTCGGGCGCCTCTTCCCCTGGTTTCAAAAAACTGCCAACCAAGATTCGCCCGGTCCCGTAATGGAAACTGGGTCACAAGATCCCGGTTCACAACTATCAACGCAAACATGCGAGCTGGGCGCAACCGCAGTTCAAGAACCAAACCTATTGCCATGCAGTGATGCGTGGTCCATAGGGTTTCGATTTTCGGAACCCAACGTTCGTAGAAATGGAGAAAACGATGAATACCAGGCAAATGGTCGCATGTCTTGCTACTGTCGCAGCAGTGTGTGTCGTGGCTGTCCACGCCAGCGAAGCCGACCCGGTGACCGTTCAGGGAGCCAGCGGGCATCCATACATCAATGCGGCAATTTCAAATTACAGTATCTCTGATGGCACCGTGAGCTTCAAGAGCCCCTACACCTGGATCGCTCCAATCCCGGTGAACAACGTCACCGGTCCGTCTTGTAGCGGATACACCACCTACACCGTTGTCGCGAACGGCGCAGCCGGTGGCAGTGGCGCGGGATATCAGGCCTGGAGTTTCAGCCCAGGCGGAACGGCGTATTCCGGAGTTGGGCTCAACAACTCGGTGGCCACCCCCGACACATGGGCCCACTCGATCACCATTCCGTGCGGAGGCACCCTTTTCGTCAAGGTAATCGGGGGCACGGCTTCTACGACGCTTGCCTCCGCTTCCAGGATTCCCTAGTACAGCGGTCAAAGGAGCCGTGCAGGTTTTTGAACCCAAGACCTCCGACAAAAGGATCGACGCATACCCCCGGTGATTCATGGCCAATTTCCTGACGCGCGCAGGTGGGTCTGCCAGTCGCTCGGACGGGGCGGTGGTATGAAGAAGATCGCTGTCCTCAGCTTTCTGCTAGGGACGTGTTTGGTGTTGCTGGTATTTGCGGCTTTCAGGCACCACTCCAGACGAGCGGCCCACGAGATGATTGACTCCGTTGCGACGGGCGAGGAAGACTCCTCGCCTGTCCCAGCCAGACATCGGTTTTTCCCTCCCCGGCTGCCCGCACTCGCATTTGACGAGGAAGGGAAACCGTTTGCACCAGTGGAGGTCAAGAGTACCGATGCCCCCGAACGAAAGAGCGAAAAGGAAATCCTCCAGGAGCTGAACAGCGCTTTCAACGCTGATCGACCGCCCGACGCCAACTCGACCAAGATGTCTTCGGGCATCGTTAGTGCCTTTGGCGACGTGCGAGCTCAAGGCGCTCGCCTGACTGGGCTAGAGTGCCGCGCGACCCGCTGCCGGCTTGGGATCGATTTTGCCGACGTCGATGCTGACAAGCGTGTGATGTCCGATATTTTCAACCTGCTGTCGTCAGCGGGACTCGATGTGGCGACTCTCGGTTTCATCGTGGCCACGCGTGACACGCGACCAGACGGGACTATCAACGCCACAGTTCATCTGTTCCACATTTCTGCCACACTTTGATTCCGCGCGTGGCTGGTGCCAGACGCTTCCTGGAGGCTTCTCTTCGCGGTGGATGAAATTGCCCGGAATCTTGGGATAATTAGGGGGGCAAGCGGGCAGGTCCCGTGATGGCTGATGGGTAGGGGGATCTTGCGTGAGCGGGTGGTGCAAGAGAGGGGCGCACAGGTCAGAACTGCGCGGCCAGGAGGACGTTTTCGGTCCGGTCGGTCAGGACGAGCTCTCCCGTGCGCAAGAATGTCAGGCTTGCGGGGGAGGCTATCTCCTCTGGCAGAGGCCCCAGGATGCTCTCCCAGCGTCAAGGTGTACCGACGGCCCTGGCAGCGAGGACGCGGCTCTGTATCCGAGGCGCGCAAACTGCTACAACCGCGCTTGTCTCCCCTCGCGCATAGGGGAGCTGCAGTTGACAGATGGGGCATTATCGGGCATTCGGAGAGGCGATGACGAGCAGAGAAACGCGGGTTTCTTCCTTCCGCCGGCCTGTGGATGTCCCCTATGCCTAGACGTGGAGACCCTCCTAAGAGCCGAGGAGCGACACGTCGAGCTTTTCAGCAGTCGACGAAGCCGGCGCTGTTCCAGTCCTTCAATCGGAGCTTGCTCCCCTGGTTGCTGCTCCTGATAGTCACCCTAGCGGCCTACAAGCCTGCGTGGAACGGGCAGCCAATCTGGGACGATGACCACCATATCACTCGACCGGAGCTTCGTTCAGTAAATGGCCTGACACGCATCTGGACGGAGCTTGGGGCCGCGCAACAATACTACCCGGTAGTTCACAGCGCATTTTGGCTTGAGCATAGACTCTGGGGCGATTCCACTCTTGGATATCACCTGCTCAATATTCTGTTGCATTGCCTTTCCGCATGGTTGTTGCTCAAGATTCTGCGCAGACTGGCGATACCTGGCTCCTGGTTTGTAGCCGCGATCTTTGCGCTGCATCCGGTGCAAGTCGAATCCGTGGCATGGATCTCGGAATTGAAGAATACACTGTCGGGTGTCCTCTTCTTCGCAACAATCCTTGTCTACCTGAGGTTCGATTCGGGAAGGAGGCGACACCTCTATATTGCTGCTTTCGGACTCTTTGTGCTTGGCCTAATGTCGAAGTCCGTCATTGCAACGCTGCCCGTGTCGCTGCTCGTCGTTTTCTGGTGGAAACGAGGAAGGCTAGATCGGAAGCAAGACATTGTCCCGCTACTGCCGTTTTTTGCGGCAGGAATCGCTTCTGGACTGTTTACCGCCTGGATAGAACAGAGGTTCATCATTGCCGGCGACGAAGGTGCTTTTGCTCTTACCTTTGTCGAGCGGTTCCTCGTCGCGGGGCGGGCTGTTTGGTTCTACCTGGGCAAGATAGTCTGGCCGGTCGACCTGATCTTCATTTACCCGCGTTGGAAGGTGAGCCAGGCGGTATGGTGGCAGTATCTATTCCCCGTCGCGACTTTGATACTTGCTGGTGCGCTTTGGCTGCTAAGGAAACGGTGGCGTGCGCCAATGGCGGCATTCCTCTATTTTGCGGCCAGCCTTTTCCCGGTGATGGGCTTCTTCAATGTGTACCCGTTCCGGTTCTCCTTCGTTGCCGATCATTTTCAATATCTCGCGTGCGTAGGTCCGATTACTTTTCTGGTAGGGTTGGCATCTTCATCGGGCTTGGCCAAGGGAGGCCGGCGGACAGTGCTCTGCACGATAGTACTTCTCACGCTTGTGATATTGACCTCGAAACGGAGTGGAGTGTATACGAACGAGGAGGTCCTGTACCGGACTACCATTCGGCAAAACCCAGATTGTTGGCTCGCCTATAATAACCTCGGCAATGTATGGGGGCAATCCGGTCGACTCGAGGGGGCCATTGCCATGTACTCAAGGGCATTAGAAATCCGTCCCAAGTATGCGCTAGCTGAGAACAACCTTAGCGGTGCGTTGTTGCGAAGCGGTCGAATTGAGGAGGCTTTTGCGCATTGTCAGAAGGCGGTGGAGATGGACCCGAATTATGCCGAGGCTCACCACAACCTTGGCATCCTCTTGGAGAAGGGCGGTCGAATCGATGAGGCCATTGTGCAGTATCAGAAGGAAGTTGAGATCGATCCTAAGGATGCAGGAGCGCAAAACAAGCTTGGTAACGTCTTGGCGAGCGTGGGACGGCTTGATGAAGCGATGGTTCGTTATGAGATGGCTCTGAAGAGCAATGCTAATTATGCCGAAGCGTACTTCAACCTGGGCAATGTGTTCTTGCAGAAGGGACTGATCGGCGAAGCTATTGGGCATTACCTGAAGGCTGTGGCAATTCGCCCCAATTATGAGAGGGCACACAGCAATCTTGGCCATGCGCTGCGGCGGGCGGGCCGGATTGATGAGGCGATAGCGCAATATCGGAAGGCATTGGAGATCAACCCTAGTAAGGTCAGTGGGTTTCAGAATCTTGGCGTTGCTCTTTATGAGGATGGCCAGACGTCCGATGCGATTGTTGTTTTGCAAGAAGGACTTGAAGTGGCGAAGTCAGCAGGGAGTGAATCGCTGACAAAAGAGATCGCCCAATATTTGGAGACGATTAAGGGGGCAGGTGTGCAGGTCCCTTGATGGCTGATGGGTAGGAGGATTTTGCGATTACGGGTGGTGCAATAGCGGAGCGCACAGCTCAGAACTGAGTGGCGAGGACGACGTTGCCGACCCGGTCGGTGAGGACGAGCTCTCCCGTGGGCAGGAATGTCAGACCTGCGGGGGAAGCGATCTCCCCTGGCAGAGGTCCCAAGACGTTTTCCCAGCGTCCGGAGGTGCCGACCAC
>Ga0224523_1001349_pt1 | contig 10573 bp, 21 predicted proteins | sample CFST50metaG_FD_182732 | JGI IMG/M metagenome (GOLD analysis project Ga0224523, IMG submission 182732) | Peat soil microbial communities from Stordalen Mire, Sweden - C.F.S.T50 | ecosystem: Environmental > Terrestrial > Soil > Wetlands > Peat | place: Sweden: Norrbotten County, Stordalen Mire...
CCACTGGAAGTTGCAAAGGAAGCTTTGAGATTAGCAGCTCAAAAACTTCCTGTAATGACAAAGTTTATTGTTCGCAGAGATTACGTTGAAGAAACAATTTAAGGATAAGGATGAAACCACAAGTTATCAGAGAGCTTTCTACAAAAGACCTCCTCGAACGATTGGACGAAGAGAAGAAGCAGCTCGTACGTTTAAAAATTAATCATGCTGTTTCTCCACTCGAAAACCCAATGAGAATAAGAGCCATGCGCAGAGATGTCGCTCGTATGACTGCTGAATTGTGTCATCGGGCTAATCAAGAAGCATTAAAAACGAACCAAAAGTAATTTTTAAGCGATGGAAGAAAGAAATTTAAGAAAAGAGAAGACAGGGGTTGTAGTCAGTAATAAAATGGAAAAAACCATTATCGTTCAGGTAGAGCGCAGGGTTAAACACCCAAAATATGGTAAGTTTGTAAAAAAGACTACCAAATTTGCTGCTCACGACGATAAAAATGACTGCAGCATTGGAGATACTGTTCGCATAGCCGAAACAAGACCCCTGAGTAAAACTAAATGTTGGAGATTAGTTGAAATCACAGAAAAGGTTAAGTAATTATGATACAGCAGGAATCTCGTTTATCTGTTGCTGATAATAGCGGTGCAAAAGAAGTAATGTGCATACGCGTATTAGGCGGAACTAAAAAGAAATATGCCTCAGTGGGTGATAAAATCATCGTTGCAATTAAGAATGCACTTCCTTCCGGTAACGTGAAGAAAGGCTCTGTTGCCAAAGCTGTGGTAGTACGCACGAAAAAGGAAATTCGCAGGGCTGACGGTTCATATATCCGTTTCGACGATAATGCAGTCGTTCTGTTGAATAACGCTGGAGAAATGAGCGGAACACGTATTTTTGGGCCTGTAGCTCGTGAATTACGTGAAAAGCAATTTATGAAGATTGTTTCACTAGCACCTGAAGTGCTCTAACCTTTCAACCTTTTAAATCATGAGTTCGAAAATACATATCAAAAAAGGTGATACTATTGCAGTTATTACTGGCGATTCAAAGGGTAAACAAGGAAGAGTCCTCTCTATTGATGTTGAAAAAGAACGCGCCATCGTTGAAGGCGTGAATCTTATTTCTAAACATACAAAACCCAATGCTAAAAGCCCACAAGGCGGTATTGTGAAGAAAGAGGCTTCTATCCATGTAAGTAATCTGATGCTCGTTGATGCTTCAGGAAAACCTAGCAGAAAAGCAAAATCTATTAAGAAATAATCAGGGAAGGCTAAGAACCAATGAGTTATACACCAAGACTTAAGGAAAAATACGCCAGCGAGATTCAGACTGCTCTTAAGGAGAAATTCCAGTACAAGAGTTCAATGCAAGTCCCGAAACTCGTTAAAATATGCGTAAATCAAGGAATGGGCGCAGCAATCGCAGACAAGAAACTGATTGATGCAGCTTTGACCGAAATGACTACGATAACCGGTCAGAAGGCGGTTTCGACTAAATCTAAGAAAGACATCTCGAACTTTAAGCTTCGTAAAGGTATGCCTATTGGTGTACGCGTTACCTTGCGATCAGATCGTATGTATGAATTTCTGGATCGCCTGATATCTGTATCTATTCCCCGTATTCGCGACTTTCGTGGAATCAATGAAAAAGGATTCGATGGACGTGGTAATTATACATTAGGGATTTTGGAACAAATTATTTTTCCGGAAATAAATATTGACAAAATTGCCAAAATCAGCGGTCTCGATATCACATTTGTTACCACTGCTAAGAGTGACCAGGAGTGCCTGGCCCTTTTGAAAGAATTTGGATTACCATTCAAAAATCAAAAATAAGATATGGCTAAGGAATCAATCAAAGCAAGAGATGTAAAGCGTCAAAAGCTTGTAGCTAAATACGCTACAAAACGTGCTGAGTTGAAGGCTGCCGGTGATTATGTCGGTCTGCAGAAACTTCCAAAGAACTCTTGTCCTGTCCGTCTGCATAATCGTTGCAAACTTACAGGTCGTCCAAAGGGATATATGCGTCAGTTTGGCGTTTCCCGTATCAATTTCAGGTTTATGGCTCTCGAAGGTCAAATTCCGGGAGTTACAAAAGCAAGCTGGTAATTTACTATCTTTGCAGTCGAATTGAGAAATTCGAGAAAAATTTTAATTAATTATTATCACAAAATCGTTTCATTATTTTATGGTTACTGATCCTATTGCAGATTATCTGACAAGAATAAGGAATGCCGTGATGGCCAACCACAGGGTTGTAGAAATTCCTGCATCTAGAATCAAAAAGGAGATGACAAAAATTCTTTTTGATCAGGGTTATATACTTAACTACAAGTTTGAAGATGAGGGAATTCCCGGCATAATCAAAATTGCATTGAAGTTTCACCCGGTAAGTAAGATGCCTGCTATTAATACACTAATACGTATTAGTAAGCCCGGTTTGCGTAAGTACGCAAGCCACGATAAGCTCCCACGAGTATTGAATGGTCTCGGAATTGCTATCCTATCCACCTCATCGGGTATTATGACCAATAAAGAAGCCCAAAAAAGAGGTATTGGCGGGGAAGTATTATGTTACATCAGCTAATAGAGGAGGCTTAAACTATGTCAAGAATAGGAAAATTACCTATCGAGATTCCCGCGGGAGTACAGGTTACCGTTAATGATAAGAATTTGGTAACCGTGAAGGGAAAACTAGGCGAACTAACGCAGCAAGTTGATCCCTGTATTACACTTAAAATTGAAAGTTCAACCGTCACACTTGAACGGCATACTGAACAAAAACGTCACCGTGCAATGCATGGTTTGTATCGTTCTTTAGTTGCAAACATGGTACAGGGCGTATCAGTAGGCTTCAAAGTTGTTCAAGAGCTGGTGGGTGTAGGATATAAAGCCAGTGCAACAGGACAAGTTCTGGAATTAGCACTTGGTTACTCACATAATATTTTTGTTGATTTGCCTGTCGAAATTAAGGTTGAAACGGTTACCGAACGTGGTAAGAATCCAATTATCACCCTTACTTCGTATGACAAACAACTACTGGGCCAGGTAGCGGCCAAAATTCGATCGCTTCGTAAACCTGAACCTTACAAGGGTAAAGGTATCCGCTTCCTTGGTGAAGTTGTTCGCAGGAAAGCTGGTAAGTCAGGTGATAAGAAATAATGTTCAAATTATTAATTCCTTAGTAGGATGGCTATCAAAAAAATTAAAACGAATAGAGAATACAGAAGAAGTCGTATCAAACTCAGAATCAGAAAGGTAGTTAATGGTACCGCTGAGTGCCCACGATTAACAGTATTCCGCAGTAATAAGCAAATGTATGTTCAGGTTATTGATGATATCCAGGGCCGTACTCTTGTTTCTGCTTCATCAAAGATTGAAGCAATTGCTAACCAAAAAGTAACCAAGATTGAACAGGCTCGTTTGCTAGGTCGTCTGATTGCTGAACGTACATTGGAAGCAGGAATTAATTCCGTGGTTTTTGATCGTAATGGTTATTTGTATCATGGTAGAGTAAAATCATTGGCCGATGCAGCCAGAGAAGGGGGCCTTAAATTTTAATCATTATGCCAAACGTAAACGTCAAAAGAGTTAAATCAAGCGAGATAGAATTCAAGGATAAACTTGTTGCTATTAATCGCGTAACCAAGGTTACAAAGGGTGGTCGTACTTTCAGCTTCTCAGCAATCGTAGTTGTTGGAAATGAAAATGGTGTAGTGGGTCATGGACTTGGAAAAGCCAAGGAAGTAACCTCAGCTATCGCTAAAGGTATAGACGATGCCAAGAAGAACTTAATTAAAGTTCCTGTTTTTAAAGGCACAATCCCTCACGAACAATATGGAAGATATAGTGGCGCATTGGTTTATTTAAAACCAGCTGCACCTGGAACAGGCGTTATCGCCGGTGGTGCTATGCGTGCTGTATTGGAGAGTGTTGGCGTGAAAGACGTGCTTGCTAAATCAAAAGGTTCTTCAAATCCTCATAGTGTAGTTAAGGCTACTATCAATGCCTTGATGTTACTCAGAGATCCACAGACCATTGCGCAATTGCGTGGTGTGGGTATCGATAAAGTATTTAATGGTTAATTCCTTGAAACGATGAAAAAACTGAAAATAACGCAGAAGAGAAGTGGTATTGGCTTTCCACTGCGTCAAAAAAGGACGCTTCAGGCATTGGGGTTCAAAAGAACTTATCAAACCATTGAAGTTACAGGTACCCCTCAAGTCTTGGGCATGATTCATAAGGTGATTCACCTTTTGAATGTCGAAGAAATTTAGGAAATTATTATTTATAAAGATAAATAATCTGAAAGATATTATGGAATTACATAATCTTGAACCAGCAGAAGGAGCTACAAAAAGCTCAAAACGTATTGGTCGTGGACAAGGATCGGGCAGAGGCGGAACGTCAACTCGTGGACATAAAGGTGCCCAATCGAGATCTGGTTACAGCAGGAAACTGGGTTTTGAAGGCGGTCAGATGCCATTGGTACGTAGGGTTCCAAAGTTCGGTTTTAAAAATATCAACCGTGTGGAATACCATTGCATTAACTTAGATGCAATTCAGACGTTGGTAGATGAATTCGAATTGAATGCCATCGATATTGATACCTTAATTAAACACGGACTTGCTTCAAAAAGACAATTGATAAAAGTTTTAGGCCGTGGAGAATTAAGTCGTAAAATCGATGTTACTGCTCATGCTTTCTCAGCATCTGCATTGAAAGCAATTGAATCAAATGGTGGCGTTGCCACAAAAATCTAACAGTCGATGAAACGGTTAATCCAAACTATCCAGAACATCTATAAAATAGAGGAATTGCGTAAGCGGATTCTCTATACGTTAGGTATTGTGCTAATCTACCGTCTTGGTGCTCACATAGTTCTCCCGGGAGTTGATCCTGAGATGCTTACTAATCTAAGAACCCAATCAAATAGTGGATTACTTGGTCTATTGAACATGTTCTCAGGGGGTGCTTTTGCAAATGCGTCCATCTTTGCACTTGGTATCATGCCTTATATTTCTGCATCCATCGTGGTTCAGTTGTTAGGAATGGCCGTTCCTTATTTTCAGAAATTACAAAAAGAAGGTGAAAGCGGACGCAAGAAAATCAATCAGATTACACGCTGGTTGACAGTTGTTATCGTTACACTTCAGGCTCCGGGTTATATTGCCAATCTTGTCGGACAATTGCCAGCTGGTGGCATTTTCCCATTTGATCCCAGTATAGCTTCACCGCCATTATTCTTTTGGATTTCTTCTGTCATCATCCTTGTTGCAGGCACTATGTTTGTAATGTGGTTGGGTGAAAGAATTACCGATAAAGGAATTGGAAATGGAATTTCTTTGATCATTATGATTGGAATTATTGCCCGATTGCCTTTTGCACTGGCTGCCGAATTTAGTTCACGTTTGAATGAGACCGGTGGTGGTGGATTGGTTGTTTTCCTTATAGAAATTGCTGTGCTGGTCATGGTTGTTTTAATGTGTATTCTGTTAGTTCAGGGCACCAGGAGAATTCCAGTTCAATATGCAAAACGTATTGTTGGAAATAAACAATATGGTGGCGTAAGACAATACATTCCGCTAAAAGTAAATGCTGCAGGTGTTATGCCGATCATTTTTGCTCAGGCAATCATGTTCTTGCCTTTAACATTTTCAGGTTTTAAAACTTCTGATAATGTTTCCTGGTTCACAGCTACATTTTCTAATAACAATGGGTTTTGGTATAACTTCGTTTACGCGGTTATGATTGTAATCTTTACCTATTTCTATACTGCTATCACCATTCAGCCAAAACAAATGGCAGAAGACATGAAAAAGAATGGAGGATTTATACCAGGGGTGAAACCAGGTAAAAAGACTGCTGAGTTTATTGATGATGTGATGTCAAAAATTACGCTTCCAGGTTCTCTCTTTCTTGCCTTTGTAGCTATTATGCCTGCATTGGTTCGTATAGCAGGTGTAAGTTCTCAGTTCGCTCAGTTTTATGGTGGTACTTCGTTGCTTATTTTGGTTGGTGTCGTTCTTGACACGCTTCAACAGGTTGAAAGTCATCTGTTAATGCGCCATTATGAAGGATTGACAAAATCAGGTAGGATTAAAGGACGGAATGCTTATCCGGCAGCTGGATTTTAAACTATCGTTCGTTCAATGATTGAAATTAAAACTAAAGAAGATATAAGTCGTTTACGACAGAGTTCTTTACTTGTTGGAAAGACTTTAGCTGAAATAGCCAGGCATCTTAAACCTGGTATTTCAACAAAAGATCTGGATGTAATAGCTGAAGAGTACATCCGCGATTCGGGAGCTGTACCTGCTTTTAAAGGTTATGGCGGTTTCCCCGGTACTTTGTGTATCTCAATTAATGATGAGGTAGTTCATGGAATACCAGGTAAACGGACCTTAAAAGATGGGGATATCGTCTCTGTGGATTGTGGAGTAGTTATGAATGGTTTTTATGGTGATTCAGCATATACTTTTAGTATAGGCGAAATCAGTCAGGACGTTCAGGATCTCTTAACTAGAACAAAAGAGTCCCTCTACCTCGGTATCGGACAGGCAATAGCAGGAAATCGCATTGGTGATATCGGTAGTGCCGTTCAGACTTATGTTGAGTCATTTGGATACGGGGTGGTACGTGATCTTGTTGGGCATGGTATTGGAAGGCGGCTGCATGAAAAACCGGAAGTGCCTAATTATGGAAAACGGGGCTCAGGAATATTGCTTCAAGAGGGAATGGTGATCTGTATAGAGCCAATGATAAATCTGGGAAGGAAAAACATCATTCAGGAAGCTGATGGATGGACTATCCGCACCAGTGACAAAAAGCCTTCAGCTCACTTTGAACACGAAATAGCAATAGGTAAAGAAAAAGCTGATATCTTATCAAGTTTTGAGGAAATTGAAAAAGTATTGAACAATGAACTTAATAAACCAGTAAATTAATGGCTAAACAAGCATCAATTGAACAAGATGGTGTTGTAATCGAATCGTTGGGTAACGCGATGTTCCGTGTTGAATTGGAAAACGGACATGTCATCACAGCCCATATTTCAGGGAAAATGAGGATGCATTATATCAAAATTCTCCCTGGTGATAAGGTAAAGGTGGAAATGTCTCCTTATGATTTGACCAAAGGCCGAATTTCGTTCAGATATAAATAATTGAATGACGATATTTAATACAAAGAAAAATGAAGGTCAGAACATCAATAAAGAAAAGAACTCCCGATTGTAAAATCGTTCGTCGTAAAGGAGTATTGTTTGTAATTAACAAGAAGAATCCTAAGTACAAACAAAGACAAGGTTAATATTAAAAATTAAATTTCAGATTTCATAATATGGCACGTATTGCAGGTATTGATTTACCGAAAAACAAAAGAGGTGAAATCGGCTTAACTTACATCTACGGAATCGGTCGCAACAGCGCACAAAAGATTCTGAATGAGGCAGGCGTTGATTTGAACAAAAAAGTGCAGGACTGGGATGATGATGAACAAAACAGAATTCGTACCATCATCAACGACACATTTAAAGTTGAAGGAGCCCTTCGTTCTGAAGTTCAGATGAGCATTAAGAGATTAATGGACATCGGTTGCTATCGTGGTATCCGTCACCGTGTAGGTTTGCCTTGTCGTGGTCAGTCGACCAAGAACAATGCCCGTACACGTAAGGGTAGGAAAAAGACAGTTGCTAACAAGAAGAAAGCTCCAAGCAAGGGTTAATCATTCGTTATTCTAATTTGGTTGAAATAATCAGCACATGGCAAAAACCACAAAAACACAATCAAAAAAGAGAGTTGTAAAAGTTGATCCAATCGGAAAAGCTTTTGTAACCGCATCTTTCAATAACATCATCATCTCACTTACCAACAATGCAGGTCAGGTAGTGTCCTGGGCTTCTGCAGGTAAGATGGGTTTTAAGGGCTCTAAAAAAAATACCCCTTATGCAGCACAAATGGCCGCTACAGATTGCGCCAAGACTGCATATGACCTTGGATTACGTAAGGTTAAGGTTTATGTAAAAGGACCCGGTTCCGGACGTGAATCTGCTATCCGTACTTTGCATACTGCAGGTATTGAAGTGATGGAGATCATGGATGTTACACCACTGCCACACAATGGTTGTCGTCCTCCTAAACGTAGAAGGGTATAACACTTTGTGAAAAGTGAAATTAAATGAATTTTAATAATTAAAGTAAGGTAAAAAAATAATAAAGTATGGCAAGATATATTGGCCCTAAGTCAAGGATCGCCAGAAAGTTCAAAGAAGCAATCTACGGTCACGATAAAAACTTTGAAAAGAAGAACTATCCTCCCGGACAACATGGTCAGGCCAGGAAGCGTAAGAAATTGTCAGAGTATGGTACTCAGCTGATGGAAAAACAAAAAGCTAAGTACACCTATGGCATCCTCGAGCGTCAGTTCAGAAACATCTTTGCAAAGGCTGCAAGAAAAACCGGTATCACTGGTACCAACTTGCTTAAGTTAATCGAGGCTCGCCTTGATAACGTAGTCTATCGTTTAGGTATTGCTCCAACGCGCTCTGCTGCCCGTCAACTCGTTTCTCACCGTCATATCACTGTCAATGGAAAGAATGTAAATATTCCTTCTTATGAGCTTAAAGCTGGTGATGTAATTGGTGTTAGAGAAAAATCAAAATCGCTGGAAGTAATCGTTAATTGTCTATCATCACGCAGCAATCAGTTTTCATGGTTGGAATGGGATAACAGTTCAATGACCGGTAAGTTTATTAACTTCCCAGAACGCGAAGATATCCCAGAAAATATTCATGAACAATTGATTGTGGAATTGTATTCTAAGTAATATAATTTCTTAATTTTATCAGTCAGCAATTACCAATTCAAAGAACAGCACATTTATGGCAATTTTAGCATTTCAAAAGCCCGAAAAGGTCATCATGCTTGAGAGCGATGATTTCAAAGGCGTATTTGAATTCAGACCGCTCGAGCCCGGTTTTGGAATAACAATTGGCAATGCCTTAAGGCGCATCTTGTTGTCATCACTGGAAGGGTATGCTATAACATCGGTCAGGATTGAAGGCGTAGAGCAGGAATTTTCATCAATCAAAGGCGTTATCGAAGATGTTACAGATATTATTCTTAATCTGAAACAAATCCGTTTTAAACGTCAGATCGAAGGTGAAAACAGCGAGAAGGCCCACATCGTGATCGGCGGTCAGGATGTATTCAAAGCCGAAGATATTAATAGGTTCCTCTCAGTATTTCAGGTTCTAAATCCTGAACTGGAGATCTGTCATATGGATCCTTCAGTGAAAATTACCCTTGAGATTAGCGTCGACAAGGGTAGGGGTTATGTACCTGCAGATGAAAATAGGGTGTTAAATGCTCCTGTCAATACCATTTTTATCGATTCGATTCATACCCCGATAAAAAACGTAAAGTTTGCTATCGAGAACTATCGCGTAGAGCAGAAGACTGACTACGAGAAACTGGTTCTGGAAATCACAACTGACGGTTCAATTCAACCCAAGGAAGCATTGAAAGAATCTGCAAAGATTCTTATTCAACATTTCATGCTCTTCTCTGATGAGAAAATCTCTATCGACAGTGAAGAAAAGACGGTAACCGAAGAATTTGATGAAACATCATTGCACATCAGACAATTGCTTAAGACAAAACTTGTCGATATGGACTTGTCGGTTCGTGCACTCAACTGCTTAAAGGCAGCTGATGTTGAAACTCTTGGTGATCTGGTTGCTTTTAATAAAAATGATTTGTTGAAGTTCCGTAATTTCGGTAAAAAATCTCTTACTGAGCTAGAAGAATTAGTGAAGTCTAAGACACTGGAATTCGGAATGAATGTTGCCAAGTATAAATTAGATAAGGAATAACCGCAATGAGACACAAAAAAGGATTCAATCATTTAGGAAGAACCAGCGCTCATCGTCATGCGATGTTGTCGAATATGGCGGCTTCTCTCATTTTGCATAAACGCATCACTACAACGCTTGCCAAGGCTAAAGCTCTTCGTTCTTATGTAGAGCCGTTAATCACAAAATCAAAGGATACTTCTACCCACTCACAACGTGTGGTATTTAGTTATTTGCAAAACAATGATGCAGTTCACGAACTGTTTTATGTTGTTTCCGGGAAAATCGCAACCCGTCAGGGTGGTTATACCCGTATCCTGAAGACCGGCATTCGTTTAGGCGATAGCTCAGAGATGTGCATGATGGAACTTGTAGATTTCAATACTACATACAATGTAGTTAAAGAAGCTACAACAAAGGTTACCAAAACACGTCGTGGTACTCGTAAAAAAGAAACTGTTGCTACTGAACCTGTCGTTAAACCACAGGCTAAAGAAGAAGCTGCTCCCGAAAACGAAACGAACGAATAAAAATATCGTCTGATATTTGAACAAAAGAGAGGATAAAGTATTATATACTTTGTCCTCTCTTTATTTTTATTATATTTCAATTTGTTATAACCAAAAATAGGTTTTAATTTTTTTATTTTTGTTAAGGGTTAAAGTTATTTTAATGATCAACCAAATAAAAATTACAATAAAATGAGTTCAATTACTAATATTT
>Ga0224523_1001350_pt1 | contig 10556 bp, 14 predicted proteins | sample CFST50metaG_FD_182732 | JGI IMG/M metagenome (GOLD analysis project Ga0224523, IMG submission 182732) | Peat soil microbial communities from Stordalen Mire, Sweden - C.F.S.T50 | ecosystem: Environmental > Terrestrial > Soil > Wetlands > Peat | place: Sweden: Norrbotten County, Stordalen Mire...
AACAACAGGTGCCTTTTTAGGTAAAGGTTTGCTGAGTGGTTTCAATGTAATCACCCTCTTATAACGTTTCTTTAAAGGTTTCTTCCTGGCGACTTTCTTAATTTCCTTCTTGGGACCTTCTTTAACTTCTGGTATGGGTGCAGCTTTTGGTGCAGTTTCAACCTTGACAGATGATTTCTTTTTCGGAGCTGCTTTCTTCCCAACTTTAGCTTTGGTCGCTACTTTTTTCTTAGGTTCAGCTTTCTTCTCAGGTTTAGGAGTAGGCACTGGAGTAGGTTCAGCCACCGGTATAACTTTTTTGGGGTTCCTGGCACGTTTTTTCGCAGGAACTTTTGGTTCATTAACTTTTACCTTGGGCTTCGGCCCTCTTTTCTTATAGACCTTAGGTTCTATGAGTTCTTCTTTCGTGGATTTTGTATGAACACCTAATTTTTTCAAGATGTCAGTAATCTGGTCAATATATTCCTTTGCCTGAGCAAGTTCATCCTGATATTGCTCCCTCAAAAATTCCAATTCTTTTTCACTGAATTTAATTGCTTTCATATTTCTTGTTGATTGTTATTGGTTTCAGTCGGCTAAATTACGGGTTCTCAAAGAGAATACAAAATACTTGTAAGGGTGGAAGTTCAATGGAATCTACCTTTCTCAGATTCTGAGAACCTTTATAATTATAAGTAAAGTTTAATCACTCCAGTAATTCTCAAATACCGTCATACGTTTCGGGTATACTCCTTTTTTTTCGATTTTTACATGGTCAAACTCTTCCTGAGCTTGTGTTGGTGGTTGGTTGGTTGTGTATTCTTTGAATTGTGTTATCATATATCAGTGAGGTCTTTTATATCTATATATAAAAATATCGAGATGGTTTTCTAACTTTCCTGGCCAGTTCCTTTAATAAATTGGGAAAATCCAATTTGAATAACTTTAACATAAATATAAAGCAGTGATGAAAGATTTTTCTTTAACCAAGACCTACCATCTGATTGAGCCGTGTCCGGTCGTAATGGTGACGACCGCATACAAGGGACAAAATAACATCATGACCATGAGCTGGTATATGATGCTCGAGTTTGAACCGCCACTTATTGGCTGTAGTATTGGTCCTTGGAATTACAGCTTCGATGCTTTGCGTAAGACCAAGGAATGTGTAATCGCCATTCCAACGGTTGATCTTATATCCAAGGTGATTGATATCGGTAATTGTTCCGGTAAGGATGTTGATAAGTTTAAGGTCTTCGGTCTGACACCGGTTGCTGCGAAGGAAGTAGCAGCACCGCTGGTGGCAGAGTGTTTAACCAATCTCGAATGTCGGGTTGTGGACACCAGAATGGTGAGTAAACACAACTTCTTCATCTTAAAAGCAGTGAAAGTCTGGACTGATCCGAAACGTAAAGAACGCCGGACTTTTCATGCCAATGGTGATGGCACTTTCGTGGTTGATGGTAGGACGATAAACCTTAAAAAGAAGATGGTGAAATGGCAAGGAATGTTGTAACCAGCTTTTATGACTTTCCTCTGTAAAAAATCAGATTTCAAAATCTATTCCCGCTTTTTTTGCCTGAGAGTGTTGATCCTGCCTTTTAATACGGTATAAATGTCCATCCTTGACAAATCTGGCTCCTGTCTGTTTGAAATAAAATGGAATGTTCTTCTCAATGCATTGGTTTCTTATGTCAAGTACCCAATCGTAATCACAAACACGGGCATTATTGCCAGACTCTCCACCCACAGTTACTTCTTCTATAACAGGGGTCAACCATCCTGAAAGATTAATCCGTTCCAGCAAAGGTTCACAGATGATGGCTTTATGTTTTATGGGCAGGCTTAAAAGAATGGGCAGTCGGTAATCTGCCATGTCTTGGGTTTCACAGGTCGCGCAAACTGATACATTATCATATCCATCACCCCAATCCTGAGGGAGGTTTACACTAAACCGGTCGATTCGTTTGGTAATGATATAAAACAGTAAATCGGTTCTCAACCGTATCATTTGCCATGCGTCAATCCGCCATTCATCCCCTTCCTTCAGAAAAAAGTCGGAAGTAAAACATGTGTAAACTGTTTCACCGTAAGGGAGTTTAAATGCGCCATTACGTGTTTGCTTCAGTGGTAAATCGAAATCAGCGGTTTTTGTTATAATGGAAGCATCCCTGTTGAATGCGGCATCGAAACGATAGACGTAACAGTTTTTACAACCCGCGCTTAATTTGTGGCAGCCATGCCATAGATTCCATTGAGCCATCAGTCTAACCCTTTCTCATCAATCCCAAATTCAGCCTTCAAAAGTAACGTATTCAGCTGTCATCATAGATTCTTGCTGCAATCCTTTGCGCTACTCCGCGGCACTTGAATGGTTTAACCTTGGTAGATCATATAAACCAGTAAATCAGTATCATGTGTGACTTTTTTAGTTTTCGACACCAGTCATTTATCCAAAATTGACTTTCAGGCGGAAATATATACCTGAAAAGAACCACTTAGAATATGATGTTATACGTCAGCAATATAAAAGGTGAGGGGAATACCTTGTTCGTTGATTTTCACACGATTCGAGACCTTGTCATCCATCGAATCCCGGAGTCATCGCTTTATCGACTTTTTCAGAAACGTTGTAAAAGCTACCGTTATAGGGACAAAGACCTCTTTCCCCTTAAGGCTCTTTTAGAGATACCTGAACTGGCTCCAGATTTGAAAATAAACGGAACTGATGAATAGGAATTGAAAATGTTAAAAATGGTTTGCGCCGGTTTCATGTTCCTTCAGGACTCGTATAATCTGGCTCTCGGTAAATCGGCTTTTTTTTCAGACTATAAGTGTAAAATTAGACTTTTATGCCTGCCGATGATTAGATGGTCAATTACATTAATGTCCAACAACTTCCCAGCTTCTAAAATCTTTTTGGTGAGTTTTTTATCGCTTTCACTTGGATGAAGATTCCCTGAAGGATGATTATGAGCAAGAATCATCACTGAAGGGTAGTTATCCAATGCTATTTTGTATATTTTCTTTGGATCTACCAGTGTGCCAGATATACCACCTTCCCTTTCTCTCACATCTTGAACTGTCAAGATTTTTCTCCCAGCTTGACAATTGCTTCTGGTTTGAGAATGATTCTTGCATTGATTGTTTTTTTCATTAAATAGCAAATTGGTTTATTAACATCTTGATTTTTATATCCTTATTAAAATATTATCATTCAATCCTCTACCAAAATGTAAACCGATTGCCATTAGTGCACCAGTAACAGCACCGCAAGTGTACTGTTGGAGTCCCATTCCGCCACCAAAAGCAAACCCGATCTTTAAACATTGGTCTTCCATCAATCCTTGTTCTTTGCCAAAGAATGTAAACACAGATTGAGAGCAATTAAAAGTGTCAGCAAAATAAAGTGTAGCGGCTTCCTGTCGAGTCATATATTTATTCAGTTTTGTAAATGTATCTATTGTCACGGTATCCTGAATCAGTTCCGTATTTCTTGTTTTTCCTATCCCATAAATAGGCAATGAAAACAAATAATAAATTAGCTATTAGCACGATGGAAGTTCTTAACGCAAAATGCTCCCTGAAAATTAGTGGTTCTTCTGCAAATACCATCCCCGTAAACGCACCAACCATTACAATCAGTAGAACGTAAGAGTAAATATTCTTTTTCAGCAGCAGCCAGCCAGTAAAGACAAATGCTATTTCAATGATATAGGTCAGAATGGGGTAATGCCACAAACCCAGTCCGACTTTGGAACTGCCAAAGAAAATGCTAAGGTCGGGGGTGTGAACAATCAAATCTATGACCCAGTGAGACAGAACGCACAACCCTAAAATCCATGCCCATGTTTTCTTTCCCATTACCCGGAAAATGATGAATACTATGGCTGATATTATTAAAGCCCCACTCAAGGAATGTGAATAGGGTAAGTCCAGCAAGTTTCTGAAGAATGGATTATCATTGGGAACATAGGAAGCCTTCTCTATACCCAATAATATAAGGGTAAATGCAATGATATCCAAAAGCTGAACAGATGTAAATAATAACCAGAGTGGAATGGCTGAAGCCTTCTTCTTAACTATATAAGCTATTCCATAATGTCCGATGAACATAATTGAGGTTTTTTTAATGGTCAACTTCAATATCCCTCACATGATGCTTAAATTCAGGCTCCCATGCTGGTGATGTAATGCAAATCTGTTTTAAACTTCCTTTATAATAGAATTTTTTATTCGGTGGAATAATCACAACGTTGCTTTTTCGGGAAGGAGCAAGTTTTGACTTTGTCCAAAGCAATTTAAGCAGGTTAAAAAAATAATAGAATTGATATTAAGTTTTGCTTTTGCATTTCTTTGTAATCATCAAGAACACCTCAGTAACTGCAATAAATTAATACATCCAAGGGATCAACCGCTGTGTCTTCTTTTTATACTCTTCATACTCTGATCCAAATTGCTGCTGTAACAATTTCTCCTCAATGTTGATGCGGTTTATAAAGGTAATCATTATGGGAACAAAAATGATGATTAGACTCAGCCAGTTATTAAGTGATAGACCAAATCCTAAGAATGACAATAAAGAGCCTGAATATGAGGGATGACGAATATATTTATATAATCCAGCATTTATCAATCGGTGATTATCATGCAATGCAAGATTAACCGTGAAAAATGTTCCGAGTGTCCTGATTGCGACAAATCTAATAATCATCCCGCAAATAATAAGGATTGATCCCAAATAGAGCAACACATTGGAATTAATAATCGGGGCTGCCCAATAACTTGCACAGACAATTCCTAAGGTCATTGAGGCTATTATTGCGATCCAAATCAAGTTCAAGGAGTTTTTATCCATTTCCTTTGAAGTGGCATTTTTTGACCGCACCAACCTGTTCAGTAGAATCTCTGATAATAACCAGCAAATCCATATTATTTCAAATATGTACTTCATTCGCTAACTATTGCTATTCCTGTTTATAATCTTCTTGCTTAACAATCTGGATGAATTCAATCGGGGCACCATTTTCTTCGATAAAAGCAACGATATTACCTTCTGATGGGCTATTGGGCTCAATAATCACCTTTTTACCTTGGATTGCCTCATAGATATCCACGACCTCAAAGGCGACATGAGGCATTGTTTTAACGATCTCAGGAAGCTGGCAATCCTGTTCATACCTCATTCATTCGATTTTGTCCTTGGATTAAATTGTCTCAGCCTTGGTATCCATCGAGGAACATTCTTTTTGTACTGCCGATACTCATCTCCAAACTTTTTCTCAAGATTCGGTTCTTCATAAGCGAGGAAAAAAATATTATTTATTACAAAGAAGCAGATTGCCCAGATCAATATTCTGGCTGATACTAATGCCAATGATTCTCCGATTAGAACCGTAAACACTCCCAATATCATAGGGTTTCTGACATGTCCGTACATGCCATTTATCACCAAATGTCTGGATGGGCGCCAAGGTGCCAATGTACCTTTGCCTATGCTGATTATGCTGGAAACAGTCATTGTTATAACGTATAATCCCATGACCATTATGATCAATCCGGGGATAAATGATGTTATAAATTTTATAGTGATGTCCTTCTCGATGCAAAGCGGGACAATAATCAATACGATGACCGGGAGAATAAATGAGATTATTTGTTGGATGATCTTTTTCATCTCTGGATATATAGCTTCTTTTTATCCCGAAATTCTTTTAAAGTCATCAGATAAATAAAAAATCCTGCTGCAAGATTGCCAACTTCGTGCGACGGCTGGCATAAATACATTTTATTTCATTTGGTTACCCCACCAACTATTTTATTATACTCAATATCATTAGGCTCCCAAAGTTCAATCTTATTTCCCTCGATATCGAGGATGTGGACGAACTTGCCGTATTCAAATGATTCGATATCATCAAGAATGGTCACGTTATCTGCTCTCAATTGTTGGACAAGAGCTCGAAGGTTTTCAACCCGATAGTTGATCATGAATTCTTTTTCTGATGGAGCGAAATAATCTGTATTCTCAGGGAATGGGCTCCACTGCGTGAATCCTACGGATGATTTATCTGAAGATGATTTCCATTCGAAGGTTGTGCCATATTCGTCTGTTTGCAGACCGAGATTCTTAGAGTACCATTGTTTAATCTTCTCAGGGTCTTTACATTTGAAAAAGATGCCCCCGATGCCTGTTACTTTTTTCATGTTTTTTAACAGCTTACTATCCGTTTATTATTTCTTCCTGGAAACTACTTTCTTTGTTAAAATGTAAATATAAAACTTTGTTTATCTTTATCTGAGGGCCTCAATTTACTTTTATTTGATTAAAATACCCATTAGTTACTCCGGACCGGACAACATTTACATTAACATTATTCTGATAATTTTTCTTCCAGCCATTTGTCATCAGGCACTACAGGCAAAAAATACCTGATGGTAATTGCTGAAGAATTGGTTTCCATAAACAGGATCTTGTTACTGTTTATCTTATACCAGGATCGGTAAGATCCATTACTTGTTTGAATAGGTTTGTCAGGGTCAGACATAACATCCAGTTCGGATTTCGTCATGAATGAACTAAGTGTGTTTTCATCAGGGAAAATAATCCTTGCAAGTATCCCGGTATATTCAGGTGTAATAATATTCATTGTAAACATATGAAAGTTAAGATCCTCGAACATTTTGGACCATGCAGGCAGTACTTTCATTAAACCCAGCGGTCCTTTAATATAGCGTAGGGTATTAGTAAAGGGAGCCGCAATCTCACTTTGGGCCAGGGCGGGTGCATACCAGATGTCCTGTGGATTATAATCAATCACTAATTTCACCAATTGCTCACATAGGGCTTGTCCTGACTGCGTACCAGTTTTGTTGCTTGCAGAAATAAAAAGGTTACCGCTGACCGCTTTAACCTGGTAAGGATTGGTACAGGAAAAAGAACCATAGCGGTTCCATTGTATACACTGGGGAATAGACATTGAATAGATGCCAAAGGCTGAAGGAGCATTTACCATGATACAGACTTCGAGTAATGCTGTATCGTTCATCAACACATAATGATTGACAAAGATTTTTTTAATTCCATATTCAATGTACAGATCAAAAGAACTTCCAAGATATCTTTTACTGTCTGCTCCTGAAAAGCTGTCAGCTGGAAGGTTTGTGATTCCCTGGATATCTGACTCTTTGATCTGATTAATGATCTGACCAGAACCGCTCAGTGATAAGATGAGCAATGAAATACAAAGGTATTTTTTCATATTTATTCTTTTCATGTTAAAAAAAGGGCTCTTTGTAAAAGGAAGTGCTTAAATTTACGTAAAAAAATCAAAAGTCAAGTTAAATATATATTATCCCAAGAAGAGTTATTTGCCAAGGCCCTGATGGTAGAGGAACCATAGTTTGTTGATAAGGTTCAGTTTGATCAAGTTCCGTGGTAAGGTCATGCAGATGGCTTTACACTCCTTCTTGAAGCCTTGATAATTGAGTTGGTAAAAGTCATGCCTGTTCATCAGGTATGTCAACCCTATCATGCCTCAGTCCAGGCCTGTGGACTTGAGAATAATCGGCCAGGGACATATGGATATATGGGTGCGTTTCATTTATGGGAAGGGGTAAAAGGTGTGCGGATTAAACGGAAAACTTCCTCTTCCCCAACGGAAGATGCTTCCCCGAGTGAGGGTTAGCCAAATTCTGACAACCTTAAATACCTGTTTAACAATTATATAAACCCGTTATCCGTCACTTCTCTAACGAACCAAATCAAATAAATAACAGATTTTATAAACTTGGAATTGGGGCATACTTCTCCCGCTCCAGTAAAGCTCTTCGATATATTTACAGAATCTCTAAAGTATTTCACTACCGTTAAAGATTAGGATGTTTTAATGCTTTATTATGTTTTGTTCCCATTCGGGTATTCCATAATCTCTCTTGTATTACAGTTAGTTCACCTAAATTTATTCGAAGGCTATCAAGAACATTATATTGGTTATAAACAGTGCATTGCACTCTATAACAAAGGATCACAGAATCACGGATGTTTTTTGGGTCTGGCTTGTCAACTGCATAAACTAACTGTATTTGACTGTTGTATTGCTTGCCAATACCTGACACGTAGAGTGCTGAATCTCGGGCTTGATAGATAACTTTAAAATCAGGATATTCATTTAATACACTGTATGATTTTATCGGGTACACTCCAGTTTGAAATGAGTTGAAAAACTGATCTCTCGTACAAGTTGTTGGATCATACTTTGTCTTCGATAAAATAAAAATTGCCTCAGGGTAACCGTTATTTATGGAATATTCAATTCCGTGATCCCAATAATAGGCTTTTACAGTATCATTGATTAACTCGGAATAAGTACCACTATTGAGGTTACAATAATTGGTTGGATCGCCTAAATTATAATTCCAGCATTTTGATTGCTGGTCGATTGTTCCCCTGAAATAATAGAGGGATTGGGGAGCACACAACTGGTCATAGGGATCAGGAGTTGGTTGATCCTTCTTTTTACAGGAAATGCAACAAGCGGTTAGCATTATCAAACCAGTAATTGGAATCAGGTACTTTTTCATTTTGGAAAGGATTAAGAAGTGTGTTAATTAACGGTTCATTCATCGACATTATTGTACGGTTTTTACAAAGAACATCAATTGGATGATAGTCACTTCATTGGATTCAACTTTCGCTTGTTTTTGAGAAACTTAATCAGCGGTATACCAATAATATAAACCACTAATCCTACTTTTCCATTTTTCAAAAGATAAAATTTATATCCGGGATGGTCGAGGGTGGAGATTTTCAAAGATGATGGTTGGCAGATTTGGTAAAGATTAAAGAAAATTCAATACCTTTAACTTTGATTTTCGACCTGATTATCGACCTGAACCATGTCTGAAGAACGTACAATATTTACACTTTCTAAAATTCTAACAGGTATTCGGGAATATCTGGATCTGCGAATAAAAGGCAAGACATTCTGGTTAAAGGTTGAAATCGCAAATATTAACTTCCATGCTACAGGACACTGTTACCTTGAATTAGCCGAATCAAGAGATGGTCAAAACATAGCCCAATGTAAAGGAGCTATCTGGCAAAGCAATTTATCGACAATAAAAGCCAATCTTGGGGAAGATTTTAATAATATTCTGAAGAAAGGTAATGAAATTCTCTGCTTTGTCGAACTCCAATTTACGGAAAGATATGGCTTGAACGTTATTATCAAAGATATTGATATCACTTATAACCTTGGAGAACTGGAGCGGAGAAAGCAACAAACAATTAAAAAATTAACTGAAGAAAAACTACTTGAAAAAAATAAAGAGAAAGCCCTTCCTACCGTCATTCAAAAAATCGGAATAATCGGATCACCCGAAACTGCTGGAATAACTGATTTGATTAAACAGTTGAAAAACAACCAATACAAGTATTATTTTGACATTGAGGTTTTTCCTTGCTTGGTTCAGGGAGATAAAGCCCAAGGTGAAATTATTAGCCGACTGCATCACCTGAAAAATAGTCGGTTCGAAGTAATATGCCTAATACGAGGAGGTGGTTCAAAGCTGGATTTGGATGTGTTCAACTCATATGAGATTGCAAAGGAAATCGCCCTGCATGACAAACCGATATTTACTGGAATCGGGCATGAAACTGATTTCTGTGTGGCTGATCTTGTCGCCAACGTCTATCATAAAACCCCATCGGCTTTAGGAAGTTATATTGTAGACCGGGCAAGAAATTTTGAAATACGTTTTGTAAGTACGTTCAATTACATCCTTGAATACAAGAACAGGTTTCTTGAAGCGAGAAAAGCGGCTTTAAATCTGAATATTCAAACATTTTCTTCTAAGTCAATAAGTTATACTCAGCTCAGACGTGGTGACTTACATACCAAAATGACAAGGATATTATCTGAAGTGACGGACTTGATTAATGCTCAAAAGAACTTAATAGGGATATCTCACGAAATATTAGGTACAAACCCAATTACATTCATACATACAAACCTTCAGTCACTTAAACACTCAGTCCAACTGGTAGAGATTAATTCACAGAAACACATAAAGTCTGGTTTGATGACACTGAAAAATAACTTTGATCTGATTGTGTCAATCACACAATTAAGAATTTCAGAAGGTTCAACTTATCTGGAAAACCTTATCAAAGTCATTGGCATTTATCATCCTGATAACATTTTGAAAAAAGGGTATGGAATTCCACGAAAAGACGGAGTCCTTTTGACCAAGCAAGAATTACATCCAAATGATACCATTGAATTGGAACTCTCTAATCGGGTTTTGGTATTGTCATTCATTAAATACAAGGAGAAATGGAAGAGCTCAATTATGAATCTGCTGCAAAAGAATTAGAGGATATTCTTGCAGAATTGAAAGGAGATAAAATCTCCATTGATAAACTTGCTGAGAAAGTTGAACGAGCAGCGAAACTTGCTGCATTTTGTTCTCAGAAATTGAAATCGACCGAGGATAAAGTCAATGAAATCGTCAAAAAACTTGGATTGTAACGTTTACTTTACTGGTAGGAATTTTTAATAAAGGAAATCGCTTGA
>Ga0224523_1001351_pt1 | contig 10552 bp, 12 predicted proteins | sample CFST50metaG_FD_182732 | JGI IMG/M metagenome (GOLD analysis project Ga0224523, IMG submission 182732) | Peat soil microbial communities from Stordalen Mire, Sweden - C.F.S.T50 | ecosystem: Environmental > Terrestrial > Soil > Wetlands > Peat | place: Sweden: Norrbotten County, Stordalen Mire...
GTATGATATAATGCTTATATAAAGTATTAATAAATTTATAAATATGGCTTATAAATATTTTGCTGCTGGGTATCTAGTAAAAGATGATAAAGTTCTATTGGCACACCATAAGAAATTTAATAAATGGACGCCGCCAGGAGGTCATATTGAAGAGAATGAAACCCCTGACCAGGCGTTAGTAAGAGAATGGAAGGAAGAGCTAGACCTAGATATTGATATTTTGCCAGCTCATGAGAGTGCTTTTGCTGGTGATACTAATGCCACTCCTATTCCGATGCCATTCCATATTGATCTTGAGCGTGAGGGGTTTGATGTTCCTCATCTTGGCTATTTCTTTTATGTAAGATTATTAGGAGATGACCAAAATATCAAAGTACTTGAGGCAGAACTTCATGGTTTTGGTTGGTTTTCTAAAGAGGATTTACCAGCGCTTCCAACCTTTGAGCAGGTTCGCGCTTTAGCAGAGCATGCTATCGATCACTATCCGAAAATAGTGTGATTACCGTCCCACCCTTATGATAAATTTAAAAGATAAAATTAATCCAAATCATACAGCCTTGATTGTAATCGATATTCAAAATGATTTTGCCTCGCCGGATGGTTTATTGGCTAAAGGTGGTCGTGATATGTCTATGGTAGAGCCAATGATTGAAAAAATTAAAAAAACTATTAGCATGGCTGAACAAGTAGGAATCCCCGTGTTCTACACACAGCAAATTTATGATCGTTCAAAATTAACAGATTTGCAGAAAGAGCAATATGACCTAGACGGGAAATATGTGACATGTGATATTAATACCGATGGGTATAAATTTTACAAAATTAGTCCGAACCCAGAATTTACCTTTATAAAATACAATTATAATATTTTTTCAAACCCTGAGTTAGAAAGAGCTTTAAATAAGAGGTGTGTTAAAACATTGGTTATTACAGGCATGGATACTTATTGGTGCGTTGAAACGGCTATTCGTAATGCCTTTGATTTAGGATACGGGGTTGTAGTGCCGGATGATTTGCTTGCTTGTAATGGAAAACATCTTGATTTACATAATAGAACGCTTGAATTAGTAAAAAGAACTTTTGGGGTAGTTACTAATTCTTCTGAAATTAATTCTATTTGGGAACAATCAATTAAATAATTTTATCAATAGCAAATATATCATTTAGCCATCAATCGCCCTATCTCTTTATTGCGTAAAGCATTATTTGGCGAGTGCAAAATAATAATTATACGATCTTTGTTTTTCTGACTGAGCCGCACTGCGCAATTGTCCCTGGCTTCGGTTAAATATCCGACTTTCATACCCAGCGGTTTCATAGCCAAAAGGCTATTATTCCGGCTGTATATTCCGATTGATCGGCCGGTTTTTAATTCTTTAAATACATATGATGGAGAAATACTGGCAGAGCGGATTAAAGAATTTAAATAGGCCCGACGGGCGATTATGGCCATCTCCTTAGCCGTGCTCAAATTATCTGGATCAATGCCGGACGGCTCAGTAAATTTAGTATGACGCAATCCGAGCGCCTTTGCTTTACTATTCATTCTTTTAACGAATTGTTTGCGGCTCAAGCCAGAATTATCTACTAAAGCAATGGCCGCTTCGTTAGATGAAGCAATAAGCATCGCGTGCCAAAGATCATTTTTAGTAACTTTATCGCCGGCTTTTAAATCGATTTGGCTAGTCTTATCGCCCTGTGAGATATAGGGAAGAGTATAATTTATTTCTGCTTGAGATATGGTTACTTTTTTTTGAAAATTTGTCTTTAAATCAAGTAATACCAAGGCAGTCATTAATTTAGTCAGGGAAGCGAGGGGCAAGACGACGTTTTGATTCTGGCCAGCGATAAAGCGGCCATTTTTTGTATTTAATTCGGCGCTCGCAATACCAATATTGCTATAGGGCGTGGTGGATGCTAAAGCTGGGACCGCCGAATTAAAGATAAAAGCTAAAATTGCTATTATTGTCAGTACATTTTTTATTTTCATGACCATAATTATATCATATTATTATCATTGTTCAAAAAGTTGGGAAAAAGCATGCCCTTGATAATTATAAGGAGCGGTTAATTTAATTTCTACTGGATCGATATCCAGTGAAAGTTCACATTCCAATGACAAGTCAAAAGCCAAATCTAATGATCAACAAGATGATGATTCTGACTATGACTATCGCGATGCTCACGGCGTTGATCCCCTCGAAGACGATGATGACTAACACAAATGTTAGTGGGGTAAAATATCATGTCAAAAATTTAAATTAGAGATAACCCCGATTATTTTTATTAATAGTTGGGGCGTTTTTTTTAATTTAAAGTTGACAAAAGTATACCGATGTGGTATATTTTTTTATTAAAAAAGTTCTTTAAAATTCATAAAAAAATATAATCATGAAACAGCCAGCAGAACTTGAAAAAAGAGTTTCTTTTTATAAAGAAATTTTTGGTAATTTTGATACAATTTTTAATAATTATCCCCTTTTATGGTCTTGCAATAATTATTATAAAAAAATAGATGAACTTAAACAATTGGGCTTTAATAATCCCGCAAAAATGATCGCTACAATACCGGCTATTCTTGGTCTTTCTCTCGCTAACATTAAAGCGAAGATTGAGGACCTAAAAACTTTGGGCTTTAATAGTCCTATGAAAATGATTGTGACCTCTCCGACTATTCTTAGTTATTCTATTGATAATATTAAGAATAAGATTAATGACCTAAAAACTTTGGGTTTCAGTGATCCATTAAAAATGATCGAGAGTCTGCCGGCCATTCTTGGCTATTCAGTTAATAATATCAAGGTAAAGATTGAGGATTTAAAATCTTTAGGCTTCAATGATCCCACAAAGATGATTGTAAGCTTTCCGTCTATTTTTGGTCTATCTATTGATAATATTAAAACCAAACTCAATGATCTAAAAATTTTAGGTTTTAGCGAACCCGCGAAAATGGTAACTATAATACCGTCCATTCTTGGTTTGTCTATCGATAACATTAAGGGTAAGATTAATGATCTAAAAACTTTGGGCTTTAATGATCCAATAAAGATGATCACAAGGTCGCCGAGTATTTTTGGTTTCTCAATCAATAACATCAAAACCAAGATTGAAGATTTGAAAGCTTTGGGTTTTAATAACCCATTAAAGATGATTGTGAGTTCGCCTGGCATTCTTGTTCATTCAATTGATAACATCAAGATTAAGATTGAAGACTTAAAAATTCTTGGTTTCCATGATCCTATAAAAATGATTGTTAGGTTCTCGGCTATTTTTCAGTACTCTATTGATAACATCAAAACCAAGATTGAAGATTTGAAAGCTTTGGGTTTTCATGATCCCGTAAAGATGATCACAAATTCACCGTGTATCTTTGGTTTATCTATCAATAATATTAAAACTAGAATCGACGATCTAAAAAATTTAGGTTTTGATAATCCCACAAAAATAATTACAACCTCACCGTCCATTCTTGGTTTATCCATTGATAGTATTAAGGGCAGGATTGAAGATTTGGAAATTCTGGGTTTTCATGATTCCATAAAAATGATTGAGAGTTTGCCGGGTATTCTTAGTTACTCTATTGATAATATCAAAAGAAAATTAATTTATTATAATAGAGTTTTCTCGTTTTCTAATTTTGATGCCCTAAAATTAATTGAGTATATGCCAAGTAATATTGCCTATGCTCAGAAAAGAATAAGTCTAGCGGCGAGAATTATTTATGACAAGAAAATTTCCCTAACTAATTCTAAATTAATCGGCATTCTGTTTAACCCGAAGAAAATCATAAAGCCTGCGGATTTGGACAATTATCCCAAACTAAAAAGATCCTGGGATGCCTATTATGGCTAAAAAGACAATACAAACACAAAAGGTCGGACATAAGTAATCCGATCTTTTTTATTTTATGGTTAAAAATCATCCTTGCCAGCCCATCTTTGACACCCAGTTAAATAAAAGCTATGATAGTAAATAGTTTTAAAAATAATAATTATTAGAGTATGAATAAAAAAATTAAGAATTCAGTATTTAGTTTTTTCTTGTTAATAACTTTTATTTTATCTGGTTTAGGTTTTTCTACTGTTACGCAAGCGGCCTCAAGCCAGGACGCGGCCATGGCCGCTCATGCTTATAGTTTGTATCTCGGTGCTTTGCGCGGTAAAAAGACGGTTAAGAAAGCCAAAACCACTAAGAGTACTAAAAAGGTAGCGGTCAAAAAGACAGTTAAGAAAACAACAACTGCCAAGAAGGTCGTTAAGAAAACCACAACTGTTAAGAAAGTCGCGAAAAAACCGACCACCACTAAGAAAAAGACAACTTAATTATCTCTTTTCAATAAATTTAAAAACCTCACGTTTTCGGGCGCGAGGTTTTTTGAAAGTTTTTTATTTAGGTTTAACTATCTTTTTGGATTAGTTAAAGGCTATAAGTAAAATAATCAATAACCCGATGACGAGTGATAGGATATGTCCTAGATAGCTAGCCTGACCGAAATTTAGTCCGTCTCTAATACTGCTCCATTCTTCGTCGTTCATTTTGAATTCCTGATATTCAATTACTTTATCCTTGGCTCGTAATTGATACCATTTTCTTTCTTGTTTTTCAACTACCTTTGGCACTTGGCGCCGACAGAAATTTTTCCGCCAACTCCAAATCCAAATAGAAACGAAAGTGAAGAACATGAGAATTCCGATTAGATAATGGACAAAGTCTTGTCCCATAATCCGCCAGCCAACCATAAACATGGTAAACTTGCCGACATTGGTTTTCGATACTTTATCAACGTGGTAAGCCAGGGCACCTAAGCAGGTATCAACGGCCATGCCGATTTCTTTGCCTACGCCGACATATTCGCCGATTTTGTTAATATCCTTTTCGATTTTTTGGATTTTAGAATCCCGTTGTAAATCTTTTAAGGCAGAGGCGGGAATATCAGATTCACGAACCCAGATTAATACGCTTTTTTGGTTAGCCGGAACCACGTTTACTATTTTTGCAGTATCGGCTGGTTTTTGTGCGACGGGTTTTTGCGAAAAAGCTGCCGTGAAAGATGCTACTAATATTATTGTTAAAAAAATAATCTTTTTCATTTCCTTGTCTTTTTTTTCGTTTATAATATTACTCCCATCGCAATCCAAATAACACCCAGAAATACTAGCCCCCAAAGTAATTGTTCGCCAATACCGGGATAAACTATTTCACAATCGTATTGGTTAGGATTTTCTTTCTGTGGTTTGTATCTTAGATACGGAACACCAATTTTAGCCCACCATTTAATAAAGATGATGAGAATTAAAATTAGAATAGGCAGACCAACTAATAATTTAACAATCGACTTGCCCATAACTTTATAGGCAATAACTGTTAGGGTAAATTTTCCGACGTTTGTTTGGGCAATTTGCTCGGAACGATTAGTAATTGATTCCAAGGACTCATTAATGGCCGTACCGATTTCTCGGCTCATACCGGCGATATGGGTCGCGGAACTGCTTTCCGGATTTACACCTAAATTTGGACCATACCTTTTTTCCAGGTCCAAAAGGAGCCCGGGACAATACTTTTCCATATCTGCTCTATAGACGCAGATGTACTGATCGGTCGTATCAACGGCCGTTTTTCTTTGGGCCAAGGTGCTGACTGTCGGCAAAATTGTTGCCAAGAGTAAAGAGAATAAAAAAAGCGTTTTTTTCATTGGGCTTTCTGTTTTTTGGTTATTAATTATTCAGTTATTTATGTACATTTTTGAATTAAAAAAATTCTTTTGATATTATCAATAAATAGCAATTTTGTCAATAGGAGGGAAGACATTTAATTAATAGGGAATATTTTAATTAAAAAAGGCGGAAAATTAATCCCGCCTTGTTTTTATAAAGTTTTTATCTTTATTAGATATCTTTATTAGATAAGGGAAGTCGTGGCTGCTATTTTAGCAATCTCGTCAATATCGGCCATTGCGCCAAGTCCAACATCTCCGCAAGCCAGCCTTTTTTCTACCGGATAAATTATTTTTAATTTCTGATAGCGATTACCTAATTCTTGAAGTTGTTTTTCAGTAATACTATCAACCCACATTTCTGTGTTCATGGCCGGAGCCAAGATTATGGGTCGGCTTTTTACCCAGGCGCGAGCGATGCAGCATAAGAAATTATCCGCAATCCCGTTATTTATCTTGGCTAAAGTATTAGCGCTTAAGGGAGCGATTAAAAAAATATCTGCCCAATTTCGGAAATCAATATGCTTGACTGGGTCATTGCGATGATATCCGCCAACTGGCCATTCATCCTTATCAATATAAACCGGGACTTCGATAGAAGCATTGCCATGGCAAGTAATTGATAAAGACTCACCATTGAACTTTTCGGGAGGCAAAAAATAAAGAGCTGGGGTACTAGCAACGACAATAACTTCATTATCGTATTCGATTAATTTTTGGACCAGTTTCGGAGTTAAAGTTGCGGCGACACTGCCGGTAATTCCTAATAATATTCTCATGATAATTCCTCCTTTAGAAAGTTAACAATTGTTTCTGCTAGACTAGCTCGGCTGATACTGAAATTACATTGCTCCATAATGATATAAGCTCTGCTATTCGCCCATTCTAAGCAATTAGCAATTATCATGTCAGCTCCGCTTGTGATCCGACTTTTTTCGGCAATTTCAATTAATTCCCGGTCACTAATTCCGACCTGTAGTTTAAATTTGATTAAGTAACCTTCAAAGCCCCAGGGTTCGCGAATTAAATCAACGATTTTTTTCGTGGGTATTAGGCGCAGATAAAGATCATCAAAACTGGAAGAAATTTTTTTACTATTATCAATTTTAGTTAGCTTCTTCTTATTCGTCATGTATGCCCCCTCAACCTGGTAATCGCTTACCGCGGCGGAATGGATAATAACATCGTAAGAATTAGTGGTAATTTCTTTTTCCATTACCTTGTAAAGCTCATCATAGGTTTTATAAGCGATAACTTTCATGTCTTCACCGGCTAAATCGGGGTTAGAAGTAATTAGAGTTACCTCCGCGCCCGAGCTAGCAAATTCCTTCGCGATGGCCGTCCCGGTTTTTCCTTTAAAGATATTGGAGATGCTTCTGACTTTATCGATCATAACCATAGTCGAGCCGGCCGTAATTAAAATTTTTAGTTTTTTCTTTTCCATTTTTTCTGGTTTAGGAAATTTTTAGGTTCAATAATTTTTCTGCGTTTTCATAAAGTATTTTATTTTCCGTTGCCGGATCTAAGTTTAGAGCTTTGATTAAGCCCAGGGAACTAGCATAGGATTGGATAGGAAAGTCGGTTCCAAAGAGAACTTTATCCGCCCCATTGAAATCTAAAAACATTTTAATTTGCTTGAGTATAAATTGGCGATAAGAAATAGTGTCCTCCCTTGTTCCGGAAAGAAATTGTCCGGAAATATCTGTATAAAGGTTTGGCGAGATATTCATTATATTTCTTAAATCAGCAAATTTGGGATTGCCTAAATGGCAGCCAATGAAATTTACTTTCGGAAAATAAAAGGCGAGCATATTTATAGCGCCTGGTTCAGAATATTCCTTCCGTTCTTCAAGCAGACAATGATCACTTCCGCAGCGGAAAATATTTTTTTCCCGTTGTTCTCTTGGGCAACAATGATGAAGTTCGCCTAAGTGAACAGCGACGGGTAAATGGTATTCTTCAGCCATTTTATATAAGGGCCAGAATTCCTCATCGTCTACCCAGATATTCTGATATCCCGGATAAAGCTTTATTCCGGAAATTAATCCTTCGCCGGCAAGCCTGGTTAATTCTTCTAATCCTTCCTGAAAATTATTTTCCATATCAAGACTGCCGAAGCAGCCGAAGAGAGGATCGCCTTTAATTTTTTCGAACAGAACTTTATTGCTCAGGCCAGATTTTTTTAGCGGGAAATAAGTCGCCATTAAAAAGATTTTCTTGACCTCATAAATTTCCGCTTCTCGGCGCAAATAATCAAGGCTCGCGTCGCTCGTGTGCAGGCCGTATAATTTATGGTCTGAGGTGTGGGCATGAATATCGATAATCATGATTTATAGATTTTAGTATTATTAATATTTCAATGAACTTAATTAGCTATTTTATTGATTTTTTTAGTATTTGTCAAATGTTTTCGGGCTGATAAATTTAATTAAAAAAAGCCGCCGGAGCGACTTTTGTGGGACTATAAATATTTAAATATAGCCGCCATTAATAGAATATGCATGGTATTATCGACGATGACATAAACTATTGCGGAAAAAGAAAGATCAATTTCCCAATATTTATCTTTTGTTTGATAAGTAGTCAGGAAATTTCTCCCTTTGATTAAGTTTAACCATTTACTGGCTAAAGACCAACGATCAATCGGAAAATGACTCAGAAAAATTAAGGATATTTTTAGAGGGTCGAGGGTACCGGTAAAGAGACAGATTGAAAACGTATACAAGAGAGAGTGGAGTAGACACCAAAGGAAAGCATTCAATCCGGGCGCCGATTTAATCAGCGCCATTTTTTTTGATTGCAGTAAATAATCGCCGACCAAATGGCCGAGCAAAATATTTTCAAAGATCGTAAACATTTTTTAGTCCTCCGGAAATTAAATCATTAATTAATTTTGTTTTGGCAAATAATTCTTCAAGCGTGCAGTTCGTGTTAACGAAAGAGGGAAGTAGACGATATTTTTCCGCAATCATAATTGTTTCGCCGCGATCCGGTATTTTTTTAATAAATTCTGCGAGTTGCGGCGTACCACGCTTAATTACTCTTTCCAGATTTTGCTCTTCGTTCTCGCAGCCGACATAAATTATTTTTCCGCCTAAGAAGCGGAACATTAATTTATCAGACTGGAGCGCGTAGGGAACTTCGACGAAAATATTCGCGTCCTTAGGTATGGCGTGCAAAGCTTTTTTCAGTAAAGTAAACCAAGGTTTAATAATCGCTTTCTTAATTTTAGTTTCGTCTTCTAAGGCCAGCTTTATTAAATCTTCTTCGCTAAATTTTTCTACAAGCAGGGGTCTTAATTGCTTATTAAAGTTATCAGTATTAAGCCAATAATTATTCGGGTTAACTTTTTCAAGTATGTTTAGAAAAGTTGATTTTCCTGCACCGGTTTGTCCGACGACAAGAAAAATATTTTTTGCGCTTAAGGCTTTTTCTAAAACCGCGGTAATAACTAAAGGCGAAGCTTGGCGCGCTAAATTTTTTAAATTTAAGTTCAGCGCGTTTTCTCTGACTTTGGAAGAAGAAATTTCTCGATGCTTGGTCGTGCTTAAAATATAAAAATATTTATTGACGCCGAAGTGACTAAAATTAAATTCAATTACTTTTTTTTCTTCTTCGTAATCGTTCATATTTCTTAATCCGCGGATAATAACGAGGCGCTCAGTTCTAATGCCTAAGCATTTAAATTCTGCGAGTGTCATTATCTTCACATTTTTTGGAAGGGCGTAACTTTGCCATAATTTTTGGCTTTCCTCGGGACTAAACCAGGTCTCTTTTTTATTGGGATTTTTCGAACAGATGATTATTAGTTCGGGAAAAATAGCGGCGGCTTGCTTAGCAATATTTAAGTGCCCATAAGTCGGCGGGGAAAAGCTTCCGGGATAGACATAAATCGGTTTCATCTTGGCTCCTTTCTGTTTATTTTTTGTTCTGATTTAATTGTTAATGTTCTAAAGCTATTGTAGCTTAGAGTTGAGAAAAGTTTTTCCTTTTTAAAGAGAAAACTTGGCCCCGCTTGATTTATGCCTAAAATAGGGGTAATATCTTAATATAATTGTCGAACTTTTTCGACAGCAATGGCAAATGATTATATGGTTAAAGATCTTAAGAACTATTTAAAAGAATTAGGTTTTAATAAAAATGAAACCGGCGTCTATTTATGTCTAGCTAAACTCGGTGAAGCCAAGGCGGCGCAAATCGCGAAGGTCGCCGAAGTTCCGCGCACAACCGCGATTAGCATTTTAAATAAATTAGTGGCGGAAAATTATATTACGACTCATGTCTACAAGGGAACGAGTTCATATTGGATAGAGTCGCCGCAAGTAATTTTAGATACTTTAAATAATAAAATAGCGATTGCGGAAAAATTAAAAGAAGCTTTGCCAAGTATTTATCATACCGAAGGCCGTTTTCCAACCGCGCAATTTTTTGATACTAAAAAAAGTATTAAGAATTTTATTGAAAAGACTTTAAATAGTCTGGATAAGGGAACGATTATTTATACTATGGATACGCCCCATGAAGGCAATTATAGTAAAATATTTTCTGATGATTTAGAAAATATAATTGTTAATATTAAGAAGAAGCGAGGAATTATTACGAGAATTTTGGTTCCGCAAGGGTCATTTTCAGTAATTTCCGAACAAAAATTAACACGGCAGAATATTTCCATTAAAGAGTTACCGGCAGATATTGAGTTCCAAGGTTCTCTCTGGCTAATTAAAGATATGCTGGTTAATTTTTCCGGTAACCCGCCATTTTTAGCAGCCATCCGCCAAAAGCCGATAGTCGACGGGATGAAAAGTTTATATAATTTTTTGTGGAATATATCGGTCGCTA
>Ga0224523_1001352_pt1 | contig 10544 bp, 8 predicted proteins | sample CFST50metaG_FD_182732 | JGI IMG/M metagenome (GOLD analysis project Ga0224523, IMG submission 182732) | Peat soil microbial communities from Stordalen Mire, Sweden - C.F.S.T50 | ecosystem: Environmental > Terrestrial > Soil > Wetlands > Peat | place: Sweden: Norrbotten County, Stordalen Mire...
GATAAAGCTACAGTTTCATTTACCCTGGAAAAGGACGAAAATGTGATGGTGCGCCTGTTCGAACTTACTGGGAAGCAAGTAGCTTTGCTGGCAAATGGAAAGTTTACAACAGGCAATCATTTGATCAACCTTTCTGCCCTTGGTTTGCAAAAAGGTTTTTATGTTTGTGTGATCAATACGAAAAGCAGTTGTTCAAGTAAAAAAGTTGTAATTTATTGAAAAAACAGGGTATTGTATTGTTTACGTTAAAACCATTCCAATGAAAACAAAATTGTCATTATCGGTTATTTTTACATTGGTTTTCATTATTAATGGCCAATCAGGTTTTTGTCAGTTTTGGCACAGTTACAACCCCTTCATTTGGTTTGATGTGAATTCAGTGGATATTCCTGCTCCTGGTGTTATTGCAGCCGGTGGAGGGCATGAAACGATTGATTCGATTCAGATCATGTTTCAGAGTGTGGATTATGGGGCGACATGGAATGAAAACACTCATGATGGCCTGATACCATGGAATAAGTCTATTGCATTTTCCGATGCTTTAAATGGATACGGTGTTGGTGACAATGGCCGGATAATCAAAACCACTGATGCTGGCTTAAATTGGGGTTGGCCTGTATCACCCATTGACAGGACACTCAACAAGATTTTTTATGCCGGGGCAGGCAGATATTACGCAGCCGGTGGAAACAAAGCCAACGATTCCACACAAACTATATTAAAAAGTTCCGACTTTGGAAATACCTGGAGTGTTAAACTGGATGCTTCTGGGCCTTGGCTCAAGTCCATTTATTTTATTGATACGCTGAAAGGTTTTGCTGTTGGAAATAGTGGCGTGATAATTTCCTCCATGGACGGAGGAAATTCCTGGACATCAGTAACAGCGCCTTTGCAAATGGATTTTAATGCATTAACATTTATCAATTCCGATACGGGTTACATAGTTGGTGGAACATCAAGTGGACAATGCCACAGAACCATATTGCGCACTGTTAACGGAGGTTCTGCCTGGAGTGTACTTGCAGATACCATAGGAGGAATATTGAAAGATATTTCTTTTGCTGATGCAAGGGTAGGTTACGCAGTGGGTGATAATGCCACTGTTATGAAAACTACTGATGGAGGGCTTAACTGGTCACATATTGTGATCGATACTAACCTTACCGGAAATGAATCTTTCAATGCAGTTAAATTTGCCAATCAGAATATGGGCGTTATAGGAGGGAAAGGAGGCTTGTTATATGTGTATTATGACCCATACCCGATAATAAGTACTTTGCCGGCAACGGAGATCAGTCCCATTTCTGCCAATTTAAATGGTACCATTAATTCAAACGGTGATACAACTGCTCTTTCATTTGAATATGGCACAACAACTGCATATGGGAATGAACTAAATGCCGTACCTGATACTTTTTCCGGCGTTGGAAGCATAAACTTAAATGCAGTATTATCGGGATTGACACCCAATACCACCTATCATTTCAGAATTCATGCGACAAATAGCAAAGGGACATATTATGGAATGATATGTCCTTTTATACGGGGTTGTCGGAAATACCCAATTTTGATTTTGAGAATTGGACACCTTATTCACTAATGACACCAAAGGATTGGGATGTTTCAGTTGGTAGAATTTCACAATATGCACCGGCTTGTAATAACAATTATGCCGTTAAAATTGAGAATGACACGTCAATAGATAATGGAAACTTTGGAGTTATTATTATTGGTGTCCCGGCAAATAAAGGAAGTTCTACTATTTTAGGCGGGACACCATTTAATGCCCGTCCTGATTCGCTGATTGGGTGCTTTAATTATTCCATCCCAAGTAACGACACTGCAACAATTTATTTAATTTTAAAGAAACAAGGCGTTAATATCTCAACAAATTGGTTTGTAATTAATGGAAACTCTTCAGGAAATTATACCGACCTGAAATTTCCGATCACTTATACTTCTCCCGGTAATTCCGATACTTTGATCATGGCAATTTCAGTATCAAATATGCATCACCGGCCACAACAGCTAATAAACGGTGGCTATTTAATAGCTGATCATATACGTTTTAGCGGCACAACCGAAAACATTCCCAATAACGATTTCGAAAACTGGACATTAAAATCCTATTATTCTCTCAATAGTTGGTGGTACAGAAATAAATATGGTCCCATTCCTTCGCATCCTTTGGATAAACCGATTGATCGGACCACTGATAAGCAACATGGAATTTATGCAGTTAAAATTCAAAGCTTCATTTATCCTCATGACACTACCTATGGACGTTTATCAACCAGTGACAGGGAATGGCCTCCAATCGAAAGTTTTAGCGTGAATACCCGTCATCAGGCTTTAACAGGATACTATAAATTTTCTCCGATGAATAACGACACCATGCTTATTTCGGCTATAATGTACAAAAACGGCGATACAATTGGCATTGGAAAATTTATACAAAATAATGATATCAATAATTACACCCCATTTGTTGCTGATATTTCATATACTTCCACCGACATTCCTGATAGTGCCACAATTCTTATTCAATCCTTTAAGGGAAGAGTACCTTTAGGAAATTCCGTTCTTTATATAGATAATCTGAATTTCGATGGTTTCCTAGCTGGAGTCAAAGAGCCTGTTTTGGTGGTTGCTGATAATTTTTATTTTAATGTATTTCCAAACCCCTTTAATGATAAAACCACTGTTTCATTTACAATGAACAAAGATGAAAATGTGATGGTGCGCCTGTTCGAACTTACAGGGAAGCAAGTAGCTTTGCTGGCAAATGGAAAGTATACAGCAGGCAATCATTTGATCAACCTTTCGGTCCTTGGGTTACAAAAAGGTTTTTACATTTGTGTGATCAATACGAAAAGCAGTTGTTCAAGTAAAAAAGTTGTAATTTATTGAAAAAACAGGGTATTTATTTGTTTACGTTAAAACCATTCCAATGAAAAAAAAATTGTCTTTATGGGTTATTTTTACATTGTTTTTTATTATTATTGGCCAATCAGGTTTTTGTCAGTTTTGGCACAGTTACAACCCCTTCATATGGTTCGATGTTAATTCCCTGGATATCCCTGGTCCTGGTGTTATCGTTGCTGGTGGAGGCCATGAAACACATGATTCCATCCAGGTCATGTTCCAGAGTTCTGATTATGGGTTGACTTGGAATGAAAACGCTCATGATGGTCTGGCACCCTGGAATAAATCGGTCGCATTTTCCGATTCCCTGAACGGATATGGAGTTGGAGACCACGGCAGTATCATTAAATCAAATGATGGCGGACTTAACTGGGGATGGAATGTAGCTTCGATTGACAGGAGTTTCAACAAAATATTCTTTGTGCCACCGTCGACATATTATATCGCTGGAGGAATAAAAGCGAGCGACTCTATGCAAACGATATTGATGAGTCCTGACACAGGCCATACATGGAATGTTATTTACGATGCATTGGGACCCTGGTTGAGATCAATATATTTCACGAATAGTTTGAAGGGTTTCGCTGTGGGAGATAATGGAGTAATTCTTGCCACTTCGAATGGTGGAAGCACATGGAATCCAATAACAGCGCCTGTTCAAAGAGATTTTTATGCCATTACGTTTATCAATGCCGACACAGGTTACATCATTGGTGGCACTCCGTCAGGACAACTTCGAAGAACAATATTACGCACTATTAATGGAGGAATAAATTGGAGTGTACTTTTAGATACACAAGGAGGAATACTTAAAGATATTTCATTTGCGAACGGATTAATTGGCTATACTGTTGGCGATAGCGCCACAGTTTTACAAACAATGGATGGCGGTTTAAACTGGTTGCCAATAATTATTGATACTAACCTGACAGGCAGTGAAACTTTTAATACAGTCAAATTTTATAACCGCATCTTTGGAGTTATTGGTGGTAAAGCTGGAAAACTTTACGTTTATTATAATCCTTATCCTTTAACAAATACCATGATGGCAACAGATATAAGTTATCAATCTGCAAAGCTAAATGGCACTGTTGATGCAGGTGGATTACCCACAGCAATTACCTTTGAGTATGGAACAACGACTGGATATGGAAATGAAATCATTGCTTTACCTGATTCCTGCTTTTCTGTTGGGAGTATAAATGTTTATGCTGTCCCGACAGGACTGACGCCTAATACCATCTACCATTTTCGAATCAAGGCACAAAGCAGTGAAGCAATAAGTGTGAGCGCCGATATGATATTTTTTACTGGACATCCAGAGATTCCTAATTTCGATTTTGAAATATGGGATTCTACGACTGTTGATTTTCCTGATGATTGGACACAAGCAGTCGGAAATATTTTAAAATATTCTCCGGCATGCAACGGCAGTTATGCCATTAAATTACAAAACACATCGGATGGACATAATAGTGCAATAGTGATGGGAAAGTTGGGAGAAGGTTTTAACGGGCATGGAGTGCCTTTTAATGCAAGACCGGACACATTGACAGGCTGTTTCAATTATAATATCAATGCAACCGACACCGCCTGGATTGCTCTTCTTCTTTCAAAAGACGGTAATCCAATATCAAAGAAAATATTTACGATTGTTGGAAATTCCGCCGGGAATTTCATTGTTCATAAATTCCCAATTCAATATTCGACATCAGATATACCTGATTCAATTATTCTTGTTCTTGCAAGTTCACCATTTGACAATTATGTTCACTCACCAAATAGTTGGCTGATTGCGGATAATATTCATTTTACAGGCACTTCAATTAATATAACCAACAATGATTTTGAGCAATGGCATACTGAACAAAGATTTGATCTAACAGGTTGGAATTACGATGGACATGGATTAATCCCGGCTGATACGATAAAATCAACGGTTTTTCATACTTCAGATGCAGAGTCTAACATATATGCAGCTAAGGTTAAAACTACATTTTCTGGAAATAAAGTTTTGCAAGGCAAGCTAACAAGCGGTAATGATCTTACAGATAAATTTGCTGTTAACGCCCGTCATATGTCATTAACCGGATATTATAAATTCTTTCCACAGAACAATGATACTATGACTATAATTGCAATTTTGTATAAAAACGGTGATTCAATAGGTTCAGGCAGGTTTTATCAAAAAGATATCACAGATACTTATACCCCATTTATTTTAAACATTAATTATTTCTTACCAACAGTTATACCCGATAGTGCATCCATTATTGTTCAGGCTTATAAATGGGGTCACCCCCAGGGTAATTCAGTACTTTATATTGACAATCTGAATTTCGATGGCTTTCTCTCTGGTATAAAAGAGCCTGAATTAATAGATGCCGGCAATTTCGATTTCAATGTGTTTCCAAACCCCTTTAACGATAAGGCCACAGTTTCATTTACAATGAACAAAGATGAGAATGTTATGGTGCGCCTGTTTGATCTTTCCGGAAGGCAAGTTGCTTTGCTGGCAAATGGGAAGTATACAGCAGGCAATCATTTGATCAACCTTTCGGCATTTGGGTTGCAAAAAGGATTTTTTATTTGTGTAGTGAGCACTGCAAACAAAGTTCAGAGCAAGAAACTGATCATTTATTAATGAAAAAGGAGGGATATGGAAATATCCCTCCTTTAAATTATAAACCTGGTAAATATTATTGTAAAGTGATTTTTTTACTGATAATATTATTCCCATCAGTAATTTTAAGGAAATATATTCCTTTGGCATGCCCTGTAAGATCAACAGTCGTCTTCAGATTGTTGAGCTTTTGGCTCGCGATAAGCTTGCCATTTTCATCCAGGATAATATAGCTGGCTGTATTGGTGTTTTTCGGACAATAAATAAAATTAAATTCTCCGCTTGTTGGATTTGGACACACCAAAACATTCGTTCCCGAAGTGAAAGTTTGAATACCTGTATGCAATGGAGCCGATTTGAATTGTATCTCATCAACAATAAGAACACTTCCGGTGTCGGCAAGGTTTACCGGTGTTTGCGACGAGTTTATGGTGATCACTGCTGAGTCGGGAACAACACCTACATCGAATGGAATTTGAAATTCAGTATATGTTGAGTGTGTCGACAGTTGTGTGCTTATTTCTGAAATTGTAGCATCTGCTTTTAAAAGATCAATACTGATACCGCACATTCCTCCCGGATTTTTTGGTGAAAATTTATACCAGCCAATTAAAGTATCTTTTTGGTGGGTATATGGAAATCCTCCGGTGTAATGAAAGTTAACATTGTCCCAGTTTCCGTCATTAAATCCACAGAAGATCCAATTTGGACCACCTGCCTGAGTTTTTAATTTAACTGCATAATTGCCTTTATATGCATCCGTTGTTTTTGTAACAGGAGCCGACATGCCGTTGAAAACAAAATCAATGTTCGGGTCAATAAAAGTAGCAGGGTATTCAATATTCAGGCCGGTCCAGTTTTCAAAACCGCCATTTGGTACCGACTGGCTGGTGTTAAAAGAAAAATCATCATAGGTAATGGAACTTCCGTTTTGTAATCCATGATTTGTCATGGCGTTGCTGGAAGTAGCGCCCAAAATCACCGAGTCAGGAGTTGTTGACATGGTTGCAAGTTTAAAACCTAATTTCTGCCATGTATTGGGATTGCTGTTTCCTGCAATTTTAAAAACATTCTGCCCGATAGGGCTGCCTGATTTTTTGAAAACAATAATTAATAATCCTGTGTCGCCAGGAAGGACATTCACTTTTGCATAGCAATAGAATGAATCGGGTTTCTGTGTATAAGGTACTCCACCTTGCCCTGAAAAAGGATTCTGAGAATTTGCAATGTAACCAAAAACCGTGTCTTTCGTGGTGATTTCAGTTTCCAGTTTCATTGAATAACTACCGGTGTGTGCCGGTGTGTATTTTGTTACATTTGCCGGTAACCCGTCATCCAATGCATTGTTGTTCGACGAGAACCATCCATTCAGGTTGTCGCATGAAACGGTGTTCCATGTTTCAAAATCCCCGTTTGGCACTTGTTGGGCATGGCATATCATGCCCACTGCCATGATCATTAAAAAAGTAAATACATTTTTCATTTGTAATAAATTTTGGTAAGCGCAAAATTAAAAGATTATTTTATTGAATAGTCTTTGATATACATTTATTTTTGTTAACTGAGCTTTGACATTATTAAATATAACCCTAAAGCAAAACAAAAAAGCCTTCCCGTATTCACGAAAAGGCTTTTGATAAAAATTCTGAACTGATGAATCAGTCAGTGTTGTGCAAACTTATCTTTATTGCAATACCAGTTTTTTGTTAATAATAATTCCATTGTCATTTATTTTCACAAAATAAATTCCTTTTGAATATCCTGAAATATCAATGGTGGTTTTTGTTGCATCCAGCATATTACTTTTTAAAGCTTCGCCCAATTCATTGCATAAAGTGTAACTGGCTTTACCATAATTTTTAGGTATATATGATATGCTGAATTCTCCACTGGTGGGGTTTGGGGACACAGTAAAATTTGCGTCGGCAGCATACTGGTGAATGCCTAAAGGAGCTGAGGTAAATTGGATGGCATCTATAATAAGTACGGTGCCGGTATCGGACAAATTTAGCGGAGTTTGGCAGGTGTTTATCATTACTACTGCTGTATCGGGTGTTGTGGCTAAATTAAACGGAACTTCAAATTTTGTATAAGTAGAATTGGTTGTCAAAGGCGCTGAATACTGTCCTACCAGGACACCGGCAGCCCAGAAATCAACTTCTATGCGACCTGTTCCACTTGCTTTGGGAGCATATTTATACCAGCCGATAAGGGTATCGATCTTATTTGTAAAACTAAATCCTGAGGTAAACTGCTGCAAACCGCTGTCCCAATAGCCGTCATTAATGCCAACAAAATTTCTTGTGGCCCCTGCCATGGTTATCATTTTTAATGCATACTGCCCTTCATATTTATCAGTTGTTTTCAGCAGCGGAATGCGCGATTCGTCATTTGCGAAGTTCACTGCACTGTTGCAATCCCAATGGTCGGGGGTTTCAATGGTGGTAGTGGACCAGTTTTCGAAATTTCCATTCTGTAATTGTCCAAAACATATCATACTTGTTGATATGCTCATTAAAAAAGTAAAAAGTCTTTTCATGAATAATGTTTTTTTTACAAAATTAATTAATTTTCAATAAGCGATATTTATTTTAATTATTTTTTTAAAATGGGATACGGGTCATAGACTTTGGTTATTGGATTTTGAAATTAAAGTACTCCTGAAAAGTTTTTATTTGATGCAAAATCATTGAATCACAAAATAACACCAATTGGAAATAATGCACAATTATTATTAGTGGAATTTAGTGTTTTTCTGTTTTTGTGGCAAGTTTTCAACACTGTTGAAAAATAAATTTTTGCTAAACACAATAATTTCGGTATTTCTGTCGTTATCCCCCCGAAAAACTTTTAATAATTTTTTAAAATTTGGAGGATATAACCATGATTGCAATCATCACAAATGTCACATGCCCCTGTGGTTGCTGTGGCGAAAAAGTAGAAAAATGCCTGAAGAAACATTACAATGGTGTTTTCAGTATTGAAAAGGACAGGGTGATCTTCGACAATGATCCCGTGCAGGATGTGATTGACAAAGTAAATGCCGAAATGGGTACACTAAAGCATCAGTTGATTACCGGCAAAAATGTTACCTATATCGAACTCACTGAACGCGCCCTGGAGGAAATGCTGGATAGCATCGAAAAACGCGATGTGCAGGAGCTCACACCAAAGGGAGAAATAAAAAATGTGCAGGAATTGGTACATGATAAAACAGGGCGGTCGTACGACAGGATGGAGCGGATTTACAAAGGCATAATGAAGAAGTCCATTATTCATCGTTATCTTGAGATGAAAGTTGAAAAGACCGAACAATTGATAATTGATGGATTAGGACCTAAAGAAATAATGATACGCTTGAATTATTGCAATATCTCGTATTTATCAAAACAATTCAGATATGTAACCGGTAAAAGTCTTAAAGATTTTATACAAGAACAAGAAATGCAAAAAAATATCTAAATGTACGAAAAAGTGTTTTTTTGTACGAAAAAGTGTTTGACCTGGCTTTTTCAAAGCAGTACTTTTGTCCCGTCATTGCGCATTTTGAAGGCACCCACTAAAAGTTATCCCTGTTGACTTAAAGTGAGCGCCGGCTGACAAACAAAACCAGCAGGGGCAACAATAAAAAACAAAAGTTATGAAAACAATTTTTGTAATGTATGGGTCAATAGAGCTTATCGGTCATTCCCGCCCCCAGGTAAATGATGACCTTGTATCGGAACACTACATTAAGCTCACTGTTCCCTGGAGCAAACTTACCCAGGAAAAGAAAATCCAGGATGCTATAACAAAAAAGGCTGACATCACGGCTGGTAGTGATTTCCCACTGCCGTGGTCACCCGAATTCACCAGCCTTACTGCGCTGGGCGCTTTAATTAGCGATGCACAGGCCAAATTGCTGGCACGCAACCAAAGGTTGCCCAACAGCAAAAAAAATCTGGGAAATTCGCTAACGGCGCTTTATCGCGGTGTTACTAATATCGGTATGATGATTCAAATCAAGATGGAATCGGTAGTTCCAACCGAAGCCATCCGTATATGCCTGGCTGCAGGCTATACTTACAAGGCCATCAATGTCCGTGGAAAAAGACCGAATTGCGTAAAGCAGACCACCACACCGGGATCTGTAGTTGTTTGGGGTGAAGGCGAAGGAGGTCGTTTGTGGCAGCAAAGTCTCGATCCTAACCACGAGGTAATCACTGACCTGAAAGCTACCAAAGGAGGTATTAAAACAGTGGAAGGTTTGCCTTCTAAGAATGAAGCCTGGTTCCGCTGGAGTATGATGCTTGCCAATGAAGCTTATGGCGAATGGAGTCCTTGGTATTCGGGAATTGCTCCATGATTAATTTGTTAAAGCATGTGGAAAAGGGTGGTAATTTATCACCCTTTTCTTTTTTTCTTAAAGCTTATTAGAAAAAACTAAAATCCATACTGTATTCTTCTTTTAGCTACCCTCCAAAGAAAACAAGCAGACCGAAATTTAAATGCTGAAATCCTGAAAATACAATCGCCATTGCGAAACAGCTAAACGCCTTTGATGATAAATAAAGTGCCGGGGTGAAATAGGCAATACTCCAGGATAAATACCTTATCGCCCTCATCAAAAAGATTATTCACCATGGCGAATAATTATTACAGTGATGAAATTGATTATACACCCCGGCGAATAGATTATTACCTTGATGAAATTGATGATTCACCCCGGCGATTAATTATAACCAAAGTGGAAAAGATTATACGCCAAGGCGGATTGATAATTCGTCATGTGGAATTGATGATTGCCCAACGCGAATAGATATTCGCCACCGGCGATGTCAAAATGTTAATTTTTTTATTGCACAAAATGAACCAATTAGCTATATGGAATTTTTTTTAACAATTTTTTTTTAACAATAACTATAAAATATTAAAGTTGATGCATTCAAAAATAGCAAAGAGCATGAAATTGATCTAATGATTGAATGGGGGGAAATTGGGATTTCAGGAAGTGATA